>Ga0154020_10000369_pt1 | contig 54640 bp, 43 predicted proteins | sample Klosneuvirus_201_FD_109709 | JGI IMG/M metagenome (GOLD analysis project Ga0154020, IMG submission 109709) | Active sludge microbial communities from wastewater, Klosterneuburg, Austria - Klosneuvirus_20160825_MG | ecosystem: Engineered > WWTP > Aerobic digester > Activated sludge | place... | reverse complement strand
TTTGCCCGTTCTGAAAAAGTTGTGGTAATAGGTGGGTATCAAAATAACGCGTTTGTTGCCAACAAAATTCTATTGAAGTGTCCTTCTAAATATCAGGAGGAAAAAATAAACGCCAGTATTTAAGCGATGGGTAAAAGGTCAAACCATCAAATCATTCATAATTTAGTTCTCCTAATTCCCTAGTAATGCATTATTTCATTGGTGACCTGGGCCACCTTTTTGTTATCGCTTCATTTGTTACTTCGTTAATAAGTGCTTTCGCTTACTGGAAGGCAAACTCGGCTGGAGTGGAAACCAAAGAGCAATGGTTAGGTAATGCGCGGGTTGCATTTTATGTGCATAGCATAGCGGTTGTTGGTGTTATCGTCAGCTTGTTCGTAATTATTTATCAGCATTATTTCGAGTACCATTACGCCTACTCGCACTCCTCGCTTCATTTACCTGGCGAATACATGATATCCTGCTTTTGGGAAGGTCAGGAGGGCAGTTTTCTACTTTGGATTTTCTGGCAAGCGGTAATTGGCCTTTTTCTTATCCGAACCCAGCGAAATTGGGAGGCCCCTGTAATGGTTGTGTTTGGTTTGGTGCAAGCCTTCTTAGCCTCCATGATTTTGGGTGTGGTTATTCCTTTCTTAAATATAAAACTTGGCAGTTCTCCGTTTATCCTCCTTCGCGATGCCATAGATGATCCTATCTTCTCGCTTCAACCCGATTTTATCCCAAAAGATGGCAGTGGGTTAAATCCATTGTTGCAGAATTACTGGATGGTAATCCATCCACCCACGTTATTTCTTGGCTTCGCTTTAACTCTGGTTCCTTTTGCTTTTTGCATGGCCGGTTTATGGCAGAAAAAATATTCTGAGTGGATAAAGCCCGCTTTACCCTGGGCGTTGGTTGCCGGTGCTGTGTTGGGTCTTGGCATTCTGATGGGTGGTTACTGGGCTTACGAAACCTTGAATTTTGGGGGTTACTGGAATTGGGACCCTGTAGAAAACGCAGTGTATGTACCCTGGCTTGTGTTGATCGCCTCGATCCACACCATGATTATTTATAAGAATAGCGAAACAGCCTTAAAGAGTTCAATCATTTTAAACATTGCGGTATTCGTTCTGATTCTTTATTCTACCTTTTTAACGCGCAGTGGCATTCTTGGCGATGCTTCCGTACACTCCTTTACCGATCTTGGCTTGTCGGGGCAATTACTCATTTATCTTTTATTCTTCACCGTTGTAGCTATTATTCTGGCAACTATTCGTTGGAAGGAAATTCCTTCATCTGATAAGGAAGCTTCCATTTACTCCAAAGAATTTTGGATTTTCTTAGGAGCAACTACACTTTGCCTCATGGGCTTTCAGGTATTGCTGCCAACGTCTATTCCAGTCTATAATAGTCTGATAGAAGTTTTTGGAGGTGAATCAAACCTGGCGCCACCGGCCGATCAAATTGGGTTTTATTCCAAGTTCCAACTTTGGTTTGGCGTGCTCGTGGCACTCATCTCAGGTACAGGTCAATTCTTTTGGTGGAAGCGAATGGAAAAAGAAAAGTTGAAAAAAGAAATTCTACCACCTATTCTGATTTCGTTAATCGTGTTTGCACTCATTATTGCAATTTCAAAAGTCTATCAACCCGCCTACGTCATCCTAACCTTGGCTGGAGTTTATCTGATCGTTTCAAACATCAAGGTGCTAACTTCAGTTGTAAAAGTGAATGCTGGCTTGTCGGGTGGCGCCTTGGCTCATATCGGTATTGGTATGATGTTAATCGGTGTCATGTTTTCATCAGGATATTCGAAAGTTGTTTCCTTGAATAACACAGGGATGTTAATTTCCAAAGATCTTCCTACCGAATTTAATCGCGATAATCTGTTACTGTTTATCAATGAACCGCGCACCATGGGTGGTTATGATATTACTTTTCTGGGCGAACGGGTTGAACCTCGATATGTAAACGGTTATGTAAGTAAAAATGACATTGATCTCACCCTCGATCCATTTAAAGTTATTGCGCTTCGCGACATAGAATTTAACGGCAAGAAAATATTAAACGCGCAGGATACCTTCGAGATAAATCCTGAAAACACATTCTATGAAATTGAATTGAAGAAAGGAGATAAAGTGGAGGCACTGCTCTTCCCACGTGTTCAAATTAATCCGGCAATGGGTGGTTTTATTGCCTCCCCCGATATTAAAAAGAATCTGAATCGCGACCTTTATACACATGTCTCTCTCCCAATGAACCGTGAGGAAGAACCTGAATGGAGCGAAACAGAGGAAATGAGAATTCGAATCAATCAACAGTTTTTCATTAACGATTATGTGGCTGTATTGGAAGCAGTAAATCGGATTTACGAGATTGATGGATTTAAATTGGAAACCGAAGACGTTGCCGTAAAAGCCAGAATAAAAGTAAGTGGGGAAAGAGATGTGTATTATGCTGAACCGATATTTCTCATTAAAGACAAGGTGCAAGTGGGTAGGATTGCTGATGAAGTAAATGATTTAGGTGTAAGAATCACCTTGTTAAATATCCATCCTGAAACAAATGAATTTTCGCTTGCCCTAAATACCCGTCAAAAAGATTGGGTGATTATCAAAGCCATGGAAAAACCCTTTATCAATGTGCTTTGGTTAGGGACCGGTGTTTTGTTGATTGGCTTTTCTTTGGCTATGGTTCGTAGGTTTAAAGAGTACCGAAAATATTCCTGAGTTTTTTACTTTGCGTTTTCTTTGCGCATTTCCTCCGCGCTCTTTGCGTGAACAAATGCATTTCACGCAAAGCCCGCAAAGATAATTGTACGCTAAGGCCGCAAAATGAAAATCAAATATTTTGCTTTTTCATCTCACTTATTGCATAGGCACAGGCGCGCGCGGTCATCGCCATATAGGTTAGCGATGGATTTACACACGAAGAAGAAGTCATAAATGATCCGTCAGTTACAAACACATTCTTCACTTCGTGCATCTGATTAAACATATTGAGTACCGAAGTTTTTGCGTCTCGCCCCATGCGTACACTTCCCATTTCATGATTCGTATTTCCAGGAAAAGACATGTTTGCATAGGGCCTCACATTTTTATAGCCAGCCGCTTCCAGCATCTCGGCTATAGCCGGAGCCATATCCTGCTGCATCATTTTCTCATTTTCTTTATACTCAACATTAGTCGTTAAGGTGGGTCGGCCCCACTTGTCTTTCAGATCGGTATTAATTGTAATCCGGTTTTCCTCATACGGAAGGCATTCCCCAAAACCACTAAATCCAATACTCCATCCGGCAGGGCTATGCAAATCTTCTTTAAGCTCGGCACCAATTTTAGAATCATTCGTTCCTCTCCCCCAACCTCCACGACTGGCCCCACCTTGATACCCAAACCCACGGAGGTAATCTTTTCTTTGATCTTTAATGTTTCTGAATCGTGGAATATATAATCCGTTGGGTCTCCTTCCGTAAAAATAGTTATCCTCAAAACCATCAACCTCGGCATTAGCTCCCACTCCCTTATGATGATCCATTATATTTCGGCCCACCTGATCACTTCCGTTACCTAGTCCGGTTGGAAATCGATTAGAAGTTGAGTTGAGTAAAATATAAGCCGATGCAATAGTTGACGCATTCAAAAAAATAATTTTCGAATAAAACTCAAGCACTTCGTTCGTTTCTGTATCAACTAACTCAACACCTATCGCTCTGGCCTTCTGTTCATCATATAAAATTTTATTCACTAACGAATTGGGGCGCAACGTTAGATTTCCGGTAGCAAAGGCAGCGGGCAAAGTACTGGCGTTAGTACTAAAATAGGCACCATAAGGGCAACCGCGATGGCACAAATTCCGATATTGACAAACACCCCGTCCTTTTACAGGAGCTGTTAAATTGGCTGTTCTTCCGATAGTCATTTTCCTTTCGGGAAAAGAATGCTGCATCTGCTTTTTAAAATCCAGTTCTACACAATTCATTTCCATAGGAGGCAAAAAATTTCCATCGGGTAAATGAGGTATCCCTTCTTTTTGACCACTTATGCCTACAAATTTTTCAACGTACTCGTACCAGGGTTCAATGTCTTTATACCGAATTGGCCAATCCACAGCAATGCCTTCTCGTTTGTTTGCCTCAAAGTCTAAATCACTCCATCGATAGCATTGCCGGGCCCATAAAAGTGATCTTCCGCCAACCACATCGCCACGAATCCAATCGAAGCGCTTGGTTTCAGTAAAAGGATTTTCTAAGTCGTTAATATAAAAGTGTTTGTTATCTCCACCATACGAATAATGTCGCGTTTGAATGTGGCATCGCTCTCTATCCTCCACGGTAAGTCGCCCTCTGTTTTCCAATTGCCATGGATCTTTAGTAGATGTAGGATAATTCGGGTGCTCAACATTTTTTCCGCGCTCAAGCATCAACACTTTTAATCCGCTTTCGCAGAGTTCTTTAGCGGCCCAGCCACCACTTATACCCGAGCCTACAACGATTACATCATAGGTATTTTCGGCTTGAGCCTTAACATTCAGATTCATGAAGCAGACATATTTGAATGTTAAAATTTCCGAAAAAATTTCCAGCAGAAAAACCTCCCGAATAAATGTATAAAGTGGGAGGTTAAATCCTGAAATAGTCCTTATTTTTGCCCGATTTATCCAAACCACAACCACCAGAAATGCCAAGAGATCGCAGTATTCGCTCCGTACTTATCATCGGCAGCGGCCCTATTATTATTGGTCAAGCCTGTGAATTTGATTATGCTGGCTCGCAAGCATCCCGTTCCTTACGGGAAGAAGGCATCGAAGTGATCCTGATCAATTCCAATCCGGCTACTATTATGACGGATAAAGTGACAGCGGACCATATCTATCTGTTGCCCTTGGAGAAAAAATCGATTCGGGAAATCCTGGAAAAGCATCATATCGATGCAGTGCTTCCCACCATGGGTGGCCAAACCGCATTAAATCTTTGTATTGATTGCGAAAAGGCCGGTATCTGGGAAAATTATGGCGTTAAAATTATAGGTGTTGATATCATAGCCATTGAGACAACAGAAGACCGCGAGAAATTCAGGTTAAAAATGATTGAATTAGGAGTGGGTGTTTGCAAAGGCGCAACCGCCACATCCTTTCTGCAAGGCAAAGAGATTGCCCAGGAAATCGGATTTCCATTGGTGATTCGTCCTTCCTTTACACTCGGTGGCACGGGTGGTGGTTTTGTGGAGCAACCCGAAGACTTTGATGTTGCCTTGAACCGTGGCTTGCACGCTTCGCCAACCCACGAAGTATTGGTTGAGCAGAGCATTATGGGTTGGAAAGAATATGAACTTGAGCTTTTACGGGATGGTGCGGGAAATGTGATCATTATCTGCTCGATCGAGAATTTTGATCCTATGGGAATACACACGGGTGACTCGATAACCGTAGCCCCCGCCATGACCTTACCCGATACGGTTTATCAAAAAATGCGCGACCTCGCCATTAGAATGATGAACGGAATTGGAAAATTTGCCGGAGGTTGCAACGTACAATTCTCTGTGAATCCGGATAACGATGATATTATTGGAATTGAAATCAATCCGAGAGTATCCCGTTCTTCTGCACTCGCATCAAAAGCTACGGGTTATCCCATTGCAAAGATTGCAGCCAAGCTGGCAATAGGCTATAATCTTGATGAGTTAAAGAACGCGATCACCGGTACAACTACTGCCTATTTTGAGCCTGCGCTTGATTATGTGATTGTGAAAATCCCGCGTTGGAATTTTGACAAATTTCAAGGAGCCGATCGCAAGCTTGGCCTCCAAATGAAATCAGTTGGTGAAGTGATGGGCATTGGCCGGAATTTTCAGGAAGCCTTGCAAAAAGCTTGTCAATCCTTAGAGATTAGAAGAAATGGATTAGGAGCTGATGGAAAAGAACTAACCGATCAGGAAGATTTGCTTTACAGCCTGAAAAATCCTTCCTGGAATCGGCTCTTTCATATTTACGATGCTATGAAGTTAGGCATCTCCATGAAGACAATTCTAAATCTTACCAAGATTGATAAATGGTTTTTAAACCAAATCTGGGAACTGATTGAACTTGAAAAGGAAATAGAAAAGTATAAACTCGACACATTTCCAGTTGACTTAATGCGCACCGCTAAAGAAAAAGGGTATGCTGATCGGCAAATTGCGCACTTGATCGACTGCAAAGAAAGCGAAGTACACACCAAGCGAAGAGAAATGGGTATCAACCGGGTTTACAAAATGGTGGATACCTGTGCCGCAGAATTCGATGCGAAGACCGCGTATTACTATTCAAGCTTTGATGCCGAGAATGAATCCATCGTAAGTAAAAAGAAGAAAATAATTGTTTTGGGTTCTGGCCCGAATAGGATAGGACAAGGCATTGAGTTTGATTACTCGTGTGTGCATGGAATATTAGCAGCCAAAGAGGCGGGGTACGAAGCAATCATGATTAACTGTAATCCTGAAACGGTATCCACGGATTTTGATATCGCAGATAAACTTTATTTCGAACCCGTTTTCTGGGAACATCTCTGGGATATTATTCAACATGAAAAACCCGAAGGTGTAATTGTTCAGCTAGGTGGACAAACCGCCTTGAAACTGGCAGAGAAACTCCACAAGTACGGCATCAAAATCATGGGCACTTCCTTCGAAGCACTCGACTTGGCAGAAGACCGTGGAAGTTTTTCAACCTTGCTAAAAGAGCTCGGCATTCCATATCCGGAATTTGGCGTTGCCACCGATGCCGATGAAGCCCTGGAGGTATCTAAAACCATTGGCTTCCCATTACTGGTAAGACCTTCTTATGTTCTGGGAGGACAGAGCATGAAGATTGTAATCAATGAAAAAGAACTTGAAAATCATATCCTTGATATTTGGAAACATTTGCCAGAGAATAAGGTATTGCTCGATCATTTTCTGGATGGCGCGATTGAAGCCGAAGCCGATGCTATATGCGATGGTGAGGACGTGTACATCATCGGGATTATGCAGCACATTGAACCCGCGGGGATACACTCGGGCGATTCTTATGCAGTATTGCCACCGTATAACCTGGGTGATCTGGTGATCAAGCAAATCGAAAATTTTACTAAGCGAATTGCCGTTGCGCTAAAAACGGTGGGCTTGATTAATATTCAATTCGCAATAAAAAATGATAAGGTTTATATCATCGAAGCTAATCCGAGAGCGTCACGCACGGTTCCGTTTATTTGCAAAGCCTATGATGAACCATACGTGAACTACGCAACCAAAGTAATGTTGGGCGATAAGAAAGTAAAGGACTTTAATTTTAACCCGACTAAAAAGGGGTACGCTATTAAGGTTCCTGTTTTCTCTTTCAATAAATTTCCTGACGTAAATAAGGAACTCGGGCCAGAAATGAAGTCAACCGGTGAGGCTATTTATTTTATTGATGATTTAATGGACGACTACTTTATGAATATTTATGCCGAGCGTAATTTCTATCTTAGCCGATAATTGAACTTAACCGTCTAAACTAATATCTTTATAAACTTGTTTTGGAGAAATAAATAAGACAGATCATGAGGTTTTGGATTATCATTGGCCTTGTTGCTTATGTGTTGTATAAAATAGGAGGATTTTTCTTTCGGGCTGGCGCTGCTTCACAAACTCGTTTTCAACAACGTAGGCCTCCAGAGGGTGACATTAATGTCAATGCTCCTAAAAAGAAAAATGGAACCGTTAAGGGTGGTGACTATATCGACTACGAGGAAGTTAAGTAACAGTATATGGCCTGAAGTATTGAGCACATAGCCTTTAGCAAATAGGATAATCTCTTTCCAGCATCAAGAATCTAGTAGTCAGAGTCCATTTTATTCAGTGAAAATCCATTTCCATAAATATCAGGCCACCGGCAACGACTTCGTGCTGATCGATAATCGCACAGGACTTTATTCATTTACGATTGAGCAAATTCAAAAAATTTGTGACCGAAGGTTTGGTGTGGGTGCCGATGGCCTTATCCTGATTGAGGGTCATCCTGCACTTGATTTTAATCTTAATTATTACAACAGTGATGGCTCGCAAAGCTTGTGCGGAAATGGAAGTCGTGCTGGGGTTATGATGGCCGCTAGTCTTGGACTATTAAACGACAAGACAAAATTCAATGCGTATGACGGTACGCATGAAGCTGAGTTACTTCCTTCAGGAATCGTAAGACTAAAGATGAATCCCGTTACGGAAGTGAAAAAGGTGGGCCTTGATTATTTTATCAATACCGGTTCGCCTCACCATCTCAGGTTTGTTACTGATTTAAAATCTTATCCTGTTTTTGAGGACGGAAGAGAAATCAGATACAATAAAGAGTATGCCCCCAAGGGTGTCAATGCTAACTTTATTGAATTAGGAGACAATAATACAATTTCAGTTCGCACCTATGAACGTGGTGTGGAGGATGAAACTTTTTCCTGCGGCACAGGAGTGACAGCCGCAGCTTTAGCCGCTTTTTATCATGGCTACAAATCCCCCGTTAAGGTAAATGTGAAGGGAGGAACACTCTCTGTTGAGTTTAAAACCGGTCAGGCAGGCACATTTGACGAGATTTTCCTTGTTGGTCCTGCCAAAATGGTGTTTGAAGGCACTCTGGAACTATAATTGCACCCCGAAATCCTTAAATTTACGGCCCCATTTGATTGGCAAATTCTTAATCAGGATCGATTAGACTTAATTATCGATTTCGACCAGAAAAGCCTTCTATGACAAACGAATAGACATGTTAAAACTGCTTGCAAAGATTTTTGGCGATAAATCCCAAAAAGATATTAAACTGATGATGCCCCTCGTTGAACAAACCAAACGAGAAGGTGAAAGTCTTATTTCGATAACCAACGATGAGCTAAGAAATAAGACAAAAGAAGTGCAGCAACATATCAACGATAAATTAAAACCCATCGATGATCAGATTGCAGCGCTTCATACCCAAATCGCTGATCAGCCTGAGATGGATCTGAACGAAAAAGAATCTGTCTTCAAGCAGATCGATACCTTAGAACTTGATCGCAATAAAGAGCTTGAAAAGGTTTTATTGGAAGTTTTACCACGCGCATTTGCTATTATGCGCGAAACTGCCAGAAGATTTAAAGAGAACGAATCGTTGGAGGTTACGGCTACTGAACTCGATATTAGACTTTCAGCCAAAAATTTAAACATAAAAATCTCAGGTGATAAAGCTAATTGGTCGCGCCAATGGATGGCTGCGGGTAATCTTATCACCTGGGATATGGTTCATTACGATGTTCAGATCATCGGGGGCATTGTTCTTCATGAAGGAAAAGTTTCTGAAATGGCTACCGGTGAAGGAAAAACTTTAGTGGCAACTTTCCCTGCTTTTCTCAATGCCTTGGCAAAACGGGGCGTTCACATTGTAACCGTAAACGATTACCTGGCTAGACGCGATAGCGAATGGATGGCTCCGTTGTTTCAGTTTCACGGACTTACTATTGACTGCATTGATAAACACGAGCCCAACTCGGAAGAGCGCAGAAATGCCTATCAGGCAGATATCACCTACGGTACCAACAACGAATTTGGTTTTGACTACCTACGCGATAACATGGCGCGCGAACCGCAGGAACTGGTACAACGAGGGCATCATTATGCCATGGTCGATGAGGTGGATAGCGTGCTCATTGATGAAGCCCGCACCCCGCTAATTATTTCAGGGCCGGTACCTCGGGGCGATGAACATGAATTCTATGATCTGAAGCCAAGGATTTCCAAATTGGTAGAAGCGCAGAAAAAACTGGTTAATCAGTACTTGAACGATGCCAAAAAATTATTGGCCGATGGTAATGATAAGGATGGTGGACTCGCTTTATTCCGTGCACATCGTGCGATACCAAAATATAAACCCCTTATCAAGTTGCTCAGTGAAATGGGCATGAAGAATGTGCTTCAGAAAACAGAAAACTTCTATCTGCAAGACAATAAAAAAATGATGCCTGAGGCCGACAAGCCGCTTTATTTTGTTATTGAAGAGAAGGATAATAGTGTTGACTTAACCGAAAAAGGAATCGACTTAATAACAGGCGAAGGCGAGGATTCCAGGTTTTTTATCATGCCTGAGATTGGCGTTGAACTAACCAAAATTGAAAAAGACTCGAGCATCAGCGCTGAAGATCGCCTTAAAAAGAAAGAAGACCTGATACGCGAGTACACAACTAAATCGCAACGGATACATAGCGTTAATCAATTACTGAAAGCCTACACACTTTTTGAAAAAGATACCGAGTACATTATTGTGGATGGAAAAGTTAAAATTGTGGATGAGCAAACCGGGCGGGTAATGGAGGGCAGACGCTACTCCGATGGATTACATCAGGCTATTGAAGCGAAAGAAAATGTTAAAGTAGAAGATGCTACCCAGACGTATGCAACGATTACCCTTCAGAATTATTTCCGCATGTACCATAAGTTGGCCGGTATGACGGGGACAGCTGTAACCGAAGCAGGCGAGTTATGGGATATCTACAAATTAGATGTAGTGACCATACCCACCAACAAACCCATGACTCGCAAGGACATGGATGATTTGGTGTTCAAAACCGTGCGCGAAAAGTTTAATGCTGTTGTTGAAGAGATTGTAAAGTTAACGCAGGCTGGCAGACCGGTGCTTGTCGGCACTACCTCAGTCGAGATTTCAGAACTTGTGAGCCGCATGCTTCAAATGAAAAAAATCAAGCATCAGGTACTTAACGCAAAACAACATCAGCGCGAAGCGGAGATTGTGGCCGAAGCAGGTAAGCCCGGCACCGTAACCATTGCCACCAACATGGCGGGTCGAGGTACTGATATTAAACTCACACCCGAATCAAAAGCTGCTGGTGGTTTGGCTATTGTGGGTACGGAACGTCACGAATCACGAAGAGTCGATCGCCAGCTACGAGGTCGTTCTGGTCGTCAGGGTGATCCAGGTAGTTCGCAATTCTATGTGTCGTTGGAAGATAACCTGATGCGTTTATTTATGCCCGAGCGTATTGCGCGTATTATGGATCGGCTCGGCTTAAAAGAGGGTGAAGTGATTTCACACTCCATGGTTACCAATTCGATTGAGCGGGCCCAGAAAAAAGTAGAAGAAAATAACTTTGGTATACGTAAGCGTTTGTTGGAGTATGATAACGTAATGAACTCGCAACGTGAAGTAATTTATAAACGCAGACGTAACGCGCTTCATGGCGAGCGACTGCAGTTGGATATCCTCACTATGTTGTTCGATACCTGCGATGATATTGTGACCACTGGAAAGGCAGCAGAAAGTCTCGAGAATTTTAAATTGAATATTCTAAGTTTGCTGGGCTTTGATTTCAAAATCTCAGAAGATGACTTCGCGAAGTTAGCCTCAGAAATTATTAGTGAGCGCTTATACGAAGAAGCGTTGGCGCACTATCATCAAAAGAATAAAGCAGCAGCCGAAAAATCTTTTCCGATTGTTACTGATATTTTTAAAACACGGGGAGGTACGATTGAAGACATTCTGGTTCCCTTTACGGATGGTGTAAAACAAATTGGTGTTTCGGCCAATTTGAAAAAGTGCGTGGAATCAAAAAATGCAGAACTCATCAAATCGATGGAGAAGATGATTACGCTTGCCATTATTGATCAGCAATGGAAGGAGCACTTACGGGATATGGATGATTTGAAGCAATCGGTTCAAAACGCAGTATACGAACAGAAAGATCCGCTGCTCATTTACAAGTTCGAAGGATTTGAGGCTTTCAAACGGTTTATTGCCAAGGTTAATGAAGAAACTATTTCTTTTCTGATGAAGGCTGATATTCCAATACGAGAAGCCGATCAGGTGCAGGAAGCTCGCCAGGCAAAAAGACAAAGATTAAGTGAACAAAAGGAAGAATCAAGATCTTTACTTCAGGGTGGTGGCGCACAACCTCAGGGTCCGCAACGTCAAGTGGAAGAAAAAGTAATGCCGGTTAAGTCAGAAAAAGTTGCTGGTAGAAATGATAAAGTTACAGTTCAGTATCCGGATGGCCGGGTTCTTAAAGATGTTAAGTTTAAGAAGGTAGAAGACGATGTGAAAGCCGGAAGGTGTATTGTTATTGAAGGGTAGTATTTGAATAGCCAATGGCTTCGATGAATTGACATTCGATGAGTTCTTATATTTTCATCATTGAAATTTTGTTTTGTATCTTGATGAGATCAATATGAAAATGAATGTTATAATTGGACTCTTCTGCTACCTTTTGGCAGGTTGTGCGGTTCAGAAAACCAGCGATCAGGAGTACTATGAAAACCTTTCAGCCCTAAGACCAAAAGTAATTGTGCCTACCGATACCCCCTACAAAGAAACAAGCCATACCCGAGAGGTAAAATCAACTATAGAGCCTACAAAAACCGTCAACAATAAAGTAGACGTAGTGCTGGATAGTATCGATCAGTATAATCTTGTTCGCAAATTCGTGGATGGCTACACGATACAGATTTATTCGGGTCAAAATCGCGAAGAGGCTATGGACTCAAAAAAGAAAATAAGTATTGACTTGCCTGATATGACTGCTAACCTCCAGTATCAACAACCTAAATTCAGAGTAACGGTTGGGCGTTACTATACTAAATTAGAGGCCAATGAAGATTTGGTACGCCTAAGAACCAGCTTTGCGGCAGCAATTCTGGTTCCCGAAAAAATTCAAATCAAATAACTTTTGGGGTTGATGCCCGCAAGGAGTTAATCCACTTAGCAATTTTCAAAGCTTCATCATTGGATCTTTCGGTATGAGGGAGTCACTATGATTTTCCCCAATTAAAACTTAATAGATACCTTTGCTTACCATGACTTTATTAAATAAAATAAAATCACTCTCCGAAGAGTATGCAGTCCATACTATTCAATGGCGCAGGCACCTGCATGCTCATCCTGAATTATCTTATCAGGAAGTGTACACGTCAAAATTTGTAGCCGAGCAACTCAAGTCGTTTGGCATCGAATCGCAAGTGGTTGCTACCACGGGCCTCGTTGCTTTGATCAAAGGAAAAAATCCAGATAAAAAGATAACAGCACTTCGCGCGGATATGGATGCGCTTCCCATTCAGGAGATAAGTTCGACCGACTACAAGTCCACCAATCCCGGTGTTATGCATGCCTGTGGCCATGATGTCCATACCGCTTCGCTTCTGGGAACGGCTAAAATTCTTCAACACGTAAAGGATCAGTTTGAAGGAACTATTAAGTTAATTTTTCAACCCGGTGAAGAAAAGAATCCAGGTGGCGCTTCCTTTATGATAAAAGAGGGTGCACTCGACAACCCAAAACCATCCTCCATTATAGGACAACATGTAATGCCATTGATTCCTGTTGGTAAAGTTGGCTTTCGGGAGGGTATGTATATGGCCAGTAGTGATGAATTGTATTTGCGTGTGATTGGTAAGGGTGGTCATGGGGCTGCTCCGGAGTTGGCGATTGATCCTATCTTGATAGCATCGCATATAATTATTGCGCTGCAACAGGTAATCAGTCGCAACGCGAGCCCTAAACAACCAACTGTATTAACTTTTGGACGAATTATTGGCGAAGGTGCAACAAACATTATCCCCAACGAAGTAAATATTGCCGGCACGTTTCGCGCTCTTAATGAAGTGTGGCGCACAGAAGGTCTTCAGAAAATAAAAAAAATGGCCGAGTCTATTGCCGAAGGTATGGGCGGCCGATGTGAAGTAACGATTTCAAAAGGGTATCCGTATCTTGAAAATAACCCAGAAGTAACACGAAGAATCAGAAAGGCCGCAGAAGATTATCTTGGATCTGAAAATGTTGTAGATATTGATCTTACGCTTGGCTCAGAGGATTTTGCTTACTATTCACATATTGTTCCAGCTTCCTTTTACAGGTTGGGTACTCGCAATGATGCTAAGGGATTAACGTCCTATGTTCATACCCCCACCTTTGATATCGATGAAGATGCTCTTAAAATTGGCCCGGGCTTAATGGCATGGATGGCTATTAACGAGCTTGATTCCAAAAATAACTTAGAAGTTGATAGCACCCCGTCTACCTGATGATCTTATATTAAGTATTTGTTATCTGCTTCCTTCTTAAGGGCATGGCTGTATATTTACGTGTAAGGTGACTGAACAACAAACCGACATTCCAAATTCTCAAGCTCCTAATCGCTGGAGAATAATTTTAAGAAACACAGCTTTTATTCTCGCTGCGTTGTTGATCTTTCTATTTACCCTGGACTTGATGATTGCATCGCTCCAGCATTTGGGTAAAGATGCTGCCGATATAATTTTACTGGCTACCTCAAACCCATTTACCGGACTTTTTATTGGACTGTTGGTTACCGCGCTCATGCAAAGCAGCTCGGCTACTACTGCTATGACAGTGGCATTGATCGCTTCCGGTTCTATTTCTTTACATGGTGCGGTGCCAATTATTATGGGCGCTAATGTGGGCACAACAATTACCAGTACAATTGTCTCCCTCGGTTTTATCACTAAAAAAAAAGAATTCAGACGAGCTGTTACCATAGGCACTTACCATGACTTTTTCAATATTCTTACTGTTATCATTCTATTTCCTCTAGAATATTATGGTGGCTTTCTTTCAGGATTTTCACAATATCTGGCGACCTCATTATTCAACCAACCCATTGGACCGATTCAAAATAATTTCTCACTCCTGGGGTCAGGGTTCAGCCCAATAATAGATTTTATTGTTTCGTTTATTGATAATGGGTTTATGCTTTCCATTCTGTCGATTGCATTACTATTTGGCTCAATTTTATTTTTTAGAAAAGTATTATCCCAAACGCTGGGCTTTGGATCTCAGGCACAGTTTCAACAATTCTTCTTTAAAAATGAGTTAAAATCATTTGCCTGGGGGCTTCTTACCACTGCGGCCATTCGGTCCAGCACAGTTACAACCTCTTTGGTAGTTCCCTTGGTTGCAAAAAAAGTTGTGCGATTAAAATCGGCTCAGCCCTTTATATTGGGAGCCAATATTGGCACAACCATCACCGCTTTTATTGCCGCCATGTTTAACTCTAATGCTGCCATCAGCATTGCGATTGCGCACTTTCTTTTTAATGCTATTGGGGTTTTGGTATTTTCCCTGATTCCAATAATTAAAGAATTGCCAATAAAGATGGCCAATAAATTGGGCCAATTAACTCTTAAGTACCGATTGGTTGGATTTCTTTACCTTTTACTAACCTTCTTCTTTATTCCTTTTTCACTTATTTATTTCAATAAAAATTCCGTTCAGGTGCATGAGCTAACATATAATTTTCAAAATATGTCAAGTAAAGAACAGAATTCCTATACGGTGATAACCAAAACCTATCTAAATCAATCGATAAATAATTGGATGATTTACGACCAAACCGCGGTAAGTCCAGCCGATCCGGCAAAGATTGTTTCTGTTTATCGCAGGCAAAATATGCTGATGGTGAATAACGAATTATTTGAGCTTAGTAAACCCGGTTTTTGCCGGGATGGTGAAGATGATAAGGGAAAATATCAAACCTGTATTGTTGAAATATTACCCCGGTTAGCACTTACCCCAGTACTTTCAGTCGATTCTGTTTATGTATATGAAAGAAAATGGTACGACCAGCTTCTTGATTCTACTATCACCCGTAGTTACATCAGCGCAACGCTCAACTTACTTGTGCGAAAGGAAAAGCTGAATAATCACGGTTTAGTGCTTACCCGAGATGAACTGGTAGAAATAAAAAAGAAATAGCAGGCTCCCTGATTTCGGCTGAAAACCCAAAATTGAGTATATTGGGGCTTGTTATGGATAGCATTCGAGATACTGTTTTTAAATTCCTTCGCATCGATCATCTTGTTGATAACCTATCAGGGTATGTAGAAGCCCGCGTAGAATTATTGAAGATAGAAATTCGCGAAGATGTCGCGAAGGTACTTGCCCGAGGTATGATGATTATCCTTATACTTCTCATGTCGTTATTGTTTTTACTTTTCTTTAGCGTGGGCTTAGCTCACTTCATAAATTCCTATTTTGAAGCCGAATATATTGGCTATTGGATAGTGTCGGGGATATATGGAATTCCGTGCCTTATCTTTATTCTATTTAGAAAACAGATCGGTCAGTCCATTGAAAAAAAAATGATGGAATTGATTAAACGTAAAGACAAGTAAAATGGAACTTTTGGAAACTACCGATCCCGAAAAGAAACGATTGATCGAGGCTACAGATCGCCATAAGTATGAGCTTCAGAGAGAAGTTAAAGCTATTTCAGATAAAACGGAGAATGCTGTAAAAAATGTACTCATTATAGGTGGCACCTTAGTGCTTACTTACTTGTTGGTAAGTCAACTTGGAGGTGGCAAAAAAAAGAAACTTAAAAAGAAGAAAGCGCGAGCTAGCGAAGAAGAGGAGGATAGCGAGAACTTAGAATCAACACATCCCACACCATCTCTGTTTTCACAACTTGGCGAACGGGTTATAAGTCAGGCGAGCATCATACTGTTAGATATTGCAAAGGACAAACTTGCCGAGTATCTCCAAAATCGAAAATCCAGGCATGAAGATTCTTGATGCGCTACAGGAACGCAGTCGCTTGGGGAAAAAATCCATTGCGGTACTCGTGGATCCCGATAAGGTAGAAGATACCAGTCGTTTAAATACCTTAATACGCTTAGCTACAGAAAACTGTGTGGATTACTTTTTTGTTGGCGGCAGTCTGGTTACTACGCCTAATCTTTCTGACGTAGTAAAACAGATTAAAGAAAATGTTTCTATTCCTGTTGTTCTGTTTCCTGGAAACTCACTCCAAATTGATCCTAATGCCGATGCGATACTTTTTCTATCATTAATATCCGGTCGAAATCCGGATCTCCTAATTGGTCAACACGTAGTAGCCGCACCCATTTTAAAAAACAATCGGTTGGAAATTATGCCAACCGGATACCTTCTTATTAATTCTGGCAAAACAACTTCGGTTGCTTATATAAGCAACACAACCCCAATACCGGAAGACAAATATTCATTGGCTGCCTGCACCGCCCTAGCCGGAGAAATGTTGGGACTAAAACTGATTTATTTGGATGCCGGTAGCGGTGCCGATAGAGAAATTAATTCAAAAATGATTAATGCCGTTCGGAAGTCGGTGAGTGTGCCCCTGATTGTTGGCGGAGGAATCAATTCAAGTCAAAAAGCGTTTGCCGCATTAGAAGCTGGAGCGGATCTGATTGTAATAGGAAACGCACTGGAAAAAGATCCTAATCTTTTGATTGAAATCAGCGATCGGGTGTACGATTGGAATCAGAGTGTTGAAGCACGTAAATAAATACAGTCAACTTTTCTTTATTTCAAAATCAGTAAAGCCAACAATCTCCCCAGGCTTCGCATCCATATTTATTACTTCTGCCTGCAAAGGCCCCAAGTTACACCACTTAATAAATTTGTATAAAACTTCTTCCGGTGCTTCCGCTTCTAAATAGACATCTCCATTTTTTTCATTTCGCACAAATCCCCGAACACCCCACTCATCGGCTTTTTGTTTAGCCGATGCCCGGTAAAAAACACCTTGTACTTTTCCCGAAACCGTGATATTGATATGTCGTAACTCCACGCCAATTCTAATTATACAGCTACATTAAAAAATATAATCCGTACTTAAAAAAACTGACTCCCTATTTTGAATGATTGTACTAATTATTTTTTTATTGTCATCATTGGCCTTAGTAGCCACCAGCGTGCGAATAGAAAAAACGCGCAAGGCATCATCCACTGAAAGCGTACCTTCCGCAGAATCCTTTCTCCCGTTAAATGGAAAATTATCCGGACCACGCTGACATTGTACATTTAAATTAATTCTACCTACCTGGCTCGAGAAAGCATCAATCATTCTGGCAATCGATTTTGAATTCTTGCCAAACAAACTAAGTTGTTGTCCAAAATTTGAATCGAGTACATATTGAATTGCCTCCTCTTCCTTTTCGTAGGGAACAATAGGCACAACAGGCCCAAACTGCTCTTCATAATAAACACGCATCTTGTTATTAACCGGGTAAAGTACGGCCGGATAAAAGAAAGTATGCAAAGTCTCGCCTCCACCTTCGTTAATTACTTCAGCGCCATGTTTACGGGCGTCTTCCACAAGTTTTGTAAGGTATTCTGTTTTACCAGGCTCGGGCAATGGAGTTAGCCCCACGCCAGCCTCCCAAGGCATTCCGGGTTTTAATTTTGCGATTTCCGCGCACAACTTCTTAGTGAACTCATCCACAATACTTTTATGAACAAACAAGATTTTAAGTGCCGTGCAACGTTGGCCATTAAACGAGAGTGCGCCCAAAGCACATTCGCTCACCGCATTATCCAAATCGGCATCTGGCAAAATAATTGCCGGGTTCTTGGCATCCAATCCTAAAATTGATTTAAGTCGGTGAGGTTTTGGATGAAGTTTTTTTAATTCGTTCGCACCTTTATTCGTTCCGATAAACGCAAATACATCTAGCTTACCTGTCTCCATTAAGGAACCAACCGTTTCGCGACCACGCCCATAAATTATATTAATTACTCCCGCTGGGAAACATTTTTGAAAGGCTTCCAACAAGGGCCGAATTAATAACACCCCGTATTTAGCTGGTTTAAATACCACTGTGTTGCCCATGATAAGTGCAGGAAACAAAGTACTAAAAGTTTCATTTAGCGGATAATTGTAAGGGCCCATACATAGCGCAACACCCAACGGAACTCTTCTGATCTGCGCCATAATACCTTGCGCATGAACAAATCCTGATGACTTTCTATCCAGTTCTTTCAATGAATGGATTGTATCCAAAATGTAATCACAAGTTCGGTCAAATTCTTTTTCGGAATCTTTCAGTGATTTCCCTATTTCCCACATCAAAAGATTTACTACCTCGGTTCGTTTGGCGCGCATCATTGTCAAAAATTTTTCTACATGCGCTATCCGTTCTGCCACAGACATCAAAGGCCACACCCCATGACCTTGATCGTAGGCACGCACGGCAGCATTGAGCGCTTCGAGCGCTTCCTTTGAAGTTAGTAACGGAGTACTGCCAATAATTTGTTGCTTCAATTCACCCCCCGATCGAACATAGACCGGGCTTGCAACCGAACTCATGTCCCCTTTCCAGATTACCATCTTTCCATCGAGTAGATACTCGCGCTGTTCTATGTATTTTGGAATTACGGCTGATGCCGGAACTTTGTCTTCATCTGGAAAGATATTAGATAATGAATTATTCATGCCGATAAGTATTAAGTGTCTTGTGTCACGATAGAAATTCCGGAAGAAGTACCAATACGGTTTGCTCCGGCTTCAATGAGTTGTATCGCCTGATCGCGGGTTTTAATTCCACCCGATGCTTTTATGCCCACATGCCCAGGAACTGATTGGCGCATTAGGGCTATATGTTCAACCTTAGCCCCAGCGTTGGCAAAGCCAGTGGATGTTTTTACAAAATCGGCACCTGCATCTACACATAACTTACAGGCAGAGACAATTTCATCAGCCGATAGGTAAGCTGTCTCGATTATTACTTTCAATAGTTTTTGATAATCGTGCACCAATTGGGCACACTTAGCCATTTCTATTTTTGTCCAGGGGTTACCCGATTTAAACGATGAGATATTCCAAACCACATCAATTTCATCGGCACCATTATCGATAGCGCTGGAGATTTCTTCCAACTTTGTTTCGGTCATATTATAGCCTAATGGAAAGCCTGCGACCGTGACCAATAAAATCTTATCTGAACCAATCTCACGTTGAGCCCGCTTAACCCAAAACGGAGGAACACAAACACCGAGGAAACCATGTTCCTTTGCTTCACCAACCAATTGATCAATAGCGTAGCTATCAACAGTCGGATTTAGATTGGTATGCTCTATGTAGCGGCCGAGATTCAAATCGATTCTGTTAAAGAAACGAAATTACTTTTTCTCAATCACATTTTAATGATGCCAATGCTACTTCTCTTATTTATTGATTAGGGAATTTTTGCAACAATCGATTGTTGGCAATAACCATTACAAGTTTTAGTGCCGAATCCCGCACTCCTTGCAATACTTCATTTTATAAACAGGATTTCTTTTTGGCGGACGCTTGTGACCAAAGTATAGTGGATTGGCATATTGCGGTGTTGCCATTTTTTTAAGGATCCGCTGTTTGTTCTTGGCAGCCTGTTCAATTCGTGCATAAAATTCATACTGTGCCGTATGTTTTACTTTAGCTCGTTTTAATAAAATCTTTTGGCGCTTAGATGAAATATGAGCGCGTTTAGCTTTATCCAATTTTACTTCGAGTTCGTTAGAATTTCTGTCGCCTAACGTTGTGTTTTGCGCTTGCACCAGCCACGGAGTGCATAATAAGAATAGACTATAGAGAATCTTTATAAGGATTTTTCGCATAACCCAGATAAAACGAACGTATCAGGTTTTTATTTTTCAGAAAAACTGAATCCTGTTTACTTGCGATGTGGGAAGTAAACTTTGCCAATTGAAAATCTATTCAGTTAAATATTGGAATAGGTAATAGAGAATAATGGCCAAACCAGCAGCCAGGACGAGATATCCAAATACACGGGCTCTTTGAAAGTAGCCTTTAACTGGCATTATACTCTTCTTCTTGCTGTGTGTTTTCACACCTTAGATTTCAATAATAACTCTCGTTACAAAATAAACCGCCAGGCAAATAACCACTAACGAAACCAAAATGCGTGCTCTTTGATGATAGTACTTCATAGGTAGCATTTTCATAAAACTCTGATTTATAATATATTATCATAAATATAAGAAAATAAACTTGAAATATATGGGATGCCGCCAAATGCTCAGTTTAATCGCTCGAATCAACATGAATTGCCGTGGAATGGACAATTTTGAGTTACTAAATCAACTGTTTGAACAAAAAAATCCCCTGAAAACTCCAGGGGATTAATCTCAAATCAGATTCAGTTTATCTTATAGGTGAATGACCTCACCATAAGCGGCAGCTGCTGCTTCCATTACCGCCTCACTCATGGTTGGATGTGGATGTACCGATTTAATTATTTCATGACCCGTAGTCTCCAACTTGCGCGCAGTAACTACTTCCGCAATCATCTCCGTTACGTTGGCACCAATCATATGGGCTCCTAAGAATTCACCATACTTGGCATCAAAAATTAATTTCACAAAACCATCGGGTGCACCCGCTGCCTTTGCTTTGCCGGATGCCGTGAACGGGAATTTGCCGACCTTAATCTGGTAGCCGGCTTTTTTAGCTGCTTCCTCGGTATAGCCAACGGAAGCAATCTCAGGCGAACAATACGTGCAACCTGGGATGTTATTATAATCTAAGGGCTGTGGATTAAGTCCTTTTATTTTCTCAACACAAATGATTCCTTCGGCAGAAGCCACGTGCGCCAAGGCTTGCCCTTTTACAATATCACCAATAGCATAAACTCCAGCTACATTGGTTTTATAGAAATCGTCCACCAATACTTTTCCTTTTTCTGTCTTTACTCCTACCTCTTCTAATCCAAGGTTTTCCAGGTTGGTAGAAATCCCTACCGCAGAAAGAACAATGTCAGTTTCAATTTTTATTTCACCATCGGGAGTCTTAACCGTAACAAAACATCCCTTCCCTTTGGTATCCACTTTCGTTACCTCAGAGTTGGTATAAATTTTCATTCCGGCTTTCTTAAAACTCTTATCAAGAGCTTTCGAAACCTCTTCATCTTCAACAGGAACGATGCGTGGCAAGAACTCTACAATCGTTACTTCGGTACCAATCGTGCTATAGAAATAAGCAAACTCAACACCAATGGCGCCCGAACCAACTACCACCATTTTCTTGGGTTGCTGTGGAAGCACCATCGCATCTCGATAGCCAATTATTTTCTTACCATCAATAGGTAAGTTGGGCAGCTCACGCGAACGACCCCCAGTTGCCAACATGATATGCTTGGCTTCGTAGTCCGTTTTTTTTCCAGCATCATCCGTTACTTCAACTTTACCACCCTTTTTCAATTTACCATGGCCAGCAATATGATCAATTTTGTTTTTCTTAAATAAGAATTGAATTCCTTTACTCATCCCGGCCGCTACATCGCGACTGCGTTTTACAATTGCTGTAATATCAGCCTCAGCTCCCTTAATGTTAATTCCATAATCAGCGGCATGCTGCATATATTCAAAAACATTGGCACTCTTTAATAGGGCCTTGGTAGGGATGCAACCCCAGTTCAAACAAATACCACCCAGTTCTGCTTTCTCAACCACACCCACTTTCATACCCAACTGAGATGCACGAATAGCTGCCACATAGCCGCCCGGGCCAGAGCCTATTACGATCAGATCATAGTTTGCCATAATTATCTTTGATTAGAATTATTCTGAAATCTTTTAAAGTGCCAAATTAACCCAAATAATAATGGTAAAAAAAGTTAGTTTCGCATTGAAATAATGTTTGTCTAACCGATGGATTTAAAGAATTCTCTATTGCTGATTGGTGGCTCTGTGGCTGGAATAATTGGTGTCGTTTTGAATCAGACACCCACGGCTGGCGGAGAATTTTTTCAAGGATTGGGAATTGGATTTCTAATCATCTTGAGTTTTAATGTGATACCAAAATTATATAAGAAGAAAAATGAAACTACTTCAAGGTAAAAATGCGCTCGTAACCGGGGCCTCAAAAGGAATTGGAAGATCTATCGCGTTGCGCTATGCAGAACAAGGTGCCAACGTTGCCTTTACCTATTTATCTAGTGTAGAACAAGGCCAGGCGTTAGAAGCTGAGCTGATAGCCAAAGGTGTTAAGGCAAAAGGTTTTCGTTCGGATGCTTCCGATTTTGCACAAGCCGATAAATTAATTAACGATGTGGTAGCTGAATTCGGATCGCTGGATATTCTTGTAAACAACGCGGGTATTACACAAGACAATTTACTCCTTCGCATGACGGAAGAAATGTGGGATAAAGTAATCAACATAAATCTCAAGTCCTGTTTCAACACAGTGAAGGCGGTTACCAAACCTATGATGAAACAAAAAGGTGGTTCTATTATTAACATGACTTCGGTGGTGGGCTTAAAGGGAAATGCTGGCCAAGCAAATTATGCCGCTTCCAAAGCCGGCATCATAGGCTTCACTAAATCAGTAGCGTTGGAATTAGGCTCCCGTGGAATTCGCTCCAACGCCATTGCTCCCGGTTTTATTGAAACAGAGATGACAGGCAAGTTGGATGAGAAAACTGTGCAAAGCTGGCGCGATTCCATTCCTCTTAAGCGTGGTGGAAAACCCGAAGATGTAGCCGATGCTTGCGTCTATTTAGGATCAGACATGTCATCCTATATCACCGGTCAGGTTATACAAGTTGATGGTGGCATGTTGACATAACCGGAACGAACTCAATCCCCTCAATAAGTCTACTCTTACGGGTAGACTTTATTTTTTCTACGTACTGGCACGGAGTCAATTATACCCTTGGCTTGGTATTGTTTGTGGCCAGGATCACATTCATCTTTCGATATAATTCGAATTACCAAACCTAAATCCTATGAAGAAACAATTTTTCGTCCTGGCAATAATTTTTATTGCTCTAAGCGAACCGTTAGTTGCCCAACAACTAGAATTGGAAAAGACCTATAAAATTTCGAGAGCCTCCAAGCGAGGCTTCCTGGCCGGGCTTGATTATGACACGGATGCTAAGACCTACACCCTTACTTACTTTACTGATCAAAAGAAAAACACCTTCAAATACGAACAATATGTGTTTGACAATGACTTCAATTTTGTGAAAGATGAAGAGTTTACGGAAGACGCTGAAAAAATGAAGAAAAAATTCAAGTGGTTCCGATTTAAGGGCGAAGAATATGTGGTGATGGGAAACACGGTGGAAAATAATATGATGGGAACACTGGTCCTTCGCAAAAAGAAAATCACTTATAAGTATCAGTTCTTAATGGGTGGTTATAACCGTAAAGTTGAAATCCTTGAAAAAGTTAAACCCCAAACTGATGATGGTAATAAATTTACTGGACTGACCCACGCGGAAGATGACATGACGGGTGAATTATATATCCTTGCCTCGGTTAAGGCGAAGATAAGCGCAAAAGGAAACGAGGACGTAGGTGCAATTCGGCTTCTAAAATTTGATAACGAACTCAAAGTGTTGAAGAGCAAAGATTTTGAGTTTCCTTATGCCCAAAGTCTTGCCTTTGTACGCTCATTGGATAGAGAAAATCCAGATGATCCCGAAAGCCCAGGGGTATCAGGAATGATTTTCATTTTTGCTCCTTCTAATGCTCTCGGAAAAAATGCTGCCGATCCCGATAATAACAATTATACCTACATACGGGTAGACGATCAATGTAACATTGTAGAGCGATTCTCTTTCAAAAGCCCGGCAAGTTATTGGCGGGTAGATGATATGTTAGTAAACAATAACGACTTTTATCTCTATGGCCCTGCGATGGCTGGGCGCGACAAGTATTATAATGAAGGTGCGGGTACTCGCTTCGGAGGGGGTGAGGTAAAATATAAAGCCGTGCAACTGCTAAAAGTTTCGAATGGTAAGATGAGTTACCTCACAGAAACCAATCTTGAAGAGTTTAAGGCCAAGCAACAATTTCCCCCCAGCCAAAAGAAAACACCCGATTACAATGGGCGCGAATTTGGTGTTCGGTCATACTATTTTACTTCGAGTGGAGATTTGATTGTGTTGGGCCAAAACTATGACAAAACAAAGGAAGGATTCATTAATCAATATGAAGATATCTTAGGATTTCATTTTGATGCTAATGGTAAATTAAAAGCCCAGTATGGTCTTGATACAAAAGAGAAAGGGATTATCGTGGATTATAATTATTTGAATAGCGTAGGATACACCACCGTTACAAAAATCACCACCATCTATGCGTGCCCACAAACTATCATCGAAGGAACGGACGGTGATCAATATTGGATTTTACAAGAGATTAAAGGACAAGGTAACGGCAAGTTACTAACCTATCCTCGTATCGGTAAAATCAACATGAAAAGTTCAACGCTTACCGATTTAAAAGCCTTTGGTAAAGGCGATGGGTTCTACCTTGATCCAACCTATCCATTTCTTGAAACAGATAAAAATGAAACCGTTGTATTCTTTGGGGCTGATAAGCCCGGCAAAGAACTTTGGTTTGCTCGGGTAAAGCTTAAATAATATAATCGATAGCTTAACGAACAAGGCGTGAGAATTCTCACGCCTTTTTTGTTTTAACCAATAACTAACAGCCGTCAGTCAAAAAAATTTAACAAATTTTTAAATGACTACTTGGAAACTCTACCAAACTGGTATACGTTTGTATCATCATAGTCGGTGAGGCATCTGCTCAACCGATTTATAAAGAAGCGTGGAGAGTACAGGCTCTTTGAAGCGCTAGCAACCAGCCCTAATAATGGGGAAAACGGTGCTAAATCCTGCTCCCGGCAAGGTGCTGAGGAGAACTATAAACCGGTAAAGAAAAAATGAGAACACAACTATTCATCCTCAAACAACAATCGGGTCTAAGCGACTTGATCTGTTTACTCGACAAAATTTTTCAATCTCTTCATTCTAACAAACTCAGCTATACACCTGCTATGCAGTGTTGTATGTGTTGTTGATGTTGCTGTTGATCTAAGCGCAGCGCTGCCGGCAACAAACTAATCTACGGTCTTACCGGGTGACGGGTACGATTACGATTATGTCTACCCCTTAAAAAATCAACTCATTAAAATATTAAAATTATGTCAAGCTTACGATTTGAAACTCTTCAATTACATGCAGGCCAGGAAGCTGATCCAACAACTGGTTCACGGGCCGTGCCTATTTATCAAACTTCTTCATTCGTTTTTAAAAATGCAGCCCATGGCGCTAATCTCTTTGCTCTAAAAGAGTTTGGCAACATCTACACCCGTATAATGAACCCAACTACCGATGTGTTTGAAAAACGTATCGCTGCTTTGGAAGGTGGCGTTGCCGCGCTTGCTGTGGGTTCTGGACAGGCCGCACAATTTATTGCCCTTAACAATATTTTGCAGACGGGCGATAATTTTGTTTCTACTTCCTTCCTTTATGGAGGCACCTACAACCAATTTAAAGTTGCATTCAAAAGAATTGGTATTGATGTTCGTTTTGCTGAAGGCGATAAGCCCGAAGCATTCGAGAAACACATTGATAAAAACACAAAGGCGCTTTACCTCGAAACAATTGGAAATCCGGGTTTCAACATTCCAGATTTTGAAGCTATTGCCGCATTGGCAAAGAAGCACGACCTTCCCCTGATTGTTGATAATACCTTTGGTGCAGCCGGTTATTTGTTCCGTCCGTTCGAACATGGCGCACACATTGTTGTGGCCTCCGCTACAAAATGGATTGGTGGGCATGGTACTTCTATTGGCGGTGTTATCGTTGATGGCGGAAACTACAATTGGAACAATGGTAAGTTTCCGCAGTTCAGCGAACCTTCAGAAGGTTATCATGGATTGAAATTTGGCGAAACGTTTGGTGAAAATAATCCACTGGGGCTTCCCAATATTGCCTTCATCATTCGTGCACGCGTAGAGGGCTTACGCGATTTTGGTTCTGCATTAAGTCCATTCAATTCTTTTCTCTTTTTACAAGGACTTGAAACATTATCGCTTCGCGTACAACGCTCGGTGGACAACGCGCTTGCTTTAGCTCAATGGTTAGAGCAACATCCGCATGTGGAGAGTGTAAACTATCCGGGTCTTACAACCAGTACCTATCATCGGCTTGCAAAAAAATATCTGCGCAATGGTTTTGGCGGGGTGCTATCTTTCACCGTAAAGGGAACGAAGGAACATACTACTCAGGTTATTGACAATTTGAAATTAGTGAGCCATCTGGCTAATGTGGGTGATGCTAAAACACTGATCATCCAGCCTTCGGCTACTACACATCAACAATTATCGGACGAAGAACAGATTTCTTCAGGCGTGTTACCAACGTTGTTGCGCGTATCGCTGGGCATTGAGCACATTGATGATATCAAAACAGATTTTCAACTGGCCTTTGAAAAGGTATTTGCTAAAGAACTCGTGAGCTAAAAAATAGATAATGTTAAAGTCTGATTCAATATTTCACTTTGCCAGTGAGTTCAGGTTGGAGTCCGGGGGAATTCTCCCGGGCTTCCAACTTAAATACACCACGCTTGGCCAACTTAATAAAGAGCGAAGTAATGTGATCTGGATTTGCCATGCCCTTACCGGAAGTTCAGACTTTACAGATTGGTGGAAAGACCTTTTCACCGAAGGAACTCCGTACGATCCGCGCGATTATTTCATTATATGTGCCAACGCGCTCGGTGGTTGTTATGGGTCAACGGGGCCCTTGTCTGTTAATGTACAAACCGGAAAAAGTTACTATCACGATTTCCCTGCAGTGACTAATCGCGATATTGTTTTAAGTTTTGATCTGCTGCGCCAACACCTGGGCATTTCAAAGGTACATACATTGCTTGGCGGATCGTTGGGCGGACAACAAGTATTGGAATGGGCCATCCTTGAACCTGAAGTCTTTGATCGAATCATTCCAATCGCCACAAATGCACTTCATTCTCCCTGGGGTATAGCATTCAACGAAGCACAAAGAATGGCGATAGAGGCTGATGCATCCTGGAAGGAAGAGGATGCCCGCGCGGGAATTGAAGGAATGAAAGCAGCCCGGGCCATGGGTATGATTTCATTTCGCACATACGATACTTTTCAAAACACCCAACAAGAAAAGACAAACGAAAAAACAGACGACTTCCGGGCTGCTTCCTATCAACGTTACCAAGGACAAAAACTATCCAATCGGTTCAATGCATTTACCTATTGGATATTAACTAAAGCGATGGATAGCCATAATGTTGGCAGAGACCGAACAAGCCTGGAAGCAGCGTTAAGAAAGATTAAAGCTAAAACGCTTGTCATCGGAATTGATTCAGATTTATTGTTCCCAAAACGCGAACAGGAATTTTTAGCCAATCATATTCCACATGCAAGATTCGAAACACTCTCCTCCCTTCATGGACACGATGGATTTTTAGTAGAGTTTGATCAGTTTAAACAAAGTGTTCGAAAATTTTTAAAAACAGAACTTAAGAAAGAAACAATATCATGAAGAAGAAATTAAAATTAGGTTTGTTCGGGTTCGGATGTGTCGGCCAGGGCCTATACCATGTGCTCAATGAAACCCATGGCGTGAAAGCAGAGATAAAAAAGATTTGCGTAAAAAATAAAAATAAATCAAGGATTATTGATACATCCTATTTTACCTACGATGCCAAGGAAATTCTAAATGATCCGGAGATTGATGTTGTGGTTGAATTAATTGATGATGCTCATGCTGCCTTTAGCATTGTTAAGCAGGCTGTACAAAATGGAAAGCATGTAGTTACGGCAAACAAAAAAATGTTAGCTGAAAACCTGGAAGAAATCTATCAGCTACAGCAAACCTACAATAAATCCATTCTCTATGAAGGCGCAGTGTGCGGAAGCATTCCGATACTTCGAAACCTGGAAGAATACTACGATAATGATCTGATTCGAAGCATTGAAGGTATTTTCAACGGATCAACCAATTATATCCTTACCAAAGTTTTTGAAGAAAAGAAAAGCTACCTTGAGGCTTTGAAGGCCGCCCAAGATCTTGGGTTCGCAGAAAGTGACCCATCGCTAGACGTAGAAGGGTATGATCCAAAATACAAACTCACCATTGCCATTGCCCACACTTTCGGAGTTTTCTTAAAGCCTGAGAATATCATCAATCTTGGAATCCAAAAAATCTCGGCTGTTGATTTAAAATATGCTCGCGAAAACAATCTTACCATCAAACTGGTTGCACGTGCTTATAAAATTGATGGAAACATTTTCGCCTTTGTTGCCCCTCAATACATTCCGTCCGATCACATGCTGGCCTCCGTGCGCAATGAGTATAATGCTGTGCTGGTAGAAGGCGCTTTCGCGGAAAAGCAAGTCTTTATAGGAAAAGGAGCTGGCAGTTACCCTACCGGCTCGGCTGTTCTTTCCGACATTTCGGCTCTTACGTTTGACTATCGGTATGAATACAAAAAGTTTACTCAGGGCGATGGATTGCCGTTCACGAACGATGCTCTGGCAGATGTGATTATCAGTTTTCCTGAAGGCTCCCTGATTTCGCATCAGGACTTTGAAAAATTTAAAGGTGGCTACCAAGGAAATGGCTACCAGTATTTGCAGGGATCGGTAAAGTTGGAGAAAATAAAAGAATGGTCGGAGTGGGATGATGTAAGTGTAATTCTGGCTCCAGAAATAAACCTCGTTTCTACCAAAAGCTTGCTAAAAACAGCGCTTTTGTCAGCCTGATTGAAATTCTTTCAGGGTATTATCAATAAAGCGTTAAACAAAGGAGTGACAACCCATAAGTTGTCACTTTTTTATTCCTTAATTCCAATGATTTTACCCGGCCAAATGGGCCTTTTTAACTGTGATTCCTATATTTGTAGCCCAAGGTTAAATCGAGTCTATCCATGTTAATACTCATTTCTATTGTTGCTTTCACCGCGGTTATTTTACTGTTGGTAGGGTTATTGATTTTTGCACAGAAACAGTTAGTGCAGTCTGGGCCAGTTAAGATTATAATTAATGGCGAAAAAACCATCACGGTTTCGGCCGGAAGCTCCTTACTAAGTACGCTTGCCAACGAAAAGATTTTCCTGCCTTCGGCTTGCGGGGGTGGTGGTACATGCGCCATGTGCAAATGTGTTGTTGAAACGGGTGGTGGCGATGTTTTGCCTACCGAAGTTGGGCATTTAACACGCAAGGAACAAAAAGAACATGTGCGCTTAGGCTGTCAAGTTAAAGTGAAGCAAGATTTAGTTATTCACATACCTGAAGAAATCTTTGGTATCAAAAAGTGGGAATGTGAAGTGGTGAGTAATTACAACGTATCCACTTTCATAAAAGAATTTGTTGTAAAACTGCCTCCGGGTGAAACCTTGAAATTTGAAGCCGGTGGTTATATCCAAATTGATGTGCCCGCGATTACTGCCGAGTTCAAGACAATGGATATTACCCCCCATCCTGAATTAGGACATAAGCAGGATGTCTTCCAGTCGGACTGGGATAAGTTTAAGTTGTGGGATTTAAAGATGAAGAATGATGAGCCCATCTTTAGAGCATACTCCATGGCCAACCACCCTGCCGAAGGAAATATTGTAATGCTAAACATTCGTATTGCCACGCCTCCGTGGGATCGCGCCAATAACAAGTGGATGGATGTAAATCCTGGAATTTGCTCTTCGTATGTATTCTCGCGCAAGCCTGGCGATAAAGTAACTATTTCAGGTCCTTACGGAGAATTCCACATTAATAAGACACAACGCGAAATGATTTATATAGGCGGGGGTGCCGGTATGGCTCCACTGCGCGCGCAAGTCTTCCACCTTTTCCATACCGAAAAGACGAAACGAAAAGTTTCTTATTGGTATGGTGGCCGCTCTAAAAAGGAATTGTTCTACACCGAGCATTTTAGAAAAATTGAAAAGGAATTTCCAAACTTTAAATTTTATATAGCCCTTTCCGAACCCTTACCCGATGATAACTGGAAAGTGAACAAGAGTCTGGACGATGCAGAGGGTGACGGGTACATTGGCTTCATTCACAAAAGCCTTTACGACAATTACCTGGGCAATCATCCTTCACCGGAAGATGTTGAATTTTACCTCTGCGGCCCTCCGCTTATGAATGCCGCTGTTCTAAAAATGTTGGATGACATGGGTATCCCTAAAGAAAACATCCGCTTTGACGATTTTGGTGGATAAGAAATTTACAAGTATATAAAAATGAAAAGGGGAGCACTGCTCTCCTTTTTTATTGGTAGGTGATCTAACTTCTATTTTTTAGCTTTGTTTAAAGATTTGTATTTATGGATTTAACTATTCTTTTCTCACCCATCGATGAATCCATTTACACTAAATCCTATCCATCCAATTCATTCTTTAAAAGCATAAAAGTTTATGGTGATAAAATGCCTGACTTCCGTGGCGTTGATGTTGCTTTATTTGGTGTAAAAGAAGAACGCGGAACTAACTCCAACGCAGGTTGTAACAAAGGCCCGGATGAAATTCGCAGAAAATTATACAACCTGAAGAAAGGAAATGGTTCGTATCGGATCGTTGACTTAGGGAATCTCAACACGGGTATCGATCTGGATGAAACCTATGTTCGCATCAGCGAGGTTTGTCGCATTCTGCTTGAGAATAATGTCATGCCATTAATTTTAGGAGGCTCCCATGATCTCGATTATGGCCAGTATCGCGGGTATGAGGAAATGGAAAAGTTAATCAGCCTGCTAAATATCGATGCCTTTTTAGATCTCGAAGACAGCCAGGAATCAGCACCTGCAAACCAGCATATTCATAAAATACTTTTGCACGAACCTAATTATCTCCTTAGTTACACGCACCTCGCACATCAGTTGTATCTGATTGATCCTTTGTCGGTATCCATTTTAGAAAAGCTTTACTTCGAAGCTTTTCGTATTGGGCAGATGCGAAACAATCTTGCGGAGATGGAACCTGCCATTCGCAATGCCGACTTACTTTCATTTGATGTAACCGCTATCCGATCGTCCGATGCACCGGGCAATGCAAATGCACAACCATTCGGTTTAACAGGAGAAGAGGCCTGTCAACTTTGTTGGTATGCCGGCATGAATGAAAAACTAAGTTCAGTCGGATTTTATGAGTACAACCCCGACCGGGATGACACCAACAAAAAAACGGCCTCGGTAGTGGCTACGATGATCTGGTATTTTATCGAAGGGTTTTACCATCGTAAGAATGAACACAATTTTAAGAGCAACGATTTTTTAAAATATGTTGTATCTATGCCGGTAGAACCTGAAACCCTCGCGTTCTATAAAAGTAAAGTAACAGAAAAGTGGTGGATGGAGGTTGCCTACCACAAACCGGGTGCGCGCTATATGCGCAATAGCATTATCCCTTGCAGTTATACCGATTACCAAACTGCCACGAAAGGTGAAATCCCCGAACGATATATAAGTACATTAGCCAAGTTGATCTGATCTTATGAAGAATTTTTTCTATTTAGTCCTGTTGGTTGTTTTGCTATCCGCTTGTGGTGATTCGACTGATCCCCAAAAAATAATTGACAAAGCAATTGCTTCGGCTGGTGGTGAAAAATATTTAAGCTCAACTATTGAATTTGATTTTCGCGAACGCCATTATCTAGCAAAACGGCAGGGAGGCGCTTATTCCTATCAACGATTAACGCAAGATTCAACCAATCTTATTCGCGATTTTCTCTCTAACGATGGATTTAAAAGAGAAATAAACGGAGTTGAAGTAAACGTGGTTGATTCCATGAAGGTTAAATACACAGCTTCAGTCAATTCTGTGATCTACTTCGCATTACTTCCCTATGGGCTCAATGATGACGCAGTGATCAAAAAATTTGTGGGAGAAACACAAATCGAATCTAAAGATTACTATATAATTGAAATAACTTTTAAGCAAGATGGAGGTGGCGAAGATTTTGAAGATGTATTTCTGTATTGGATTAACAAAGAGAGTTATGCCATAGATTATATGGCCTATTCTTTTGAAGAAAATAACAAAGCAGATTATCGATTTCGAAAGGCCTACAATTCTCGCAATGTAAATGGAATTGTTTTTTTGGATTACATCAACTATAAACCAAAAAGCGAAACAACCATCAATCAATTAGAAGAGCTTTATAAACGAGGAGCGTTGGAAGAGCTGAGTAAAATTGAATTAATCAACCTTCAGGTAAATTGAGATTTAGCTTTACCCTCATAGCCTTTTTATCTTCCACAAATGAAACCCAAGATGTGCCAGCGCAAACACTGTAACAATAAGTACAATTTCAAAATGATTTGTTGAAAGTTGAAAACCGGTAGTAATAGCTTTGTCAACATTATTTAACCCTATTAATAACGTAACTCCGAATATCAAGATCAAAATAAGATTATAGGCAAGGCCGTGATGATTTGCTGATGGAATAACTTGCTTGTCATTAACTAGTAGAATGAGAAAGTATGCAAGCAGGGGTAAAACAAATCCATTCAATGCTTGCACAGCCAAGATTACAGGTATTGGTTTAACCCCACTAAATCCAAAAATAAATCCTGTAAATAATATAAGCATCCAAACACCTCGAACCATCCGATTGTCTTTAGATCCTAACACAGTGGAAGCAATTAACGAAGCGGCATAAGGAGACGTAATAGCTGAAGAAAACCCGGCAGCAAATAACCCAATTCCTAAAGCCCAACTTCCTACATTTCCCAATTTACCGTGCAGACTTGCTGCCAGCTCTTCAAAAGAAGAAAAGCCATTCGTTAACGATCCGGCAATCATTATCCAACAAGTTATAAGCCCACCGATAATTACAGATATAGTTAGTCCTATCCGCATCAAAGGTATCGTGTGCCCTTTGCTAATAGCAGAACCAATAAAAATATTGTAAGGAACTATTGTGGTGCCTAACAAAGCAAGAGCTATCCATTCACTTCCCTGGGGGAGTTTAGGAACCACGGCCGCAAAAAAAAGTTCGGAAAAAGAAAATCGGGTTTGAAAAGCCAGGATGAGAAACGCTATGCCCATAATACCCACCAACGTTGTCATGATCAATGAAATGGCTCGACTTCCGCCACGCCACAACACGAAGCCTGCGATCACAGTAATAATTAATGTGTACATCTGTCCATCACCCGGTATAAGCAATGCTATACCAGAAACTGCACCCAATATATTTCCTGCTTCGTACGCTGCGCACCCAAGCAATACAGGCAAGGCCACCATCCATTTAATCCAAGCGCTTTTATCATCTCCATATTTTCGGGTAAGAGTCTGACCAAATGTTAATCCGCTTGCAATCGTTATGCGAGCCGAAACCTCTTGTAGAAAAATACAAGCAAGGGTAGCAAAAACAACAACCCACAAAAGTTCAATTTGAAAGAGCGATCCGGCTGTAATGGCTGTGGTTATGGTACCCGGCCCAATAAACGCTGCCGAAATTACGGACCAGAGAATAACGTTGGATATTTTACTAGAAGACCTCACTTTGACGCAAATTGATTAAATTTATAAGGTGCCATCTATCAAATTCTTTTTAAGGTATTGAAAATATGACCACAATATAAAAATTAACAACCAATGCGCTCCTTCCTTCTATTATTCCTCATTATAATGGCTTGTCGCCCCTCCAATAAAATTGGTAAACTTGTAGGCGTGCCAAAAGAAAGATCGTTAGAAAACACCTATTGGGTACTGAATGAACTAAATGAGACTTCAATTGTCAATAGCAATTCGGGTAAACTTTTTATAGAACTTAAAGCCGAGACTAAAAGCATTACAGGGTTTGGTGGTTGCAATCAGATCTCAGGTGGATACACGGTAACAGGAAACAAAATAAAATTTACTACAGCAACAACAAGAATGTTTTGTCAACAAACCATGGAAGTTGAAACCAGTTTTTTAAAAGCGCTAAGCACCGTCACTACTTTTGAGATTAAAGAACATGACCTATTTCTGAAAAGTGAAAATATAATTGTTCTTAAATTTCATGCTGAATCAGCCATGGATAATTAATCATTCTAATAACAAACCTCTCACACAATTAGAATTGGCTTTGACATTAAATCTCTTGGTTATAAAGAACATTATCCATACCTTAAAAAATTATATTATGTAAAACCAAAATTTATAAAGACATGAAAGCAAAGTTTTTTTTAAGTACGGCTCTCTTTTTAACCACATTTTTATCTTTCTCGCAAGAAGCAACCGTAAGTGAAGAAGAATTAACTAAGTACGCAACCGTAATGGATTCGATTAATGAAATGACCATAGTCGTTCAGGCTACACTTTCTGATATGGTAAAAGATTCGGAAGTGATGAATGGTACCCGGTACAACGAAATTTCACAAATAATTGATGATAAGGCTAAACTGGATGAAGCTGCGGCAACACCTGAGGAAATTGCATTCGTAAATGAAGTAACTAAAACAAAGAAAGAAGAAACCCTTAAAATAAATCAGGCATTTCAAAGCCTTGCGAAAGATTATTTAGGGGCCGCTACATATAATAAAGTTAAAAAAGCACTTTCGACTGACCTAGAATTAAAGAAGCAGTATGATACATTATTAGCCGAAATGGAAAAAGATAATCAAGTTGAAGAAGTAGCAACGGGAGGAAAATAATTCCTCTTTAAAGAAAAAAGTAAAGTTGAATGATCTCATTCAACTTTTTTTATGTGCTCGAAATTTGAATCATTTTAGTGGTCAGTACCGATCCAAAATCAGAAAATATTTTTACCTCGTTTTCACTATCCATATTAGCCATGCATGAGAGAGTAACTCCATCCGGAGAAAATAATAATCCAAACTGATCAATTTTTTCTTCTTGAAGAAATCCCGCCTCCGTTTTCTTCCACCTTGCTATCATGGATACGGTCGCTGCGTCAAAATACTTTTCAGCTAATGGCTCCACATTAGTTAAAATCATAAAATCATTCAATTCTTCACGCTTCATTTTAACGCCATCCTCACCAATATTTACAAGGGATTTATATTCGTTGCCAAAATAACCACCAACATAAACATCAAGTACAGCATCGGCAGCTACATTAACCATTTTATTTAAAAATCCTCCCCGCTTAATGTCACCCGTTTTTACTTCTCCAGGTGTAGACATTAGCAGAATAAATTTGCCAACAGGTAGTTTGATCACATCCGTTTGCCAAACCGATTTACTGTGCCAAGATCTGCTCAGCGCCTTTGAACTTGACCTTCCCATATCCTCGTACCAGACAGAAGAAGTTAGTTTCCACTTTACGTTTCCTGTTACGCCAGCATAATCTTTGATTCCAGCAACTTGATCTGCCTTGGGTTGGCTATTAATATCTGCTAACTGGTTTTTCGGTTTCTTTAAACGAACCAGTATCACTATACCACTAATTACAATTAAAAAGAATACTATTAAGGGCATGTATAATCCTTACTAACCTAGTTTATAGGAACTAAGCTAATGAAAATCTGAGAACATTATAACTTATTCATTTATCGTTTAAACTTATCACGCAGTTGCGCTAGTTTATCCTCCATCGATTCAACTGCTTTTACCGGAGGCTTTGGTTTAGAACTTCGTTCTTGTTTAGTACTATTTTGGACAGGTGCAGATTTTCCAAAAGGATCGCTCTTTAAAGATAAAGCTATTCGCTTGCGGGCAATATCAACTTCAACAACAGTAACCTTAACTTTTTGCTGCACAGCAATTACTTCGTTTGGATCTTTAACAAAACGATCACTTAAATGACTGATATGCACAAGACCATCCTGATGCACGCCTATATCTACAAAAGCACCAAAGTTTGTTACGTTGGTAACAATGCCTGGTAAAGACATACCGACCTTCAAGTCTTTAATTTCATGAATGCCTTCTTCAAAGTTGAAAATTTCAAATTTCTCACGCGGGTCGCGCCCCGGTTTTTCAAGTTCAGCGAGAATATCCGTAAGCGTTGGCAGACCTACATCTGTAGTTACATATTTTTTTAAATCCAATTTCTTGCGCAGCTCAGCACTCGTCATCAAATCTTTTATTGTGCAACCGAGATCTTCAGCGAATTTCTCTACTAATTTATAACGCTCAGGGTGCACAGCGCTCGAGTCCAGTGGATTTTTAGAATCCCGAATCCTCAAGAATCCAGCACATTGTTCATATGCTTTATCTCCTAAACGCGGTACTTTATGAAGCGATTGCCGATCTGCGAAAGCACCATTCTGATTTCTATATTCTACAATACTCTTTGCTAATTGTGGTCCCAGGCCCGATACATAACTCAACAACTCTTTGCTAGCCGTGTTTACCTCCACACCTACCGAGTTTACACAACTCATCACCACATCATCCAGTCCTGCTTTTAATCGGTTTTGATCTACATCGTGTTGGTACTGCCCTACACCAATAGATTTCGGGTCAATCTTAACGAGTTCGGCCAACGGATCGGTGAGCCTTCGTCCAATCGATACAGCACCGCGAACAGTAATATCGTGATCAGGAAATTCTTCGCGAGCTACCTCACTGGCCGAATAAACAGAAGCACCACTTTCGTTCACCATGACCACAAGAATTTCTTTTGGCAACCCAATGCTCTTTATAAAGGCTTCTGTTTCGCGGCTGGCAGTGCCATTTCCAATAGCGATGGCTTCTATTTTAAATCGATCGCACAAGCCAAGCACAATAGTGGCAGACTTCGTTGTTTCACGTTGTGGCTCATTCGGATAAATGACATTATTAAACAACAGGGCGCCCTGTTCATCTAAGCACACAAGTTTTGTCCCCGTGCGAAACCCCGGGTCAAGGGCAAGCACCCGCTTTTGACCCAAAGGCGAGGACAACAATAGTTTTTTGAGGTTAGCAGAAAAAACCTGAATAGCATCCGCATCAGCTTTGAGTTTGGTTTCAACTCGCATTTCTGTTTCTAGTGAAGGCTTTAACAATCTCTTATATGAATCTGTTATTGCCAATCGCACCTGAGCCGCTGCGGTAGAATCAGATCGAACAAATTGTTTCTCCAATGTTTGGATGGCTAATTCTTCGGTTGGGGCAATATCCATAGTCACAAAGCCTTCCTTTTCGGCTCTGCGCATAGCCAGTAAACGATGTGAGGGAACTTTTTTAATCGACTCTTTCCATTCAAAATAATCTTTAAACTTTTGAGCTTCTGTATCCTGTGCTTTAGATTTTACTACACTGGTTTCAACTACACCTTCACTCCAAAATAATTCACGGACTTTCTGACGTGCCTCCTGATTTTCGCTTACCCATTCCGCCATAATATCTCTCGCGCCTTCAAGTGCCTCTTCGCCAGTATTTACACCAAGTTCTGCATTAATAAACTCGCTTGTAAGTTTTTCAAGGTTCACATTCCTTTGCTCAAAAATGGTAAGTGCCAGTGGCTCAAGGCCTTTTTCTTTGGCCATGCTTGCCCGTGTTTTCCGTTTAGGTTTATAGGGCAAATAAATGTCTTCCAATTCCGTTAAGGATTCAGCTGTATCGATGGCCTTTGCTAATGCCGGGGTTAGCTTCCCCTGTTTTTCAATAGACTTAAGGATTGCTTCCCTTCTTTTGTCCAACTCCATCAATTGGTCATATTGATCGCGGATAGCAGCAAGGACAACTTCGTCTAAACTTCCGGTAACTTCTTTGCGGTAACGCGCTATAAAAGGAATGGTTGATCCTGCAAGTAAAAGACTAACAACAGATTGAACCTGCTCTGGGGTAATAGTTAATTCTGAAGCAATCTTTAGAATATTTTTTTCCATGAATTATGTACAGTAATGATTATTGGAGGGCGAATCAACAAAATATTTTTTGAAAATACACTCGTTTTTTAAACGGGCAGAAAAATTGAAAACGTAGATCCTTTGCCCACTTCCGAAGCGACTGAAATACGACCTCCCAATTTAATGGTGGCTTCATTCGCAATATATAACCCTAAGCCCGATCCGTTTGAATTATCACTTGCTTTAAAAAACATGTTAAATATTTTTTCCTGATGTTGTTTAGGGATACCTATGCCGTTATCCCAGATTCTAATCTCAATCTCCCCAATATTTTTATGCGCATCAATATAAATGCTTCTTTCTGCTTTGCTTTTATCATAGTATCGGATCGCATTCGAAATCAAATTGTTTAAAATCATTCTTAGGCGAGTGGGATCAGATTCGATCTCCCATTGAGGGTCGATGGTATTTTCTATGCTTAATGAATCAGTACCATCCGTATATTTAAGACCTTCCGTAATTTCATGAATTAAATCTTTGAGATTTAATTTTTCACAATCCAATTCTAATCGCGTGTTACGCGAATAGTTAATTATATCTACAATAAATTTATCCAGAACTTTAATTCTTCCTTTTATCATCCCTAAATATTCCTTTAATTCATCTACCGCTTTTGTTGTTTCTGAAATAGTAATAAGCCCCGAGATCGAACTTAAGGGGGCACGTAAATCATGCGAAGCACTATAAACAAAACGGTCAAGTTCGGCATTCGCTTTAAGGAGTTGCTCGTTCTGAAGTCTAATCTCATTCTTATTCTCACGCAAAGCTTTATCGCTCTTATGATTCATCTTTAGCACAAGGAAAAATAAATAAGCACATATAACTGCATAGGAAAGTGAGTTAACTATAAAGAACGCGTCTATTTCCGCCTGCGTAAATCTGCGCTCAGGTAAGGGGGAGTAGTCTGAAAGAAAACAAGCAAAATATAGCGAAAGAGAAAATGCCATAAAAAGCAAACCCAGATACCACTGCTCATATCCGTAAATGACTAAGGCAGCAAAGGCAACTGCCCCCAAAAACAAATGTATGGCCGTTTCGCTGGCTTCGCTAGATGCAACTGCATAGAGACCCAGGTTGATCGAGAGCAGCACAAACACAATGGCTTTACGAGGATGTCCAAGTTTGTTTAAAATGTGAGTAATAAGTCCGATGGAGAAAAAAGCAGCAAAGATTTCAGTGGGAATGAAGGTTATAAATAGTAAATTCAATACCCAGAATAAAGAGGTAAGGAAGAGTATTACAATTGAAAAATGAGTTAAGATATTTGTAAAGGGCTTTTGAGAGATTGGTTTCTGTTTTAGAAAGTTGAGCATAGGAATCTCCCGGAAGTTTATTGACTTAGTAAATATAATTGATTTAGAAAAAATACTATTATGCATTTATCCATCCGAGTTTTACTATTAGTCGTTCTCCCTATTGTGGGTATTTCTCAAAAGAAAAACAGGGAAGCACCTAAACCCTATTATCCCGAAAAGGTATGGGCACAGAAGCATCCCCGTGAGGTTGGTGTTGATAACGATAAGTTACAAGTTGCCATTGAATTTGCGATAAGTCACGAAATAAAAAATCCGCGAAGCATGGAGCAAAATCACTACCAGACTTTTGGCCGTGAACCTTTTGGTGATGCTATTGGTCCCATGAAAGATCGTGGAATGCCAACGGGAATAATTGTTAAGAATGGCTATGTTATTGCCAGTTGGGGCGAACCTATGCGACCCGATATGACCCATAGCGTTGCAAAAAGTTTTCTTTCTGCCACCGTTGGGCTTGCCTTCGATAAAGGTCTCATTCGTAGTATAGACGACACCGTTTATACATACATGGCTCCTATTCATTTGTATAAGCCGATTGAAACAGTAAACAAAGCAGATTATTTTGGTACTCCTCAGTTGTTTGATTTATTTAATACGTCCCATAATCGTACTATAACATGGAATGACTTGCTTAGGCAAACCAGCGATTGGGAAGGTACACTTTGGGGTAAACCCGATTGGGCTGATCGCCCTGCCGCTGACCCAAATGAATGGCTTACAAGAAAAAGAAATACTTCCGGTAGTGTTTATGAATATAACGACACCCGTGTGAACGTGTTGGCCTTAGCTACATTGAATCTTTGGCGCAAGCCACTACCACAAGTTCTAAAAGAAAATATAATGGACGCAATCGGAGCTTCAGCATCCTGGCGGTGGTATGGCTACGATAATTCCTGGGTGGTAATGGATGGGGCAATAGTTCAATCGGTTAGTGGCGGGGGGCATTGGGGCGGTGGTATGATCATTAATGCATACGACATGGCTCGCTTTGGCTATCTCACGTTGCGCAATGGAAAATGGAAAGACAAGCAATTACTTTCTGAACAGTGGCTAACCTGGTCGACCACGCCAACCAAACCACAAATTGGATACGGCTTTATGAACTACTTTCTTAATACGGATAAAAAATATTTACCCAGTGCACCGGCCACAGCATTTACACATATTGGTAATGGTACAAATATGATTTATGTAGATCGCGAAAATGATATTGTGGCTGTTGTACGCTGGATTGATAACAATTCGTTAGACCCTTTTGTGAAGTTGCTATTACAAGCGGTCGAGTAATCAAAAAAAAGACCGGGCAAGCCGGTCCTTCATTAAGAATTTGATGATCCTTTACAAGGATTTAATCTTAATCGTGCGATAATAAACCGGAGCCCCGTGGTCTTGAAGGGAAATAGCGCCTTCCTTAAATTTATTCCAACCCGGATACTCAACCCATTTGCTGCTTTGATAGCGGTTGTTATACTCTTCGCTTCCTTCTTCAAACTCAACTACTTTTTCTCCATTGAGCCAATGCTCTACATGACCATTGTTATAAATGATTTTGGAATTATTCCACTCTCCTACGGGCATTACTTTTTTAGTAGCAGGCGCTTCAAACATATCATAATTAGAACCGGCTAACTGCGCTGGCTTTAATTTATCGCCTGTCCAACCGCCATCATCCATAACCTGATATTCCGGACCGGTCTCATAATCATGTCCGTATTCGGGACTTTCCACTACGTGATAAAGAATGCCGCTATTACCCCCTGGTGAAATCTTCCAATCCACACTCAATTCAAAATTTCCAAAAGAACGGGTTGTGGTAAGTGATCCGCCCATGGCTCCAGAACCTTCCCCTAGACCAGAGCCATCGCAGATAATCATTCCGTCTTTTACACTCCAAAGTGGGCCAATCGTGTCATGATTGTACCGCTTCCATCCATCCAGAGAGGTTCCATTAAAAAGAAGCTCCCATCCATCTGCGTTTTCAGCTTCGGTTAAGGTGTTTGCTGCAACTTCAGTTGCAGCCGAATCTTCCTGTGCCGGCTTTTGACACGAGGCAAGGAATAAGCCACTCGCTATGGCCAGTGTTAAAATTTTAAAATAGTTTTTCATAGTCGATAAGTTTTGAATACAAAGTTAAAAGGTTTTCAAATAATTTAAATCCAATAGTTTCAGCCATATGTAATGATCAGCCTTACAAAACATTGCTCAACTGCTCTTTTATCTTCTCGAGCTCTTCTTTCATCATCACCACATGTTTTTGCATTTCGGCATCGTTAGCTTTGCTTCCAATAGTGTTAATCTCACGGCCTATCTCCTGCGAAATAAATCCTAGTTTTTTTCCATTCGATTGTTTCTCTGACATGATCTTCAAAAAATAATCTAAATGAGTTTTTAGCCTTACACGCTCTTCATGAATATCCAATTTTTCAATATAGAAGATTATCTCCTGTTCTAATCGATTGGCATCAAATCCTTCGTTTCCAAAAAACTCCGTAATATTCCCTTTTATCCGGCTACGAATTTTTTCAATACGTTTTGGGTCTATTATCTCAACTTCAATTAACCCTTGTTTGATATTTTCTATGTACCCGGCTAGTTTAGTCTCTAATGATTTTCCTTCTTCCGCTCTAAAGTTGTCACATTTATTTATGGCTTCCTTTAGCAATGCTAAGACGCGTTCCCATTCTACAGGGTCCAGTTCTTCTTTGCCATTAGCTTGCACAACATCGGGAGATGAAAGCGCCATCTGAAATAGCGAATCATGACTACCGTGGACCCGATCAGCCAATTTTTTAAGTTCGTTGTAATAAGATTCAAACAGAACCTCGTTGTATTGTTGTCGTATCTCCTGCTTTAACCCGGTTTGGTAATCAATACTAAATGACACCTTTCCACGCTCCAATCTTTCAGCTAATAAATTTCTGAGCTCAAGTTCTTTCTCTGAATATTTTTTAGGCAACCGTAAACTCAAATCAAAAAATTTTGAGTTTAGACTTTTAACTTCAACAGATAAAGTGGCTTCACCAGAACTTGAAACGCTCTGACCAAACCCGGTCATCGATTTAATCATGTAGTTATTAAAAAGTGATTAAAAAATTCTTGTGAAGGTATCCATTTTTGCGGAAACTAATGGGCGCTAAAAATCAAAACCCAATGTTACATAAACTCTTGGATCTCTCACTTTATAATTCTCTACCGGCCAGGCAAGATCAAACTTCATATAATAGCCAAGCATCATAGTGCGTAATCCAAAACCATAACTGTATAACCAGGGATTGAGATAATCATTCAATTCAATAATAAATGGGCTCCCTGAGGTATCTTCTGGCACAACACGTTTACGCACACTATTCTTGGAGTCGAATGGCGGGGCACCAGTCCAACTGGTTCCAATATCGTAAAACGCAGTAAATTGAAGATTTCGGAAAAAGTTGGAGGCAATAGGCCCATTTGAAAGTGCCCGTACTAAAGGAACCCGAAACTCCGAGTTTAATACAGCAACACTATTGCCATACAAAGTGGCATAATCAAAGCCTCGTAAACTGGTTGTGAATTCAGAGAACAAGAGGTTTTGATTATAAACACCTACCCCACTGGTCAACGGGTTTTGTAGGCCTTCATAGTTGATTGTGTTACCAAACCAATTATCCATGCCCCCAAGCATATAATACTTGGGTGAGTTTCCAAAGAATGTGCCTGCAAAGCCTCGCACAGCAAATACAATTTCCCGATATATTTTCTGGTAATGTCTTATGTCCAGGGAGACTTGTGCAAAACTTTTTTGATTATCTCCAAGGGCACCATAATAAACCATACCCAACTTTCCTCGAGTTCCTTCAATCAGGTTCATCCCCGTGGTGATTGAATTATCATACACTACTTCGCCTTTAGCCCCTCCATAAAATTGATATTCGGTAGGCTTAAATACAGGCATTGTTTGAGGTTGCTCAAGTCCACGATCTAAAAACTGGGTAAACCCAATGAAGGGCTTGGCTGTTACCCGCGTACGAACTGAAATAGGTAATGAGGCGCCCACTTCAATTTTTTGAAACGAATACTTTTGCTCTTCTACCTGGCTTATGTTTTCCTGAGGCGTTTCCCAAAATATAACTCTTCGGTCAAACCGCGCGCTAAAATCAACCCGGTTTGGCAAATATTGAAACTCAAGATATACATCACCACTTTTGAAATCGAAAGCTGTTTGTAAGCCGCCCAATATTCTATAATTCTCCAGCATATCATTCATCTGGGTTTCTATCTTCATACTAAACCCTCGTAAAGGGTCAATAACAAAATTCGTAACAACGTTTTCGTAGCTGAACTTGGGTGCATATGGAAAGGGCCCCGTAACCCGGCTTGATTCGCGGGCTTTCATATACCGGGTCAAAAAAGTTTCGCTAGGCTGTTTTGCTTTCACAGCTTCATCCTCAAAGACATAATCATCCGTATTAAGAGGCTTCTCTTTTGTTATTGGTGGTTTTAACGTGTCGCTTTTTAGAACATCCTCAAATTGGTAATTTTCGACATCGATTACATTTGACTTAATCGCTGTCGTGTCTTTTTCCACCGGTATCTCCTGCTCCTGCCGCGAGGTGTCCTGTTTTTCTTTTAACCTGCTATTAATAAGATCTTTGATTGACATGTTTTTTGCAGGCTCTTTTTTTCGTTTCTCCGTAACAATTTTGGCTTGTTGAATTTCCTTCCTGCGCGAAGCTGGAGTAAAAATCTGGCGCTGAAAATTAAAGTTATTGATGATAAAAATATCTTCGCTTAGTTTCTTAGTTGTAACAAGAGCGAGCGAGCGATTATAAAAATCCAAATCAAAATCCTTTATACTTGAATTGAAATTCGTTATCTGCGAATAAATTCCCGTCTGCCTGTCATACTTAAACAAATTAACAATACCTCTTTGGTCACTCAGGTAATAGAAATTGTTTTCGTCAAAGGCCTTAGGATGAAAATCTTTACTGAATGTATTGGTTACCCTTTTCACGACATTAGCAGTTGTATCCAGGTTAAATAGAAAAAGATTATAGTTTGGGCTAGACTTAATATATTGTTTTAGCGAGGTATCCACCGAATCGGTAGTTCGGTTTGAGGTAAACACAATGGTGTTGGAGTTAGGGATAAAAGATGGGTCAAGATCATCGAACAAATCATTGGTCAACCTCCGGGTTCTATCTCTGCGGCTGCTTATTAAAAATAAATCATTTTGCCCTTGAAGGTCTGCGCTCAATATAGCAAGCCTTCCGTTGCCTGAAAAATTAAAACTTCTGATGTTACTAAATCGGTCTAACTCGCGGGGCAATTTGCTTTTTGTAACTAAATCGTATAACCAAAAAACATATTGGCCATTCTTAACACCAATAACCCCTAACGTATTGGCATCTGACCAACTAAGTAAAGGAATCTTATAATCAACATCTTGTTTAATTACGCGGTTGCCCCCATTAAGAATCACCGTTTCTCTCCCATTTTCAAGCGACTTGACTTTGATTGTAAACTTTCCGCGATCATTTTCGGCATAGGCAACCTTCTTGCCATCCGGACTAATTTTTACAGTCGTGAAAACTATAGTCTTACGATGTTTCGGGCTGAACAGGGTTGAGTCCGTAGGAGCCACGTATGTTTGTGCAATTCGTGTCTCCATCGTGGAATAAAAGTCCTTCCACTCTAACATCAATTGATTAAAGGGTATCCCTAAAGTTATGAGTACGCTTTTTTCTTCATTGCGGATTATTCGGGTATAATTGAGAATATTGTTAATACTGCTCTTACCATATTTCTCAACAATAAAATTCCAGATTGATTGCCCTACGAGTGCAGCCTCATCACCGGACAACTTCAGCGCTTTGTTTCCCTTTTTTTTGTCGACAACCAACTGCCGGGCAAAATCATCCATCTCTTCGTTCCATCCTTTGGCTACGTATAAGGACGCTCCGTCTACAAACCAATCGGGCAAGTTAAGAAGAACGGCATTTTGAAACATGTCTTTAAGACTGCCACCAAATAACATTTCCTGCAGCATCAGATCCGCAAATTTGTAGATCAATTCTTCCTTGAAACTCTCCAACGTGCCCGGATGTGCAATTTCCACATAGGGTTTAACAAAATCTGTTTCGCCTCCTGAACTGTATTGCGTGTGGTTTAGTCCGATGTTGCTCTGTTGCAAATCGGTAACGGAATTATATAAAAAAACTTTAGTTTTTTGGTAAGGATAAAACCCAATCAAATCCGTAATGCGATCGAATTCCGCTTCCAGGTACTCAATAGATTCCTGTGCCACTCTTTTGCGGTCATCATAATAATAGACATCGAAATTTTCTGAGCTTAGGTAGTTCCATCGAAACTGCTTGTATTGAATTCTGTTTTTACCAAAAGTTTCCAAGGCCTGCTGAGCCTCAGTAACTCCAATAACAAGAAACAGGAGCGAACAAATACCTACTAACCGTAACTTTCCTCTCATACTACCACACTGGATTTCGAAGATAACGATTTAAATCGCGTGATATTGACTTCTGGCTGGATTTTGCCCACTCCAATAAGCCAATCACACAACTGAGCCGAAAAATAAGGCGCCAGGCTTACGCCCTTAGTACCTAAACCGTTAAAAATAACAACATTTTTTGAATCAGACATAGAACCCAGTATTGGTCTCCGGTCGGGCGTGGTTGGCCTAAAACCCCAGTCTTGGGCGGTTATTCTATAGGGAATTTTAATTAACTCCATCAATTTCTGATCTAACTCCATTCTTGCTTCTGCTGTAATTTCACCAGATAGGTTTTTAGTCTCATACGTGGCTCCTACCCGATATTGTTTTTCCTTGTATGGCACAATATAAACACCGCGATTATAAATCAGTTCCGGATCTTCATCCATTTCTATGGTTAAAGTTTCACCTTTTAGTTTTCTGATGGGTAAATCCATTCCTGTCTTTGAATTGAGAGCCTCAGTACCCGTGCAATAAATAATCTTAGTCGATTCAAAATCTTTATACCTGATTCCTTCATGAGGATTGTGAATCAACTGCTCATCAAACTTTTCAAACACAATAGAATTTCTCTTGGCCAAATAGTCCGATACACTTTTCATGAATTTAGGTACATCTACGTAGCCACACTGACTAAGCACAATACCACCCCAGGGATTATTAACCTGATGGGTAAACACACCCTGTGAATATATCTTTTCAATATAAGGCATCCAGGTAGCCTCAGAACTTTTGCCCATCCACGCATTCTGTTCTTCCACAGAAAGAAAGGGTCGATACAACGATTGAGGATAATAGAATCGTTGATCGAGGATTTGCTCTGCGTTGCGATAAAAAAAATCAAGTTCAGGAAAGAGATGATCTGCCTGCCAGGTTTTAGACATCAGCTTGCCGGTAATAGGATTAAATAATCCGGCTGCTATGGCCGAACTTCTGTTTTGCTCAGGCCGATCAAATACCATGATGCTTTTACCCTTTGATAAAAGGCACAATGCGAGACAAGAACCCGCCAGTCCTTGCCCAATAATGATATAATCAACCTTTTTAATAATGATATTTTAAAGAGTCAAAAATACAACACATCGCCCCATTACCGCTCCCATTTTTAGACGAAAAGGGCGTACTTTTACCAATTAATTATGATACAGATTCAATCTTTTACTTTTAATCCGTTTAGTGAAAACACATACGTGGTTTATGACGAAACGGAATCAGGTGTTATTATAGATCCAGGTTGTCACGAACCAAATGAAAAAGCAGCGCTCACTAAATTTATTGAGACTGAAAACATCCAAATCAAATATCTGTTAAATACACATTGCCATATTGATCACGTGTTGGGCAACTATTTTGTTAAGGAAAAATACAAAGTTCCTTTTTTAATTCACGCTAAAGAAGAGCCTGTGCTAAAAGCAGTAAAAGCCTATGCGCCATCTTATGGATTTGCTCAATACCATGAAGTGCACCCCGATGAATATTTAGAAGAAGGGAAGTCTATTTCGTTTGGCAACACAGTGTTTCAGGTTTTATTTTTGCCCGGACATGCGCCCGGTCATGTTGGGTTCTATAATAAAGAATCGAAATCATTATTAAGTGGCGATGTTTTGTTTAATGGAAGTATAGGCCGAACCGACTTACCCGGTGGAGACATGAATACGCTTATAGATAGCATTCATAAAAAAGTTTTCACCTTGCCTGACGATGTGGTTGTGTATGCCGGTCATGGCGAACCGACTACAGTAGGTAAAGAAAAAGTTTCAAATCCATTCTGTGCACTTTCATTACGCTCTTAGAACATGACCCGCCATATTCCTAATTTCCTTACCTGCTGCAATCTTTTGTGTGGATGCGTTGGAATAGTATTTTGTCTAGAGAATCGCGCGGTACCTGCTGCCTATTTTGTTTGGGCGGGCGGCTTTTTCGATTTCTTTGATGGCTTTGCCGCACGTTTGCTTAAAGTGTCATCCCCCATTGGCAAAGAACTGGACTCCCTGGCTGACGTAGTTACGTTTGGAATACTGCCATCACTGGTTATGTATAAAATGATTGGTGCGATAACCACAAACGAGTGGCTCCCATATTTCGCTTTTCTTATAGCTGTTTGTTCAGCCTTGCGTTTAGCCGTCTTCAATGTAGACGAAACTCAGCACGATTCTTTCAAAGGACTAAATACTCCGGCCAATACCGTATTCATCACATCTCTTGTTTTTTTACCATCATCATTAAATAACTGGGTGCAGCAAGATTGGGTGTTAATTCTAATAACACTTGTATTCTCATTACTCATGGTCTCCCGAATTGATATCATTGCATTCAAGTTCAAAAATTTTTCATGGGCTGATAACAAAGCTAGGTTTACCTTTCTTCCAATAGCCGTATTACTGATCGTCTCGATGGGGAAGACAGCTTTACCCTTTATTATACTTTTCTATATTCTCTTTTCGTTGGTGAGTAAGGCATTAAGGTGGGTAGGTTAAAATGATTTGATCCTTGCGAAATTTCTTCAAAATAGTAAGCATACCTGTTTTACTGGTAATTCAATTTGATTTATCAGCACAAGCACTACCTGTATTGAAGTCCGGGAATTGGTATAAGTTTTCCGTAACCAGCGATGGTCTAGTAAAAATTGATTACAATCTATTAAAGAGTACAGGAATAAATCCCGATCAACTTGATCCGCGAAATATCAAAATTTTTACCGGCCAGCTGGGCATGCTGCCCCAGGCAAACAACCTACCTCGGATAAATCAACTACAGGAGATTGCGATAGAAGTTACAGGGGAATCCGATGGTCGTTTTAACTCAGGTGACGTAATCCTTTTCTTTGGCAGAGGTCCTGATAAATATGAGTATGATATGCAAAAGCAAGTTTTTGCTTACGAGAACAATTTATTTACAGATAAGAATTTCTACTTTCTAACGATTGGATCTGATCCGGGAAAGCGTATCACGCAAAGTGAAAATCAGGCCGGCTCCTTTCCGCTCGTCAATCAGTTTGACGACATCGCCTATTATGAAACGGAAAAGTACAACATCCTGAAATCCGGACGGCAATGGTTTGGCGAGCAGTTTGATGCCATAACCACCGCCACTGTTCAATTCGATATCTCGGGTGTGGTTGAGAACTCTGATATAAAATTGGTTTCACATGTAATGGCTCAATCTATTACTAATACTTCTTTTCAGGTTTCATTTAATGCAACTCCGGTTCTAACGCAACCTATAGTGGCAATCCCCAATTCCAGTTACAGCATTAAGGGCCGGGTAAAAGCAGATACAACCATTTTCAATTCGAGCGCAGTAGCCGCATCGACCAAAAGCAAACAAGATGTAAATTATCAATTCACAAAAGGAAGTCCCGGCATCTCTATTGGCTATCTCGATTTTTTCATCCTAAATCTAAAGAGAAAACTAGCGCTCTATGGCGATGAGATTATTTTCCGTTCATCCAGTAGTCTGGCTAATAACACATCAACCTTTGAAGTAAACAATGTAACTGCCGGAATTAGACTATGGGATGTAACCGATTCCTTTGAAGCTAAAGATCAGGATTTTTCATTGTTGGATAACAAATTATCTTTCTCTACCAACACAACTTCGCTGAAGGAATTTGTACTGTTTAAATCTGATAAAGCAAAGCCTCCGGTCTTTGAGGGCAAGGTATCGAATCAGAACCTCCATAGCATGACAGCTCCAGAATTGCTTATAATAACGCACCCCGATTTTTTAAGTGAAGCCCAACGCCTGGCTAATCATCGCCAATCCATATCAGGCGTTATTAGCAAGGTCGTTACCACAAACCAGATATACAACGAGTTTTCAGGTGGCAAACAAGATGTTACTGCCTTGCGGGATTTCCTTAAAATGCTTTATAACGATACCAATGCTCATCTAAAAAACGTATTGCTTTTTGGTCGCGGCTCCTACGACTATAAAAACAGAGTGTTGGGGAATACCAACTATGTTCCTATTTATGAATCGCGTAATTCGTTAAGTCCACTCGAAACGTATGCTTCCGATGATTATTATTCTTTTCTCGAAACAACGGAAGGCGAGTGGTCAGAAAGTCCGGTTCAAAATCATACGCTTGATATTGGCGTTGGTCGCCTGCCTGTGAAAACATTGGAGGAAGCAAAGCGTGTAGTCGATAAGCTAATCGAGTACGATCTAAACCCATCGTCTTTTGGCCCATGGCAAAACGAAATTCTCTTTGTGGCAGACGATGGTGATTTTAATATTCATAATAGTCAGGCCGATCAACTGGCTAATTCTGTAGAGTTGTTAAACCCAAAGTATCATACACAAAAGTTTTTTCTGGATTCGTTTGAGCAAGTTACTAGACCCAACGGGCAAAGGAGTCCTGATGCCGCTGAAGCACTCGATCTTGCCGTGCGTAAGGGTTCATTGGTTGTAAACTATACAGGTCATGGCTCGGAGCGGGTTTGGATGGATGAAAGAATTTTAGACGAAACAATAATTGAAAGTTGGAAAAATGGACCCCAATATCCGTTGTTTGTTACCGCCACCTGCGAGTTTGGAAGACATGATGATCCCTTTCAAATAACAAGTGGAGAATTAACGCTTCTTCAAAAGAAAGGCGGATCCATCGGCTTGGTAACTTCGTCAAGGCCCGTGAATTCAAGTACTAACTTCACCTTGAATAAAGCCTTTTACGAATCGCTCTTTGCTAAATCTCAAAACAAATTCAATGATTTAGGAACTGTGTTTAAAGAGACTAAAAACAAAAGTATTAGCGGTGTGGCTAACCGAAATTTTTCACTGCTGGGTGATCCATCTATGCAACTCGCCCTAGCTGAAAATGAAATTGTTTTTGATGAGGTTAAAACAAGTGCCGGATCACTTGAACTGAAGGGACTCTCACAAGTAAACATAACCGGACATCTCGAAAACAACTTAAGTGCTTTAACGCAATTCAACGGCAAATTAACTCTTACCTTACTTAGTGAAGAAGTGAATCTGATTACCAAAGGCGATGAGAACCCACCCTTCAATTATTCAGATCGGCCAAACATGCTTTTTCGAGGCAACGCGTCTGTGAGCCAAGGTCTTTTCGAATTACAATTCATTATGCCAAAAGATATTCCGGCAGAATTTATTACGGGAAAATTTCTTGCTTCCGCGTTTGACAAGAATGGAAACTTCGCGAACGGAATAGCTCTCAATAATCTAATAGGTGGTCTTGAATCGAGTCCTGCCTCGGATAACACACCACCTCAAATTCAACTTTTTCTTGGCGATACAACCTTTATTCCAGGCGGAATTGTAGGACCAAACACAAAAATCGTTGTAAAACTTTTTGACGAAAGCGGCATCAATATTTCATCAGACCCAACGGGCCATGAAATTACCGCATCGATCGACAATGGTATTCCTTTTATTCTCAACGATTATTACTATTCAAATCTCGACAATTATAAAGCAGGCTCTTTAACTTTTCCACTAGATGGCCTCGAAAAAGGTAAACACACGCTTACCTTATCCGCTTCCGACACATATAACAACCGGGCAATCGGAACAGTTGATTTTGTAGTAACCGAAGGAGATCAGATTCAAATTGAGGAGTTCAGTAATTACCCAAATCCCTTTTATGAATCAACAATTCTTGAATTTACTCATACCAGGCCTGGCGAAGATTTGGAGGTTTATTTAACTATTCTGGACCTGGCAGGTAAGATCATTTTAAATCAAACTTTTGAAGTATTTTCAAGCCAGTATAGAGTTACTTTAACTGAATGGGATGGAAAATCAGCCTCCGGAACAAAATTAGGCCAAGGTGTATATCTGGGTAAACTTTCTGTTCGTTCATTACTGGATGGCTCGAAAAATGAGCAATATACCAAGCTAATTATCTTGAATTAACTACCTTTACCGATTAGAACTTGATTATGAAGAGGTTAAGTATTCCTACTGTTTTCACTCTCTTAATTTTTCCGTTTGTCTCTTGGTCTCAGGTGTCCTCTTCAGGAACTTTGATAGGTCAGGATACGACCAATAAGGTCATTACCACTGCCGTTCCTTTCCTTACCATCACCCCCGATGCCCGGGCTGGTGGCATGGGCGATGTTGGGGTTGCCACTTCAGCTGATGTAAATTCTGCATACTGGAATGCCGGTAAGCTTGCCTTTATTGATAATGGCCTCGGTTATGGAATCTCAGGTTCTTACACACCCTGGCTTGGTAAAATTATTAACGATATGTATGTCTTTTACCTATCGGGTTTTTATAAAATTGGAAGAGTACAAACCGTGGCTGCTTCTATGAAGTATTTTGATTTAGGTGAGATTCAATTTAAGGATGTAAATAATAATGATCTTGGAAGATTTAATCCTCGCGAATTTGCTTTCGATGTAACCTATTCCAGAATGCTCACCGAAGAACTTGCTATTGGTGGAGCGCTTCGGTACATATACTCTAACCTTACGGGAGCATTAAGTACGGGTAATATTGATGCCCGGCCAGGTAATTCAGTCGCAGTTGATTTGGGTATCTACTACACCAAACCTTTTAGATCAAGTAATTCATCCTATTCGCTAGGAGCAGCAATTACAAACCTGGGGGCCAAGATTACCTATTCAGATAGCAATAATAAAGATTTCATTCCCACAAATCTGCGACTGGGAGGAGCTTATACAAGAGAGTTGGATAGTCAAAATAAATTAACCTTTGCTTTAGATTTTAATAAACTAATGGTTCCTAGTCCTCCTAAAGATAACTCCACGGCTTTACTCAGCGGTATTTTTGGATCCTTTACAGATGCGCCCGGAGGCTTTAATGAAGAGATCAGTGAATTCATGATTTCTACCGGAACAGAATATTGGTATAACGATACCTTCGCAGGTCGGTTAGGTTATTTCTATGAGGCGCTTTATAAAGGCGACAGACAATATTTAACTGCGGGCGTAGGTTTCCGATATGATAAGTTTGGAATTGATGTCGCCTATCTTGTCCCAACCAATGGCCGGGAAAATGCTTTGGCAGAAACGATTCGATTTACGCTAATGATGAACTTTCAAAACAAAAAGGGAGTAGACGATTCGATCACAGACTAATCATGCTTGATAGAAAGTCCGCTCCGCAATTTGTTGAAATCGTAACAAGTAATCTCCCTTCACCTGAAATAACTACACTGAATAATGGAGTTCCTCTAATTCAGTTTGACAAAGTAAATCAGGAAGTACTTCGAATTGAATTAATTTTTAAAGCCGGCAAATGGTGCGAACCAAAAGTTGGTGTATCCTATTTTACCTCCCATCTTCTAGACAAGGGCACCAAAAGCAAAAGCTCATTTCAAATTGCTGAAATCTTTGATCAATTTGGCTCGTCTGTTGAGATTAGTGCTGGCTCTGATTTTGTCTCAGTTTCTCTTTTCACCCTAACTAAAAATGTAAATAAAGTTCTACCACTTTTTTGCGAGATAGCTCATTATCCTTCTTTTCCAGATTCTGAATTCACTCTCCTTAAAGACATCTTTAGGCAAAACCTAAAAATCAATAACGAAAAAAGCAGCTACCTGGCAAGTAAAGCTATTCGGCAAAACATTTTCGGAAGCAATCATCCTTATGGAAGTTCCGTGACTGAAGGAGACCTTGATCTTCTTACCCGCCAAGATTTAGTTGACTTCTTTCAAACAAAGTTTAATCTACACGAGGTTTATATTACTGGGAAGGTGGATTCCAGCATAAAGAAAATATTAATCAAAAATTTATCTGAATTTCCAATTACAATTCAACCCCAGGTTCAGTCAGTCATTTCAGAATCTCCAGAAGTTAAGATTCAGCACATACAGAAACCTGAGAGCATTCAATCTTCCATTCGGTTGGGCAAGAAAACAATAAACAGATCAAATCCGGATTACCCTTCTTTGGTTCTATTGAATCATATCTTGGGTGGCTATTTCGGATCTCGGTTAATGAAAAACATTCGCGAAGAGAAGGGGCTGACCTATGGAATTAACTCATCCATCCACGCCCTAAAGAATGATGCTTTTTTGTTGATTGGCACGGATGTTAATAAGGAGAATCGATCCCTGGCGGTTTCCGAAATCAAATCAGAGATAAAGCGGCTTCAAGAGGAAGATATCGATCTCGCAGAAGTGGAAACTGCAAAGCACCATCTCTTGGGTAGCCTTCAGTTAGAAACAGCCAATCCATTTTCTGTTCTCGAAAAAATAAAGACTATTCGCTTACACGATCTCAATAGCGATTTCTATAGTATTCTTTTCAAGGGCATTCAAGTATCAAACCCAGATAAACTAACACGTATTGCACAGGCTCATCTCAATGAGAATCGCTTCTTTGAGCTAAGTGTGGGATAGTCTCGAGTTAATTCAACCAATCGTTTCTTCCTACATCGGGATTCTTCCGCATTGACATAAAAAAAGAGCTCAGTATAGATATACTGAGCTCTTAGATAAATAAAAGAAAGGCAACGACTTACTCTCCCGGGTTTTACCCTAGTACCATCAGCGCGGGTGGACTTAACTTCTCTGT
>Ga0154020_10000367_pt1 | contig 54675 bp, 37 predicted proteins | sample Klosneuvirus_201_FD_109709 | JGI IMG/M metagenome (GOLD analysis project Ga0154020, IMG submission 109709) | Active sludge microbial communities from wastewater, Klosterneuburg, Austria - Klosneuvirus_20160825_MG | ecosystem: Engineered > WWTP > Aerobic digester > Activated sludge | place... | reverse complement strand
GAAAACGTGACAAATTCATGATGCAATTCGGCAGCCGTAAAACTGCTTAGTTTTGCAGTGCCGGATTCAATTTTTGAAATATCAAGAAACTTTTGATAATCCGAGCTTTGTAATAAACTTTCATTGGGAGTAGATACCATAAACAAGGTCCAGCAAAGCACACCAGTTACAATAGCGATGGCTGTCTTGTTAATATGTGTAGAATGTTCAAGAGCAATACACGCGTAGCCTATAATGAAGACTACCAGAATTAGTGTGTTCATACGTTGAAAGATTAGCCAAGTAAATGTGGTTAAAATTTATAATACGTTGTTGAAATGGTCTTGTGTTTATTTTTGTCGAAATCTTTCAGAATGCCGGCAATTTTTTGGGTTTAAAATTATAAATTCGACTATTTGCCGCTTTTTATAAAAGCGCATAGTTTCATCGCTACATAAACCGTATGGTTTTGCAAATAGATAGTGATTTGAAGATTTACTAAGTGCTGGACGATTTAGGCAACCCAAATTTTATGTGGCATGCGCGTACTAATAAAGACAGGCTTCAGTTTATTGCAATGAGATGAGTAGCAAAAACAAACAATATGAAATTGATTTATATTTTAGAACCCTCAGATATCTACTATCCGAGGGTTTTGTTTTAAGGAAGTTAATTTACCCCAACTTCGCTTTAAAGAAATCAATCGTACGTTGCCACGCTAATTCCGCAGCGGGTTTATCATACCGTGGGGTGGTGTCATTATGAAACCCATGGTTAACTTCCGGATAGATGTAGCCAGTATGCTCTATCTTATTTTCTGTTAGCACCCTATCATAGGCTGGCCAGCCTTCGTTCACTCGCGTATCTAAACCCGCATAGTGTAGCTGTAGTGGGGCCTTAATTTTAGGTACATCTTCAGCAGCAGGTTGGCCACCATAAAAAGGAACTGATGCTGATAGTGTAGGGATACGAACGGCCATCATGTTGCAGATCCAACCGCCAAAACAAAAACCAACCACGCCAACTTTGCCTGTGCAATCCGGATGTGCTTTCAAATGATCATAAGCGGCAATAAAATCTTCAAGCATCTCATTGCGGTCGCGCTTACTCTGAAGATTGCGACCATCATCATCATTGCCGGGATAGCCACCGAGTGGAGTAAGTGCATCGGGGGCTAATGAAATAAACCCTGCAAGTGCTGTTCTGCGTCCAACATCTTCTATGTAAGGATTGAGGCCGCGGTTTTCATGCACCACAATTACCCCGGGTAGTTTTCCTTTTGTATCAGCAGATTTGGAAAGCAATCCTTTAATGCTGCCGCCACCTTTGGGTGAATTGTAATGGATGTAATCCGATTTTAAGCGTGGATCATTGGCCGCCACCTGAATTATTTTATAATCAGGACTAATAAAGCTAAGGAGTGAAGCGACCGCAATACCACCTACGGCATATAAAGAAAGTTTATCAAGAAATTCCCGCCTTTCAATTCGGTTATGTACATAGGCATCATACAAATCAAATACTTCTTGTTTTATGTCTTCTTTCTTGAGCTCTTTCATAGTTGTATTTTTTAATATTAGGGGTCTGACCGATTCAAGCGGTCAGACCCCTTTAGTTCAGTTTATCCTGTTATTTATAGTTCAAGATACCAAATAGAATTCTTAACGGAAATTGATTTTTATTGATGGCATTTGTTGGAATGAAATGGGTAAGATATTATTTATCCGGTAACGGATGCCTGAATAATATAATTCCAAAAAGTATTGCCAGTAAAACATAAGCAACACTTACTATTAATATTAGAGTTGGAAGCTCAGTATTTGAAATTGAAGCTTTTGCCAGGGCAAGTCCTGCAATCATAAAGTGAGTGAGGTTGGCCACGGCCACCGGTCGATTATAAATTCCACCAATCAAACTTTCTTTTGTCATCCAATTGAGCATGGCAAAACCAAAGTATAGTCCGCCTATAATTTGTCCAAGTAAAACGGATACATGTGTGGGATTAATTCCCAGACTGCTGATTATTAGATCAGGCGCAAATGTTAATACGATGCCTGATACTCCAAGCAGGAGTGAGGCGGTTGTCATAATCCATTTTGTATTCATGATGTCTCTTATTTATTGTTCCGCCTTAAAACTAAAAAAAAATGCTCGCCTGATAAGTTCAGGCGAGCATCAATCGGAATCTATTTAATATTAGTTGCCTCTTTTGTGAGCAGCCCTACTTCCACCCGAGGTACTGCTGCCAGATCGTTGTCCACCTGAGTTGCCCGATGACTTCCTTTCCATTTGTGGCAAAGACCGTTGTCCGGAATTTGTTGGAGCTTGCCTTCTTTCCACCTGAGGAATAGATCGTTGCCCACCCGAATTTCCAGCAGGTTGGTTTCGCTCTACTTGCGGAGTAGATCGTTGTGAACCGCGCACATCAGGTGCTGCTTCGCGTCTTGGTGTAACCGGATTTGAATTGGCTTGATTGCTTCTGTTTCTCGAATCGTCACGTTTTAATTCACGTGAGTTTGAATCCCATCCCGAGGTACGCTCATTTTTAGAAGAACGGTCTTTGAATTCATTATCGGCAACAGAATTACTTCTTTTATTTCGTGAGCTCCATTCATTTCTATCCTGAACTTTTCTGCTGCTGTTGTTCTGCTTTCTGTTATAATCTGAAGATCGGGAGTTGTTTCGGCTGTCTCCATTTTCTGATCGTGCATGATCATTGCCTCGATTATACGCAGTACCGCGATCATTATCCCGACCACGGGAATAGGCAGTATGATTTGAACGATAGTTTGTAATCTCTGTATGATGACGATTATAAACTACCAACGAGGTACTTCTATACGGTCTGTAAATTTGTGGCGCATAATGTACCCGATGTGTATAACATACTGCATAATAAGGACGATATGAATTCCAACGCGAGTAATAGGTTACATACGCTATAGGCCTCCATGGATTCCACCAGATTGGCCTATAGCCCCAACTCCAGGGCGAAACCCAGCTATTGTAATAAGGGCCATAAACATATTGTACCGAAGGCCAAGCCCAAACATTTACAACATTTTGTGCTGTGCTGGTGCCTGCATTAATGCGAACTTCTTCAGTGGGTTCAATAATTGTTTCGATACCATAGATGTCGGCATCGCCTGTTATCTGTAATACAGCTTTTCCATTCGCCAATTTTTCTAACTCGATAACAGCCACATCCTGACTTTCATTATCAGAAATAATTGCTTGTAAAATGAATGCGTGCACATTTCCTTCATTGCGGTCGATTACCCGAATGTAGTCGATGTCGCCATCGCCATTCAGATCCAGGTTGTTCACTTCGGCATCAGCCGAGTTAAGCAGGCGCTCAAATTCTTCCGGTGATGCCGATTTCTTGAATAACTCAAGCGCACCTTCCAGACTAAATTGATCTCCTGGTACTTCCAACTGATTTTGCTGGCCATACATCGCTGTCCATCCAACCATCAGGAAAAACAACGGTACTATTTTAAGTCTAAGCGTTTTCATAATAGTTTGTTTTATTAAGTTATACGGGTTACTCAACAAAGAGTCGGCCAACCCTTGCATATTGGCATAACTACCCCAATTACCCTTTGTATTGGGTCCAGATTGCGTATTGTAAGATTGCCTAATGCTTTTCAAGATTTGCCTTAGGAAAAAGAGGATTGGCGAGAGTTAGAGACCGTATCTAGGAAGCCTGTTACAGTACGAGACAAAAAAAACTAAAATCAGCTAGTCAAAACATATTTTGGATCATTTAAAGAATCACCATAATTTAGGAAAATTAAAACCTTTAAATACCATGAGTACTGTAAACGATAAAATGAGAATCTATCACCGCTACTTAGGCTTTTTTCTGACGGGTATCATGGCGGTTTATTCTATTAGTGGGATTACCTTAATCTTCAGAGAGACAAATTTTTTAAAATATGATAAAGTTATCAATCGCGAGCTGAAACCAAATCTAGGTATGGAAGAACTTGGCAAGGAGCTACGCATGCGCGATTTTAAAGCAGAAAGTGAAACAGATGAAGTGGTAACCTTTAAGCAAGGCACATATAATAAAAAAACCGGTGCAGCAGTAATGACCAGAAAGGAGTTGCCTTATATTATGGATAAGCTTACCAACTTTCACAAAGCTGACACCAACAAACCACTTTTCTTTTTGAATATTTTCTTCGGAGTGTCACTATTCTTTTTTGTGGTTTCTTCCTTTTATATGTTTTTACCACACACTTCTGTTTTCAAAAAGGGCTTATACTTTGCCTTGGCGGGATTGGTCTTCGCTTTAATTTTGATTTTTGTTTAGTGAAATTTTTATAAACATTATACTTTCAAAGAGTGACAAAGCGAGTTGATTATAATGTCATACGATGATTCGTCCAACGCTCAACATCCCCTTCATAGTGGGTAATTAAAACTAAGGTGATGTTTTCATCGAGATGATTGCCGAGGTATTCATTAACTCTTGCCTTTTGAATGGGGTCAAGAAATTGAAAGGGCTCATCTAATAATAGCAATTCCTTCTGCGATAGGAACAGTGCTACTAACAGTACCAATTGCAACTCACCGTTGGATAGTTGCTTTAACCGTTTTGAAAGCAGGTGCTGGATTTTAAAAAAATACACTAGCGTATTCACTATTCCTGGTTCATGCTTTGATGTAAGGTACGCATGAACAGTAAGAAGGGAAGTTGTTGAATCAAGAAAATGTATTTGCTCTGGGCCAAGGTAACTGATTCGTTTCTTAATATCCCAAATGGATTCGCCCGAGCCTCTACGTTTCCCAAACAAATAGACCTGTTCACTATAGGCCATGGGATGGTCGGCATAGATGAGACTGAAGAGCGTTGTTTTGCCCGAGCCATTAGGTCCAGTAAGTGCCCAGCGCTCACCGCGATTGATTTTCCAGTTGAGGTTTTTTAAAATTATAGAGTTGCCATATTGAATTTTAAGATTGCGCATTTCTACTACAGGCTCGGTCTCTTTGGTTGGAGCAATGGCTTGAGGTAAACTCGTTGAATCCAATTCACTCTGCGTGCGATTAGTAATCTCACACGAGGAAGAAGTTAATTCAATCGTTTTTGTGATGGCGTTGGGAATTTGTGGATGATTGTGATCAGTAATAATCAATTGGATGCTGTGGTGCGTGGCGAGATGATCTAAAAATTCTTTTAATTTAATGCGACTGGTGAGATCGAGTCCTTCAAACGGATAATCGAGTAGTAATATTTTAGGAAGATTATCTAACAACTGTTTTAGGATGATAATCTTTTTGAATTGTCCATTGCTAAGTCGTGGCAGTTCGAGCTTAAGCAAATGATCAATGTTAAAAGATGTGGGGAAATCAAATTCGCGCAACTTGTTATAGCGCTCACCAAAGAAATCTTTCACCGTAGGGATCGGGGTAGTTTCCTCAATAGTATAATATCGTTGCTGATAATATAAATCGGGGCCGCTCATTAATTCATGCAGCGCATGGGTAGGCACATAGTGAATGTACTTTTTACGGAGTTCGTATTTCTCATCCCACGTAAGTGAAGAGTCGATAAAATCATATATAACCAACCCCGACTTGGGCTGATTTTTTCCAGCAAGCAGATTGAGTAAAGTAGTTTTTCCAATTCCGTTTTTTCCGGTGATCAGGTAACTGACATCCGACTCAAGGTGTAGATTGAGTTGTTTGAAGATAGCTGTACCCCGTACGGAAAAAGAGATGTCGTTAAGAGAAATCATCTGACGTTGATAGAGCGCGCAAGATAAATATTTGAATCGTCATTCCGGGCGAGTTGAGGTTATAGATAAATTAAGAACTACTTGTCATTCCGGGCGAGTGGAGTTATTTTATAATGATTCAGAGTCTTTTACGAGATCCGGAATCCGAATGGACATGTTTACTTTTTCGGAATTGCGGACCTCGTTTAGGTATTTGTACTCTGCGATTTAAGTTTTATTAAATCATCCGCGACGACAACTAAAATATTAATAAATAAAAGAGGTGATCCGTTTCCGAACCACCTCTCCTTATTAAAAACTCAATACTAAAGAACTACCCTTAGGCCAGATCGAAACGATCCAGATTCATCACCTTGTTCCAGGCAGCTATAAAGTCTTTAACAAACTTTGCTTCAGCATCGGCACAGCCATACACTTCGACAATAGCGCGCAACTCCGAGTTAGAACCTAAAATCAGATCAGCACGGGTTGCTGTCCATTTTACTTCGCCAGTCTTTCTATCACGGCCTTCAAATTCAGTTTGTGCTTCCGAAGTTGCCTTCCATGTTGTACCTAAATCAAGTAGGTTAACAAAGAAGTCGTTGCTAAGTGCTTCTGATTTTTTAGTGAATACACCGTGTGCTGAATTATCGAAGTTGGTTTTAAGTACCCGCATTCCTCCTAATAATACGGTCATTTCGGGTGCTGTAAGCGTTAGCAGTTGTGCTTTATCAACTAACATTTCTTCTGCAGTAGCGCTATGCCTGGCATGAAAATAATTGCGGAAACCATCGGCAGCGGGCTCAAGCACGGCAAATGATTCTACATCTGTTTGCTCTTGTGAGGAATCCGTGCGACCTGCAGTGAATGGAACTTTCACCTCATGACCAGCATTTTTTGCAGCCTTCTCAATACCGGCACAACCAGCCAACACGATCAAGTCGGCTAGTGATACGTGCTTACCACCCTTATTAAACTCATGTTGAATACCCTCAAGTTTTTTTAACACACTTGCTAATTGGGTGGGATTGTTTACTTCCCAATCTTTCTGTGGGGCAAGCCTTATGCGTGCACCGTTTGCTCCACCACGTTTATCAGAACCACGGAACGTTGATGCAGAAGCCCAGGCCGTAGAAACCAACTGCGATACCGTTAACCCTGAAGCAAGTATTTTACTCTTCAACGCTTCAATGTCTTTATCGTCAATTAACTTATGCGTGACTGCAGGAATAGGATCTTGCCAGATCAACTCTTCTTTGGGAACCTCGGAACCTAAGTAACGAGAGATAGGTCCCATGTCGCGATGCGTAAGTTTATACCAAGCCTTCGCAAAAGCATCGGCAAACAAATCAGGGTCATCAAGAAAACGTCTTGAGATCTTTTCGTAAATGGGATCCACGCGTAAGGCAAGGTCAGTAGTTAGCATTACCGGTACATGGCGTTTAGAAGAGTCATGGGCATCAGGCACCGTGTTAGCACCCATACCATGCTTGGGTATCCACTGCTGGGCACCAGCCGGGCTTTTTGTAAGTTCCCACTCGTAACCAAAAAGATTCCAGAAAAAGTTATTGGTCCATTTTGTTGGTGTTGTTGTCCAGGCACCTTCTAAACCACTTGTGATCGTGTGAACTCCGTTGCCGGTTCCAAAAGAATTTTTCCAACCTAAGCCTTGCTCTTCGATACCTGCAGCGGCAGGTTCTTTACCAACATATTTACCTGGATCGGCAGCGCCATGCGTTTTACCGAAAGTGTGACCACCAGCAATAAGGGCTACAGTTTCTTCATCGTTCATAGCCATACGACCAAACGTTTCGCGAATATCAATAGCGGCTGCCAGCGGATCAGGTTTTCCGTTAGGTCCCTCCGGGTTTACATAGATCAAACCCATTTGAACGGCTGCCAGTGGATTTTCAAGATCACGCTTGCCCGTATATCGTTTATCGCCCAACCAGGTATCTTCAGCACCCCAATAAATATCTTCTTGCGATTCCCATATATCTTCGCGACCGCCACCAAAACCAAAAGTCTTGAAGCCCATAGACTCCAATGCGCAGTTACCTGCTAGGACCATCAAATCGGCCCATGAAATTTTATTACCATACTTCTGCTTGATTGGCCAAAGGAGCAATCGTGCCTTGTCGAGGTTGGCATTATCGGGCCAGCTATTGAGCGGTGCAAAGCGTTGGTTACCAGAACCAGCACCACCGCGACCGTCACTTATACGATAAGTTCCGGCTGAGTGCCATGCCATACGAATAAAGAACGGGCCATAGTGACCGTAATCAGCAGGCCACCAATCTTGTGAGGTAGTCATCAACGTAACGATATCCTTCTTTACAGTTTTTAGATCAAGTGATTTAAATGCCTCTGCATAATTGAATTTCTCATCCATTGGGTTGGAGAGGGAAGAGTGTTGACGCAGAATGTTAAGCTTTAATTGATTTGGCCACCAGTCGCGATTTCGCGTGCCACCGCCAGCAGTCTTCTTAATTTCACCACCATGAAATGGACATTTGGCGCCTTCACTGTTCATTTCCTTTAATGTTGTTTTTTGATCTTCCATCTTTATAGAATTTTAGAATTAATATTCAGTTTATTTACTCTTCTTTCAAATTTACGATAGTCTATATAATAAAAGAAATTGATTATTTTTATGATCATATAGTTAATATCTATGACTCTAACGCAGCTCGAATATATTATTGCTCTGGACGCGCACCGGCATTTTGTGCTGGCAGCTGAGAAATGTTTTGTCACACAACCAACCTTGAGTATGCAAATACAAAAACTGGAAGAAGAGTTGGGTGTAAAGATATTTGATCGCACTAAGCAACCGGTAATTCCTACCGAAATTGGTGTGAGCATTATTGCGCAAGCGCAAACTATTCTTCGCGAATCAAAAATGATAAAGCAGCTCATTAATGATCAAAAGGATATTATGACGGGCGAACTCCGCATTGGCATTATCCCAACATTAGCGCCCTATCTTTTGCCGCCACTTTTTAAACGCATGCGCGAAAAATATCCACAACTCAACCTCATCATTAAAGAGACTATTACAGAAGAAGTTATTTCAGAATTAAAAAAGAACCGACTTGATTGTGGATTGGTGGTAACGCCACTAAATGATCCTTCCATTAAAGAAGATGTACTCTTTTATGAAGAGTTGTTTGTTTATGTTTCGAAGAAGAACTCCTTATATGATAAGAAATATGTGTTAGCTACAGAAATTGATCCTGATCAGCTATGGCTGCTGGAAGAAGGACATTGCTTCCGATCGCAAATTCTTAATTTGTGTGAGTTGAGAAGGAGTGCTGATTTTCATTTTAAATACGAAACCGGGAACATTGAAACCTTAAAACGCATGGTTGATAAGAGTGATGGCATTACTATTTTACCAGAGCTAGCTGTGATGGAGTTTACCAAACCGCAACTAAAACTTGTTAAAAGATTGAAGGAACCAAGTCCTGCGCGTGAAGTGAGCCTTGTTACGCATCGCGATCATATTAAGACCAAACTTATCAAAACGCTAAAGGAAGAAATACTCGATATAGTGCCGAAGCAAATGCAGAAATTGAATAGCAAAAAAATAGTTGAGATAAATTATTAAGTACTCTCTTGTTTCCCGAATTTTAAATATCAGTCAAAATGAACTTTCCAATTTCCTATAAAACAAGTGGCTGTCCGTTTAAATAAACTAAGATTTCAAAATTCATTAATTCAATTCTTTGTTCTTACTTTCCAACTGAAAGCAATGTTAAAAATTAGCCTGGTATATTATTTTTCTTTATGGTTCGTATGCAATCTGTCATACGGACAGCTCTATAATGTAAATGATTCTGTCGCGTATGAGGCCTCAATAAGCAATGCCCTTAGCAAGGGTTTAAAAATTCAAAAGTCAATTAATATAGGGATGGAGTATACGGAGTTACCCTATTTTGTTCGAAATGATCATCAATTTTTTCTTTCAGATCAAGCGCTTGCAGGAAAAGTCATCTATAACAATATTTTATATAAAAACGTGAATCTTCAGTACGACCTTGTTAGGGATGAAGTGCTAACCAAAAATTTTAACGATAAAAAAATTATTTTGGTGAAAGAAAAGATTAGTGAGTTTAGTATTGATGGGCATTTATTCAAGAGATTGACTGATTTAAATCCTTCATTTAAAATAGATGGATACTATGAAATCTTGATAGAAGACAAAAATGTTAAACTTTTGGCAAAAAGAACAAAGCGCGTTAAAGGTCTTCTGAGCAATCAATTGAGCTATAGAAAGGAAGAATTACATATGGAGTATAGCGTAAGATATTTTCTCAATACAAATGACAATTATGTTGAGGTTAAGAATTATAAACAGATTGCAAAGATTTTAATGAATGGGCAAAAAAGGCCAAAAATTAATTCAAAAGGAATGACTGAAGAGGCTAGTATGATAGCAATGGTTAATTTTTATACTCGTTTGAATAATGAAAAGTAAGCGCTACTTTATTATTCTCCTCTTTACATTCTTTATCATTTCTGCTAGCGCTCAAATGGATTCCATAAGGTATTCTTTCGATTTTGAGAAAGCATCTTTTGGAGAGTTAGTTAAGGATGTTGAAGCAAAAACGCCATTCCTCTTTTACTATAAATTGAGTGATGTTGAAACTATTTCGGTAACCCTTCATGTAAAGGATTTGTCTGTATCCGAATTATTAGAGCTGATTTCAAAAAGCACAGATTTACATTATGCAATTGATCCTTCGCAAAACATCTTTATTACAAAATCAACAGCCATTAGTACTGAATTGGTTTCTGGATTTTTTCAGGATGAGTTGGATGAAAATGAAAAATCAATTCCATCTTCACAGCAAGATGCTCGCGTAACTACCAAGGATAATTCGCGGGGAAATAAAGTTTACGAAATAGGCAGCAGAAATGATTACCGACCCGGCAGCATGGTTACATTGACCGGAATAATCAGGAATAGTGATGGACTTGCCCTCAGTGAGGCATCTGTTCAAGTGGAACAATTGAAAATTTCAACTATAACAAATTCTAAAGGATATTATTCAATCATGCTACCGGCCGGAAGACATGAATTATCCATACGGTATTTGGGAATGATTAATCAACATGAAAATATTTTAATTTACAATTCTGGCATTTTGGATATTGTGTTGCAGGAAGAGGTGGTAAATTTAAATGAAGTGGTGATAGAAGCTCAAGGTGAAAACGCCTCGAAGGTTAAAAGCACTGTCCTTGGAGTTGAAAAACTCAATATGAAGGAAATTAAATACATACCTACAGTTTTTGGTGAGGCTGATCTTTTGCGCGCAGTGCTTACGCTGCCAGGTGTTAAAACAGTGGGAGAAGCTAGCACGGGGTTTAATGTGCGGGGTGGAGCTAGAGATCAAAACCTAATATTATTTAATGATGCAACGATTTATAATCCATCTCATTTTTTCGGTCTATTCTCCGCCTTCAACCCAGAATCCGTTAACGAAGTTGAACTCTATAAAAGCGCTATGCCAGCAAGGTATGGAGGGCGACTCTCGTCCGTACTTCAGATTACGGGTAAAGAGGGTAATACCGAAAAGATTAAAGGCTCTGCAGGCATTGGACTAATTACATGTCGTTTTAATTTGGAGGGACCGATCGTGAATAATAAAACGACATTCAACGCTGGTGTTAGAACAACATATTCTAATTGGATTTTTAAATTGTTAGCCAAAGATTCTGAATTGAAAAATACCAAGGCTGGATTTTATGATGCTAATCTAAATGTGACCCATCAAATTAATAGCAATAATTCCATCTCCTTAACAAGTTATTTGAGTCATGATGATTCAAATCTTAATACCGATACTTTGTTTAGTTATAATAATAACAATGTATCTCTCAAATGGCAACATTCCTTTAACCGCGATCTTTCATCAACACTTTCTGTTGGCCAGGATCATTATGACTACAATAATAATTATCATGCTGATAGCTTAGCTGCTTATAATCTTGATTTTGCTATTAATCAACAAGTAGTGAGGTTAAACTTTACATACACGCCTGGCAATAAACATAGTTTTGAATTCGGGCTTCAGTCAGTTAATTATAGCATTGAACCTGGTGATTTATCCAAGGCTAATAGTAAATCGCTTGTTACGCCTGTTTCAATTCATAAGGAGCGAGCTTTAGAAACTGCCTTGTATTTCGAAGATCAATTTAATATAGGCGAGAAGCTTGCGTTGAATGGGGGGCTTCGATACTCCATTTTTAATTATCTAGGGTCAAACGAAATTCGGCTCTACGATCCTCTGCTTCCCAAAACAGCAACTAATGCAATTGATACTGCAGGATATGGCAACGGTAAAATTATTAATACATATCAAGGACTTGATGGGCGGGTGTCAGGTCGTTACAGTTTTACTAAAAATTTTTCCTTTAAGGTTGGTTATACATCAACAAGGCAATTCATTCATATGTTATCAAACACGGTTGCCTTATCACCAACGGATATATGGAAGTTAAGTGATCCAAATATTAAACCTCAACTGAGCCAACAATTTTCTATTGGCCTGTACAAAAACATTTCAAATAATAAGATCGAACTTTCTGTGGAAGGGTATCGAAAAAAAATGAGCAACTATCTGGATTATAAAAGTGGCGCACAATTGTTTGCAAATAGCCATATTGAAACCGAAGTGTTTTCAACACGAGGAAAAGCTTTTGGAATAGAAACGATGATTCGCAAACCGCGCGGTAACTTCAACGGTTGGATTAGCTACACCTATTCAAGAACCTTGTTGCGAATGGATGATCCAGTTGCGGGAGAAAATATTAATAAGGGTCAATATTATCCAGCAAACTATGATAAGCCACACGATTTTACATTTGTAGGTAATCAAAAGTTTTCCCGCAGATTTAGTGTTTCAATGAATATGACGTATAGCACGGGCAGGCCAATTACCATTCCTATAGGTATATTTTATTATGGCGATAAACAAAAGACGCTTTACTCTGATCGAAACAGTTATCGAATCCAAAATTATTTCCGCACGGATCTTTCTATCAACATTGAAGGCAACCATAAAATAAAACAACTTACGCATAGCTTTTGGACTGTGGGGGCCTATAATATTACCGGAAGGAAAAATCCGTATTCCATTTATTTCACTTCTCAAAAGGGAGTTGTTAAAGGCTATAAACTCTCAATCTTCGGTTCAATCATTCCATTCGTTAATTATAATATTCGATTCTGATACGTGAGAAATCTTTATAAAATACTAATGTATGTTGGCTTAATGTTGATAACAACGTTTTGCCGGGAACCCTTTACCCCTGATTTTGAAACAGGGACAAATGATTACCTGGTGGTTGAAGGTTTTATTAACGTGGGTATAAAAGGCGTGACAACTATAAAGCTATCCAGAGTTGCTCCTTTGTTAACTAGTAAACGGGTAAGTGAAAAAAGTGCGTCTATCAATATTGAAAACGAAGCAGGAAGTAAATTTCCACTTTATGAAGTTAGCAATGGAATATATTTATCAGATTCACTCAATCTTAATCAATCTAACAAATACAAATTGCTAATTACAACGCACAATGGGAAACAGTATAAATCTGCATTAGTACAACCTAAAATAACTCCGGTAATAGACAGTATCAACTGGCGATTGAAAGATGGCAGTATAAACTTCTATGTTAATGCACATGATGACGCTAATACTACACATTACTATAAATGGAATTATCAGGAAACATGGGAGATTAATTCTGATTATAAATCCAGATATGCTTATGTAAACGGCCAATTAGAAATACGGAATGTTATAGAAAAAGACAATATGTTTTATTGTTGGAGATATAATGCGTCCGAAGACCTGCAGATATCGTCAACAAGTCAATTTGATGTAGATGCGATTAGCTATCGTATTGTGAATTTGCCATACTTTTCTGAGCAAACAAGTGTGAAGTATAGTATTCTGGTTGAACAACGAACCTTAACAAAAGAGGAGTTTGATTATTTACAGATTATTCAAAAAAATTCATCTGTGACTGGTTCATTGTTTGATCCTTTGCCCGGTGAAATAAGAGGTAATATTGAATCTCTTGATGACGCTGATGAACCAGTGATAGGATATATAGGTGCTTATACAAAGCAGGCTAAAAGAATATTTGTTACCGCGGCACAACTTAATACTAATCCTACTGCCAAGTGCGAGCCAGTAACTGTTGGAATGGATGATCTTAATAAATTTTACGGATCAGAAGGTGTCTATACTCCAATCAATTTGGTAAATGAACTATCAACGGGAGCAGCAAAGTATTGTATGGATTGCAGACTGCGGGGCGGGAACCCGATAGAACCTGATTATTGGCAATGAATTTATTCACAAATATTTTTTTTAGAAGGATCATTCAGCCCTTGACCAGGTCGGTAATTTATTTTCTGTTATTCTCAGCCTACTCAATTTATGCGCAGGAAAATCAACTAGTGCAATTACGCGACCAGTTTGTCAGGTATCAGGAGAATGCATTGCAGGAAAAAATCTTTGTGCACACCAGTAAAGCCAGTTTCTTCTCAGGCGAGACCATGTTCTTCAAAATTTATGCTGTTGATGGTATGCTACACCGACCATTAAGTCTCAACTCAGTAGCTTATTTTGAACTGATTAACAATAAAAATGAACCTATTGCTCAGCTCAAGGTTTCGATGAAGAATGGTATTGGAATTGGTTCAATAGTTATACCTGATTCATTAACTACAAATAGATACAGAATTATTGCTTATTCTTCTTGGATGAGAAACTTTAGTGAAGAGTATTTTTTCGCAAAAGAGATTAGCATTATTAATCCATTAAAAAAGCAAACTGCTGTTGTAGAAAAAAACGAAATGGAACCAGTCTTTCGTTTTTTTCCGGAAGGAGGCAATCTGGTTTTCGGTTTAAAAAGTAAGGTTGCCTTTCAAGGAACGGATTCAAATGGTAAGGGATTGCATTTTAAAGGTTTTGTCATCAATGATCTTAAAGACACAGTTGTATCATTTCAATCCCTTAAATTTGGAATGGGAAATTTTTCCTTCATCCCTGAGAAAGGAAGAGATTACAAAACTTATGTTAGAATTAAAGATAATACTATCATCAATGACCTACCAACTCCATACAACGAAGGTTACGTAATGACACTTCGATCAGAATTGGATGGGAAACAATTGCAAATTAACATCCAATCAAATCTACAAAATGCAAAGGATAAAGAAGTTTATCTTTTTATTCATAATAGGGGCCGAGTTAGGAATGCAATGAATGCCCTAATCGATGATAGAGGTCAGACTTCATTTGCGGTTCCGGTGAGTGACATGGAGGATGGGATTTCACACCTAACATTATTTTCAAAAGAGTTAGCGCCAGTAGCTGAACGATTGTATTTCAAAAAACCAAGTAAGGTATTGTCAATCGATGTAAAACAGAACAAAGGTAGTTACAATAAGCGCGAACCTGTTTCAATTGAATTATCAACTTCAGAATCAGCCAATTTATCCTTATCAGTTTTTAAAATTGACGAAATTCAGAATTACGACTCTTTAAATATTGTAAACTACCTTCTTTTAACCTCTGACTTAAAAGGACGAATTGAAAACCCTGACTATTATTTTAGTTCCTATAACCACGAAAGGTTTGAGGCTACCGATAATCTTATGTTAACACACGGATGGCGTAGATTTAACTGGCAAGATGTTATCCAGAATAGTTGGCCGGTATTAAAATTTGGACCAGATAATGAAGGCATGACAATCCGAGCTATTTTAACAAATGCGAATGATATCCCGCTGCCAGCTAAGAGTGTTTTTCTTTCAGTTCCTTCAAATGGATCGCAATTTTATGCAGCGAACAGCGCGAACACTGGATTACTTCAGTTCTATACACATGACCTGTACGGTAAAAATGAGTTAACATTTCAACGATTAGGTACTGATCGCGAAAAATTTAATATCACCTTAATAAGTCCTTTTTCACAAACATATCCTTCTCAGGCTATGCCAAGCTTTCATATAACACGTTCATATGAAACATTAATTAGATCGTATACTATTTACAATCAAGCTCAAAAAATTTTCTTCACCAATCCACAAGCACTAATAAGTATTGATTCCATTCCTTTTTTTGGTAAGCCAGATAAAACATATTTGTTGAGTGACTATGTTCAATTTCCTCAAGTTAATGATGTGCTTAGGGAATATGTACCAGAGGTTATTGTTAGGCGACATGAGAAAAAAGTTTATTTATTTACGCTTAATAAAGCAACCCAAACATTCTTTGAAAGTGAACCTTTTATCTTATTGGATGGAGTTCCCGTTTTTGATACAGAACGAATTATATCCTTGGCTTCCAACCAAATCAAAAAGATAGATATTATGAGTAGTAAATTTTATTCAGGACTTTTTACATTTAATGGGATACTTTCCTTTAGCACTTATAAAGGTGAATTCTCTGGCCCGCAACTTAATCCGGAAGCAGTTGTTTTTGATTTTGACGGTCTTCTTAAATATCAAGAATTTTATTCGCCCATACCGGCAGTTGAAAATAATGAAAGGTTACCCGATTTTAGAAATTTACTTTCGTGGATGCCAAACATCAATACAGACGCTAACCATAAATCAGTCGTTTCATTTTCAACATCCAATCTTAAAGGAAAATATATAGGTGTGATTAATGGACTTTCTGCAAGTGGGCAAGCAGGCTCGACTATATTCAATATTGAAGTTAAATAAATTGTCGGTTACAGTGTCCTGCTAATATTTCTTTCAGATGTCCATAAATTATTATCTTTAACAGATTGTAAACTAAGTTCACTTATCATGAAAAAAGAAAGAAATATCATTGCCGTAATTCTGCTTTTACTTTTTATTTACCCGGCATTAGCGCAAGAAAATTATCATTATCAAACTGATTTTTCAAAAGATGATTTTGCTTTGCGCAGAACTAAAATATACGAGGCTATAGGTAGTAATGCTGTAGCATTGATTCAGGGCTCAAGTGGCATTCCTGGATTTAGTGTTTTCAGACAATCAAATACATTTTATTATCTAACGGGTCTTGAGACTCCACATGCTTACTTACTATTGAATGGAAAAAACAAACGATCAACTTTATATCTTCCGCATCGAGATGAGGGCACGGAACGCGGGCAAGGCAAGGTATTGTCGGCAGAAGACAATGATTTAGTAAAACAACTAACGGGTGTCGATGCAGTAAAGGGAATTGAATATTTATCCAACGACTTAATTGGTACAGGATTGATCAGGCCTCCGGCACCATGGCTTTATACGCCTTTAAGCCCAGCCGAAAATGGAAATGATAGTCGTGATGAGTTGCTAGCCAGTCAGGCCAGATCTTCCTCAGATCCTTGGGAAGGTGAACCATCTAGAGAATCGCTATTTGTAACTAAACTCCGTGAACGAGTACCACAATTTGAGATTCACGATTTGTCACCAATCCTTGATACCATGCGGCTAATAAAAAGCCAAAAGGAAATTGAAGTGATTCGAAAAGCAACTCAAATAGCTGGGATGGCAATCATTGAAGCGATGAGATCAACCCAATCCGGTTTATACGAATATCAACTTGATGCTGCTGCTAAGTATGTCTTTTATCTGCACGGATCTCGTGGTGATGGTTATCCATCTATTATAGGGGGCGGCACCAATGCTTATATGGGGCATTATTTTCATAAGACCGATGTGTTGAAGGATGGTGACCTTGTGCTAATGGACTATGCACCTGACTTTCGATATTATACAAGTGATGTAACCCGCATTTGGCCTGTCAATGGAAAGTTTAACAATGAACAGAAAGAACTATACAATTTTATTGTTGCTTACCGCGATGCACTCTTTAAATATATTAAGCCCGGTGTTACATCCAATGAAGTTCTTGATCAGGCTGCAGCAGATATGAAAAAATATCTGATCGGTAAGAAATTTATTAAGCCCGCTCATCTAAAGGCAGTTGAGGAAGGGATAAAATTTCGAGGGCATTTTCAACATCCAGTAGGAATGGCGGTGCATGATGTGGGGCAGGTGCACGGTGTAAAGCTGAGAGCGGGTATGGTATTTACAATAGATCCTATGATCTGGATTCACGAAGAGCGATTATACGTGCGCATAGAAGACGTTGCTTTAGTAACTGAAAATGGAGTTGAAAACCTGAGCGACTTCGTTCCTTCTAGTATAGAAGATGTTGAGCGTACAATCAAAGAGAAAGGATTGATCGAGTTTCGTCCGGCCACTGAATTGCCTTTAAAAAAATAAAATCAACTCTAACATTCAATAAAACTATCGGATATGGAAAAATGGTTGCTGTGTTCTATTCTTATAATTTTTAAAACAACAATTTCGAGTGCCGATAATTATCCTAAAAACCCAAAAATCGATGTACTCAATTACACTTTTAGAATTGAACTATCTGATAATACGGACGAAATTAAATGTGAAGTAACCCTAGATGTAAGATATCTAGGAGCCAATGTGGAGGTGCTGAGGCTTGATCTGGTAAAGGCAAGTCAGGCGTTAGCAAACAAAGGCATGAAAGTGACTAGCATTACTTCAGCGGATAAACCCTTAACCTACACGCACGAAAATGATGAACTGAAAATCAGTTTGGCAACGCCCTCACAATTAAATCAACGCAGCACGTATGTAATTAAGTATACAGGCACACCAGTTACGGGCCTTAAGATTGCGAACAACAAATATGGAGATAGAACATTCTTTAGCGATAACTGGCCCGATAAAGGAAGAAATTGGTTGGCAATGGTTGATCATCCTTCCGACAAAGCCACGAGTGAGTTTATTGTTACCGCACCATCACATTATCAAGTAGTATCCAATGGACTAAAAATTGAAGAAACTGATTTAGTAAATGGAAATAGGATAACACATTGGAAACAATCAGTTCCAATAGCATCGTGGCTGTATGTGTTAGGGGTTGCACGTTTTGCAGTTCAGCATGTAGATGAGTTTGATCATAAATCAATTGATACATGGGTTTATCCGCAAGATCGTGATGCCGGATTTTATGATTTTGCAGAACCTACAAAAAAGGTTTTAGAGTTTTATAGCAGTTACATTGGTCCATTCGCTTATGAAAAATTAGCCAACATTCAATCCAATAGTGTAAGCGGTGGGATGGAAGCTGCCTCGGCCATTTTATATAGCGAAGGTTCGGTGGTTGGAGACAGGAATGAGCGGTGGCGCAATGTTGTTATTCATGAAATTGCTCATCAATGGTTTGGAAATGCAGTGACTGAAAATGACTGGGATGATGTTTGGTTAAGCGAAGGGTTTGCTACTTACTTTACCTTACTGTTTATTGAGCACGAGTATGGCCATGATGCTTTTATGGAAGGCTTGGCATCGAGTAAAAAAAGTGTGAATGCTTTTTATGAAAAAAATCCCACCTACCAAATTGTTCACGATAATTTAAAAGACATGAGCCAGGTCACCACTGGTCAAACTTATCAAAAAGGTAGTTGGACATTGCACATGTTGCGCGGTATTATGGGTACCGATGTATTCTTGAAAGGAATTCAATCCTATTATATAAAATACCAGAACTTAAACGCCACCACAGCCGATTTCCAGCACGCGATGGAAGCGGCCTCGGGACTGGATCTAAATGTTTTTTTTCAACAATGGTTATATAAGCCGGGTACATTAAAAATCAATGGCAGTTGGCAGTACAATGCCAAAAAAAAGGAAGTCAATGTTTTGTTAGATCAGGTTCAGACCGATGGAAGTATTTTTAAGATGCCTATTCAAATAGCTATTTATTCTAAGAACCAAAAAAAGCCGCAAATAAAAACCATTCAAGTGAATGAGAAATCAAATACGTTTATTATACCAACTGATTCTGAGCCTGAAGTTATTATCTTGGATCCGAACTCATGGGTACTGATGGAGACTAGCTTCTTGAAGAAATAAAGAAAAATGTTTTTTGGGCTAGTTAGGTATTTATAAACTGTGAATATTATTTTTCATCTATGTTGAATTATTTTTTTAAGCCATGATAAAAAAATCGATAACAGTTATCTTCATATGTTCATGTATATTGACTTTAAGCAGTTGCAACGAAAAGAAGGAGAAGGTTTCAAGTGCTGGTAAACAAAACACAAAAAAGGTTTCCATTGCCGAAATTGAATCTGGGATAAAAATATATATTCAAAAAAAGGCCGAAGAAAATGATGGCTATTTTCAGGTGCGTGATAGGGGGCATGATTTCCGAATGAAACTTGTAAGAGTGCATACCGAATATCTTTCGAACCTGGGACCTAAAAGTCATTTTGCGTGTGTTGATCTTGCTGATGAAGGTGGAGATGTTTATGATGTGGATTTCTTTCTTAAAGGCGAACCGGGCGACATGGATGTTACCGAAACCAGTGTTCATAAATTGAATGGCAAGCCATACTATGCGTGGAAGCAACAAGCTGACAAAACATGGAACCGCGTTCCTGTAAAAGATGCAGCAACTCGTTTGTTGGGTGTAGTTGAAGGAAGTGATTCATTTGAGTTTAACTATCGAGTTGAATTTCCAGAAATAGATGGGGTAGCTAAAATATGGATTCCGATTGCAACAACAGATGATTATCAACAGGTGGAAATGACTTCTTTAAACGCAACCGTTCCATATCATCTTATTAATGACAAAGATTTTAATAATACGATATTATACCTGGAGGCCGATGCATCACAAAGTAATAAAGTAATTGAAATCAACTATCAGGTTAAGCGTCTTGAGCACGGTCCGGTAAATAATCCAACACCCGTTGATACGATGAGTTTAGCGAGCAATAGGCTGATGCCGGTAGGGGGTCGCTTTACAACAATTGCCAAAGAAGTAACGCTGGGTCGCGATGGAAATTCACTTATGAAAGCGCGTGCCTTGTATGACTATATTATTGATAACATGCGTTATATGAAGTATGGTAACTACGGTAAAGGCGATTCTAATTATGCGTGCGATGTGCGTACTGGAAATTGCACGGAGTTTCATTCGTTTTTTATTTCACTGGCAAGATCCTCAGGCATTCCGGCTCGGTTTGCTGTTGGGGCATCTATTCCGTCCGAAAGAAATGATGGGGGCATTGATGGATACCACTGTTGGGCCGAGTTTTATGCAGAGGGTAAGTGGTGGCCTATTGATATAAGTGAAGCCAATAAATACACAGCGTTGGCCACCTATTATTTTGGTCATCATCCGGCCAATCGAATTGAGTTCAGTCGCGGGCGAGACCTTAAGGTTGAGCCTAGCCCCGCATCAGGGCCAATAAATTTTCTAGCCTATCCCTTATTGGAGATAAATGGAAAGGAAGTTGTTGCTAAAACTACATTTTCGTTTAAGCGAACAACTTCCGCACTATAGTCAAATGGTTAGTTATTAGTTGAATCTGATGGATGCTCCGCAGGATGCTCTGATGGATGATCAGTTGAATCAGAGGGGTGCTCAGTTGAATCGGCTGGATGTTCGCTTGAGTCTGCAGGATGTTCACCAGTTGGATGCTCGGCCGAACTGCTTTGCTTGCCGCACGAAACAAAAGCTGCAGCCGAAAACAGCAAGAGAAAAGTAATAGTTGTTAGTCTTTTTTTGAATGTTAACATATGGAGATAGTTAAGTTAGGTAATTAATTAGGGTTAAATCATTTTATAAAGATACTATTATTATCCGTTGGTATTTTCACGATCTTTAGATAGTTACAAATGTTGGTAATCTCTTTTGCTGCACCCATTGATTTGTTCATGCTTATGCAATAAAATATTTTACCGTACACGGGGAACTAACTATATTTATAATCTAACTCATTCAAAAATGAATTCTAAACTTATGAAATCAGCACTTATGCTTATCGCGAGCTTCTTCTTGAGTTCATTTTCACATGCTAATGCTCAGGAATCTGCGATTGCAGCAAGTGAATTCATATTTATTAATGCTCCTTTTAAAGAATGTCACGCTTCAACGATTGAATCAACCCCAACGGGTTTGATAGCTGCATGGTTTGGAGGCACAGAAGAGCGAAATAAAGATGTTGAAATCTGGACTAGTAGAAAAACGGCTACGGGTTGGACTAAACCAATGTCGGTAGCGGATGGAATACAACGTAATAAAAAGCGATATCCAACCTGGAACCCAGTGTTGTTTCAAATGCCGAGTGGACCGCTGTTATTATTTTACAAAGTGGGACCCAATCCAAAAGAGTGGTGGGGCATGCTGAAAACTTCAACGGATAATGGACTCACTTGGTCAGCGGCTACCCGATTACCGGACGGAATCTTAGGCCCAATAAAAAACAAACCCATATTACTTGGCAATCGATTACTGTGTCCTTCAAGCTCGGAGCATGCTGGCTGGCGCATTCATTTTGAAATAACTGAAGACATGGGTAAAACCTGGAAAGTAGTTGGGCCGATTAATACAACCGAGCAATTCAATGCCATCCAACCAAGTATTTTAACGCATGGAAAAGATACGCTTCAGATTCTTGCACGAAGCAAAGAAGCCAGCGTGTTGAGCAGTTGGTCTTATGATGACGGCTTAACGTGGAGTAAGTTATACGCTACCGAATTACCAAATCCGAACTCAGGAACCGATGCCGTAACACTAGCGAACGGGTATCAATTACTTGTGTACAACCCCACAACAAAATCCAGAACTCCGTTAGATGTTGCTATCTCAAAAGATGGAATAAAGTGGAAGTCTATTTTAACATTAGAAAGTGAGCCTGGTGAATATTCTTATCCGGCTGTCATTCAATCTGCTGATGGGATGATTCATATTACTTATACCTGGAAGAGAGAACGCATCAAGTATGTGATGTTAGACCCAGGCAAAATTGATTTTTAATTTCTGAAAGCTTCGAGGTAGAACCTTCTCGGTAGGTTTTTATCCCGAACTAGTTTGGAAAAAAGCCTGAATACCATTATGAAGGTGAAACAGGTCGTGTAAATGTGTGCTTGCCGCTCCGCAAAAATTACTACCTTAATGAAAAGATTGACGGAGTTTGACCTAACTTTTGCAACAGTATGAACAATAGAAGAACCTTTATCAAGAACTCACTTGCAGGCGCATTTACAGCAGCAACAGTTCCGACTTTCGGATTTTCAATTTTAAAATCGAAGCCGAAAGGCGAAGACCAACTGATTGGTCATGGCGATTTTAAATATCGTCCACATCCGCAATGGGGCACACTCGATAGCAGCAAGACACCTGTTAACAATTGTCATGAAATGGTGATGGATTCCAAAGGGCGCCTCATTATGGTTACTGATGAGACTAAGAACAATATCATTGTTTACGACCGCTCAGGGAAATTACTCACTACCTGGGGAACAACTTTTCCGGGCGGCCACGGTTTAACCTTAACAAAAGAAGGTGGGGAAGATTTTCTTTTTATTTGCGATACAACAATAAGCACGGTAACAAAGACTACGGTTGATGGAAGAGTTTTAATGGAATTGGCGCACCCTAATAAACTTGGTATCTATACAGAAGCGATGGCCTACAAGCCAACCGAATCGGCAGTAGCGCCCAATGGCGATATTTATGTAGCTGATGGGTATGGCTCGCAATTTATTATACAATACAATTATAAAGGTGAGTATATACGCCACTTCGGTGGAAGAGGAAACGCAGATGCTGAGTTTGATACTGCCCATGGTGTGGCAGTTGACTTACGCGATGCAAAGAACCCAACGTTGTTGATTACTTCTCGCGGGCATAATTCATTTAAGCGATTTACATTAGATGGAAAATATCTCTCAACTATTTTTCTTCCGGGTGCATTTGTTTGCCGACCGGTATTTCATGGTGAAAATATTTATGCCGGAGTTTGCTGGTCGCGCTTACGATATTTAAATCAAACTGATAATTCAGGCTTTGTTACTATACTTGATAAAAACAACAAAGTAATTTCAAATCCTGGAGGCACAGCACCAAAGTATAGTAATGGTGAATTACAATTGATGGTGCAGTCCATTCCATTATTCAAGCATTGTCATGATGTGTGTATTGATGACGATAAAGATATTTATGTGTGTCAGTGGAATGCCGGTAAAACATATCCCATTAAATTAGAAAGAGTTTAGTAACGTATGATTGAACAATCGATCATTACTAGTTTCTGGTTGTGGCAATTCTTAGGAAGGCTTCATCCGTTAATGGTTCACTTTCCAGTCGGCCTGTTAGTTGTTGCGCTTATCCTGGAAGTCTATTCATGGAAAAAGAAAGATCAAACAATTCGCTCGGGTCTTTATTTAGTTCTCTTGATCGGAACAATCACCGCTATCACCTCCTGTGCCTTCGGCCTATTGCTAAAAGATCAGGATGAATACGCAAGCAACACACTCGCCATTCACCAATGGACGGGAATTGCCACAGCGATATTTTCAATCTGCACCTTATATCTGTTCCGACTTTCTGATAATCGACCTCAACTTATAAAAGTGTATCGGACATTTTTAATTTTTACTGTATTGGGGGTGAGTGTTGCAGGACATATGGGTGCTTCATTAACCCATGGTGCCGACTACTTAACAGAGGTATTGCCCTTGAATAGAGATAAAGATTTTTCTGGTGACCCAAATTTTGATTTGGCCAGTTTCAAAAACGAGGAAGATTTCCAACCCAGTGCAGATCAAATTGCAGCAATTAATGTAGAAGTGCGATCCATCTTTGCTCATAATTGCTACAAGTGCCACAGTGCAGAAAAAACGAAAGGCCAACTGCGGTTGGATAATAAAGAGTTGGTGATGCGCGGTGGAAAACATGGAGAAATAATTGAAGCTGGTCATCCTGAGAATAGTGAATTGATTCGCAGACTTCTTTTACCACGCGAAGATGAGGATTCGATGCCACCAAAAGGAAAGACACTAAGCGAAAAAGAGATTGCCATTCTTGAATTATGGATAAAGTTGGACGCACCATGGCCGGCCAATTCAAATGAAAAAAGTATTTATCGGGTAGCTTCGTTGGCTCCGCGCAAGCCTGCGGTACCTGCTAATGATTCAGGGTTAACCAATCCCATCGACCAATTTGTTAGCAACTACTTTGAAGAGAAGAAAATTAAATGGCCAACGGTTGCTGACGATCGCATTTTTATTCGCAGAGTTTATCTTGACTTAATCGGACTTTTGCCTTTGCCGGAAAAAATAGATTCGTTTATCGCTGATACCAATCCTGCTAAACGTGAGTTGCTTGTAACTGAATTGTTAAGCAGAGATGATGATTACGCACAACATTGGTTAACTTTTTGGAATGATGCCCTTCGTAATGATTATTCGGGTACGGGTTATATAACTGGAGGACGTTTTGCCATTACCGATTGGCTGTACGAATCATTAAAAAACAATAAACCGTATAATCAGTTTGTTAAAGAATTAATTAATCCCGATAAAAGGTCGGAGGGGTTTATAAAAGGAATACAATGGCGCGGTACTGTCAATGCAAGCCAGCGCGTGGAAATGCAAGCAGCACAAAATATTTCGCAGGTTTTTTTGGGATTAAACCTGAAGTGTGCTTCGTGTCATGATAGCTTTATCAGTGATCTTAAATTGTCGGAGGCGTATGCCTTTGCTAATATTTTTTCTGATACCACATTGGAAATTAACCGCTGCGATAAACCAACGGGAAAGATGGCCGGTACAAAAGTTATTTTTTCTGAACTCGGTACTGTTGATAGCGCATTGACTGTTCCTGAAAAGTTGAAACAACTGGCTGAGTTTCTTACCGCTCCAAAGAATGGACGACTCTACAGAACGATTGTAAACCGAGTGTGGGCACAATTAATGGGAAGAGGAATTGTTGAACCCGTTGATATGATGGACAACGAACCCTGGAGCCAGAATTTATTGGATTGGTTGGCTTCTGATTTTGCTGAGCAAAACGGTGATCTCAAGAGATTAATATTTGCCATCACAACTTCAAAGACCTATCAATTGGAATCTGTTGGCATAAAAGATGAGAATGATATTTATAAAGTCGATTACGTTTTTAAAGGAATGCATCGCAGAAGACTTTCTGCAGAACAGTTTGCTGATGCCGTGAGTACAATAGTGGCTCCGGTTTATCCGGATACAGTAAGGCAATATAATCCGTTTAAAAATGCAACGACTTTTGAACCACTTCATTATTCACGGGCATCCCTGGTCAGGAATGATGTTTTCTTAACTGCGTTAGGTCGCCCGAATCGGGAGAATGTATCAACTAGCCGATCGTCACAAGCCAGTCTTTTACAAGCGTTGGAACTTACCAATGGAACTACGTTTAATACTGTGTTGTATGCTGGCGCTAATAAATGGAAAGAAGAATATAAGAACAATGAACAGCTAGTAAATGAACTTTATAAAATGTGTTTGGGTCGTTTTCCCCGAGAGGCTGAACTAAGGAATGCATTGCGTGAATTAGGCGCATCACCTAATGCTGAAAGCATTCAGGATATAATGTGGTCAGTACTTTTACTTCCGGAGTTTCAATTGATTTATTAAACTGTTGCAGAATGAACAACCACTGGAACCGTAGAGAATTTTTGCAAAAGACCAGTGCGGCAGCGCTCGCAGCGATGGCGTCCGGTATACCCGCATCAATGTTAAGTTCATGCACAGCACCAACTATTCCCGCTAAGGCGGATACAGTTATTCTACTTTGGATGGCAGGCGGTATGGCGCACACCGATACCTTCGATCCGAAAAAATATACACCCTATGAAAAGGGGATGCAAGCCAACAGTGTACTTAGCACATTTAAATCGTTGCCGACAGCACTCGATGGTATTCATTTTTCAGAAGGTCTTCAATCTATCGGTAACGTAATGAACGAGGGAACGCTCATTCGTTCATACCAAGCTGCAGACCTCGGCTTTATTTTACATTCTCGCCATCAATATAATTGGCATACCTGTTATGAGCCACCTCAAACCGTAGCTGCACCGCACATCGGTTCGTGGATTGCCAAACAACTTGGTCCAAAGAATTCGGTGATCCCGGCTTTCATTGACATCGGCCAGCGCTTTACTTTGGGCGAAGGTGAAGAGTTAAAAGCGTTTCACACGGCCGGATTTTTGGGAAGTGAGTTCGGGCCATTTTTTATTCCTGATCCATCGGCAGGCTTGGATAGCGTGAAGCCTCCGGTTGGTATGAGCTATCAACGATTTGAAAAGAGGAATCAATTATATAAAGATCTTATTTCGAGTAGTCCGATGGGTGAGTTCGGTAGCGATTATCAAAAAGAATCACTACAACGTACCATGGAGCAGGCGTATCGGTTGTTGAAATCTCCAGAGTCAAAAGCATTTGATTTAAGTCTTGAAGCCAAAGAAAGTTATGATAAATACAACACAGGTAAGTTTGGGCTAGGCTGCTTGCTTGCACGCAGATTAACTCAACAAGGAGCAAGGTTCATTAGCGTGACAACGGAGTATGAACCGTTTAAAGGTTGGGATACACATGAGAACGGCTACACCCGTTTGATTGAAATGAAAAAGCAAATTGACAACCCGATAGCACAATTAATTAAAGACCTTAAACAATCCGGGCATCTCGAACGCACCATGATTATTGTTGCCAGTGAGTTCAGTCGTGATATGATGACGGAAGGTAGGCCAGGTGCTACGGTGAAAGAACAAGTTGCTCAACCTGATATTATTACTGATATAAAAAACTATGGCATGCATCGTCACTTTACGGATGGATGCTCTATTCTACTTTTTGGAGGCGGAATAAAAAAGGGATTTGCTTATGGAAAAACTGCTGATGAGCGACCATGTAAATCTATTGAGAAGCCTATCAAAATTGCACAGCTCCATCAAACCATTTACCATGCCTTAGGCATTCCGGCCGATACCAATTATGTGATTGAAGAGAGACCTTTCTTTACCACACCCGATGGCAATGGCAAAGCCGAACTGGAATTGTTTTCTTGAAGGAATAATTTTAAGAAGCTAGTTTCTGGTAACGGATTGCAATGCTTTCAAACGCTTCTTAATCGAAACTGTTTCAATTCGGTTGTTTTTGCATTCAGTAATTAATGTCGTGCAATGCTACAATGAATTACGTGCTACTAAGTTTGTATTAGTTGCTAAAGAATTTCTGTTGACTAATATAGTTGTCAGTGGAACCCTTCTAATCTTGCTTTCAATCCAAGCTGAAAAATCAAAGAGTTTTAAGGTCTGTAGTTCATAAACATCTTGATGAAGAATGGTAAATTCTTCCTTGATGTGATCCCACAGGAGATTTCTTTTCATGACAGAAATTGGAAGACTTTGTTTATTTACGAAATTCAATATTCGTTTTTCAATTTTGTAGCCCTTCTCATCATTTTTCATTTCCCGTTTGATGGATCGGGTCTCATTCTTTATAAGGTCAAAATCTTTAAGTTCATAGAGGATCATCAAGTTCACCAGTCGGATTGTTCTATAAAGCGGAAGATAAGCATAACTTCTACTTGTGAAAATTATTTTAGTTAAGAGCTTTTGAGCTTTTCTAAAGTCTCGGTGACCAAAATTTATGAGCGCCAAATAAAGGCTTAATTCTGCATTGCGCGAAAGACTTAAAAGTTGTGGTTTCTTTAAAAGATCTTCCTGATATTTTTTCATCAATTGTTGGCAGGCTTCAAAGTCACCCGTGTCCAAAAAAGGAAAGAGCTCGTACAGAAAAACAATACAGGTTACATTGGCATTAAAACTCTGAGATCGGGAGTTAATCTTCTTTAGTTGCTGGATGAACTTATCCATTCCATCGTACATCCCTAAACTTCTCAGACTATCGAGAATTCCCTCAAGAGTTAATACATAAAAGATAGGAGGATCAGCCCATAATCTTTTCTTTGATTCAAGAAGACTGTTTAATTCGTAGAAAGAATGTAGAGCAGACTTATAATCACCAACACTGATAAGATAGTTAGCCTGAAATAATTGATGGAGTTTATCAATTTCAAAATTATCTATGTTTGAAGAGGCAACGATACTCATTTCGCTGACAACCAAATCATTCAGTTCGTTCTTTTGTTGTTCTGATCGTGCGTTTCCTTTATAGATCATCCGATGCCTAAGCAACTCATACAGTGCTGATTGTTGTTGAATTTTCTGAGTAATGCGCAAAGTTTCATTTACTTTGAAATGCTTATGCAATAGAGCTTTCTCGTCAATTTCAGGAAAATTTAGCGTAAGCAGATATTCAAGTTCGAGCCGTGACGCCAAAAGCAGGGCATAGAAATTCTCTTGTTCACGAGCAGCGTTTTTTACTTTATCTAATAAATCAAAGCATTCATTGTACATCGATTTTTCAAATAGGATTCTGGCTTTTAAAATTTTGTCGAAGAGCGAGTAGTGACTGTCTTGATCCTTTCTAAGTTCCAGCATGGCATTTAACAAAATCCTATATAGATGATTCACGGAAGTCTCGAATGAGGATCCCTTGATCAACTTAACATATTTTTTTCTGAGCGGGTCAGCAAGAACATTTTTGTCCTTAACAATTATAGTGTACAGCTTAACATAGTTGGAAGTTTTTGAATTTTGCGTGGCCAAATTGAAAGCCTTCTTCTCAGTCTTACTCAATGAATTGATGAGAAATATTAGCGCTTCGGTCTTATTCATATTTCATACGCAAGGGGACAGCAAGCTAATAATAATTTGATAATATTTTTTTGATAGATAATTTTATACGTAAATAAATGATTATCAATTTATTACTATTAATAATTATAAATTTTGAAAAACAATATTGAATACTATTTGATCTTTTTCAACCGATTGAATTGTTACGTTTGAAGCGCATCTTGATCAAAATAGTTGAAGATGACACCGCATTTAAATAATACCTATGGGGTCAAAAAAATACTGGGGACTTTGGATTGGAATAGCCTGCTTTTTAGTCATTCTTTTCCTTCCCGAGCCTGCGGGCATGCCAGCCGATGCAAAAGCTGCTGCTGCTGTTGTAGTATTAATGAGTATCTGGTGGATTTCTGAAGCTATTCCTGTCTACGTTACTGCATTTTTGCCATTAGTATTATATCCGTTGTTGAAAATAATGAAACCGGCACAAACGGCTGCAAACTACGGTCATAATTATGCCCTTATGTTTCTTGCAGTTTTTTTTCTGGCTAAAGCTATTGAGACTCAAAATCTTCATAAGCGAATAGCGTTGACTATTATTAACATGTTTGGTACCAGCCGCAAGAAAATCATATTTAGTATGATGGTAGCAACTGCCTTGGTGTCTATGTGGATTGCAAATGTTACCACAGCATTAATGATGTTGCCAATAGCATTGGCTATTGTTTCAAAAGATGAAGAAATTGAAGGAAAGAATAATTCATTTGCTACCGCCTTAATGCTTTCGATTGCCTACTCAGCATCTATTGGGGGCCTTGCTACTTTAATTGGTTCACCAACAAACATGATCTTTGTTGGCATTTTTGAAAAACTATTTCCTAAAGCTCCACCTATTTCATTTTTCACCTGGCTAAAAATTGGTATACCAATACTTTTGATTTTTATACCTACATTTTGGTTCTTCATTACACGGTATTACAAGATTAATGGACGGCTAAGTGATAATTTAGATGTCATTGAAAATGAGCTCAAAGCTTTGGGCGTTATGACGAGTGGTGAGAAAAGAGTATTATACTTAGCGATAGGCACAGTATTATGCTGGATTTTTAAGGCCGATCTGGTATTTGGAGAATTTGTTATTCCGGGGTGGACTCATTTATTGAATCTCGATGGTTACATGCACGATAGTACAATAGCAATGGCATCTGCCTTGGTGCTATTTGCATTGCCAGCTGGTAATGGAAAGCGCCTAATTACCTGGAAAGAAGCTAGCCAAATTCCATGGGGTGTCGTTATGATTGTTGGTGGTGGATACGCTGTTGCTGAGGGCTTTGTAGAAACAGGTTTAGCAGATTGGCTTGGGCAGCAGCTCACATTTATCAGCAATTATCCTTTTATAGTTATTTTAGTGGGTGTAGTTTCTTTTGTTCTAATGTTTACCGAGTTTAATTCCAACACCGCTAGTGCAAATATTCTTTTACCTATACTAGCAAGCACAGCCGTTGCAGCAAGTGTAAATCCTCTTTTAATTATGATACCGGCCACCATTGCTTGTTCATGTGCATTTATGATGCCCGCTGCAACGGGGCCTAACACAGTCGTTTTGGCGAGTGAGCGAGTGTCTGTTTCGGAAATGATTAAATGTGGATTTTGGCTTAATATAATTACGGCAGTATTATTAACATTGTTACTTTACTTTGTAATTATACCTTGGCTAAACTTAGAAATGGGATTACCAGATTGGGTTAATTAACAACAGCTTTATGAGGGGTTCAACACATACTTTATGAACAATATAATTGTTTACGCTGGAAATAGTGGAGAAAAAGATAGATCAGATTGTAGCGTTGCGCTGGAAATAAAAACTTCAGGAGGCATTCAAATTGACCTGACAAGCAAAGTTAAACCGCTATATGGTGATACTATCGTTCAGATATCAAAAAAAGTATTAAAATACTTTTCGATTGAACATGCTAAATTAGCAATAGAAGATAAGGGGGCATTAGACTTTGTTATTTGCGCACGATTAGAAGCAGCGATCAAACAATTGGTTGAAACAGGTAAAGAGTTTCTACCTGAAATGTTGAGTGAAAACCTTTATGCTACTACATTTGATCAACCTCGTTTTTCTCGTCTTTACCTTCCAGGAAATACACCAAGTTTAATGATTAATGCGGCCATTCATAAGCCCAACGGAATTATATTGGATTTGGAAGATGCGGTAGCTGAAGAGAAAAAGAATGAAGCAAGATTTTTAGTACGTAATGCATTAAGAAGCCTGGATTTTCTTAGAGTAGAACGTATGGTCAGAATCAATCAATTACCGCGGGGCTTTCAAGATCTTGACTTTATTGTTCCGCACAATGTGAATCTGATATTAGTACCAAAGTGCGAACATGCTTCACAGATTCATCAAATCAATGATCACATAGCAAAAATAGTACGACCAAAGTCAAGTACTCGAATTTGGTTAATGCCTATTATCGAAAGCGCTTTGGGGGTTATGAATGCATTTGAGATAGCAAAATCCGCAACTAATGTAGTGGCAATAGCAATCGGTTTGGAAGATTATACAGCAGACATTGGGGTAAGCAGAACAATTGAAGGAAAAGAATCACTATTTGCTAGAATGCACTTGGTAAATTCTTGCAAAGCAGCAGGTATTCAAGCCATTGACTCTGTGTTTTCGGATATCGCTGATTTGGATGGGCTGAAAAGAAATGTTGAAGCATCAAAAGCATTGGGCTTTGATGGTATGGGATGCATCCATCCTCGTCAAATAAAAATTATTCATGAGAATTTTCTTCCGCGAAGTGGAGAAATAGAAAAAGCAAAAATCATTATAACAGCATTTATCGAAGCAAAGAAAAAAGGATTAGGTGTTGTTTCGATCGGCACAAAAATGATTGACGCCCCGGTGGTGAAACGAGCGCAACATGTAATTGATTTAGCCATTGCCAATGGAATTTTAGATGCCGCTTGGAATAATTAATTAAGTAGATAACGAAATGGAAAAGGTTAGTGGTCTGGCTACAAATGCGGTTGGAAGGCTTGTGCCAAAAATAGTTAATGAGGCGCAAGCAATACCTTATAAAGGAGTTGGTAAACACCGACCTTCAGGTAAAAAATTTGCTCCCAAAATTGCAACCTGCATAGATTTCCCAAGTGATGGGAATAAACTCCTTCCTTCTTTAAAAGAAGCATTAATACAAGCCGGCTTACAAGATGGGATGGTAATATCAACGCATCATCATTTTCGAAATGGAGATATTATAGCCATTCAGATTTTTGATATTGCTGCAGAACTAGGGATTAAAAATTTAGTTTGGTTTCCATCGGCATCATTTGAGTGCCATAGTCCCCTTATAAAATATTTAGAAGACGGAACAATCCATCACATTGAAGGAAGCATGAACGGGCAGCTTGGCCGATTTGCATCACAGGGGAAAATGAAAGGAATGGGCGTTCTCCGATCACATGGAGGAAGATATCAGGCTATTCAGGATGGAGAGATTGAAATTGACATAGCGGTAATTGCAGCACCAACAGCAGATTCATTTGGAAATGCAAATGGTGTTAATGGATCCGCGGCATGTGGATTATTAGGCTTTGCATTGGGCGATTCTCAATATGCAAACAAAGTTATTGTTGTTACAGATAACCTAGTTCCATTTCCATGTTTGCCATGGCAGATTCAAGGTAATTATGTTGACTTCGTTGTTAAGGTAGATAAGATTGGCATTCCAGAAAAAATTGTTTCCGGTACAACCGAAATTACAAAAAGCCCGGATCGTTTATTTATAGCTGATTTGACGGCAAAGTTCTGTGATCGTGTTGGAATTATTCGCGATGGCTTTTCTTTTCAGGCTGGTGCCGGGGGTACAGCATTATCTATAGGTATATATTTTGCTGAGATGTTACGCGCGAAGGGAATGAAAGCTCGTTTCGCGAGGGGTGGCAGTAACAAGTACCTGGTGAATATGCTCAATGAAGATTTAGTAGAATATATTCTGGACGGACAAACATTCGATCTTGATGGAGTAAAGTCGATGCGGGATAATCCAAGACATGTTACTACCAGTCCATTCACCAGTTACAATTATCACGGTAAAGGAAATTTCGCTCAACTGCTAGATGTAGTTATACTCGGTGCTACTGAAGTAGATGTAAATTTCAATGCAAATGTTGTAACTCATTCTGACGGCATCTTATTACATGGAATAGGGGGATGGCAAAATTGCTTGTTTGCGAAATGTACTATTTTACCAATACCACTTTTTCGGGATCGAATTCCTGTAATTCGAGATGAAGTGACTACTATATGCGGTCCAGGGGAATTAATAGATGTGATAGTCACGGAAAGAGGTATCGCCATAAATCCGCTGCGAACCGATTTATTAGAACGTGTTAAAGGAACCAACTTACCAATAAGAACCATTGACGAATTAAAACATGAAGCCGAAAAAATCTGCGGTATCCCTGCAAAACCTAGTTTTGAAAATGAGATCGTGGCGGTCGTTAAATGGGTGGATGGTACAATTATCGATTCCATTAAAAAGGTAAAATTTTAAAAATCCTTTAGCTTAAAAGCATTTCCTGCTTACTCTTTGATAAGAAATCCAAACGTTTCTAAAAGTCGCCTTTTGTCCAGAATGGACGGCCCACCGCTCATAAAATTAGCACCTCATGGAAAGATACCAATTGTACTTTTGTACATACTAGTATTGATAATAAATTTTTATATATAATATTGATAATCAATTATATAAGATATTTAACTACGTTTTTAAAATATCATTTTGATTGATTTTTTGATTCTTAGCAATCGTTTGTAATTGTACCTTTAAAAAAAGTTAATGAGAATTATGAATAGCAAAAAAATACTGGTGATTGGTAGTTGTAATACTGATATGGTAATAAAATCTGATCGGCTTCCTATCCCTGGTGAAACGATTATTGGCGGAACGTTCTTAATGAACCCAGGAGGGAAGGGTGCAAATCAAGCGGTTGCAGCAGCCCGTCAAGGCGGTAACGTTACTTTTATTTCGAAAACAGGAAATGATGTTTTTGGAAAGCAATCTGTTGAACTCTACAAGTCCGAAGGAATCAATACTGACTATATTTTTTCTGATCCAAAGCTACCATCAGGGGTTGCACTTATAATGGTTGATTCACATGGTGAAAATTGTATCGTAGTGGCCTCGGGAGCAAACGGCACACTTACTCCCACAGATATTGAAAAGGCAAAAAAAGAATTAGATACTGCGGCTTACGTCTTGATGCAATTAGAAATTCCAATTGAAACGGTTGAGTACGCAGCGGCATTAGCGGCAGAAAAAGGAATTCCGGTCATCTTAAATCCGGCTCCAGCTAAAACGCTGTCTGATAAATTACTCAAATGTCTTTACCTGGTAACACCCAATGAAAGTGAGGCTGAAATTTTATCGGGTATTAAGGTTACTGATTTTGAGAAAGCTAAACAGGCTGCAGATATCATTAGTGCTAAAGGTGTGCAGAATGTAGTGATTACCATGGGTGCCATGGGAGCCTTTATAAAAGAGAAAGATCAATATTTTTCGGTATCAGCAAATAAAGTAACCGCAGTGGACACTACAGCTGCTGGCGATTGCTTTAGCGGAACATTGTGCGTGGGGCTTTCGGAAGGTAAATCAATTTTGGAAGCTGTGAAGACAGCGGCAAAGGCTTCCGCACTAACAGTTACACGAATGGGCGCGCAATCTTCAATTCCATATCGAAACGAATTATTGCTCTTAGAAAATGAACTAACGCATTAAGTTATAAAATTATAGTTATGAAAATGTTTCATTTGACTTACTTAAAAATGAACTACTTGTTGCTGCTTTTAGTAGCTATGGTAATTCCATTTATCACTAGTGCCCAATCCTCAAATAAAATTACTGTAAGTGGAAGGGTAACTGATGAAATGAGGAGCTCCATTCCCGGAGTAAATGTTTCCGTTAAAGGCACACAAACAGGAACGATAACCGATAGTAATGGAGGTTATACTTTGCCTGTGCCCACTGATGCAATTTTAGTTTTTTCCTTTATTGGGTTTGAAACTATGGAAGTTCCTGTGAGTAATAAAAGTACGATTGATATAACCTTGGTAGAATCAACTAAAGCACTAGATGAAATTGTTGTGATTGGTTATGGAACAACAACAAAAAAAGAAATTACTGGGGCGGTGGCTTCGTTAAAGTCGGAAGATTTTAATAAAGGAATTTTTAATAGCCCAATGGGGCTTATCCAAGGAAAAGTAGCGGGCTTGTCAATCACCAAACCCGATGGTGCCGATCCTATGTCAGGATATCAAATACTTTTGCGTGGAACAAATACATTAACATCAGGACAAAGCCCATTAATTATTATTGATGGTGTAATTGGTGCTGATTTGAAAAATATAAATTTCCAGGATGTTGAATCATTTGATGTCTTAAAGGATGGTTCTGCTGCGGCCATTTATGGAACACGAGGAACAAATGGAGTAATTATTATCACAACAAAATCAGCCAAACAAGGTAAAGGGACTTTTGAATATAGTACACAAATATCCACTCAGGTTGCTCCGCGCGGAGTCAAAAATCTTTCAGCCAATGAATTTAAGGAGGCCATAGAAACGTATCAACCGTCAAAAGTTGGAAGTATTTTTGGTGGTAGTACAGATTGGTTTGATGCCATCACACGTGATATGCCAATTAGCTATCAACAGAATCTGGCTCTTACCGGTGGAACTGAAAATTTCTCTCATCGAACTTCGCTCACCCATAGCATTAACCAGGGCTTGCTTTCAAACAATGAAGCAAAAGGTATGCTCTTCAAAACAAATATTAAACAGAAACTTCTGGCAGATAAATTGATTTTGAATTTTAATCTCACTAGCAATACAAGAAATTACAAGCCTGCTAATTACGATTTATTTCGTCAGGCTTTCATTCAAAATCCTACGCAACCCATATACGACAACACAGATCCGAAAACTGGAGGATACTCTTACAAACAAGGGCTTGAATATTATAATCCTGTGGCCATGTTAAATGAACGCACACGAGAAGGTAAAACAAATGATCTGATGTTAAATCTAAGAGCAACATTAGAAATCACAAGCGCGCTTACTTGGGATAATTTTATTTCAACACAACAGTCTGAGTGGGAGGAGAATTCATATAAGACGCAATTTTATCCCACCTTAATTGGAACAGGCACGACACCGGGGATAGCCGGTGAAGCAGAAATTTCTAACGGTAGAAATACTAATTCACAATTTGAGAGTATGTTCAACTATGAGAAACTATTTGGAAGCCACAACCTGCAGGCAGTTGCCGGATATTCGTTTCAGGAATTTGAGCAGAATAGTTCTTATGTAGGTAACTCCAATTTCGATACAGATGTTTTTCAATATAATAACATAGCTACGGGTTCTTATTTTAGAGCAGGTAAAGGGGATATTGGATCATCCAAAGAATCGAGCAGACTCATTGCTCTGTTTGGGCGGGTTATGTACAATTATAATAGCAAATATCTGGCGTCTGTTTCGCTTAGACGCGAAGGTTCTTCAAAGTTTGGTGATAATAATAAGTGGGGGTGGTTTCCGGCATTAAGTTTAGGATGGCGTATCAGCGAAGAATCATTTATCAAAAAAAATGGATGGGTTAATGACCTGAAATTTAGAGTTGGATATGGAGTAACCGGTAATCAAGATTTCAGGCCTTACCAATCGCTAATTTTATTGGATCGTGTTGGAAGTTTATTTTACAACCAGCAATGGATTAATTCATATGGACCAGGTCAGAATCCGAACCCCGATTTGAGATGGGAGAAAAAGAAAGAACTCAACATAGGGGCGGACTTTTCACTGTTTAAAAATAAACTTAGTGGAAGTCTCGAGTATTATGTTCGGAGAACAACAGATTTATTGTGGGAATTTCAGGTGCCTGTGCCTCCCTATTTGTTTCCTTATCTATTTACTAATGTTGGAACAATGAGCAATCAGGGCGTTGAGCTTACTTTAAATAGCCCAATTATTAAAAGAAATAATTTTGAGTGGAACTCCACGTTAACCGCAAGTCACAATAAAAATATCTTGGATAAGATATCGAATAGTGAGTTTACACAAAAGTCTTATGAAACTGCGTTTATCGGAGGCACTATTGGAGTGTGGTCTCAACGAATTCAAGAAGGACAAGAGATTGGTACCTTTTATGGTCCCGTTTGGTTAGGTGTGAGTGCCGATGGACATGATACATTTAAAAATCAAAATCCAATAGGAGAAGTGGATAAAAGTAAATGGGAAAAAATTGGCAACGCAAATCCATTAGCAATACTCGGGTGGAGTAATTCGTTTTCATACAAAAATTGGAGTCTCAATACAACTTTACGCGCAGGTATTGGTGGTAAGATATTAAACTCATATAGGCTTTATTACGAATCGTGGAACAGTATTGGCTTGCGCAACATAGTTCATTCACAGTTTGAAAATCCTGAATTTATAACCAACGTAACCTATTCCTCAAAGTATGTAGAAGATGCAACTTTTTTAAAACTGGATAACATTACGCTTGGATATAATTTTAATATTAAATCCAAATACGTTTCAAGTTTAAACGCTTTCTGCTCGGCTCAAAATGTGTTTTGGATTACAGGATACAAGGGCATTGACCCTGAAGTGAATCGAAGTGGACTTGAGCCTGGAATAGATGGGTTGTCGTATTATCCAAGAACCACCTCTATTTCAGTCGGATTTAATGCATCATTTTAAGATATAATATGAGAATTATGAAAAAGCATCTCATCTCTGCCGCCCTCATTCTTTTGGGGTTACTTACAAATTCCTGTTTCGACCTCTCTGAAACCGCCTATTCCAAAATACCTGCCGATAATTTTTTCAAAACAGAAAAAGATGTTATTGCATATGCAGGCCGCGCCTATGTGAAGTTACAACCTTACCCGGAGGAACAACGGCTTTGGTCGCTTGGTGAAAATGCTTCCGATGAATTAGTCATTCCACAAAAACATAATGGCGAATGGTATGAACAGGGAAGATGGGAAGTAATGCAAAAGCATACGCTTGGAAGTTCTACAGCAGGTAATAAAATTTTAACGAAAGCCTGGGATATGGTTTTTGAAGGAATTACTGCTTGCAATGAAATACTTTATGTGATATCACCAATTGAATTTGAAAATAAGGAACGCGTGCTGGCTGAAATAAAAATACTACGCGCTTTTTACTATTACTGGGCAATAGACTACTGGGGTAATATCCCCTTTTCAACAGACTTTACTAGTAAAGAAGCTCCTCCGCAAAAAGATCGAAAGTTTATTTATGATTTTATTGTTAATGAAATCAATGATAATATAGATGAAGTACAGGATTTGCCAACCCCCGAATTTTATGGCAGAGTTACAAAAGGAATGGCCTACACGTTGTTGGCAAAAATGTACTTGAACGCACAAGAATGGATTGGTCAAAACAAGTTTGACGAAGCGGCTATTGCATGCGATAAAGTGATTGCACTAAACGCCTATCAAATTGAAGATGATTATTTTGAGAATTTCAAAGTGCATAATGAAAACTCGAAGGAAAATATCTTTGTAATTCCATATCATCCACAGCTCACTGATGAACATTTTTATTGGGAAATGCTCACCCTTAATTCGGCAAGCCGCGCCACGTTCAATGTAACTGGTATTCCATGGGATGGTTTTGTTTTGCAACCCGATTTTTTTGATAAGTACAACGCAATTGATCTAAGAAGAAAATCTTTTCTTTTTGGCCCACAGAATGATCTAAAGGGAAATCCAATTATTATAGACGGTATTCCATTTGGGTATTCAACAACAATAGCGAACTACAGCTCAAGAGCAGAATGGGAAGGAGCACGCTGTGCAAAGTATGAATATCAGGATGGTTTAAATTATGATGTGGTAGATATGGAGAACGATTTTGTGCTGCTTCGCTATGCCGATGTGCTCTATATAAAATTGGAGGCATTGTATCGACTTGGAAGAGCCAGTGAGTTTATCGATGATTCAGCACTCCAAAAGATACGGACTCGTGCTGGACTAGTTCCTTATACACTCGGGGATTTAACAAATGCTGAATTGCTTGACGAACGTGGTAGGGAGTTTGCATGGGAAGGTCATAGACGACAAGATCAAATCAGATTTGGCGTGTGGGGAAACTCTTGGTGGTCCAAGCCAGTTTCAGGCCCTAACAAAAAACTTTTCCCTATTCCACAAAGTGCCATAAACTCAAATCCTAATCTTACCCAAAATCCAGACTAATGAGAAATAAAATTTTAGTTCTACTTATCGTAAGTGTAGCATTGCTTTTTTCAGCGATGCGTCCAATTGAGCCGCCAAAGAAATTTAAGACAATTTCTAAGGCTGAGTTGCGCAATAAAATTGCTGGCGCCTGGATAGGTCAGATGATTGGAAATATTTATGGACTTCCGCATGAAAACAAGTATATAAATGCACCTGGCGTTGAAGCTTGGCCTTATGGATACACCAAAAACTTAGACAAACTTAAAACCTATAAGGGAGCGTTTTCGGATGACGATACGGATGTTGAGTATATGTATTTGTTAAACATGGAAAAATATGGTTACGAACCTACGTATGAAAATATGCGTGAAGCGTGGATGTTTCATATCCGGGACCGGGTGTGGCTCGCAAATCGCGCTACTTTGGGTTTAATGCATTTTGGTTATACTCCGCCCTTTACAGGAAGTAAACAAATCAACCCACATTGGTTTCAAATCGATCCGCAATTGATAAACGAGATATGGGCATATACTGCGCCAGGTATGATACGCTACTCAGCAGAAAAATCGGATTGGGCTGCCCGAATCACCAGCGACAGCTGGGGAACTGAGCCAACAATACATTACGGTGCAATGTATGCTGCAGCTTTTTTTGAAACTGATGTTCGAAAGTTAATTGAAATTGGATTAAAGGAACTTCCTGCAAATGGCCGATATGCACAGACAATTAAAGACATGATTGCATTGCATAATAAATACCCAAATAAATGGCAAGATGCCAGAAAAGAAATGGCAGAAAAGTATTATGTAAATGAGCCGGATCTTACTAAGACTATTTGGAATGCAAACTTAAATGGCGCATGTGGAATATTGGCCATGCTGTATGGTAATGGTGATTTTCAACGCACACTCGATCTGTCCTGTGCCATGGGATTTGATGCAGATAATCAAGCAGCTACCGTGGCCGGTATTCTTGGAGTTATGTATGGATTTAAGGCATTGCCAAAAGATTTGTATTTGCCTATTGAAGGCTGGACCAAACCTTTTAACGATACCTATATTAATATAACGCGATATGAATTGCCCGATGCGAGTATTCAGGATATTATAGATAGAACTGTGAACATGAGCATCAAATTAATTGAAGGGACAGGTGGAAAAGTTACAGGTAAAGCTGGTGTGGAAATAGTGACAATCAATACGGAGGCAGGTTTTAATGTTCCATTAGAATTTTATATCGGCCCTGCTGCAGCAATGGAAGTAAATAAGAATATTGACTTTAACTTCTATAGTGATGCTAACCAAAATTATAATTGGACACTGGTTGGAGGCGACCTTCCAAAAGGTACCATGTTTAATGGCGGTAAGCTTACAGGTACTCCTCAGGTGCCTGGCAAATACAAGATTACTATTCAATTAGATAACGGAAAGAAATTTTTAAAAAAGGATTTTGAACTGCTGGTTCGCAACAACAATCTTGCAGGAACAGCCACAAAAGTATTGGCCAATGTCAACACATTGAATAGAGCGGTTCTCGATTCATGTTGGACAACGTTTGGAAACTCTATGTATGCCAATACACCAGAAATAATTCGTGATGGAAAATTAAATGGAACAGGTTCTGTTTTTTATAGCCTGGCAGCCAAAGCAAAAATTCCTAAAGTGGATTACTACGGGTATGAATGGAAGGATGATCAGGTAATTGATATGATCGTTTTCAACACGGGTGGTATGGAAGAATTTGGAGGCTGGTTTACTTCCTTGAATGTTCAGTATAAAAATGAAGAAGGTAAATGGGTTCCTGCCGAAGGAACGAGCATCAACCCCCCGTTACCTGAAACAGATATCGTTTTTTTTCAACCTCATTTTGCAGAGTATATCATCAGTTTTAATCCTGTAAAGACCAAGGCTATTCGCATTATTGGTGACGCCATGATTCAGGATCATTGGCATAAATACACTAAAAATGTGTCTGGGTTTACATCTATTGCCGAATTGGGAGTTTATAAATCAACTAGAAAATAGTGCGGATGAGACATTCAGGAAATATGGTTAGTAAAACCTTTTGTCTGGCAGTGCTTTTGATTTCGATAAGCTGCAAGGATAAGACCGAATCTTCTGGAGTCAAAACAGATGATGTCTTGGCTAGTAGTACATTTAAGATATCGCGAGCAGCATTGCAAAATAAAATTAAAGGCGGTTGGGCAGGGCAGACCATTGGTGTTGTTTATGGAGCCCCGGTAGAGTTCAAGTACACTGGTTCCATGATTCATGATTCTCAAAATATCCCGTGGAATGAGCATTATGTAAAATATTGGTGGGATAAAAAACCAGGATTGTTTGATGATATCTATACCGATTTAAATTTTGTTCAAGCATTTGAAAAGTATGGATTAGATGTTTCATCCAATTCAATTGCGAAGCATTGGTCAAACACAGCGTACCATCTTGCACATGCTAATCAGGCATCGCGGTATAATATTTTGAATGGTATCATGCCTCCGGCTTCTGGTTTCTGGAAAAACAATCCTCATGCAGATGATATCGATTTTCAAATTGAAGCAGATTTTATTGGATTAATGGCGCCTGGCATGGTTAACGAGGCAACACAAATTGCAGATCGGGTTGGGCACGTGATGAACAGCGGAGATGGTTGGTATGGTGGTGTGTTTGCATCCGCTTTATATTCATTGGCCTTTGCCTCCAATGATCCTGTTTATATAGTAGAGCAAGCCATTAAAACTATTCCGGAAGGCACAAAATTTCATGATTGCATATCAGATGTTATAAAATGGAAGAAGCAATTTCCAAATGATTGGAAGCAGACATGGTTTGAAGTTCAAAAGAAATGGAACCATGATACCGGATGCCCGAAAGGAGTTTTCTTAGGTTTTAACATTGAAGCAAAAATTAATTCTGCTTATGTAGCGATTGGGTTACTCTACGGAAATGGAGACTTCTCTAAATCAATTGACATTGCTGCACGCTGTGGACAGGATGCTGATTGTAATCCAGCAACTGTAGGGGGCGTGTTAGGAGTAATGCTTGGATATGATAACATCCCTGAATTTTGGCTAAAGCCTTTACAAGAAATTGAAAAGGATGATTTTGAAGGCACCACTGTTTCGTTAAACAAGGCCTATGGTTGGAGCATGAAGCATGCCTTGGGTATAATTGAAAAGGCAGGTGGAGCAACAAGTGGAAACGACATCACCATACCTTTGAAACGACCAGTGCCTGTTGCATACGAACAGAATTTTGAAAATACCTTTCCTATTGAACGAAATAAAATTGACGAATCCTTTACAGATGAAATCGATTTTGAGTTTACGGGAAATGGGTATTTGTTATATGGTAATATGGTAAAAATATCAAAGATTGATATAGCCTATGTGGATCGGGTTTCAAAAAGAACATACGGCTCAGAATCTTTTGGTCTTGCCGAACCAGATGATCTATATGTGGCTATTATGGAAGTATATATTGATGGGAAACTAGATGAAACAGTAAAACTTCCGATGATGAATTCATCACGTAGACTGGAGCCGGCATGGAAGTATCAAATGACTGAAGGTAAACATACGCTCAAACTCAAGTGGATTAACCACGATCCAAAATATGAATATAGAATTAATGATTTGATCGTTTTTTCTGAAAAGGAACCGAAAAGTAATCTTCCGCAAGAAGTTAAGTAACATGAAAATATATAGATCGATAAATGTTTTGGCAATTTTATTAATCATAAGCATTAGCTGCGATGAACAAAAGACTAGCCCACAGAAAAATCCCAATGAATTGCAGATTTCAAAAGCAACATTGAAAGATAAGATTCGTGGTGGATGGGCAGGTCAAACTATTGGTGTCACTTTTGGTGGACCAACTGAATTTCGATTTAAAGGAACAATGATTCAGGATTATCAAAATATTGTTTGGTATGATCATTATATAAAAGAAACTTTTGAAGCAGATCCAGGGCTTTATGATGATGTATACCTCGACTTAACATTCGTGAATATTCTGGAGAAGGTCGGGCTCAATGCTCCTGCAGATTCTTTCGCCATTGAGTTTGCCAATGAAGATTATAAACTTTGGCATGCCAACCAGGCTGCGCGGTATAATATTCTAAATGGAATGATGCCTCCTGCCTCCGGACATTGGATGAACAATCCCCATGCCGATGATATTGACTTTCAAATAGAAGCAGACTTTGCAGGAATGATGGCTCCGGGTATGGTCAACACAGCATCTGAATTTTGTGATCGCATCGGTCACATTATGAATTACGGGGATGGTTGGTATGGCGGTGTTTTTATATCTGCGCTGTACACGTTATCCTATACTTCTGATGATCTTCAATTTGTTATTGAAGAAGCACTGAAGACAATTCCAAAGGAGAGTATGTTTTATAAAACAATTGCTGATGTGATTAAGTGGCATAAGCAGTATCCAACTAATTGGAAAGAAACTTGGTTTGAAGTTGAAAAGAATCATTCCTCAGAGAAAGGGTGTCCTGAGGGGGTTTTCAATTCACTTAATATTGATGCAAGATTGAATGCTGCTTATGTAGTGATAGGATTGTTGTATGGGGAAAAAGATTTTTATAAAACAATGGATATTTCTACACGCTGTGGGCAGGATTCTGATTGCAACCCCGCAACAGCTGCGGGCATTTTGGGTGTTATGCTTGGATACGAAAAGATTCCTTCATTTTGGAAACCCGCGATTGAAGAAGTTGAAGGATTGAAATTTCCATATATGGATATAACATTAAATGAAGTGTATGATTTAACCTATAAGCACGCACTTCAATTGATCGAACAAAATGGCGGTCAGGTAGAACAAGATAGTGTGACAATAAAAACCCAACAACCTCAGGCTGTGCGGTTGGAGCAATCTTTCGAAGGTATGTTTCCAACAGAAGAACGCTATTTGCGCCAGCATTATACAGATAAGGATATCAATATAGATTTTGATGGAACAGGAATTGTCGTATTAGGAAATGTAAATAGCATTTGCTCAGTTTCAAAGAGTGATTACATAGCACTTTTAGATGTTTACATCGATGGAGAAAAAGTTGAACAGGTTAATATGCCTTTCGATTATATCATTAGAAAGTATGATATCTATCACAAGTATTTATTGAAGCAAGGAAAACATCATGTAGAAATTAAGTGGGTAAACAAAAATCCTGATTTTAGTATGTATATGAAATCCATTGTCATTTACAGTGATGCGCCTGGTAAATCAATTTCATTAATGCAATAACATTGGTACATAATAAACCATATCTACGAATATTGCTGCTTACTGCAGTTGCCCTACTTTGTATGGTAGCTGGATGTGATGAACCCGTTACTCCTGTGGAGGATAAGTCTTTCGTTCGCTTATTGGAAAATCAGAAAATGAGAAGCGAAATTTTTAAGGTAGATATTAATTACGCGGTTTTACTTCCCGAAGGGTACGAAACATCAAATGATATATATCCTGTTGTTTATCTTCTTCATGGATTGGGTGATAATGAAAAGGCATGGTACGCTAATTTAAACATTAAATACTACGTTGATTTATATAAGGACGAGATTACTCCCATGATCTATGTTATGCCGGTTGGATATAACACCTATTGGGCAAATCGGTACACGGGTAATTACCCATACATGGATATGATTACAACTGAGTTGGTTCCTACCATTGATAAATTATTTAGAACGAATGCCGATCCATCAGCGCGCGCTGCGATGGGATATTCAATGGGCGGATATGGAGCATTAATTTTACCGGCCTTGAATCCTGATATTTTTACTATTAGTGTTCCGTTAAGCATGTCGTTTAGAACGGATGAACAATATAAAGAAGAACCACAAAGTGTATTTGATTATCAATGGGGTCCTATTTTTGGAGGAAGTGGTTTTAGCGGAGAAGCCCGCCTTACTGATTACTTCAAAGAACATAGTCCGTTCCACTTTTTTGATTCACCTACAGCACAAAGTAGATTTAGTAGTTTAAAAATTCTTTTGGATTGTGGCGATGATGAAGAATCTCTTTCTGAAACCAATGACAATCTGCATACATTGATGCGTGACCGTCAGATTCCGCATGAGTATCGCGTTCGCAATGGAGGGCATACAACCGATTACTGGAAAAAATCAATTCCAGAAGCGTTGAAGTTTATTAGCGAGGGGGTTCAAGGAATTCCGTATCCTACAGAATCTATCCCTGTAGATATCGGAACACGGATTGCCAGCAGTGACTATGAAACTATTGAGGTAGCGGGTCAATCACTTCGCGTATTAAAGCCTGAGGGGTATGCTTCAAGTGCTAATGAATATCCTACCATTTACTTTATTCACGATGTTGGAAATTCACAAGCTAATCTAATCGATGTTTTTTCCCTTTTTAGAAATGCCATGACCAGTTCTAAAATACCCAATGCCATTGTCGTTGAAATCCCAGCATCAGAAGAAGTGGATAGCGAGCAGATGAATCAAATCATTCAGGGGATTGAATCACAGTTAAGAGCAAAACCTAACCGAATGAGTAGAACTATTATTGGTAATTCATTAGGAGGAAAAAATGCTTCCGAAATAGTTTCTGAAAATTCGAACTTATTTAATTCATGTTTTTTGATGTGTGCTCAATTACCTGATGAAGCACTGAATCCTGGAGCTGTTTTTTATTACCTCGATATTACGGATGATGGGAATGCGTACAAGGGATATAACAATTTGTATTTGAAATTGAGAGAACAGGAAATCGGATATGAATATAGAGTAAGGCAGGGCACTGAATCATACCAATCATTTTTAAATGGTTTGTACAATTCATTTTCTTATTTAAAAGGAAGACTTGCTCTATGAAATAGTAATTGGAATACATGAAGAAAAACATAATCATATCGGTACTATTATTTATTGGGCTGGCTGGCTATGCCCAAAAGGTACCGCTCCGGATTATGGAAGGACTTTCAATAAAGAGCAAAATTCTAAATCAAGAAGTCAAGTATTCTATTATTCTTCCGGAGGATTATTACACTTCTAAAACAAAAAAATATCCGGTCGTTTATCTTTTACATGGTTTGGGTGACGATGAATCTTCTTGGCTTGAATATGGCCAGGTAAGCCAATTTGCAGACGGTGCAGTTAAAAGTGGCGACATAGTTCCAATGATTTTTGTAATGCCACAAGGCTTTAGAACATACTATGTAAATGACTACGCGGGTAAATTTATGTACGAAGATATGTTCACCAAAGAACTAATTCCATTTATTGATAAAGAATATAGAACCATTCCTGATAAAGAACACCGTGCAACCATGGGATATTCAATGGGTGGATTTGGTGCGTTAATACTTCCACTTAAAAATCCTGACCTTTTTACGATCAGTGTACCATTAAGCATTTCTGTTCGAACAGACGACCAATATGAAACAGAACAAGCAGATGAATGGAACGAACAATGGGGAAGATTGTTTGGTGGTGTGGGTAAAACAGGAGAAGAAAGAATAACTGAATATTATAAACAACATTCGCCATTTCACATTTTTGCACAAAAAGATCTTTCGAAATATAAGAACCTCAAATTGTATATTGATAATGGTGATGATGAGCAAACTCTAGCCAAGAGCAATGAGACATTACACATCTTGTTACGCGACAAAAATTTTCCTCATGAATTTAGAGTACGGAACGGGGGACATGAATTTTCCTATTGGCGAGAAGCGCTACCTAATGGTCTTCGATTTATTAGTGATTCCTTTGAAAGAAAACCTTATCGCGGAGATGTCTTAAAAAACAAATTTGCAAAGGTTTCTAATTCGACATTCAATAAGATTGTTAAACAGGATAAATATAGTGTTTTGTTACCTGAAGAATACTTGCTAACCAATCGCGCCTACCCAGCCATTTATTTTCTTGGAGAACTTGATGATCAGGATCAAAAATATGTAGCGCAATATATTGAATCTGCTATACGGAGCAACGAATTTCCAACTTCGATTGTGTTTTTTTTAAAAGGTGATAATACTGATTTGTTAAGGAGCACCATGACTGAGCTTGAAAATACATATCGTATTCGTAAAGGATATCGGTTCAGTTCTTTGATTGGTTTTCATAATGGTGGAGAAAATGCATTAGCATTGGCTCTTGAGCCTGAGAAATTCACATCGTGTGCCATAATTGATAGTAATATCGATTTCGAGGCACTGCATAAGGCAATTGAAAGAGACAAAAAGGTTTTATCTCGAACCTGGCTCTACATCACAACAACAGACAAGAGCCCTAATTATAATTCAAATGGATACGCGCACATGCTGCTGCGAGATAAAGATATCTATCATGAATATCGAGTTCGCGAAACAGTTAATGAAAAGACTTATTGGCATGAGAGTCTGTCTGAAATTATGGATTTTACACAAAGAAAAATACACCGATAACAAAAACGAATATGTACATAGTAGATAGTTATTCACTCGCAATACTCTTCACGGTTATCACCATGCTATGCTGGGGTTCGTGGGGTAACACACAAAAGTTGGCGGCTAAAACCTGGCGTTTTGAATTATTCTATTGGGATTATGTAATTGGCATTCTATTGCTTTCAATTGTTATGGGGTTAACGTTGGGTAACACCGGTGAGCAAGGTAGAGGGTTCCTTCAAGATCTTGGACAAATCAGTTCTGCCAATATAGCAAGCGCGATATTGGGTGGTATTATTTTCAATGCCTCAAACATACTATTATCGGCATCTATTTCTATAGCAGGAATGGCCGTAGCCTTTCCGCTAGGTGTTGGCATTGCCTTAGTGCTGGGTGTTGTTGTCAATTATATTAGCGAGCCTAAGGGCGATCCCTTCACTCTTTTTATAGGCGTAGCACTAGTAATGTTTGCAATTATTTTCAATGGTATTGCTTCGGGAAAAATGACCAAGGGCCAAATGAGTTCTTCCAAAAAGGGAATTTGGCTTGCGTTGATTGCCGGTGTTCTTATGTCTTTCTTCTATCGATTTGTGGCTGCAGCCATGGATGTAAATAATTTTGAATCGCCAACGATTGGAATGGCAACACCGTATAGCGCGTTCTTCATTTTTTCAATAGGGGTGTTCATGAGTAATTTTTTATTCAACACAATTATCATGAAGAAACCATTTGTAGGCGAACCTGTTACTTATGCCCAATATTTTAAGGGCAGTACCTCCACTCATTTTGTAGGCACAATAGGTGGTGCAATATGGGGCATGGGTACTATTCTAAGTTTCCTTGCTGCGGGAAAGGCAGGTGCCGCTATTTCATATGGCTTGGGTCAAGGTGCTACTTTGGTAGCTGCTTTATGGGGCGTATTTATTTGGAAAGAATTTAAAGGAGGTGGAAAGACAGTTAATCTTTTATTATTAGCTATGTTCTTACTCTTTATTTCAGGATTGATTTTAATAATCATTTCTGGCGGTAGTTAAGTTTTACTCAAACTCAAAACAATTAATAAACCTAATTTTTTAAATAATAACTAAACAATTAAATTATGAAAAAGTATCTAATGTTTTTAAGTGCAATTGTATTTGTATTAAGTACAATGCTTCTCAGTTCGTGCGGTGATGATGGTGGAGGTGCGGCCCCAGTAGTACCACCTGCAAAAATAAAAATGATTTCTTTTAATGATGGCTCTGCTGTTGAAAGCTGGGAGTTTACTTACGATGCAACTGATCGGGTAGTTAGTATAAGCAATGTATATGATGGAGGCACCCCAGAGTCTATTAACTATAGTTATGCAGTTGCTAACCAACTTACAATAGACAAAGCTGGTAGCATAACTGTTTATGCACTAGATGCTAACGGCAGAGTTATTAAAGAATTCTGGAATGAGGATAAAACAGAATGGAGCGGCTATGAGTATGATGGTGATGGCATCATGAAAAAAATTGTTGAACATTATGATGCTATTGATCACTTAAAATATGAAATGACAATTACAAGTAAGAATGTTACACACAGAATTAGATATGAAGATGATGGCACAACCGTTAAGGAAGATAGAGAATTTACTTACACCATTGGAGATAATGCCAGTGGCATTCATCAGATTTATGCAGTTGACTCTGAGTGGAAGAATGTAGCGGGATTATTTGGTAAACAAAGTAATAAACTAGTTAATGCTTATGTTCGTCATATAACTGCAGACCCTACCTCAAATTTTGGAGCTACTTATGAATATACTTTTGATGCTAAGAACAGAGTTTCTACCCAAACTAAAAATGGAACAAGCAGCGGGGGGCCATTTTCAGAAAGTTGGTCATATACTTATTACGAAGATTAATGAGTAGGTAATACGATAACAAAATCATCTTTACGAAAAAGGCTATGGAGGTTCATCCTCTTTAGCCTTTTTTTAATATCTGCATGCTTCTATTCATACATACTTGGTGCGCCCCGTCTAACTCAGGTCAGTGAAGCCATGATACATGGAAAACCATCTTGCTGAGGGTGATGGAAAATTGAGTTTGAAGGATTGGAGAGAGCGGCCTGTGCAATGCGTGAATGTAGCAGCAGTGTTAAACCACATTTACGACTAAAATTCTTTAGTAAACTAAAATATAATAAACCCTAGGCCAGATTGAAACTCCTCAGACTTTCCAATTACAATGATTTTTGCTTTTTCTGCAGTAGGGCCAGAATAAAGAGTGTCAATAGTTTCCAGAAACATTGTTAACCACCTGACAAAGTGCTGCGGGCTAAACATTAATTCAATATGCTTAGGAAACTTTTCACCGTTAGAAGTGTGTGTTAAAAGTACCGTTTCCCAATATTTATATAAGGCATCCTTGTGCAAATGGCTGTTTTCAATTTTAGAAAATATGGAGCCAAGTAAATTATCTGTTGCCGCGTGCTCGTAGAATGTATCCACCAATATCCTGATATCATTCAAATCCTTAATATCTCTGTTCATATCATCGCAAGTAATAGGAGATGTTTATAGTATGTTTTGTGCAATATAAATAGGTTAAGTAATCTTGCACGGGTTTGGCTATATAATACTAAATCTTCCTGCCAACGCTACGCACTCGCACCTATTAACTTTATTCAGAAATCAATTGCGAGATTAATCTCCATCATATTAAAAAAAGGACTCGAATAAAATCTAATGATTGATTTTATCACAAGTCCTTTTTCATCCTCTCGCTTTTAAATCAGTTTCTAGAACTGACTTGGCCCCTTCGCGGCAGGCAGTGGCTTGCGAGGCAGCTTCTCCTGCATCTGAGCCGTGTTGTAAACAAATGTAGCAACAATCACAGCCATTTGTTTCAGGTCGCCCATCATTAGTCTCTCATACGTATCCGCATTAGAGTGATGGGTTCTTGTGTCATACTCTATTGGATCCTGAATAAATTGAAAACCTGGAATACCCACTGCATCAAATGCCTGGTGATCGGTACCTCCTGTATCCTGAATGGTTACTGTAGGATTGTCAATCATATCCGAAAAGGGAGTAAACCACTTTTCAAAGATGGGACGCACGGCATCATTGCCCTGTAAATAAATTCCTCTGATGCGACCCGTTCCGTTGTCAATATTAAAATAGCCAGATATCTTACTATGCTCTGGTTTTATTTTCATATCAGCCGGATCTGCAAAATGATTTTTTACATAATTTCTTGAACCATAGAGACCCTGCTCTTCACCTGCCCAAAGTGCAATGCGAATTGTTCTTCTTGGCTTCAAACCAATTGTTTGTAAAATCCGTACTGCTTCCATCATTACGGTGCTACCCGCTGCATTGTCGGTTGCGCCTGTTGCGGAGTGCCACGAATCAAGGTGTCCGCCCAACATCACCAACTCTGCCTTTAGGTCTTTGTCGGTTCCTGGTATTTCTGCTACCACATTATAAGATGCAGGATCTGAAGTAAAAGATGTTTTGATATCCGCTTCCACTTTTACAGGAATTCCTTTTTCTATCAATCGTGCCATCAAGTCTGCATGCTCTGGCGCGGTCTCTAATTCAGCAATTGCCGGAGGAGCATCCACACTAAAAGAGGCACCATTACTGGTGAAATAAGTTCCATGTTTTCCACTTCGTCCTCTTATCACAAGTTTAGCATTCTCCTTTTTCAAAAACTCATCCACCTTGCGACTGAAAGTTCTTCGCGACATATATTGCGCGATTAGCTCAGGTGAATACCTGCTCGAAGATCCGATCGGTTGTTTTGATAATTCCTCCAACTCCTTGTCAGTCATGCGAGATGCATCTGCTTCAAAAGTAGGATGAGTGTTGGCGGTAGATTTTACCAATACGATTTTGCCTGCAATTTTACCTTCAAACTTTTTAAAATCTTCTTCTTTTTCAATGGCCAATAAGATGACATCACCCGATATTGGGCCATCGGTTCCGCCTGTCCAGGCTTTAGGTGTTCCACTAATTGGAAAATAATAGGGCGCTGTCATGGCTACATAACTTTTTTCCACTTGCCATCCCTTTCCAAAGTCGCCCCATTTTTCTAGACTGGCATTTTTCAATCCCCAGTCAGTAAGTTGTTTTACTACCCATTCAGATGCGCGTTTGTACCCGGCAGAGTTGGTGAGCCGGGGCCCTGAAGCATCTGTAAGATGAAAGGCAATATCCTCCACCTTAGAGTGATTGAGTCCTTCCTCTTTGATGCGATGCACCGCATTAAGGTCTACCTCCTGTGCAAACACAAAGGTTAGACTGAGAGAAAAGAGAAGAAATGCAATTGTCTTTTTCATATTCTTGTATGTGGTTTATTTCTGCCTTCAATTTAAGAATTACTCGAAACGATTTTAAATAATTATGATAAACGGAGTTAAAGGCTTTTTATCCGTTGACCGATTCAGAAACCTATTCTAGTGCACCAATTATTATAAATTAAGACTGATCTATGGTGCATCTAATCTAATCTGGCAATCTTTTGTGAACGATATAACTGATAGACACAAGAAGCAATATGGTTAAGACTGCCGGCAGTGCAATGAAGAGCAACCCCAATCCAGGTGTGTTTTTTCCTGTAATAGGATCGTAATTAAAACAGGAAAACAAAGAGTTTTTATTTGGTAAGCGATATGTTGGAGCAAAAATATTATTCACGCTAGCAATAATTAAATCTATATCATGCTTTGTCCTCATCCCTATTAATTTTTTGGTGATGTATCCTTCTCTATTTATGCCAACCAATAAGGCATCATGATCATATTGGTTTGTTGTACTATCCCAAATAGGATGAAACCTGATGGATTGGTTGAGTTGTTCAATACTGTCGGTTACAGCGAAAATCCATTGCGGGTCGTTTTCTAATCCAAACCTGCGTGCCATATTATTCATGTCTTCCAGATTGTCCCTAGGGTCAAAACTTATAACTAAAATATTAAATGACTTGTCATCAGCTTTTAATTGTAAGTTGTCTTTCAACTGTAACAAAAAGGGACTGCATATGCCCGAGCAGCGCGTAAAGATAAGTGCAACCAGTAAAGGCTTTTGATGATAGAGTTCATCGAAAGTCATCGGTTGTTTCTCATTCACATATAAAGGGGCATTAACTATCTTTTCATAGATATTCGTCTCTTCCTCCATACCGGTTGATGCCGTTTGAGCATTCGCTATAAGGGATAAGAATATCGTTATGAGGGTGAAGACAATACTTTTAAACATCTTTTAGAAATATTGAAAAAGAATATAAGAATGGCGATTAAATAAATAGTTGCAAAAAGGGCGCCTATCACGGCCAAAGGTGCCCCAGCAGAAAGCTCTGCCGGATAGGTGCTATACCTGCGAGGAATCGAATCAGCTCCACCAAAATAAAAAGCTAAAAGAAATCCAGCGCCACCAATAAGTAGCATAGCCAATGTCAACTTTATGAATTTTTCTGGTTTAACATTCTCTGTAAACTGAATAGAGAACCAGTAGAAAAATCCGATGCTGAACAATACATTTCCCATGGCATTATACGTATGAAAGTGAGCGGGTACCCAAAGTGTATTGTGAAGCACAATATTATTAGAGATGGTAGCATCAATTACGGCACCTAGTCCACCAATAACCCAACCGGCAACACCAATAAAAAATAATATATTGGTTAGCGACCATTTTATTTTAGTATGATAGACAGCAATGAAAACACTAAACACAGTTACTCCTGCAGCAGGTAAACTTGCCAGATAAGAGGCTAACTGTCCAATAATTTGAAATCCTTCTGGCTGTACAAAATCCATATATAAATGATGGAAAAAAGCAGTGAGGATAAATACCAACGTACAATTCCAAGCCAAAGCTACATACCAGGTAGTTTTCCATTTTGGCCTTCCGCTCACTTCAGAGAATAATTCGTAGATAACAGCCAACCCTAAGTAAAGCATCTCATTGGCAATGGTATGGCCAAAGAAGTAAGTAAGGTTTTTCATCAACAGGGCGTCATTTACAAAACTGCCGTTAGAAAAATATTCGGCAAAGAACAGAACTATTAGCACCACGGCAGCCAACAGGCACGCAATAACACCAATCAAAGTAATCATGGAAATTAGAATGAATGGGGGAGTTTCAACGGAGGGATTTTTCTTAAAATGTTGCCAGGCAAATGCCTGAGATATTGAATACTTTCTGAGTATTTGTGTCATTAAACTTATACACCAAATTAACCAGCCCAAGCCAAACACGGTTAAAGAAACTAAGAACAGCGGAGTAGCCCACGCTGCCCACATTATCTTAAAAGGTAACGGATAAAGAAATGTCCATCCCACATGAAACTTTCCTATGAACGTTGTAGTCCAGAACATCAATACACCAATGACCGTGAGGACTAAAGCAATGACATTGGCCGTATAACTTGTTTTTACATAACGTTCCATTAAATAGTTAACAGCCGCCATGCCTGCCACAAACCAAATCCCAATCATGGTAAGCCCATGGGTAGTCATGTTAGAGTAAAAAGTGATGGCGTCTTGATGAATGATTTCTCCTTGATTCAGTCGCATGAGTATACCAAGAATTATGCTGATGATGAACAATACAAATACAGCCAATATCCAAACAGAAGTGATTTTTCTAATTTTTATTGATTCCATGATCTATATGGTTTACGGATTTCTACTTAACAATAAAAGATGATCTCATAATCTGGTG
>Ga0154020_10000365_pt1 | contig 54784 bp, 44 predicted proteins | sample Klosneuvirus_201_FD_109709 | JGI IMG/M metagenome (GOLD analysis project Ga0154020, IMG submission 109709) | Active sludge microbial communities from wastewater, Klosterneuburg, Austria - Klosneuvirus_20160825_MG | ecosystem: Engineered > WWTP > Aerobic digester > Activated sludge | place... | reverse complement strand
GAGCTGTTGGAATCATAATAGCATGTTTCAATTTCGCTGGCAGCATTGAGTGCCACTTCTATTGGAACTACTCGAACTATTTCAGGACGACCCCTGAGTGTAAAGGCGGCATTTTTAGTGAATCTAAAAACAGCTAAATAAGTATTCATATTGGTGCTTGCTGTTGGTGTGTAGATCGATATAGGAGCTAGGGGAGGTTTTGTGAAACGAAACTTTTCATTCCAATCATTAGGGTTGGAAGTAGGAGATAGAAAAGAGGTGTCAAGAAGTCGTATACTATCCAGTCGGATAGTGCTCATGGATAATGGAATTTCAGTGCCTGTGGCATGGAATTGATTGGTGTCGGGAATGTAAGTTCTAGTGACAGCACGATCATCTCCAAAATAGGATACTCGATTGGCGGTATCTCCAATTTTTAGTGTACCGAAGGTGGCGGAACAAGAGGATTTGGAGCGCAGGTAGAGTTTAATTTCAGACATCATCATATCAACTTCAATGTTTTCTTTAAGTGACTTGTTGGAGGTCAAATTTGTATCATGAGTGCTCATGAGATGATAAGCTGTACCAACAATTAAAATGCCCAGAAGTCCTAGTATTAAGATTGAAATACTGCCCCTCGTTGATTGTAGAGGGAAATTCAAAATTTGAATAAAAATCCTACTTTGAGGCTGGTTTGCTTCTCGTGAGGAGTTTTTTTTATAAATAATCATGATTTATTGTAAATTAAAAGAAGGATTGAAATCAAGAAGTAAATTTTTACTTCATTTTGAAACACATTTGGGCTAACCTCCCACTTAATGAGATGGTCGAACTTGAAAAGTATTACTTTAGTCTTTCTGGCATTATCTACTGCGACAAGTAGTATGATTTATGAGCTGTTGGTGGCGCAATTGATTGCTCACTTTACAAATCAGCTCATCACTTGGCAATGCATTTCTATTGGAATTTATTTGGGTGGGTTGGGTCTTGGAGCTTGGCGCTCAGAAAGAATTGAAAAGCAGAGTTTTCAAAAGTTTTTTCTCTTAGAGACGCATCTCTCATTATTAGGAGCTTTGCTCATCACATTTATCTGTGGACTCAATATCATTTATAGAACCTTTATTTTTCAGCCTCTGCAGTCAGAGGATGGAGGTATTCTATTCTTTGCTCTTATTGCACAAGTGTTCAACTTTCTAATAAGTTACTGGGCCGGCATGGAAATTCCTTTGATTGCCTCGATGTGGAAGCTTTTACCTGCAAGATCTTCATTAACTACAACACAATCCACTGCATTTATTTTAGGACTTAGTTATTTTGGAGCTTTTTGTGGAAGTATACTATTTTCTCTTTGGTTGTTTCCTCAGTTTCACTATGCAAAAACAGCAATGATTGTTTCATTTTTCAATTTTATTTCTGGATTTATTTTTTTAGTAACTTTTCGTCCACCTATACAATGGAAAACTATGATTTATTTTACAGCTGTAGGTTTGGTCATTAATTTGATGATTTCTATTTCTAAAAAAACTTACGAATACTCCGTTCAAAATTATTACTATGGAATGCGATTGACCACCTACAAAGCTATTCCAATTTTAATTGATAGAGTATTGAATTCACCACCAGTGCAGCAAATCATAACTCCTGTACAAACAATTGATTTGGTTTTTAGTAATTCATTGATTGACTCTAACTTTCCCAATCATCAATCTGAAGTGAGGCCATATCATCTTTACATGGATCAGCGTTTGCAGCATTCCTCGATGAATGAGTATACTTATCATGAAACAATGGTTCATGTGCCTTTGCAGCTACATGGCAGGATTCCTCAAAAGGTTTTGGTATTGGGTGCGGGTGATGGTTTACTTATCCGCGAGTTGTTGAAGTACCCAGAAATAAAAGAAATTATTTTAGTAGAAATTGATAAAGACTTTATTGATCTTGCTCAAACTTATTCTTTATTCTATAAATTAAATAAAAATTCATTGCATAATCCAAAAGTGAAAATTATTGTTGGTGATGCTTATTATTTTACACGATCTACGAATGAAAAATTCGATGCTATTTTTGCTGATTTTCCATGGCCCTTTCAATACGATCTGGCAAAATTATACAGTAAGGAGTTTTATTTGCAGTTGAATAAAATTCTAAGTACAAATGGATTTCTTATTCTGGATTTTCCTATATTAGACAGCATTAAGAGTTTTGAAAAATACGTAGATATTATGAGGTCAACCCTTAAATCGGCAAACTTTAAACAAACGCTAATTATGGATTTAAATAAAGAAAGCTTTATTTTTGCACAAGCTGAAGATTCAAAATTAAATTTTTCATATCAAAAGCTCAGTTTTGATATAACTATCCTGATAGAGCAAAATCTTAAAGAGCTTAACAATGTCTATTTGCAGCAAAAAGAGCCAGTTGGATCTCTTGTTAATTCTATATTTAAGCCAATTATTTTAAATATTTCAGATCCAAGATTTTAGATGAGGTAGCTGTTAATGTATTCTACAAAAAGACAATCTGTATTAATTCTTTTGATATCACTTAGTTTAGGTTTTAGTTGCATGATTTACGAATTTGCACTTGCTCAGACCTTATCATTGATTTTGGGTCATTCGGCATTAAGGTACCCAATTGCAATTGGAATTTATACAGCAGCCTTGGGATTTGGTTCTTTATTTTTTGAAAAGTTATTTCCATCTGTAGAATCTAATGTGTTAAGGCTGGTAAAAATTGAATTAGTAATTTCAATTGTAGCATGCCTTTCTTTTGTGTTTTTATTTCTCATCAATTCACTCTTTGTCAGTGGTTGGATGTCGATGGGTGAAATTTATGAAAAAACCATACTAACAAGTTTAACTCACGGTCTTGTTTTTGTGATTGGAGTTTTGAGTGGAGCGGAATTACCTATTTTGATGCAAATGAGTGAAGAGAATCGGCTGTTGTCGTCTGCAAAGGTGCTCTCAGCAGATTATTTTGGAACCCTCATCGCTGCTGTAATTTTTCCATTAATTCTATTGCCAAATATTCATCTTTTCTCAATTGTTATCATCGCGACGGTTGTCAATTTAGCGTCTGCGTTTTTACTTATTAAAGTATTTGGTAAAGAAAATCTTATTAGTAAAAATAAACTGAAATTATTTCTTTGGTCAACGTTATCTATTCTTCTTTTGTTCTCTTTAGAGTGGAATTATTAAGGTATAGTCCATCCCGATAAACTTAGGGCATCACTGTTAACCTGAAATAACTTAACGAGTAACAACCAATTGAGAACCATACCTCCTTAAGGCTTGAACCATTTGATACAATAACACTTCAAAAAACAGATGCATTGATATGCTGTTACATATTGCTAGACTTTCAAACAAGATGAAATGCTGTATAAACGTACATTCAAAATACAGTTCACTCATTCACGATATAAAAAACAGCTAAGATAACTTGAACAAAAAGCATCAGTACGCACCACTTCAGTAGGTTACTTTTAGCTTCAGATTGGACTTTAGTCAGTTCGAGGCGGAGTTTTTCTATTTCTAGTTTTAGTTCATCGATTTGCGCTTGGGTGGCCGGTTGCTTTGCTGTCCAGTTTTCATGGAGTTGGGATTGAAGATTGTTAGCAAGTTCACTGAACATTTCGATTTGAGCTTCTGCAAGCTTTGACTCGATCCCCATGGTTTTAAGTTTGTTGGAGTATTTAAGTGTATCAAAGTATAAGTGTGACAAGCATTCTCCCATTTTATCTATTACTCATTATCATAATGAGATAAAGGATTGTTTGACAAGTAAACATTATCAAATTTGCAGGAGAAATCACATTACAAGAGGAATGCTCAAATTGAAACTTCTAAAATATCGATATGGAACTCTAAACCAGATATATTTAATGAACCGTTTTTATGGTTTGAATTCTCAAATTCGTATATTATAATCAAAGAAGATATGAATTATACACGGTTCATAGTTGGCGATCGCGATTGGATGGATAGAGCTTTAGTCGTAAACTAGAGTCGGTCTTCTATTTGAGGGCAAAGGACGCTAAAAACGAGATTGGAGTGAAGCGCTTTGAGCCTCTAACATAAAAATGAGCCGATGAGACACTTCTCTGAGAGAGCGAGCACCGCTTGTTAGAGGTTTTACGGTGCCTTTGCACTCAAGCTGATAATACCAGCAAAGCAGATCATTAATTTTATATAGAGGAGGGGTATTGAAGTTTTCATCTCGACAAAAAGTTTTATGTATAATCTGGGGATTAATCTTATTTTGTTTACCAATATTTAATAATTGTGGACAAAGTTACAAATCCAGTTCGGGAACAGTGCTCTCAAGTTCAGTCCCGCCGACAGATAATCCTGACCCCTTGGATGTCACCGATCCTACTCCCACACCTACTTCTACGGCTACACCTGATCCTAGTCCGACGCCTCCTTTAGTCTTACCAACCTACACCTATGATGTTCATATCAAGCCGATCATTCAGAACCGGTGTTCGCAATGTCATCAACTTGGTGGAGTTGCGCCCTTTGTTTTAAGTCAATATTCGCAAGTAAAGTCCTGGGGAAATAGTATTTTGTCGAGAGTGAAAGCGAGAATCATGCCTCCTTGGGGCGCACAAGATGATGGCACTTGCCAATCCTTTCAACATTCATTATGGATGAGTGATTCAGAGATTTCAATTTTAGAGACATGGGTAAAAGAAAAATTTCCAGAGGGTGATCCAACAGCTGATATTGTGCCGGATGCACCGACGAGTCATTATGATTTAACTGCCCCTGACATTATCGAATATAAAATGCTTGCGAATTACAACCCCTCCACGAGTAATCCCCTTGACGACTATCGCTGTTTCATTACCAATGAATACGATACGAATAAAACCATAACGGGTTTTGATATTGTTACTGGAAACCCTGATGTCGTTCATCATGTGATTGCGTATTTACCTTCGACTGAGGATGATGAGGCTCTGGCGCTAAGTAAAGGGCAAGGTTATACTTGTTTTGGTGGTCCCGGTGTGTCCTCTTCTGTTGTGGCCTTTTGGGCTCCAGGTACGGGAGTTACACCTTATCCCAAAATTAAAGATCTTATCAATCCTTTGAATCCTGATAAGCAAACAGGCTTGACCATTCCAGCAGGTCGAAGAGTGATCTTACAGGTACACTATAATTATTCAGCTGGTTATCAGTCAGACCAGTCGTCTGTGCGTTTTAAAGTTTCATCAAATATAGTTAAAAATGGGTCTTGGCTTCAATTTGGAAAAACAAGTGGAACCGAAGTGATTCCTAAGTTAACTTACGAATATCTTCAGGTTGAGACTTCACCCGTAGGTCGGATTTTTGCGGGAACTGACACAAATCCTGCTGTCCCAGGTTATCTATATGCTGTTTTTCCGCATATGCATCAAGTGGGTAGTAAGATTAATATCGAATTAAACAGGGCTTCCGGAATCAGTGGGTCCTTGCCTAATAATGAATGTCTTGTCAAAGTGCCTGTTTGGGATTTTCATTGGCAAAGAGTGTATTGGTTTAAAAATCCCGTGCCGGTTAACTCACTGGACACTTTGAAAATGAATTGCACTTACAACACTCTTCTTAAAAATGCAGACACTCATTTTGGTGAGGGTAGTACAGATGAGATGTGTTTTATGTTTGGTTTTGTTACCGATGCCAAGCCTTAACCTAGCTCTGTACAGACCTTTAGTTTATGGAGATCTTTAAAAAATGAAATATCAGAAGTGCTGGGTGTTATTTTGGAGTCCGCTATTACTAATTTTGGTTTTAGGACAAAAAAGTGGAGCTATCGAAAAAAGTATTTATGATGTTTTGGACTCAATAAAATCATCGAAAGAGAGTTTAAATTCTCGTCAAGCTACTAAAAATCAAAATGAGAATGAATCAACCTTGTGGATTGATCAAAATGGTCAATCTTTTAATTTATCTCGATATAAAGGTCAGTCTCTCCTTGTTTTTATCGGATACACATCGTGTCCAGCACTTTGTCCTATGATCACCGGGCAAATGAAAAAACTTGAAGATCGATTGAATACAAATCAGATTTCATCTGAAAAGCTACAAATTTTATTTATTACTATTGATGAAGGTGATACCGCAGAGACTTTAAAAGTTTATGCGCACAAGCATCACCTTGATTTAAAACGTTGGACTTTAGCTCAAGCTCCCAAAGAAACGAAAGATCGACTCTTAGGAATCTTGCAATTGAGTTACGAACAGACTAAGAGTAATAACCACCTTCGACATAGTTTTAGTCTTGTGGTGATTAACTCTCAGGGCCATATTGTGCAAACTTTTCCAAATCTTTTGAAACTGGATTTCTCGCAAATTCCATTAGCTCCTTTTAAGTAAATTTATTTCGTCAGTATCTATCCTATTTTTAATTTTGCTAGTTTTTAAGTCACAAATTCATGAAATAAGTTAATTATTAATCACAGTTGTTGGAACGCTGCTTTTCATTATCAAAATATTTTCAAAAAGATCGTAGACAATTTCAAAAAATCGTTTTTATATGGGGAGTTATTAGGTTTCATGAATTTTTCACCAAGTCATAAGTGGGAAGTGATTATGCAGAATAAGTTTGTGCAGTTTTGTTTTATATTGAAAGAACTGAAAAATAAAAGCGGAGTGGTCCTCTTTAATAGAGTCTTTCGTTCTTTTGTGATGATCTTAGTTTTAGGGGCTTGTAGTAAGTTTCAGCCTGGTATTGGGTACAATAAAAACCACCAACCGGATCAACCCTTGCCTTTCGATCACTCCCTTCATGCAGGTCAATATCAAATCAAATGTCAATATTGTCATAATCAAGTGGAGCGATCAAAACACTCTAATGTTCCTGCCTTGAGCACTTGTATGAATTGCCACATTCAGGTCAAAACAGATTCTCCATTTATTGCTAAAATACGAGAGGCTTATGAAAAAAATGGATCTATTGAGTGGGTGCGGGTTCATATGCTTCCTGATCACGTTCAGTTTAACCATTCGGCCCACGTTCAAAAGGGAGTTAGCTGTAACACTTGTCATGGACCAGTTGATACTATGAAAACCGTCTATCAATTTTCTGATTTATCTATGGGCTGGTGTATCAATTGCCATCGGCAACCAGAAAACAAAGCACCTTTGAATTGTACCACCTGTCATCAATAATTGCGGGAGATTAGAGTCTATGTCTGAAATGAATAATCAACATGAGCACAAACACAATCACAGTCACAATCACAATCATGATGACAACCATGAGCACTCTCCTGAGATTGAAGCAAAGAAGCGGGAAATTCTTGCAACACGACCAAAGGGTGAGCGCGATGAACGGTATTGGAAGAGTTTAGAACAATGGGGTAAAGATCCTGAATTTCAAAAACTTGCAGAACAGGAATTTTTATCGTCTCCACTTCAAGAAGAAGATCAAAAAGCTGATGGTTGGGCGCGACGAGAGTTTTTGAAATTAATGGGAGCTTCTTTGGCTTTAGGTTCGGCGGGTTGTTTACGTCGACCTGTTCAAAAAATTGTTCCCTATGCCAAACAGCCAGAAGAGATGACTCTCGGACAAGCCTTGAATTATTCTTCCACTTGGTTTGATGGGAATGAAACTTTTGGTTTGTTGGTAAAAACCCGAGAAGGTCGACCTATAAAATACGAAGGTCATCCGCATCATCCCGTCAGTCGTGGTGCTTTGAGCGCAAGAGCACAGGCACATTTACTGTCTTGTTATGATCCCGATCGTTTGCAAGCCCCTAAACAAAATTTACAGAAAAAAGATCGGGCCAATGCTGAAACAATTTCTATTAACTGGGCCGGACTTGATGAAAAAGTGAGTGCTGCTGTTGCTAAAGGTGGCACTTACGTTCTTACAGGGCATTTAGCCTCTCCAACACTGCGGCAGATGATCAAAGATTTTCAAACATCAACTCAAGCTCAACATATCACTTGGGAACCGACAACTCCAGAGTCCATTGCTCTAGGGCAAGAAGCAAGTTATGGAACAAAATTAATTCCATCTTATCGTTTTGATAAGGCTCGAGTGATTGTAAGTATTGATGCCGATTTTCTTGGAACATGGCTCACACCAGTAGCTTTTAGCAAACAATTCGCCGATGGCCGCAAAGAAATTGCTGAAATGAGTGAGTTGATTGTTTTTGACTCCAATTATTCTCTCACAGGATCCAATGCTGATAAAAGAATTAAAATTAAACCGTCTCAGCAACTCATTGTAGCGATGGGTTTACTCTATGAAGTGGTTGTGAAGGCGGGGATGTCTAGTTCAGCCTCTAACACGGAATTCAAAGAAACACTCTCGCAATACTCTGAGGCGGGAACCATGTTGGGATTATCTGATCCTAAAGCACTCGAAAAAGTGGCTCAGAGTTTGATGAAAGCCAAAGGCAATGCTCTGGTTGTTGCCGGTGGAACAGTCACTCAAGGCAAAGAGGCTCTGCTGTTACAGGTAGCCGTGAATGCCTTGAACTCAGCTCTTGGTAATGACGGAAATACAGTTGTGTATGGTCAACCTATGACTGCACTCACTGGTTCTACTGAAGCTCTTCATCAATTGATTAATGACATGACTGCTGGAAAAGTGAAAACACTTATTATTCATGGCGTGAATCCGGTTTATTACTTAGGAGACTGGTTTTCAACGGCTCTGACAAAAGTAGAGATGGTGGTTTATACAGGTTCGCATATGGATGAAACGGCGATCAGGTCAGATCTCGTTGCGCCTGATCATCATTCAGTTGAATCATGGGGAGATAGCGAAGCACTCGCGGGTGTTTACTCCATCCAGCAACCAACGATTCAACCCATGTACGATTCACGGAGTATTTTATTAAATTTTTCTAAATGGGGTAAGGTAGGAACGACGCTCGGAAAATCAGAAACAGATTATGAAGCTGTTCGCACTTATTGGAAAGAACATCTTTTTAGTGCTTCTGGTTTTAAAGGTTCATTTGAAGACTTCTGGCTCGAACTTTTGCAAAAGGGTTCCATTGGAGCTCTCAAAGAAGAACATGAAAACTCTCGTACAGCTCGAGTTGAAAAATTAAACGGAGTGAAGCCAAATAAACAAACTGGATTTGAACTCATCCTTTATCCAACGGTCCAATTAGGACAAGGAGAGCTATCTAATATTGGCTGGCTTCAAGAATTACCGGATGTGATTTCTAAAATTGTTTGGGATAACTATGCATCCGTTTCTGTCGCTACAGCAGAAAAAATGGGTTTATCTGAGGGTGATAAAATAGAACTTGAGATGAATGGTATTAAGATGACCGTTCCCTCTCATATCCAACCAGGACTTCATGATGATGTGGTTTCAATAGCACTTGGTTATGGTCGAACACGAGCTGGTCGAATTGGAAACGGAGTCGGATTTAACGCTTACTCTTTTGTGACACATAAAAATGGTGACTGTCATTATGCAGGAGAAACTGTTGTCATAAAAGCAACAGGTGAAAAATACGCTCTTGCCAATGTGCAAGGCCACCATTCTATGGAGGGTCGAGCTATTGTTATTGAAGCAACCAAGAACGAATATTTAGAAAATAAATCAGCCGGGATTCATAAACATAAAATATTCTCTATATGGCCTTATCATAAATATGATGGTCACAAATGGGCCATGTCTGTAGATTTAAATTTATGTACTGGATGCAGTGCTTGTGTCGTGGCTTGCCAATCAGAAAATAATATTCCCATCGTTGGAAAAAAATACGTTCTTCAAGGACGAGAAATGCATTGGATTCGCATAGATCGTTACTACACAGGTGATCCAGCCAATGCGGAAACTGTGTTTCAACCCGTTATGTGTCAACATTGTGACAATGCTCCATGCGAAACTGTATGCCCTGTTTTGGCAACAGTTCATAGCAATGAAGGTCTCAATGAAATGGTTTACAATCGTTGTGTTGGAACTCGTTACTGTGTGAACAACTGTCCTTATAAAGTCCGACGATACAACTGGTTTAACTACCATAAGACCCTTGAGAAAACAGAATCTCTTGCTATAAATCCTGAGGTTGGCGTACGAGTGCGAGGGGTAATGGAAAAATGCACCTTTTGCGTTCAAAGAATTAAAACTGTAAAAGATACTGTGAAGCAAGAAGGTCGTAAACTTAAAGACGGCGAAATCAAAACAGCTTGTCAACAAACATGCCCAACAGAAGCAATTGTTTTTGGCGATGTGAATGATCCTAAGAGTCGAGTGGCACAATTATTTAAAGAAGATCCAAGAAGTTATTCATTACTGGAAGAAGTCAATGCGGCGCCAGCGGTTCGTTATATGACTAAAATTCGAAATAATAATGAGCGGGTTATCAATGCCCCTCATAATCAACATCATGAAGAAGCGAAGAAAGGGGATCACGCATGATTAAGCGTAACCCATTAGTTCTCGGCAATAAGAGTCTGAAAGACATCACTGATGATATTTGTGCACCCGTGGAGACAATGCCTTCTGGCGGTTGGCTGACGATGTTCCTGAGTGCCAAAGCGCTATTTGTTTATTATATCATTTGTATTGGCATCTTGGTTTCAACTGGGATGGGGCTTCTTGGTGTTAATAACCCTATTGGTTGGGGTACGATGATTGTGACTTTCGTTTTTTGGATCGGGATTGGTCACGCTGGGACTCTGATCTCTGCCATTTTATTTCTTTTCCGTCAAAAATGGAGAACCTCGGTGGCAAGAACAGCCGAAGCCATGACGGTCTTTGCTGTAATGACTGCGGGATTATTTCCGCTCCTTCACACCGGGCGACCTTGGCTTGATTATTGGCTCTTTCCATATCCGAATCAAAGAGGGCCACTTTGGACGAACTTTAGATCTCCCTTATTATGGGACGTATTTGCCGTATCAACTTATGCGACCGTATCCATGGTTTTTTGGTATATTGGATTGATTCCTGATTTTGCAACACTTCGTGATCGAGCTAAAAATAAATCGCGAAAATTAATCTATGGTATTTTGTCTATGGGCTGGAGAGGGTCTTCTCGTCATTGGAGCCATTACGAAATGCTTTATTTGCTTTTGGCCGGTCTATCAACACCACTCGTGTTGTCAGTTCACACCATCGTATCCTTTGACTTCGCAGTTTCAAATCTACCAGGTTGGCACACGACAATTTTTCCACCCTACTTCGTTGCGGGTGCGATCTTTTCTGGATTCGGCATGGTTATTACACTGATGACTTTGGTTCGCCTCGGTTTTCCCCAATTTAAAGATTACATCACCATAGATCATATGGAAGTGATGAATAAAATTATTATGACGACAGGCCTTTTAGTGGGATACGCCTATGCGTCTGAAATGTTTATCGCTTGGTATTCTGGTAACCCTTACGAACGCTACGCCTTTATGAATCGTGCCCTTGGACCTTATGCTTGGGCCTATTGGACTATGGTCAGTTGTAACGTTTTATCACCACAGGTTTTTTGGCTTAAGGCCGCTCGGCGTTCAATTCCAACAATGTTTGTGGTTTCGATCTTTGTCAATATTGGTATGTGGTTCGAGCGATTCGTGATTACTGTAACCTCTTTGCATCGTGATTTTTTACCAGCAAATTGGGGCATGTATGGTTGGACATGGATGGATAGCTCCATTCTTATCGGAAGCTTTGGAATGTTTTTCACTTTATTTTTACTTTATTTAAGATTGTTCCCGGCGGTTTCTATAGCAGAAGTCAAACCGGTTCTTCATGTGGGTAAAGATGACAAGGGGGGAACTCACCATGGCTAAGTTTCAATCTGGTATTGCTGGAATTTGGTTGGATGAACATAAAATTCTTGAAGCGGCTCATCGGTGCCGAAGTGCTGGCTTCAAGAAATTTGATACCATCACTCCCTATCCAATTCATGGAATGGAAGAGGCCATGGATATCAAACGTTCGAATATTCCCTATGTGACTTTTATTGCGGGACTCGTGGGTTGCCTATCGGGCTTACTACTGACCTGGTGGACCAGTGCTGTGAATTGGCCTATCAATGTGGGAGGCAAACCTCCATTTAGTTTGCCGGCCTTTATTCCTATTATTTTTGAGCTCACAATTTTATTTGCAGCACTTTCATCGGTTGGAGCGCTTTTCTATGTGTGCGGATTACCAAAAGTAGATCCGCCATTGATTGATCTTGATTTAACCAGTCATAAATTTGCTTTGTTTATTCCTAAAGATGATGTGGGTTACGACGAGAGTAAAATCACTGAACTATTCAAGCAAATGGGAGCGACTGAAGTTAAGAAAGTGTTGGAGTACTAAGTATGAATTCGATAATAAGAATGAATAGGGCAAACATATTTGCTTTAAGTGTGATGGTGATAGCGGGAACATTGACTGCTTGTAGTGGTGGTAAAGAACCTAACGTTGAATTAATTCAAGATATGATGGAATCTCCAGCGGTGAAAGCACAAGAGTATAATGAAATTTCACCGGCCCATCGTGGGATGCGCGTTCCACCGGAGCACACGGTTCCAGTAGGCTTTAAACCCTATCGATTTGCAATGGATTATGAAGGAGCAATTAACAACCCTAACCCTTTTGCCGGAGATTTTACCCCGGAAGTGTTAATTACTGGTCAAAAGTATTTTGATATTCACTGTGCTGTTTGCCATGGAGAAAAAGGAGATGGCAAAAGTTTGGTTGCAGAAAAAATGGCATTGAAGCCCCCAACTCTTCATTCTGATAAAGTGAAAAACTGGAAAGACGGTCAAATTTATCATGTGATACAAATGGGTCAGGGAATTATGGGGCCCTATGCATCTCATATTCCACGTGAAGAGTGGCGTTGGGCAGTTGTTCAATACATTCGACATCTTCAAAAGGGGACTAAGTAGTCATGGCAAAAAATCATTCCGGTCATAATCAAGAACATTTACAAGCTTCCAAATTTACACCGAGTTCAGGTGTGAAAACAATGGCAGTCGCTGCTGCAGCCTTGGGAGGATTAGCACTTATCGTCGGTCTCTTTAAATTTCAAGATAAGGTGTGGCCTGCCTTTTTACTTTCATTTTTCTACTTTTCTTGTTTAGGAATTGGAGGTCTTTTTTTTAGTGCCCTTCAATCTATTACTAATGCGGGATGGAGCGCCTCTGTTCGAAGAATTGGTGAGGCGTTTACAGCTTTTATTCCCATTATGTTGGTGTGTGGATTGATTTTAGCCTTTGGCTTAAAATTCCTTTATCCATGGGCCGATGCCGATAGAATGGCGAGTGATGCACTTTTACAAGTTAAAAAAGCCTATTTAAATTACCCATTCTTTTTAATTCGAATTTTTGGATTTAGTCTTTTACTATGGTTCTTTCGACATCAAATAGTGGGTCGCTCCATAACACAAGATACTACAGGAAATGATGAACTCACCCATTGTGCAGTACCTTGGAGCATTGCTTTTATGTTTGTGTTTGCTCTTGGATTTAGCTTATTCAGTGTCGATTTATTGATGGCCCTACTGCCTTATTGGTATAGCACGATTTGGGGAGTATATTGTTTTTCTGGTTTAATTCAGACTACCTTTGCAGCTATGATTCTTTTTGCTTTTTCAATTATCAATAGTGGCGCGGTCAAAGGTTATATTAATATTGAGCATGTTCATGATCTTGCAAAATTTTTGAAGGGCTTTACTGTTTTTTGGGCCTACATTGCCTTCAGTCAATTTATGTTAATTTGGTATGCTAATATTCCTGAAGAAACCGAATTCTTTCTACTTCGCTCACAAAATGGGTGGTTGGGAATTTCTTTTGGCCTCTTAATTTTCCGTTTTATTATTCCTTTTCTGATCTTATTACCTCGAGGAACAAAACGCAGTGAGGGAACATTAAAATTCGTGTGCTGGTTGGTGATGGTGATGCAGTTTGTGGATTTGTATTGGCTGATCTATCCTAATTTTAATGACAATCATGTGACGTTGGGAGTGATGGACGTTCTCGTTTTTGCTGGAATGGCTGGAGTGTTTATGCTCTCCGTATTTAAATTTTTTGAAAAATTCTCTCCAGTTGCAGTCAAAGATCCAAGGATGCATGAAGCCCTCAATCATCATGTCACTTATTAAGTGTGAGTGATGTTTTTCGAATGAAAAAACTTTTGTTTGATCGTTTAAAACAAGACCTGGCTGCAGAATTGCGCCAGGCCCTTTTGGCTCAATGGCCCGATCTTACTCTTTCAATCGAAGAGATTTATCATTTGCTTGTTTTGCCGCCACAAAAAGAAATGGGGCATTTAGCTTTTGGAGTATTTCCTCTTGCCAAATCTTTAAGACAAGCTCCCCCAGTTATTGCCCAAAAAATTTCAGAATTAATCAATCAATGCAAAAATGAGTCTCGTTTACTTTTACATTTTGAATCAGCTCAAAATATCGGTCCCTATGTGAATTTCTTTTTTTCAGGTAAAGTCCTTTATGACACGATTTTAGTGCCTTACTTAACAGGGTCTGGGTTTAAGCAAAAATTATTTGAATTAGCGCCACGAACCATGATCGAATACTCGCAACCCAACACCCATAAAGAACTTCATGTTGGGCATATGCGAAACGCTTGCTTGGGGGATGCCATAGTTCGGCTCAATCGCTATTCTGGAGTGTCAGTTATCAGTACTACTTTTCCTGGTGATGTAGGAACACACGTAGCTAAATGTCTTTGGTATCTGAAGTACCATAATCAAGAACCCCTTCCAGAGACAGGACGCGGCGAATGGTTAGGAAAAATGTATTCAAAGGGTCATTTATTTTTAGAGGATCGCGAGGATACGCCTGATGAAATCGATGATCGAGAGAAGCTGTCGATCATCTTAAAACAAATCGAATCTCGATCGGGTGAATTTTATGATTTGTGGCGAGAGACTCGACAGTGGTCTATTGATCTGATGAATGAAGTCTATGAGTGGTGTGGAATCAAGTTTGATCACTGGTACTGGGAAAGTGATGTTGATTCCGACTCTGTAAAAACCATTAAGAAATATTTTGCGGAAGGAAAACTCATTGAAAGTGAAGGGGCCATCGGTATGGATCTCAGCACCGAAAACTTGGGCTTTTGTGTGCTGCTTAAGTCTGATGGCAATGGGCTTTATTCCACCAAAGATATCGAACTGGCTCGTAGAAAATTTGTAGAGCACTCCATTGAACGCAGTGTTTATGTCGTTGATATGCGACAAGCACTGCACTTTAAACAAGTTTTTGCAAGTCTGAAACGATTAGGTTTTAAAGAGGCTGATCAGTGTTTTCATTTACAGTACAATTTTGTGGAATTACCCGATGGTGCCATGAGTTCTAGAAAAGGCAATATTGTGCCACTGACTCAATTGGTCAGCCAAATGGAAGCCCATGTAAAGGAAAATTATTTAGATCGCTACGGTTCTGAATGGACTCAAGATGAGGTTAAAACCACCGCCCGTATTATTGCACAAGGTGCTATCAAATATGGAATGCTCAAAATGGACCCCAATAAAAAAATTGTTTTTGATATGGCCGAGTGGCTCAAACTTGATGGTGATTCTGGTCCTTACATCCAATATGCCTACGCCCGGATTCAAAGTATCTTGCGAAAACATCCTTTGAAGGAAATTAAGAATAATTTACAGCAGGCTCTTAATCAAACAACTTGTTCTATTGCTGAGACTTCAGGTAATGAATCAAAAAAACATACACAAATATCTCTGAATTTTCCAGATCATTTAAATAATAATCTTGAGAATGCAGGTATCTCTTCTGGTACTAGAGAAAAAATTTCAAGTGAGTTTGGTAAAGGAACTCAAACTAACATTTCTGAAAATTCTACAGGGCAATACTTGAAGCATGATCTTGAATTGCAATTAATGGTTCTTTTGGGGCAACTCAATACTCAGGTGGCACAGGCTGTAGAAACTTATCGTCCCAATGTTCTTTGCAATTACCTCTATGAAGTTGCAAAACTCTTTTCACAGTTTTATCACGAATGTCCCATCGGACGCGCCGAATCCGAAGATCTTAAGCAAGATCGACTTACCCTTGCTGATGCTACGGGTAGAGTTTTAAAAGTAGGGCTGAGTCTTCTCGGAATACCGGTCCCTGATAAAATGTAAGTCAATAACTTATGCATTCTGAGTGCAAAAAAAGAGCGCTGGATAACTAGCAAGCCATGCAAACACAAAGCGATTTAGACCTAAGCAAAAATAATTTATAATATGAAAAAAAATGGCGAGGATAATATATAAGCCTGTGAATTTTGGAAATAGCCAAACGAGTGGAAAAGTGCATTCAAAAAAAATAACCAATAATGAACTTATACTAATAAATATTTTTTGTTTTGCTAACTTTTGTACTTTAGCTGGCACCGGATAGTTGGAATGTGTGAGGAATACTTGTAAGGCGGAGCCAGACCGCCAAGATTTGTTTTTTAGCTTCACGATGCCAGCAGTAAAATAAGAAAGTGTACAATGAAATGCTAATAAATAAAATCCAATAGGAGTCTTTAATTCTACCAAAGAAAAAGCTAGGCTCACCAAGGTGGCCATGGTCATGGCATCACTTCCCCCATTAAAATTACCTCGGAATCGTAATGCTATGAGAAAGTATGTAATAATAAGTAATGGTATAATAAAACGAGGGAATACAGGGAGGCATAAGGATAAACCTATTTGTAACAGAATTAATAACTTAAAATTATTTTTATAAACCTGATCTAATGAGAATAAAATAATGGAAGGGCAGTTGATAAAATCATTACGGACATGATTCCAGCTCCAAGGGGAGTTGGAATCCAATGTTTTACAGAGGCTAAACATTTCAAAACTTTGTACTATCAGTGACAGACTCAATAAAGCAAAACTGAGAGTTATTGTGAAATCTATAGTCATATCAATTCACAGTCATGAGAATAGAGGGAGTCAGACCATTCAGGAAGACTATTAGTAGTATTAAATTCCAGTGCACCAATTTTAAATTGAAAGTATTTATCTGAATGACGCAATAAAATTTGTTCTTTAATGTAGGAATAGACAATTCTATATGAAGTGAGTGACTGAATTGATATTGCTGATGTTGAGATGGAAAGTTCTGAAATATCATTGAGAAGTTGTTCAATCTGTACTTGGTAAGTGAGAGCTAGATTTTCCGAGGGGTTGTGAAATAATTTTTTGAAATTACGTATCGGTTCAGCTTGGGTGAGAGGGGACCATTCACTGTAATAAATGCCATTTTGACTGGTCCGATAAAATATTTTGGGAATGGGTGATAGTCCTTCAAAGAATCTCCATGAAGGAAACAAAATCCGCATTAATTTCAAATTTTGTTTAGGGATGAGAGTAAAAATTCCTTTCATCACACACAGGATAATAAAAACAGCAGTAAAAGTTATGACTAAATTAAATTTCATTACTTTAAGGCTATTCTAAAATCATGTCTTTTTGCAACATATTTAGTTTAACGTCTCTAGGTAGTTAATCAAGATACGCTGTTCACTCAATTAAACAACTATAACCCGTTCAGTTCACTAGGGCGTATCTTCAATTTGATATGCTGCTAATTCATTTGATTTTGAGTTGAGGCTTCGTTGCTCCTCCTTGGTGAAGTAACTTTCGACTCGTCCTTTGTTGTCGCACCTCTCATCAATTCAAACTTAAACAAATTAGTAGTAAGCTACTACTTTACATTTCAAATAGTTTCACTGAAAACATTAAAACTTTAATGAAAAAGAAGCGCCCAGTTTTGGATAAATGGAGTTCTTTTTTGCTACAGTTTCAGTAGAGATAGAAAGATTTTCAACGGCTCCAAAAAATCCAATTAGATAACGTGGTCCATACTTATAATTCAAATATAATACGTTGGAGAGAGAATTGGATTTAATAAAATTTCCAAATTGAGAATTCTTAGAAATGAGGGAGTAGGAGTAAAGCCATTTTTCGGAGATAGTAAGCTCCAAATTAAGACGCGAGAATTGAATATCAAAACTCGTTTTTACAGAGGTTTTCTCATTATTAATAAAGATATCTTTTGATTCAAAATTTGGGAGGGTACTGCCAAAGGTGAGCTCAATTCGATACAAATGGTCAATAAAAGTAAAACTGGTGCTGCTCAAGCTGATTTTACTTTCAGAAAAAGTCTCATTATATAGAATGCCATAACCAAGAGTATGGTTACGAAATCCAATGGCAAAGGCATTATAATCAAACCCAAACTCAAAAATAATACTATCATTATATTTTATATCATTATTTTTTAAATCCGTATTCTTCCATTTGTAGTTTGTCCCTACCAAAATCATATTAGGATCAAGCATGGTCATTAAGTGAAAATAAGAGGCTTTGAATTGATAGGTAAATTGAGATTGAGGTTCTTCATGAGTGGATTTAAGAATGGGTGCGATGCCAGTGATCATTTGATGTTGATAACTATAGGGACCTTCTGATTTTTCATTTACAATAAACGGCAGTAAATTACCTGTTCGTGAATTAGAGGAGCCATAGCGACTACCACTATTGAGCCATAAACCTAAAGTTGCTAAATTAGTATAAATTTGTGGAACACCATAAAATTTCTTTTCTCTTACATATTTATGAATGGTGTCATAGCCAGTGAATAATCGATCAAATTCCTTTTTAATCGTTATAGGTTCGCTGAGAGTTTGTTGTGGATACAGTTGGATAATTTTAGAGGCATTATTGTCTGGGTACGTTTCTTTGAAATTGCATTCCCTATATTGATAGGGTGGATAAAACTGAAAACCAGTGTTAACGACAATTGGTCGCTCGATTTTGGAGTCAATGAATTCTTCTGTGATATCCCAGATATTGTCTCGATTAATGAGAATATCAGACCCATCGGAACTAATAAATGAAATTTTATCATTCGTGAATTCAACAGGCCATCCTTGTAAGAGTTTTACGATTTCATTCCCTCTTCTTGTTTTTATCACATAAGAGGGAATATCGTAGACTTGTGTTGTTACAGCTAGTGGAAGATAAGAAGAATTATAATAACTCACATTAATAACTTCATATCGTTTTATTTTTTTTATTTTTCCATCAAGAGTTAAAAAAGTTAACTCTAGTGGTTCCACATGCAGAATTATTCCTAACTCTCTTTCACATGAACTTAAATGAATTCCATAAATAACCACAGCATGAGCACTTCTGTTGAAAAAAGTCATAATGCCAAAGAAAAGGATTAAATTCATTATTAAATTTCTAAAAAACGAATTCAAGTGCGCTCCCATAAGAAATATTATTTTCAGTCTGATTAGTACTACCAGAGAAATCCATAAAATTGATATTTTTCTTTGCTATAAAAGAAACCATATATCCCCTAACCGTAATATACTCTCCAAACGAAAAGGCTAATTCCGTTAGACTCGTGAGGTGTTGAAAGTCTACAGAATTAGGAAGGTTGCCATAAACTTCTGAGTACTTGCCGTTGAGCCATATGAGGCTTTCTGCCAATTTAAGGGTTGATAAGAGTTGATAAGAAAAATTGAGTTTAATCAATTGAGCTTTCATACTGAATGAATCAATTTGATTTATGACTGAGGTATCTGAATTAAGTTGAACATCATAGTCCGTGACACCAGTTTTTCTATCGATATTTGTCTTGGAATAAATAAGACTTGTTTCTAAATTCCGATTCATAAATCTGAGTCGAAATATGGGACTAACATTGGATGCGAGCACTTCTCGAAATTGTTTTTTAATATTTATCATATAGGTTGGATAAAAGGTTCCAAATGAAAATGACCAGGCTTCGTAATCAATACCCATAAGAGCCATATAATTGTAACTGGAAGCAACGATGACTTTATTTTCTAAATCTGGAATCAATAATCCACTTAAAGTCGAGTAAAAGGGAGAGCCCGCTGGTAAGGATGCTAAGTTACCAAGAAAGACACCATGAAAGAGATGGCTTTTAGCTTCAGTATAATAAGAAAATGGATTAGAAACACTGGGAGATTCCGTAAAAAAACCTCCGCCCATTTTCCAAAAATTTTGAAAACGATAGGGCTCTCCACTCGAAGATTGATAATAAATTGGAAAGTTTTGAAAGCCCTGATCTTTACTTTGAATATTAATAAATCCCATGCGAGCATGTTTTTCGAATAGAAAGGGCCTTGCATAAAAATAAGTGCGTTCTTCAAAACTTTTTATTTGTTCAAGACCATTATCAAGGGAAGAAAAAAATTCCTCGACTCTAATTAAATCCACTAAGATTTGAGAAGGCAGTACGCCCTTTTTCGTGTCAGAAGTGAAAGTACAATTTATTGGAAGTTCTCCAATAAGGGGATGATCAATTGGTTTATTTAATAATAGGGAGTTTTTTTGTTCAAGGGTGGCTTTGCGAAATTTTATAATCTGATTTAGATCAATGAGATGAGTTTTTCCCTCAATATCATAAACGATGACGAGATTTTCTATAAACCCAATAGGCCAACCTGTAATGATTGAATTGTTTTTGTCAGATAAATAAATATCTTTTAGTAAGGACTGTAGTTCTTCTGTTGGTTTTATATTATGGATCGGATTTTGAAGTGATTTGTAAATTAGAATGGCCTTTATTTTATTCTTATTAAGAGTAATGAATTCACCTTCTTGGGTTAAAAGATGAACAGAGTCGTCTTCAAGACCTAAAATTAAACCTGATTGTGAACGACAATCTTCATTAATTAAAGTATAAAGGTCTGCAGCATGCACATGGATGCCTATAAAAGTTAATAACAGTATATAATTAATAAACCACCGATTCATTGCAAAGTCCTTAAAGGTTGTTTGAAAAATACTATCATCAAGGTTGTTTTCACTTTCATCGAATCGAAATGCTTCGGAGTCCGACTCTCTCGTTCCAGTTCAAAACATCGAATTGAATACTTTTCAAACAGCTAATTACTATTTTTATTTTTGAATTCTCTCCAGAGAATCAAAATGATCAATTATATTTAGAAAAGAATCAAGTAAAACGATGGATAAAGTTGATCCATGGCTAACATAACTAAATGCTAAATTTATAGTTTGATTTTGATCTTTTATAAGCTTTAATTTATCAATGACTGGGCAGACCACTGGTTCATTAAGACTGTGGCGCTTGCCAGAATCAGTGATCGAAAATTGAGTGATGACAGATGTAATATCAATATCGGAATTGATGTAGCTCTGAAAATCTTTTATTTCCCCAGAGTTTGATATAATTTTAGATCTTTTGGTTTCATTATTTATTAAATAAATTCCCTGAATTGGAATCATCAATAAATAATTTATCCTACAATTGGGATCAGATGAGTTAAGATTAAGAAATAATGTCTTGTCAGTATATTGAAACTTGATTTCTGTTGTGATACCTCTGAGCGAGTATCCACGTCGTGCTCCCTTTAATGAATCATCCTGGCTATCAATAGATTGAACATAATTGATTTTAGAAAGGGGTAGATACGTTTCGTTGGAGTCCTCTTTTGAAAATTCAATATCTTTAATGATAGTATATCGAGTGACAGATTGGTAACTATAAAGAGGTTGATAATATTGTTTTGAATTGGAATGAATCGCATTGTCATCAATCATAGAAAATCCATTTTCAGTAATATCAGTCATCGCGAAATATTTTTCAGGTCCATAGGACGAACTTTGGTTGAAGGGATCAAGATCATCATTCTGTTCGTTTATTTTTTTTGTGCAAAAGTCAGATAAAGTGGCTTTGAGCTCGATAAGCTCTTCTTGGTTGAAGAGGTTTTCATTTGGCTCGTAGATTTGTGACAGTTCACTGGTTTTTGTAGGTGTAGAGATAGGATAAATAAAATATTTTAAAGGAAGCGGATTTTTTTTGGCTAGTTTAATAGACTGGCTCGACTTTTCATCTTCGGCCTTCGATGGTATTTCTTCTACTCTTAAAACCCTAAAATCATATTTTTTTCGACATTCAATTTGAAAGCGATTGGGAGTATCATTGGTTGAGGAAGTTATATTCGAAAGCGGTGCTATATTAGAAGGGATAATTTTAAAATGGTTATTTTCCTTTTTTACAAGTCCTTGTACTCCGATATACATATTAAGTTCAAATCGATTTTCTCTAGTAATGGGGTTTTTATAGATCACTATATGCTTATTTAAACCATTTTTATATTTTCCCTGATGTAATAAAAAGAAACTTTCAGTGATATTTTTTCCTTTAATTATTTTGTCTTGGAAACCTGGACTACAACTTATAAATAAAAGAGAGTAATAAACGACTCTAATAAGATTGCAGTATTTTTTTGATTTAAATAACATAGTAAGTTCTCATTTCATATTTGTGCAATAACTATGTATCAAAATTCAAGTTGATTGATTTCTAGTTCAGATCTAAATCCTATTTTTTGGAGTAATTAATATGCACAAATTAACCGAGTAAAACAAGTATAATATAATGCAATCGCTGTAAAATGTTATATAAGTGGATACGGGTGCCAATTTCACCTTTGGGGCTTAGTTTATTTGACGATCGAATTCTGGATAAAAATTTAGATAATAAATATAATATTAATTCAGTTTTGCTTAAAAAAGATGATGGCTGATGAATTGGAATTCCTAAAGTATCAAGTCATCAGTAAGTGATCGTTAAATCCAGTGGTAATTCGAGGGGAAGTATCTAAAAATTGATTTTGACGAAGTTCTGTGATTTATATAAGAATTCTAAATACTATTTAGGCACTTATTGAGGCCATAAAAATTTAATTTTTATTTAAGAATGACCGAATGGATCGTCACCGCCAATATTTGAAAACAATAGAGGAAACATGAAAATTATTTCTAAATTAAGATTTATGAAGCATCTCTATGTTCAAGTCTTGTGTGCTATTGCTCTAGGCGTACTCTTAGGCTTAATGCGCCCTGAAACTGGAATTGAAATGAAATTTTTGGGGGATACTTTTCTCTCCCTTTTAAAAATGCTCATTGGTCCAATGATATTCACAACGGTGGTTCTTGGTATTTCTAATTCTGGAAACTTGAAGAAGGCGGGAAGGGTAGGTGTCAAATCACTCATTTACTTCGAAACCGTTTCGAATATTGCATTAGCCGTGGGTCTAATTGCCGTGAATGTGCTCAAGCCAGGAAAGGGTTTTAATATTGATCCCGCAAGTCTCGATCCGACCCCTATTTTAGAATACACTAAAAAGGCCGAAACGACTTCGATGTTTGATTTTATAAAAAATATCATCCCCAAAACTTTTGTTGAGGCCTTCACTGGATCGGGAGATCTTTTGCAAGTATTATTCTTAGCGATTTTATTTGGTTATGCCATTAGTAAACTTGATGGGAAAGCTAAGGTAGTCAGAGATATGATGGAAGCCCTCTCACAAATATTTTTTAAGATCATTCATCTTTTAATGCATTTTGCGCCCTTAGGAGCCTTTGGGGCCATGGCATTTACGATAGGAAAGTATGGCACCCAATCTTTTGGTCCACTTTTATCTTTGATGGGAACTTTTTATCTTACCTGTTTCATCTTTATATTTTTTGTATTAGGTTTTGTGGCTAAACTAGCAGGCTTTAGTATTTTCCGGTTCATCCAATATATTAAAGAAGAATTATTGACAGTTTTAGGGACGTCTTCTTCTGAAAGCGTTTTACTTCCTATGATGGAGAAATTGGAAAAATTAGGTTGTTCGAAATCTGTGGTAGGACTCGTTGTACCCACGGGATATTCGTTCAATTTAGATGGGACAAATATTTATTTGACTATCGCCGCTGTTTTTATTGCCCAAGCACTCAATATTGAACTCACATTGTTTGATCAGTTGAAATTCTTATTAGTTGCAACCATTACTTCGCAAGGTGCATCGGGCGTTACAGGGGCGGGTTTTATTACTTTGGCAGCAACTTTAACAGTTATACCTTCCGTGCCAGTAGCTGGTTTGGCTTTAATTTTTGGAATTGATCGTTTTATGTCTGAAGCAAGAGCTATAACCAATACGATTGGAAATGGTGTTGCTGCAGTGGTGATTTCTAGGTGGGAAAAGGAGTTGAATGTCATACTTTTAGATAAGGAACTAAGTCGCCATCAAAAGCAGTTTTGACAGAAAATTCAATGTAATTATTCGTAAAGACAAGGTATTGATAAAAGGATAAGGTACTAACCCCATTACATAAATGCTCGAATTGACTCATGGATAAATGACATTTCAATAAATGACATTTATTGGTTCTATGTCAGAATAATAACATCTATTTTTAAAATTAAATGTTTGGTACTCTTCTTTATCAGTTTGATTTATATGGCGCTTGAACCTATGAAGCGTAGTAATAAACAAAGAGTTTACAAATCAAACTTCGAGATAATAACCTAGTTAGGAGCCATTATGAAAAAATCAGTTATAGTAATATTACTTCCTGCGATCTTTTGTTCAATATTAACTCAAGCAAAGGAATCAAAATCTTCCGAAAGTGCTACTGCTATAAAGTGGCTCGGGGACTACGTTTCTTCATCAGTACTCCATTTTCCTGTAGGAAGTAAAGAGGAATGCCTGAAAGATTATTCTAGTGGTGACTACGATAAAGAGAGTGGGCACTGTTATTTTAAAGTAGGAGATGCAAATCAAATCTCAATTAAAGATGATAAAATTAATAATAAATATGTAGTTAAAGTTTCAACCGTTTACGGGCCGGCAAATCAGAGAAGTTTTAACGGTGAAGTCACACATGCTCACTTTGGTTCAAATGGTATTACTTCCGTGCGAGCCGTAGCAGTCGAAAATAGTGAAGCTAGTCAACCTGAAGAAGGTGATGTCGGTGCGGGTGGTGGTTCAGACTGCCGTGAGCTTAAAATTGAGTTATCAAATAACTATAAAACAGCAACGGTTATTACTAATTTGGTCGAAGATTGTGATTCACACTTAGGTTTTACTGCAACAAAAAAATAAAACAAAAAATTTATAAAAATACTTTTTAAAAGTAATATTTTCTTCACTATAGAAATGTTATATTTATATACCGAAATTTATAACAGTTCGCTTTGTAAAGAACATAGGCAATTAATTGGACAAAATAAACCACTTAGTTATGGTTTATTTTGTCGTTTTTGTCTATTATTTAGAGTCATTTAATAAAAGGTTATCCAAAAAGTGACGAAGATCCTAATTTTTCTATTTATTTCGTTCGATAATCAAATTCAATTTAGTATTGACGCTAAAGCATTTCCAGTAAAATCCGATAAATAATATAGCTAATTTTGTTCTAAATTTCTTTTTTATAATTTAAAATGATTTCAATAAATGGACTAGTTATGACTCAAATACGAACTCTGCTAGATACTTCGATAGATGATAGTATAGATCTTAACATTGAGTTTGAAATTGGAAAAAGATTGAGCAGTAGTGGGTTTGCACATTTATCACTACTGGCTGTGGTACTTTTTTTTACACCATTTATTAATGATCATAGAAAAATAACAATAGCAATAAGCCTTCCTCTGATCATTTTTAGTATATTGCGAATTATAATAAGTTTAAAACAAAAAACATTTTATCCTAATAAAAAAAAAATATGGCTGTTATTATTTGATTTGTTTTTATTGATAACGGCTACATTTTGGGGTTTATTTTGTGTAGCGTCTATACATTACTATGGTCTTACGAGTGCAACGACTTCTATTTTACTTTTGATCATCAGTGGCATTTGTTCAGGAGCTGCAAGCTCACTTAATCCAAGTTCTTTAAGAGCAAAAATATTTATTGGAATCACTTTAATTTTACCAATATTAGATATTATATATATAAAAAACTCACTCAGTTATGCATTTGCTTTGATTTTTATAATTTATGGAATATTTTTGTATATTCAAATTCGCAATCAATCTAATATTTATTTAAATTTATTATTGACAAAACAAACTACTGAAAATCAAAAAAGAGAAATAGAATCAGCATTGCAAGTTGCAGAATCAGCACTGCAAAATAAAGCACGATTTATAGCTAATATGAGTCATGAAATAAGAACACCAATGAATGGTATAATTGGTTTAACAAATCTTCTGTTAAGTTCAACTGAAGATAAAATTAGTATTGAACGACTCAGGATAATTCAAAATTGTGGGAATTCTCTTCTTGATCTTATCAATGATGTACTCGATTTTTCAAAATTAGAAGTCAATAAAGTAGAACTTGAACTTCAGTCCTTCCCTCTGCATATTATTGTTAATGAAGTGCTTGAGCTCTTTCATCAAAGAGCAACAGAAAAAGGGATTGCACTTTCTTACTCTTATGAATCTAATGTACCGAAGTTGATCATTAGTGATGTAACTCGATTCAGACAAATTCTTATCAATCTCATTGCTAATGCGATTAAATTTACAGAGACAGGTAGTGTCGAAATTAAATCTCAGGCCGTTTGTTCAATTCGAAATAAATGGGAAATTGAATTTTCAATAAAAGATACTGGAATTGGAATTCCTGACGATTTACAAGATAAATTATTTCAATCTTTTTCACAGGTTGATGCATCAACAACGCGTCGATTTGGTGGTACGGGGTTAGGGTTAGCTATTTGCAAAGGACTTTGTGAAAAAATGGGTGGAAGTATCTCGTTTGAAAGAAATATTGGAAAAGGTTCTATATTTAAATTTTCTTTTAAAGCAGAAGAATCTGACTTGATGGACGTTATCGAGCCTATCGATCCATTTAAATTAGTTGATGCTAATATGGGAATTAGTAACCCACTTCGAATTTTACTTGTTGAAGATAATCGAACCAATCAAATTGTGGCGGCCGGATATCTAAAAAAACTTTCATATATTGTAGATATTGCAGCCAATGGAAAAGAAGCATTAGACTATCTTAGTCAACAATCCTATGACCTAATATTAATGGATTGTCATATGCCTGTTATGGATGGTTTTGAAGCAACAAGAAAAATTAAAAAACTATTCTTAGACTCTAATAGCCCCAGAATTGTAGCTTTAACTGCTAGCATGACATCCGAAGATACAAAAAATTGTTATGAATGTGGTATGGATGGAGTCATTGTAAAACCGATTACAATTCCCAATCTTTTAAAAGTCTTAAAAGAATGTATTTCATTTTTAAATACATCAAGAAAGTCGAGTTAGATCAATGCGAAGTTTTCAAACTTTTAATCAGGATCAATTTTTTGCCAATTTTCATAATATGGAAGATCTTGCATTCGAAGCTATAAATGATTTTCTCATATCACTTCCACAAATCATTACTGAAATAAGTAGTGCCATTAACTCCAAAAATGCATTAGCACTTGAAATTTCAGCGCATTCTTTAAAAGGTTCACTATCAAATTTTTATGCTGAATCATCAATGATAATAGCATGGAAATTGGAACAAATGGGGCATTGTAATGACATGAACGCAGCGGATCTAATATTAAATGATCTAAATTTAGAACTGCAAAAGTTTGAATTAGAGCTTAGGAGTTTACTTAATGATAGGAACTAACATGAGTAATAAAACGATTTTAGTTGTTGAAGACAATGATTTTGATCGTAGAATGCTTGTTAAAGTCCTCACAAGGAAGAGTTTGTTTAATATTATTGAGGCAACTAATGGTAATGAATGCCACCAAATAATTGAATCCAATGCAGTGGATCTTATACTTATGGATATAATGATGCCTGGAACATTTGGAACGCAAGTTCTTATGAAAATAAGAGAAAAATATAATCCCATAGAGCTGCCAATAATAATGGTAACATCAAAAGCAGATGCCTCAGATATCACAGGTTGTCTTCATAGTGGTGCAAACGATTACATTACTAAGCCTTTAAATTTTGATATTGCCCTATCTCGAATTTCAACACATCTGAATCTTGCGCATTTATCTAAAGAAATGGTAAAATTAAAAGAAATGTCAGCCTTAGATGCAATGATAACAACTTATAATCATGAAATAAATAATCCATTAACAATAGCATTAGGGTGTTTGAGTTCTCCACTTATGAAGGATGAAGCTTCAGTTGAAAAATTGAAATCAGCTTTGTGGAGATTGTCTGAAATTGTTAAACAAATTCGGGACGTGACAAATAAAAAAGAAGCAGAATTTGGTGTGTATTATGGCACTACTAATTTTGTCAAAATAAAATAATGTGATCAGCTATAGTTCTGTTAAATAAAAGCAATTAGTATTAGTATCTGTTCTATATTGATTTAATCAATTTCTATTTAGCTAACTACAATCTATTTTTAAGGAATTGGTAATTATATTGGAATCCAACTATTTAAAAATGAAATAAATGAATGAGACAAAATACACCAATTTTAATAGTTAAAATAAATTAAATTAATATGGTAGTTGCCTAAACATTTAATTTTATTAATTGAAATACAAGTAATTTAATTACTGGCTAACTTTTAGCACCTTATGTTTATAATTTAAAATCCGAAATATAAAGCAACTAACAACTATGTAAAATTAAAATCAAAAATTAGAGGAGTTAAATATGTCTAAGTGGACTAAAGGTTTAAGAGCGAAATTATTAATGATGGGAGTTTTTCCAATTCTGGTCCTTGGTCTTTTATCCTATATCGCACTCAATGCTTTAGGTGATTTTAATAAAAGATTAGATACGGCTTATAATGTTCGAGCTAAATTAATAGAATCTGCGGGTGAGATTGATTCAAGTGTCCATGCTCTTGGACGTTGGATGTGGTTGACCTATGGTTTAGCTGGTCAAAATGAATCTAGAAATAAATTCATTAAAAATAGTTTAGATGAAATAGAGGAATTATCATCGACTATAGATAAATATTTAAAATTACCTCGAAGTGAAAAAATAATTGAGCTTTTTGCAACAGTTGAAAAAGAATGGCCTCAAGCTAAAAAAGGGGCATTAGATGCTATAAATTATTTAAAAACTCATAATGTAAAGGATAATGAACTTGCAAAAAAAGTTCTATTAGAAGAGATGGTCCCCCATCTTGTACCTATGAGCAATACTATGAATCTTATAAAGCAACAAATGCATATTCTATTAGAAAAAGAAATTGATGATGCTAATAATTTTGCTTCTATTACAGTTCAAAAAGTTGTTTTGATATCTGGAATAAGCATGCTTGCTTGCTTTATCATATCGATTTTAATTGCCATTGGTCTTGCCAAAAAATTAACAACTGTTTCTTCAAGTTTACATGAGGCCAGTGTCCAAGTTCATTCAGCATCAACTCAAATAGCGGCTTCCTCAGAGGAACTATCACAAGCTGCTACAGAACAAGCGGCATCTCTTGAAGAAACGGCGGCATCTCTTGAAGAAATTAGTTCAATGATTGCAAAATCAACTGATAGTGCTAAAATGACGTCTGCGAGCTCGACCGAATCACAAGCAAAAGCAGAAGAAGGTAAGGTTGCAGTTGAACAAATGATTACGTCTATGGATGAAATCAGTGAAAGTAATGAAGCCATAATGGTTCAGATTAATCAAAGCAATCAACAAATGTCGGAGATTGTTAAAGTCATTCAAGAAATCGGCGAGAAAACAAAAGTTATTAACGACATTGTTTTTCAAACAAAATTACTATCATTTAACGCTTCTGTTGAAGCTGCCAGAGCCGGCGAGCATGGTAAAGGATTCGCTGTTGTCGCTGAAGAAGTAGGAAATTTGGCGCAAATGAGTGGCAATGCTGCAAGAGAAATTTCAGATATGTTAACGGGTAGTATATCAAAAGTGGAGCGTATTGTTCAAGATACAAAAACGAAGGTAGAAACTCTTATTTCATCAGGAAAACAAAAGGTTGATTCTGGAGTTAGCGTGGCAAGGCAATGTGCTGAAGTGTTAGGTGAAATTGTTGAAAATGTAACGAAAGTTTCATCATTTGCTCATGAAATCTCTTCTGCTTCTCAAGAGCAAGCGCAAGGTGTAGCAGAAATTAATAAAGCGATGTCACAAATGGACACTGTAACACAACAAAATGCAGCGACGAGTGAAGAAGCAGCAAGTGCAGCGGAAGAACTTTCTGCACAATCTGAAGCACTTAAAAGTGCTGTAGAAGATTTAGTACGAACGGTTGATGGTGGAGATGTTAATAATGGCATGTCTCATACTAATCAAACGATGGTAAGTCAGTCTTCTCAGAAAAAATCAGTTAAAAAACCAACACAACAAAATGCGCGAGTGATTCATTTAAGATCTAATAAAGTTGCACAAGCAAATCATACAGATATGGCTAAAGCGGTTGGAGATAATTCAGTTCCAGATAGAAATCATAATGGTTTTAAAGATATCTAAAGGATTTTTAAATGTTGTTAAATTTGGAATTATTTCCTGATCTTACTAAAGAGGACTTTCTTTATTTTAAGAAAGTCCTTCATGATTTAACTGGAATTTCTTTATCAGAAAGTAAGCGGGAATTAGTTAAGTCAAGAATACGATCACATATTCAAGATCTTGGTTTTCAGACTTATTCTGAATATCGAAGGCACTTAACAAAAATTTCTAATGACAACCATGAATGGCAAAAATTTGTAAACTTATTTACAACAAATAAAACTGATTTTTTCAGAGAAATAAAACATTTTGATTTTATTGAGTCAAATTTAGTATCACATTGGCAATCAGAAAAGATTAAGGATGTTAAAATATGGTGTTGTGCTGCTTCAACTGGACAGGAGCCATATAGTTTATCAATGGTACTAGCGAAATCACTTCCACTAAGTGTCAATTTTAAAATTCTAGCCACTGATATAGATACAGATGTTCTGCAAAAAAGTCGAAATGGAGTTTATCCTATAGCCAAATTATCGGAAATCCCAAAGGACTATCAAGATAATTACGTTAATATTGGTAAAGGTGATGTCAGAAGTTGGTTTCGTATTTCGGATTCAATACGAAATCATATTGATTTTAAACAGCACAATTTAATCGATTCCACTTATCCTGGAAGTGAAATATTTGATGTAATTTTTTGCAGAAATGTTTTAATATATTTTACTCCAGACACAATTAAAACCCTGATGAAAAAGTTGCATTTATCTTTGAAAAAAAATGGGATATTATTTATTAGTCACTCTGAAGCTATACCCTATTGTTCAGATCTATTCCGTTTGATTCAACCTTCGATTTATAAAAAGGTTTAAAATATTTATGAGTAAGCAGATCTTAAGTTTGAATATAGCTGAATTGATCGTTGCAAAAGAGGATATTGTTGTATCAACAGTACTGGGTTCATGTATTTCAGTTTTTTTATTTTCACCAACAAAACGGGCTGGTGGTGTGATCCATTATGCCCTTCCCAGAAGATTTGATTTGAAAGAAGATGAACCATTAAAGTATGGTGATTTTGCTATTCCCAAACTGATTGCTGAAATGGAAAATCTTACTGGCACTGAGAGTTCTACTTTTGTTGCAAAGCTTATTGGTGGCGCTAATAATGTTGGTTCCAGCAAACCACATAATAATATTGGTAATGAAAACATTTATATCGCTCGCGAGATTTTGAAACAATATGGCATTAAAATTATTGCCGAGGATGTTGGTGGTAGAGTTGGTAGAAAAGCTCTTTTTCATATTTGTACTGGTCGTCTTCAAAGTGCCTTGGTTGGTCCAGGATATAGTCGTCCTTCAGCTGAAAAAGCAATAAGTGAAGATAATTTAAAAATACCAATTGTAAAATCAAATAAAAAACAAATTATTTCAAATAAAAAAATACGTGTATTAATAGTAGATGATTCGAAAACAATTCGACAACTCTTAAAACGCATTTTCTCTCAGGACTCTGAAATTGAAGTTGTCGGAGAAGCAGAAGATCCCATTCAAGCAGACAAACTTATTGATACTTTAAAACCTGATGTTCTAACCCTTGATGTTCATATGCCAAAAATGACGGGAGTTGAGTGGCTTGAACAGCTTTTACCCATTCGACCCATTCCTGTAGTAATGATTACTTCTTTACAGCTTCAAGAAGGAAATGAAGTATTTCGAGCTTTAGAATTAGGAGCAGTTGATTATATTCAGAAACCAGTTGCAAGCGAATTAAAAGAAGTGAGCCTTGTTATAAGAGAAAAGATTAGGGCGGCATCCGTAGCAAAAGTTAGATCCAGTAATAAGAAGAAATCCATAAATGTATTTCTAAATCAAAGTATTCAATATAAAGCTGGATTGATCGTGGCAATAGGAGCTTCAACCGGTGGAACCGAAGCCGTTCGAGAATTACTATTAGGTTTACCAGCTAGTATTCCCCCCACTATAATTGTTCAACATATTCCACCTATTTTTTCAAAGGCATTTTCTGATCGCCTCAATAGTTTGTGTCCCTTCGAAGTAAAAGAAGCTGAAAATGGAGATGCATTATTAAAAGATCGAGTTCTTATCGCTCCAGGTGGAAAACAGATGAAAGTTATTAAAAATAATTCAGGTTTTGTCGTAGAAATCAATGATGATTCTCCAATGAATCGTCATAAACCATCAGTGGATTATCTTTTTCACTCAGTGGCTAATCTTGTAGGTAAAAAAGCAATTGGTATTATCCTCACTGGTATGGGAGCTGATGGAGCCAAAGGTTTACTAAGTATGAGAATAAAAGGTGCAAGAACATTAACCCAAGATGAATCAACTTGTATTGTTTATGGAATGCCCAAAGTAGCTTGGGAAATTGGTGCAAGTGAAGAAGTATTAAAGCTTGAGAATATCGCAAAGAAAATTGTTGAAATTGGGATGCATCAAGTAGCTGCTTAAGTATTAGAAAATGAAAGGATACTGCATTTAAATGGATGAATTCGAAAAGGAAATGAAAGCAAGCTTTTTAGATGAAGTGAGTCAATTGCTTGCCGATGCAGAGCAATGTTTTCTTGAATTGGAAGATAATCCAACTGATAAAACTATTCTTGAGAAAATTTTTAGAATTGCCCATAACATTAAAGGGAGTTCAAAGGCAGTTGGATTTAATGAATTAGGTGCCTTTACTCATGAATTTGAAACATTTATGCTCCTTTGTAAATCTGGAGAGATACCAATTGGCACCTCAACAATCTCATTATTATTAAAATGCAACGATCATATTAAGGAATGGATTTCAGTTCTTAATGACGACTTAAACTCTGTTTTAGATAGTAATAATTTAATCAATGAGATTCAAAATTTTAGCTTTAAAGAAGAGTCTGTCCCAGAATTAAATAATGAAGAAATTGAATTATTCCAGCAAGAAAATGAAGGTGAGATATTGGATTCTAATAGTAATGATGAATCGATTAGCATCGATGAAATTAAACTATTAGAATCTAAAGTGCTAAATCCTAAACCTATAATAAAAGAAAATGAACATCAAGTTAAATTAGTTACCGTGGAAGCACCAACAAATAAAATTGAAATATCAGAATCTAATAAAGAGAAATTATCAGTAGCAAGTTCAAAAATTGCAACGGATGAAAGCATCCGAGTGAGTTTAACTCGATTAGAAGGATTGCTTAATTTCGTAGGGGAGCTTGTAATATTACAAACTGTTCTCAAAGAACAAGTGCAAATTGGTAACCAATTAGTATTAAAAAGAACAGTCGATTTAATGGGAAAGGTAACCAAAGAAGTTCAAGAAATTTCAATGAGCTTAAGAATGGTCCCACTCAAACAAACTTTTCAAAAAATGCAGAGAATTGTTAGAGACACGTCATCTCAGTTATCGAAGCGAGTTCAATTGATATTAGATGGTGAAGACACAGAAGTTGATAAAACTGTGCTTGAATCTCTCGGTGATCCACTTGTTCATATCATTAGAAATGCGGTTGATCATGGAATCGAAAGCACTGAAGAAAGAAAAAACCGTGGTAAACCTGAAATAGGACGAATTTTACTTCGCTCTTATCATCAAGGTGGAAAATTAATTATTGAAATTAAAGATGATGGAGCTGGAATTTCAGCTGAACGATTAAAAGAAAAAGCAATCGAAAAAGGTATCATTAAATCAGGTCAACAACTTTCTGAAACTGAATCTATAAATTTAATTTTTCATTCTGGGTTCTCGACTAAATCACAGGTGACTGATGTTTCTGGTCGAGGTGTTGGAATGGATGTAGTTAAAACCAATATAGAACAAATACAAGGTGAAGTCATTGTTGAATCAGAACTTCATGTTGGAACGACATTTAAAATTATTCTTCCTCTTACGCTTGCAATCATTGATGGTATGATTATTCGCTGTCAGAATGAAAGATATGTAATTCCTTTATCGCATGTTCATGAAACTTTAAAACCAGATCCGAAAGATTTAAAATATGTTACTGGTTTAGGTGAAGTTCTTAATTTAAGAAATGAAAATCTTCCGCTTATTAGATTAGATCAAATTTTAAATCAAGGTAAGAAAAATAAAGTGACATCTGATCAGATTGCAATAATTGTTCGAGTTCACGGTCAACCTTTTGCAGCTCTAGTTGATGAAGTTATTGGTCAACATCAAGTGGTGATAAAAAAACTAGGTTCTGAAATGCAAAATTTATCAGGATATAGTGGAAGCTCTATCCTTGGTGATGGTAAACCAGCACTTATTTTAGAACTCAGTGAGTTAGTTCACTCATATCGTCAAATAAATTCAAACAATATAAAAAGGCAGGTATCAATATGAATAAAGAAAACGTGAACTTTGAAAATGGAAAGCAAGATGAAATTTCCCATAATCAAAATTTAAATGATCGGTATCTGTGTTTTTCATTAGGAAGTGAAGAATACGCAATTCCTCTCTTATCAGTAAGAGAAGTCATAGCCATTCCAGAAATTACTCCAGTACCACAAGCAGCCTCACATTTTTTAGGAATAATGAATCTTAGAGGTCAAGTTATTTCAGTCATTGATCTTCGAACAAAACTTTCAATTAAACCTTCGAATACTCTTGAAAGTGCTATTATTATTTGTGATTTGAATCCAAATTCTATGGGTGTTGTTGTTGACTCTATAAATTGTGTCATAAACCCTGGACCAGATCAAATTTCAGAAAAACCAGAAGTTCAAAGTCAAAAGAGTACGGATTATATTCAAGGAGTATATAGAGAAAAGGATAAACTCATTGTATTATTGGACATATCAAAAGTTCTAAATGCTGGTGAACACCGAGAGATTTTACAAGCGGCTAATAAAAATAAGTTAAATAAAGGTGCTTAATCTCACGAGGAGACCTGGATATGGATCAATCTAAGAATTCAAAGAGTATTCTGATCATCGATGATGAGCAGCAAATCTTAGAACATTTACGAATTGAAATGGCTAAGGATTTTAATCAGGTTTTTACTGCTGAAGATGGTAAGAGTGGCTTAGAAATAATTCGCTTACAACGTCCAACAATAATCATTTCTGATTTTTTTATGCCAGAACTTAATGGTCTTGAAGTACTTAAAACGTTAAATGAGGAAAATCTGTATATACCTATAATTTGGATGACCGGGTACGCAAAAAATGAAATACAGAAAACTGCTTGGATGAATGGTGTTTACGAAATTATTGAGAAACCGTTTGAGATTTCTGATTTAAAAAAAATTATTTCAGGACTTCTTGTGGAAAAAGCTGAAGACTTTCGAGTAAATCATTCTAAAATTGCCACAAAAATTTCAGTTCACAATGTTAATTTAGCAATTGAAAAGCAATTATATGATCCCTTGGTGCAACATTGTGCTAAAAAAAATATTTCAATTACGAGTTTTATTAATCAGCTTGTAGAACAAGCTATAAAGAAAGTTGCATGAAAAATATCAGCTCACTTAAAAATCGATTTGATTCTTCTAAACAGACTCTGCTTTCTAATGAAGAGCGAAAGGCAATCAATAAAATCATTACTCTAACACGTGAGCTAACAGGTGTACAACTCAATGAGCATCATCAAGCAATGATTATTTCTAGATTACGTAAAAGACTGATTGAATTAGAAATTAATACTTTTGCCGATTACGTTGATTATTATAATTCTTATAAATCCTCTGAGTCATCAAAACTTATTACTTTATTGACAACACATTATACCTATTTTTTTAGAGAATTTGCACATTTTGAGTTTCTTATTAATAAAGCGATTCCTGCGTTATTACCAATTATCAAAGCAAGAAAAGATCAAACCTTACGAATTTGGGTTGCAGCATCGAGCCGTGGTCAAGAGGTTTATAGTTTAGCAATGTATCTCGATTTTCATTTAAAACGTTTTGATTCAAATATAAATTTTGAAATATTAGGGACCGATATTGATTCAGAGTGTATTGCTGTAGCTAAGAATGGAGTTTACCCACGAAATGAATTAAAGGAAGTTCCCCTAGCACTACTCGGTGATCATTGGATCAAAGGGTCAGGTGAAGTTGAAAATTATGTTAAAGTTAAAAAAAATCTTCGTTCACATTGTCAGTTTGAAATTTTAAATTTACTCGAGTTAAAAACGACTTTTAATCCCAGCAATAAATTTGACCTTATTTTTTGCAGAAATGTCTTTATCTATTTTAATGCTGACCAAATTAAATTGATTGCTAATGAATTATTGGCACGAATGATACCAGAAGGGTATTTTTTTATTGGGATTTCAGAATCACTCTCAAATTTAAATTTACCAATAGCGAGTCCTGGGCCTTCTGTCTATAGACACAAATTGCAAATAGAAAAATCAATCGCTAATTCAGTTATTAGTAAATCAACGATACCATCAAAAATTAGTCCAACCGGGTTTAAACCTACAATAATTCATAATATAGATTCAAAACATGTAACTGTTCCGCCATTAATACGAGTTTTATGCGTAGATGATTCATCGACAATTCTTATGCTACTTAAAAAAATTCTTTCAAAAGAAAATGGTTTTGAAGTTGTGGGTGTTGCCAATAATGGAATTGAAGCCAAAAAGCAACTGGCCTTACTTAAACCTGATGTTATGACTCTTGATATTCATATGCCTGAACAAACTGGCATTGAATATTTGGAACAAAACTATAAATTAGGACATCCACCAGTAATTATGGTCACGTCTGTCTCACGAGAGAATGCTGATCTTGCAGGGCGATCACTGTCTTTAGGAGCTAGTGATTATGTTGAAAAACCTGCCATGTCAAATATGTCTGAACGTGGCGATGAAATACGTAATAAATTGCGATATTCATTGCAAACAAATACGCAGGGTCAACAACCCAATCTTCGTTTGGATCATGCTTTTCAAAAAGCGTCACGAATGGAACATCTTGAATCTAAAATTAGAATCATCGTTTTCCCACTCTCTGCACGCAAAAAAATTAAAACTGTTTTATCAGAGTTATCAGGAACACAACCACCCTGTCTTTTATTTGTAGACGGATTCAATGAACCCCTATCTAATTTTAGTGAATTATTAACAAATGAATTCGGTCAGAAAGTGATAAATCATACTGGACCTATGAAAAAATATAAAAATAATGATTTAATTTTAATGGATATTAATAACACAATACAAGAATTAGTTAAAATTATTCCTAAAGAAATGAGTATATCCATACTTGTTTTTGGTGAAATTTCAACGGATAGTGCACTAAAATTGAAATTATTCAAAAATGCTCAGTTTGTTTTAGAGGATTTGGGTTCAGGTAAAGGGAGTAAGAATTTAACTGATGTAGCTTATGACGTTGTACCTCATACAAGTTTTGCTTACCTATCTAATGAATATTTTTCTAAACAAAAAAATGCAATTATAATTAAAAAATAAAATAATAATTTTTTCTAATCTAATCTAATCTAATCAAAAAGATTGTTTTCTGAATTTATTTTAAAAATCAATGAATAAATACCGCAGTTGGCGATTACCGTATTTTTCTTTTTACTAATCCTGATTAATACCTTGGCTTGTATCAGTAGTAGAGTGCGTTTAATTTAAATTTACCAGAAGCAACTCTCTAATAAATTTTCATTGAACCGATGAGTTTATCAGTAAGCTCATTAAAAAAACATACTGATCTTGCTATTGAGGAGTTCATATTCAATGTCTAAAGAGCTTGAAATTATTTGTATTGATGATGAGCCAGAGATCCTCGAAATATACTCGGGAATACTCGAGAATGAGCAAGAATGGCCAGTCATCGTATTTAAATCTCCAGTTGAGGCTAAAGCATATATAGAAAAGCGATTAGACCACATCGGAGCCATAATTTGTGATTATAAAATGTCAGAACTGGATGGCCTTACATTATTAAATGATTTATCTTTTCGCTTTGGTGCTCTCCCTTTTATTTTAATTTCAGGATTTATCGATGCGCGTATCAAATCAGATGCTAAAAATAAAGTATCAGAATTTATTTGTAAACCATTCGAGAATTCAGATGTACTAAAGTCAGTCATCAAAATCGTATCTAATACTAAGGCCAGTCAAAAAGAGAAATTAGAAATAGGCAGAGATTTTGCTGATGAAGCAATACCTAAGGTTTCAGAAATTGAAAACTTACTTTTATCACTCGAGCAGAATCCTAAGGATGCTAAAAGTATACATTCCATTTATTGCATTTTACATACACTTAAAGGTACAGCAGCCAGTATCGGATTAGCTTATTTAGCAATTTTCAATCATGCTTACGAAGCAAGATTACTCCCAATTCGGGAAGAAAAAGAGTCATTAACTCCTCAATTAATTAGTTCGCTTCTTGCCGCTCAATCACATTTATTACAATATTTCTATAAATTGAAACAAGGCGAAATTATGGAGTTGATGCCTTTTGATGAAGTTCTTCAATTTTCATCAAAAGATCTTAACCATAAGATAGAAGTTGCACATATCAATAAAATTAATGTTGACGCCTCAATGCTGAATGATTTTTTAGAAGGTGTTGGCGAGCTTACAATCATGAGAAATTTATTGCTTCAGAGAATTGAGGCTCTGTCTGATCAATTTCAAAAAAATCGATCAGAATGGCGATTTTTAATCAATATTTTACATGATATGGAAAAAACACAATCAAATATGCAAAAGGGAGCGACAGATTTGTTAAAAGTTTCCTTTGCAAGCTTGTTACCATCTTTACGTCGAAATATTCGTGACCTTTGTCTGAAATTAGATAAAAAAATTCGAATAGAAACAAAAGGAGAAAACGCTTTATTAGATCATAATACTATTCAAGTTTTATCCGACTCATTGGTTCATTTATTAAGAAATTCTGCTGATCATGGGATTGAAAATCCTGTTGAACGAGTTGAGAAGGGAAAGTCAAGCGAAGGTCTTATAACTATTAAAATCTCTGAGTTAGGTGAAAAAATAAAAATTTTAATTTCTGATGATGGAAGAGGGATTGATTCCTTTAAAGTTAAAAAAAAAGCACTAGAAAATCAATTAGTAACAGACACCCAACTTAAAAATATGAATGATCAACAAATCAATGCACTTATATTTGAACCTGGATTTAGCACTGCTGATACTGTTACTGAAGTTTCAGGGCGTGGGATTGGTATGGATATGGTTAAAAAGTCCATTCAATCGATCGGTGGCTCTGTATCCGTTTTTTCTGAGTATAGCCAAGGAACAACTTTTGATATTCAAATTCCTAAAAATCATTCGCTTAGAATCGTCAAAACTTTTATTGTTAATTCAACTAAGATTCAAAAATTTACTTTTTCATTTGACGAGGTAATCGGTATTGAAAGTGCTGATAAATTAATTTGTGATTCTAGAATCCTAAAGAGAAATAATATCACCTATGCGCTATTTCAGGAAGAATTTGTGCGTGTCTTAGAGCTTTCAGAGATAAAAGAAAACGCGATTATTTTTTTTCTAAAAAAAGAAACTGAGAAATGTGCCGTTATGATTACTAATATAGTGTCATCTGAAGAAACTGTTCTTAGAGATTTAGGTGATTTAGCTGAAACCAAGAGTATTTTCAGCAAAGCTGCAATTTCAGGAAGACATGGCACACTGCTTTATTTAGATATTGAAACAATTAACAAATTAATGGGAAGTTAAAATGAATAATAAAATCGATGCTGAGTTTATATTAGAATTGCAAAAACAATTTTTTGTAGATTGTAGAGACTTATTCACTTCTATAGAAAATAGTTTAATGGAATTAGAAAAAACACACAGTAATGAACAATTAAAATCTTTACTTAGAGGTTTGCATTCAGTTAAGGGAGGAGCGCGAGCTGTAGGTTTTGACTCTCTAGCTAATTATGTACACGAAATTGAAAGTCAGTTAAATCAATTAAAAAATTCAATAGATATTAATTTATTTCTTAGAAAACTGGATTTAATGGTGGAACATATAAATTTAATGGAACAAGATAAAAAGTTAAAAGCTGAAACTATTTTAAAACTATTTGTTTGATATAATCGTTAACTTACTTCTGCAATAATCAATCGTATTAGACTCTGGATTCATGCGACTGGCATTTCCTATCTAAAAGTATTCAAATTAAATTCACGATATAAAAAAATATTACGAGCCTGCTGTCATTATTATAGAGGTTAAGGGAAGCATTACACGCGTTCGGAGCGTAGTATCGAACACCATTGATGTGACATAGAAATCAATGTTCCACAATCGAGGCGTGCTCGCGTGTTCGTGGTGTAATGGTGTCTAAACCCTCTGCTAAAAATGAGAGCTTGTTGGATACAAATATATTTGCCTAACAAGTAGTCTTTAATATTCTACACCGAGAGTTAGCCTTTATTTTCTGAATGGGTACTAAAAAAATTAATGGATATTGACTATCGACAAGTATTGGGAGGCGAATGAAATTGACCAAAATGCTCGAGAAGGAGGATTTACCAACTGAATTTAACGCAAAAGCTTTGTTTGACCTAATACCCCATTATCCTATAGGCTCCAGATAATGCTGGAAACATCAACAAGTATGGATTTATTCTTTAAAAAAATGGTTATGCGACAACAATGATTACAATTATTCTTCCTGATCAAAGTACTAAGGTATTTGACCATGAACCCACGGCCCTAGAGGTTGCGCAAAGTATTGGGTCTCGCCTCGCTAAAGACACGCTCGGTGTAAAAGTAAATGGTTCTAAAGAAATTATTGATCTTCGTTTACCACTTAAAAATGGTTCCCGCATCGAACTGATCACAGTTAAACAACCTGAAGCCAACAGCATCATTCGCCACTCATGTGCCCATTTAATGGCTCAAGCAGTTCAAGAACTTTGGCCCGATGTTAAAGTAACGATTGGTCCTGTGATTGATGATGGGTTTTATTACGATTTTGATTCTCCAAGGCCATTCAAGGAAGACGATTTTGCAGCGATCGAAACCAAAATGACAGCTCTTACACAAAAAGATCATCCTTTAAACCGCGAAGAGTGGGAGATTGAGAAGGCTATTGAAGTTTTTTCTAAAATGGGTGAGCGATTCAAGGTTGAACTGATTCAAGATCTAGCCTCTAAGGGCGAGACAAAGGTAAGTATTTATCACCAAGGAAACTGGTTTGATTTATGTCGCGGACCCCATATTCAGAGTACAGGGCAAATCAAGGCCTTTAAGCTGCTTTCTGTAGCTGGAGCTTATTGGCGTGGGAATGAAAAAAATCCTATGCTACAAAGATTGTATGCAACAGCGTTTCGAGAGAAAAAAGAATTAGATGAATATTTGTTACAAATTGAAGAAGCAAAAAAGCGAGATCACCGCAAGCTGGGTAAAGAGTTGGGGCTTTTTTATTTTTCACCCTATTCACCTGGGGCACCCTTCTTTTCAGAAAAAGGGGCTATGATTTATAATCAACTCGTTGGTTATATCCGAGAGCTCTACCACGAGACTGGTTACAAAGAAGTGATTACACCCCAAATCTTTGATGTCGAAATGTTTCACACCTCTGGTCATTATCAAAACTATAAAGATAATATGTATTTTACCAAGATTGATGAACGCGATTTTTCAGTAAAACCGATGAATTGCCCAGGGCATTGTGTGCTTTACTCGATGGAGCGGCATTCTTATCGGGAGCTTCCACTTCGCATGGCCGACTTTGGACGACTTCACCGTTTTGAGAGAGCTGGTGCCATGCATGGACTCACTCGTGTGAGAACTTTTTGTCAAGATGACGCCCATATTTTTTGTACTCTTGAACAATTGCAAAGTGAGATTAAAGGATTTGTTGATCTACTCAATCGCATTTATCAAAAATTGGGAATGACTGAGTATCGAATTTATCTTTCGACTCGGCCTGAACAACGAATGGGCTCCGATGATATTTGGGATCGAGCTGAAAGTGCACTTCAATTAGCATTAGAATCACTTGATTTACCTTACACCATTAATCCTGGTGATGGGGCTTTTTATGGACCAAAACTAGATATTATGTTTGTTGATGCCATAAAGAGACCTTGGCAATTAGGAACGGTTCAATGTGATTTTAATTTACCTAAAAATTTTGATTTAAAATATGTTGGTGAAGACAATCAAGAACATCAGCCAGTAATTCTACACCGAGCTATTTTGGGTTCTTTGGAACGTTTTATTGGAGTTTATCTAGAACACACAGTTGGTCATTTGCCGACTTGGTTGAGCCCACAGCAAGTGGCGATTCTCAATGTAACAGATCGTGTGAATGGGTTTTGTGAAGATCTCGAAAAAAAATGTCATGCTTTGGGAATTCGAGTTGATTTTGATCGTCGCAGTGAGAAGCTCAACTTTAAAATCCGTGAAGCTCAACTCCAAAAAATACCATATATGGTAATTGTTGGTGACCGCGAAGCAGAAATGGGAGAGATTTCACTCCGATTGCGTAACGGGAAAACTCTCTCGAATGTAAAAATCGATGATTTTATTAAAACGATAACAACAGAAATAAACAACAGGGATCTTGTATCCCCATTTAACCAGGAGGCAAGCCATTAGCTTCAAAGGTCCACAAAAGGATTTTAAAGGTGGAGGCGGTAACGTTCATAATAACAAAAAAGAACGTGGTAAAGATCAACTTAGAGTGAATCGCGAGATTCGTGCTGCACAAGTGCGTGTTATCGACGATGAAGGGGAGATGGTTGGTGTCATGACTGTACCAGAAGCCCTTCGTATTGCTGAAGACAAGGGGCTAGATCTTATAGAAATTGCTCCAACGGCAACTCCTCCTACTTGTAAAATTATGGATTACGGAAAATACAAGTATGAGAACAAAAAAAAGGCCGCAGCAGCTCGTAAAAAACAAGTGATTGTCACAATCAAAGAATTGCAACTTCGACCGCGTACAGATCAACACGACTTAGAGACCAAGTTAAAACACGCTCGGCGCTTTATTCTCGAGGGAGACAAGGTTAAGGTGAATTTGCGATTTATGGGGCGTGAGATGGCCCATCAAGATTTAGGTGTTCAGTTGTTGAGTAAAGTCATTCAAGGCTTGCAAGACATTGCTCTGACTGAAGTGGCACCCAAAATGGAAGGTAAGCAAATGTTTCTATTGCTGGCTCCAGATCCATTGAAGGTGAAGGAATACTTGAAATTGAATCCAAAAACTAATGGAAAAGAACTTCCTCCTTTGGATGCCGATGATTTAAGTGTCACTCAGCATACAGAAGATGTTGATGACGAATAAAGCTCAGTTGGAATTTATACTATTTGGAGTGCATCAGTAGTGATGTGCTCCCAAATAAAATGAGGGTGTTTTCAAAAAAAGCTAGAATTGAGGCAGAAGTCCTTTCCTTCGAGTTAAGAATTGGATTTATGTAACAAAGCATGGATGTAAAGCATCCACATTCTGTGAAACCGGGGGAATATATTATGGTCGTAAACTATAAAGAAGCCGGAGTTGATGTCGTTGCTGGCGAGTCACTAGTTCAGTGGCTTGTCTCTTCAAAAGATGGAAAAAAACATTATCAAAATAACATTGTTTCAGGAATAGGTGGGTTTGCATCACTATTCCGAACTGATTTTAGTGCCATGGAAAAACCCTGTTTGGTGACTTGCACGGATGGCATTGGAACTAAAGTGAAATTAGGTAGTCAATTTAACCGCTATGATTCACTTGGCCAGGACTTAGTTGCCATGTGTGTGAATGATCTCATTTGCTGTGGAGGAATGCCACTGCTATTTCTGGATTATTATGCCACTGGCAAATTAGAACTCCCTTCTGCTAAAGAATTCTTATCGGGAGTGCAGAAGGCCTGTGATGCATCCCTGTGTGCTTTAGTGGGTGGCGAGACAGCTGAAATGCCTGGGGTTTACTCCAATCAAGATTTTGATTGTGCGGGGTTTGCTGTAGGTGTGGTGGATGAGGTCAAAGCCCTAGGGCCCCATCGAGTGAAAGAAGGGGACCTTCTTGTTGGCATAAGTAGCAATGGTTTTCATAGTAACGGGTATTCTTTATTACGAAAAGTTTTTGCCCAGGATTTAGAAACGTGGATTGATTATTTATTGCGACCAACTCATCTCTATGTAGCTATGATGAAAGAACTTTTGGATCATAAGATTGAAATTCATGCTGCTGCTCATATTACTGGCGAAGGGATCGAAAATGTACCAAGAGTAATTCCTGCATCTCTTGCTTGGGAAGGCAAACCCTGGGTTTGGCCTGAGCCATTTCGTGAGGTGCAAAAACGAACTGGTATGAGTGATGCTGAAATGATGAGAACTTTAAATTGTGGCATTGGGTTTGTATTTATACTCCCTGCATCGCAAGTGCAGGAATTAAACTCAATAGCTCAAAATCAAGGGTTTACGACATTCGATTTAGGGCGTATGGTAACACGCAGGAAACCAGAGGAAGACATCATCGGTTTATAATAAGCCAAGAAGGGGGAGCTCGATGAGTGATAAACAAAATAAGTTTATAAACTCTGACCCTCTCATTACTTCTAAAGTTACTGATCATAAAAATAATCAAAATAATAGTCAAAATAACAATCAAATGATTTCTGACTCTCAGAAGCCAATAGAAAAGTTTTTAATGTCAAATGCTCACTCGTCTTCAAACAGTGCAATGAGTGAAACGTCGATGAAGACGTCCTATTTAAAGTCATCTTTACGTTGGGTTGTGTTTATTTCTGGTGAAGGAAGCAATTTACAAGCGCTACTCGATGCCGACCCCAAAATTCAAATTGTCACTGTGGTTTCTAGTAGAGCCGAGGCTCCTGGCGTGGCGAGAGCAAAGCGTTTGGGAGTTCCAACTATAATATTTTCAAAAGATTCATCATGGATGGATTTATCAAATCAACTTAAACAACTTATGATTGATCGGATTTTTCTTTTAGGATTTATGAAAGTGATTCCTGAGATTTTTATTACAGAATGGAAAGATAAAATTCTTAATCTTCATCCTAGCTTACTTCCCAACTACAGAGGACTTCGTGCGATAGAACGAAGCTATGAAGATGCCGCGGCATTGGGGGTCACGATACATTGGGTGACACCAGAGTTGGATGCAGGACCGATACTTTTACAAAGAGAAATATTTTCTCAAGGTCAGGTGAAAGAAATTCCATTTGAAAAAGTAAAAGCAGTGATTCATCAGACGGAGAATGAGATGGTTGTGGAAGCGGTGAGGAGGATTCAAAAATGATAGGAACACCAAGAGTCTTAATAGCCTCCGCCTTCGGGCGCGGAAATTGGTTATCAGTAAAACTCACTCAAATGGGATTTAATGTTCAATTAATTGATGTGACTGAAAAATTAGGTGCGACGTCCAAAGAAGACCGAGAGGGTCCTTTTGGATATTTTGATTTACGACAATGGGGAAATGAAGAACAAGCAGCCTTGAATGCCCTAGGGCCAGTTCGCGAAGTTGCGGGCGGTTTTACGCTTTGGCTTAAAAGTGGACCATGGGAATTAAGAGGTGCAACGTCTATACACAGAGCTCAAGTTTTAAAACAATATGACTCAGCTTGGCCATTGGTACATCAATTTGGTGATGTGAATGGTGATCGAAAACTGTGGATTGATAAGTTAAAAGATTTAGATTTTGAAGAGCGGTGGAGTGCCAGTCTCGCCTCTGATCTCATGTCTAACCAAAGTCATTGGCCGAATGAAGCTTTTTTAAAATCAATACCAGTTTCACTTTTTGAACCTTATTTCTCACGTGTTCCTGAACGTAGAAATTATAAAACTGGTTTAAAATGGTGTGAGGACCGAGGTGTGGTCGTTGTCGAAGGTGCTGAGATTCCTGATGTGGCTATTGAAAACCGAAAAGTTTTAGGTCTTGAAGTTCGTTCCGATAAATCAGGATTTGTAAAATGTCATCATTTAATTTGGATGCTGTCTTCAATGGAAACAGCACATTTTTCACCTCGCTGTTTTTTAAAGCTCTATAAAGGTCAAATGATGGAGCCTGAATGGTGTTGGATCCGCTACAAAATTGATTTTGAATCCTCTCCTGATATTGCATCAATGCCAGAAGAATTTTTATTTATAGAAAATATAAATCTACCGTGGGCTCATGATAATTATGCCATATTTCGACAATCCCTCTATGAACACTCCTATCATGTTTGGTTAAAATTACCTTATTCACAAAGATTTCACCGCGATTATTTACAAGAGCGTATTCACCCATTGATTGAAAATATTCAAAAGCGAAACCCACGATTGAAAGCCATTAAAACAACACTTCCTGCCGAAGCCAGCAGCCATCTTAAAGAACTTGGGGCGCCATTGTTTCCGATATATCGTTCGTCTGATTTAGCACAATCGTTGGGAGTAAAACTCAAAAATTTAAAATTTAGTCATCCCGAATATTGGCCATCCTTTTCTTGGGGTTCAATTTTTACTTCTCAAAACCAAATATCTGCAGAATTAAGACGCTGGTGGGGCGAAATGAGTGATGAGCAAAAACAAAAGGAGCTTGAACTATGATTGATCGATATACCAGACCTGAGATGGGTCAATTATGGGAGTTAGAAAATAAGTTCTCAAACATGTTAGCGGTTGAAGTTGCTGTAGCCGAAGGGCAGGCTGAGTTAGGTTTAATTCCAAAAGAAGCGGCAGTGGCAATTCGAAAAAAAGGAAAATTTTCAGTTCCGCGCATTTCAGAAATTGAACAAGAAACTAAACATGATGTGATCGCCTTTGTTACTAATGTGGCTGAAAATGTGGGAGCTCACGGGCGATTTGTTCACTTTGGCATGACAAGTAGTGATGTTCTCGATACAGCACTTAGTCTACAGGTTCGGGGAGCCGGGCAAGTCTTACTCCAATCAATCAAAGAACTTGAAAAAGCGTTAGCGACTCTTGCAAAATCAGAGGCCAAAACTTTATGTGCTGGACGAACTCATGGTATGTTTGCAGAACCAACAACATTTGGATTAAAGGTCGCAGGATTTTTAGCAGAATTGCAGAGAAATAAAATTCGTATTGAATTGGCCTTAAAAGAAATGATGATTTGTAAACTAAGTGGTGCTGTTGGAACCTATTCAAGTCAAGCTCCACAAGTGGAAGCCTTGGTGGCCAAAAAACTAAAATTGACACCCGAAACAATAGCCACCCAAGTGGTGCCACGGGATCGTCATGCTCAACTTTTTATGAGTTTGGCACTTTTAGGCGCAGGTTTAGAACGACTCGCTATTGAGTTAAGACATTTACAACGGAGCGAAGTTGGGGAAGTCGTAGAGGGATTTCAAAAGGGTCAGAAGGGTTCTTCGGCCATGCCCCATAAGAAAAATCCAATTACTGCTGAAAATATCACTGGCCTATCTAGACTTCTTAGATCCTATGCTTTTGCTTCTATAGAAAACGTAGCACTTTGGCATGAAAGAGATATTTCACATTCATCGGTCGAACGAGTGGTATTTCCGGATTCTTTCATTTTGGCCGATTATGCAGTTCATCGAATGACTCAACTTATTCGTGGACTCTGTATTAATAAGGATCGTATGTTTGAAAATATTGATCGAGCTCAAGGAACCTTGTTTAGCTCCCATATTTTATTAGCACTCGTCGATAAGGGTTTATCCCGAGAAGAGGCCTATAAGGTAGTACAGCGACACAGTCATGCTTTAAAGCCGGGTGAGCATTTAAGAGAAAGTTTAATGAATGATCCTGAAACGCATCATCTTCTCAAAGCAAAAGAACTCGATGAAATTTTTTCTGGTAAACGACATACCAAAGCGATTGATAAAATAATTAATAACGTTATTATGAAAACACTGACCAAAGGAAGTTTTTCATAACACGGGGTGATTAAAAATCACCCCAAATTAACAGGAAAAATAACTGACCATGATATAATTTTTTAACCATGGTCAGTTATTTCACAAAGCATGAAGTAAGGACTCATTTATGACGATAAATTCCTCATCAATACCAAACTCTTCCTCTTCGACTGATTTAATTTATGAAGGAAAGGCCAAGAAAATTTTTAATATACCAGGGGAACCTGATCACGTTTTAATGGAGTTTAAAGACAGCCTAACTGCTTTTAATGCTCAGAAAAAAGGATCCTTTCAATCCAAAGGGATTATCAATCGTGATATCGCTGCCCTTATTTTTAAAGAACTTTCAAAGCATGGAATTATCTCTCATTTTATTGATAATGTAGGCGAGCGTGGAATGAAAACTCAAAGAGTAGAAATCATTCCTCTTGAGGTGGTGATCCGTAATGTCTTAGCTGGTTCTACAGCCAAAAAAATGGGAATCGATGAAGGCAGAAAACTCGAAAATCCACTGGTCGAATTTTATTTTAAAAAAGATGAATTGAATGATCCCTTTGTGAGTGATGATCAGATTCTGGCATTTAAAATTACGGATTCAAAAACGATTTATGAGCTAAAACGACAAGCACTCGAAGTCAATAAAGTCTTGATCTCTTTATTTCAAGAAATCGGGATTCAATTAATAGATTTTAAAATTGAGTTCGGACGAACAAAGGCAGGAACTATTTTACTTGCTGATGAAATCACACCCGATTGTTGTCGTTTATGGGATTTGAAAACCGGAGAAAAAATGGATAAGGACCGTTTTCGTCGGGATTTAGGTGACGTGGATCAGTATTACCAAGAAGTTTTAAAGCGTTTAAACGAAAGAGTGCGATAAGGAGAAGGATATGAGTGGATTTAAAATTGGAGTTCGAGTGATGCCTCGAGAGGTCATCTTAGATACACAAGGAAGAGCCGTCGAGAATCTTTTAAAACAAAAACAAATTGCTGTAGATCATTGCCGTGTGGGCCGTTTTGTTGAACTGGATTTTAAAGTGGACAATCAAGAAATTGCTATGCAAAAAGCAAAACTTATTGCAGAGACGGTATTACACAATCCATTAATTGAAACTTTTGAACTTATTTCAATGTCGACGAGTGGGAGGTAGATGGTGAGTCCGACGCGTTCTCATCCTACAATTCATGTCCCTGAGGGCTTAGGCCATCAAGAACAAACCAAAAAAAGGTCAGACAAACTAGTGGGGGTTATTCGGTTTCCTGGAACAAATTGTGATCGTGATGTCTTTGAAGCAATTCAAATGGTTGGGTTACAGCCAGAGTGGTTATGGCATTTAGATCATTTTGATGCCAAAAAATATGCAGCCCTAGTATTACCAGGTGGTTTTAGTTTTGGTGATTATTTACGTGCTGGAGCACTGGCTTCACGCTCTCCAGTCATGGATTCTGTTCGAGAGGCATCCAAAAGTGGAGTTCCAATTCTTGGTATATGCAATGGATTTCAAATACTCTGTGAAAGTCATCTCCTTCCGGGGGCCTTAGTTAAAAATGAAAGTCTTCGATTTCAAGATCAATGGGTGCATTTAAAATTAGTCAATTCACATAAAGCCTTTGGCTCAACCTTAAAAGGTGGAGCGACCTTAAAGCTTCCAATTGCTCATGGTGAAGGACGGTTTTACGCACCTCCCGATGAACTCAAAAGACTGTGGGATTCTCAACAAATATGGTTTACGTATTCTGAAAATCCAAATGGTTCATTACAAGATATAGCTGGTGTGATGAGTGATAATAAAAATGTAGTAGCTTTAATGCCACATCCAGAACGCTCGATGGAATCATGGATGGGTTCTGAAGATGGAAGAATTATTTTTGAAACACTATTAGGTTAATTGAGGACTCTGAAGTGCATCCTAGGGAGTAATGTTTATGACAGCAAACAAAAATGAATCGAAAAATGAATCAAAAAATGAAACTGGCTTAGAAAAAAAATTAAAGCACTATCGCATGAGCCAAGCGGAATATGATAAAGCAAGTGAGTTGGTCGGTCATCCCCTGAAAGACATTGAATGGCCTTTGTTTTCGGCTTTGTGGAGTGAGCACTGTAGTTATAAAAGTTCTAAAATTCATTTGCGAAAGTTTTTTAATAAAAATGGGCGAGTGCTCGAGGCTGAAGGCGAAAATGCTGGAGTGGTAGATTTAGGAGACGGGGAGAGAGTGGCATTTAAAATGGAAAGTCATAATCATCCTAGTTTTATTGAACCCTATCAAGGGGCAGCAACTGGTGTTGGTGGAATTCTTCGCGACATTTTTACGATGGGCGCGCGTCCTATTGCGATCGCCGACTATCTATGCTTTGGAGATCCCAAAGCTCCTCGAATGGAAACGCTCGTTGATGGGGTGGTCCGCGGCATTGGTGGCTACGGGAACTGTGTCGGAGTTCCTACTGTTTCAGGGCAAACTCATTTTCATTCGAGTTACAATAATAATATATTAGTGAATGCGATGGCAGTTGGATTATTTAGGCCAGGCGAAAAAGTGGCGCTGTCTAAAGCTAAAGGTCCCGGTAATCTTGTCGTGTATGTTGGTGCAAAAACAGGAAAAGATGGAGTGCATGGCGCTAGTATGGCCAGTGAGTCCTTTGATTCAGACTCCGAAAAGAAAAAACCCAATGTTCAAATTGGAGATCCCTATTTTGAAAAGTTACTCATAGAATCGTGTTTAGAAGTCATTCAAAAAGATTTAGTAGTGGCAATTCAAGATATGGGTGCAGCAGGTCTGACTTCATCGAGTTTTGAAATGGCTTCCAAGGGAAATGTGGGAATGGAACTTCACTTGGATAAAATTCCGTTGAGAGATTCATCGATTTCGCCTGAAGAAATTCTTCTTTCTGAAAGCCAAGAGCGTATGCTGATGGTTGTAGAACCAAGTAAATTAAAGTCTATTGAATCCGTTTTTAACCATTGGGGTCTTGATGCGGCGGTGGTTGGTACAATTCTACCTAAGCGAATTGTACGACTTATTTGGAAGAACGAAGTGATCTCAGAACTCGATCCCGATCTTTTAGTAGAAAAAGCGCCACGCTATGAACGATCCTTCACGACTTGGAAGTGGAAAAATCAATCGTCTCCAAAATTAGAAAAGGGAACACCACTAGAACCTCATTGGGGAACACCAGATCAAATGTCTCGTCGTTTTATTACACGCCAATATGATCAGAGAGTGGGTTTGAAAACAGTACAAGATTGCGAGTCACCCGTTGCACTGATGAGGCTTCCTGATTCGGGTCGAGGCTTAGGGATCGCTGTTGGTTGTAGACCTGAAGTCATGCGTCTTGATGCAAAGCTTGGAGCTTATGATAGTGTTGCTTATCCAGCCCTTCAATTAGCAGCTCAAGGAATTGAAACCTTAGCAATCACTGATTGTTTAAATTTTGGAAATCCCGAACGCAATGAAATCATGAGTGAGTTTGTAGCAAGTGTTGAAGCAATCAGTGAAATGGCTCAGGCCCTTGATGCCCCCGTCGTGAGTGGTAATGTGAGTTTTTATAATGAAACCTTGGGGCAAAATATCACTTCAACTCCAGCCACTGGTCTTGTCGGTCTTCGACCCCATATTTTACATTTAAAATCATCCACCTTCAGGCTTCCAGACGAGGAGGTCTATTTGGTTTCGCTAACAATGATTCATCACACGGATCTCTGGGGAGATAAACCAACTTGGTCAGGTGAGTGGAGCACAGAACATGTCGCTCGATTCACTAAAGCAACCATGTCACTAGCGCATAGTGCTTCCGTGACGGCCCTTCGCGTGGTTGGGACTCAAGGGGTTGTTACGAGTCTCATGAGAATGAGTCTTGATGGAATTGGCATCTTAGGTGAAAATCTTTCGCAATGGGAAAATCAATCAGGTTCCTTTTATCAATTAATTGTATCGGGTCGTGAAATTCACTCACTTTTAAAAAATCACTTTGAATTACTACCCATTGATATTTTAAAACTCGGAACCACGCAAACCGAACATTTTACTTTAGGTCAGAGATCACTTTCTGAAAATGAATTAAAATCAACGTACGAGAAAGCATGGGGGAAGCACTTTGAAAACTTGGCGTGAAGAATGTGCCGTCATTGGAATTTGGAATCATGAAGAGGCCTCTCGCCTTGCCTACTTAGGTTTATTCGCGATGCAACACCGGGGACAAGAGTCAGCGGGTGTTGTATCACTTCATGAACACCAACATATCCATCACAAGGGACTTGGTCTGGTGGGAGATGTTTTTTCTGAAGCGGATTTGATTCGTCTCAAAGGAGACGCTGCCATTGGGCATGCAAGATATTCAACGACGGGGCAAAACCTACTGACCAACGCTCAACCGATCACCGCGCAATTATTGAATGGCCCTCTTGCGGTTGCCCATAATGGAAATATTATCAACGCCCATGAGCTTCGTGAACACCTCCAAAAAGAGGGAAGTATTTTTCATGGAACTAATGACACGGAAGTTTTAATGCACTTGTTGGCTCGACATCCGAGCAATAATATTATTGATGCCTTGAAAGATTCCGTGATCAAACTTGAAGGGGCATTTAGTTTTACTATTATGAGTCACGATTGTTTGGTGGCCATTCGAGATCCCTATGGGTTTCGTCCACTTGTTTTGGGAAAAAAGAGAAATGCCAAAGGAGATTGGGCCTATATTGTTGCTTCTGAAACCTGTGCTTTTGATTTGATTGGAGCCCAACTGGTGCGAGAAATTGAGCCCGGTGAAATTTTTTGGGTGGATGAAAAGGGTGAACATCAAATGATCATGGATCGCAAAGTTTCAAGACAGGCACGTTGCATTTTTGAACATGTTTATTTTGCTCGACCAGATTCTGTTGTTTTTGGTCATAGTGTTTATGAATCACGAAAAAATTTCGGAAAATTTTTGGCAAAAGAAAATAAAGTGGATGCTGATATCGTCGTTCCCGTGCCTGATAGTGGAGTGCCAGCGGCCATTGGTTACAGTATGGAGAGTGGAATTCCTTTTGAATTGGGAATCATTCGTAATCACTATGTAGGACGCACTTTCATTCAACCTCAACAGAGCATTCGAAGTTTTGGTGTTAAAATTAAACTCAATCCACAATCTGCAGTTCTACAAGGAAAACGTGTGATTGTGATTGATGATTCGCTGGTACGAGGAACAACATCAAATAAAATAATTGGTCTTGTGCGCGCAGCGGGAGCAAAAGAAGTCCATATGAGAATTGCCGCTCCTCCCACAATTAGTCCTTGTTTTTATGGTGTAGATACGCCCAACAAATCCCAATTGATTGCTTCTCATCAATCAATTGAAGAGATCAGAAAATTTATCAATGCTGATTCTCTTGCGTATTTGTCATTAGAGGGCTTATTTTCAGCGATGAAAACCACTTCTGATAAGTTTTGTGCAGCTTGTTTTGATGAAAAATACCCGACACCTTTGCATGGTATGGACACATCTAAATAAATTCTGCTGAAAAAGAGCAAACTGAATGAATTTTTTTTTGAACTAAGGACTCGGCATCACTCAAACAAGCCGTGCTCACCTTCGGGTAAATTGAGGCGCCAGGCTTAGTTGAAAAGTGGAAGCCTCTTCCTCAGGCTCCGCTCCGAGCTCTTGGTTCGAAGTCCAAGATTCAAAAAAAATTCATACGAGCTGACCAGTGACATTATTTTTAAATGGGAGAACTAAAGTTGAAAATTGATTTTGAAAACCCTCTTGCAATTAAAATTCGGAAACAAATTGTTCAAGCCTTGAATGACTTTTCGATGCTCGAGCCTGATGATCGAGTGATGGTCTGCGTCTCCGGCGGAAAAGATTCCAGTATCTTACTTGCTCTGCTCACTGAGATTCAAAAAAGGAGTCCCTTTAATTTCAATTTTGAAGCAGTAATTCTGGATCAAAAGCAACCTGGATTCCAAGTTCAAGAATTTAAAAATTGGGTGGAAAAGTTAAATGTACCATTAACTGTCCTGCAAAAGGATACCTATTCCATTGTAAAAGAAAAAATCACAGATGGAGTTTATTGTTCACTTTGTTCAAGACTCAGACGAGGAATTCTATATAATCATGCAGAAAAAGAAGGATTTACAAAATTAGCACTAGGGCACCATCGCGATGATTTACTTGAAACACATTTGCTCAATTTATTTTTTACAGGAAGAACGGCTGCAATGCCGCCTAAACTTTTATCTGATGATGAGAGAAATATTTTGATTCGACCCATGGTATATGTTGCTGAAAGTGATGTTGAAGCCCTAGCCCAGGTTTGGGGGATTCCTATTATTCCTTGTAATTTATGTGGTTCGCAGGATGGTTTGCGTCGCAAACGCATTAAAAAACTTATTACTGATTTAGAAACAGAAATTCCAGAGATTCGGCACTCAATGCTGGCGGCTCTAGGCAATATTCATCGTTCCCAACTGTTGGATAAAAAACTATGGGATTTTTCAAGTTTAAAAAAATAAAATTGAGTCCCGAATTTGCTTTATTAGAGTTTGTTATCTGCTTCTGATGCGACTCTTATGAGATATCCCTATTTTTTAAATACAATAAAATTTATATTTTTGGCACTTAACTTGCAAGCTCCCCGGGGTAAAGTGTCATTGTGATACTCATTTAATATTAAGGGGGAAGTTATGAATCAATTTCATTCTAAATTTATTTCAATATCTGCATTTTCATTAATCAGCTTGTCTGCTTTGGTGTCAGTTCAGGCAGAAACAGTTATTAGCGAAGATAGTTCTATGACAAGCAATTATGAAGCTGCTGTTTCTGGCGAAATCGTTTCAGGAAACTTTGATATCAGTAGTGGCAATTTTACACCAGATCATGGCGGCGGTCGTGGAGGTGTTGATCGCAGAGGAAG
>Ga0154020_10000362_pt1 | contig 55153 bp, 41 predicted proteins | sample Klosneuvirus_201_FD_109709 | JGI IMG/M metagenome (GOLD analysis project Ga0154020, IMG submission 109709) | Active sludge microbial communities from wastewater, Klosterneuburg, Austria - Klosneuvirus_20160825_MG | ecosystem: Engineered > WWTP > Aerobic digester > Activated sludge | place... | reverse complement strand
GCGAAGCCCGCCGCCGCGAAGCCCGCCGCAGCGAAGCCCGCCGCCGCGAAGCCCGCCGCCACCAACGAGCCGGAGCTGACGGAGGCCGACGCTCAAGCGGCCTCCCAGAAGATCACCCTCAGCTCGATCAAGGACCATGCAAAGAAGAAGGGGATGTGGGCCGGCGCGCTGAAGCGGGTCGCGATTCCCGATCTGATGGGCGCCGTGCCCGCCCCGGAACCTGAGGCCGGCCCCGAGGCCGAAGAGGCCGAGGCTGAGCCGCCGAAGTCAGCAGCTCCGAGGATGAAGGTGGCGCTGACCGGCATCGCACGAGCTCACACGCCTGCTCTCCTCAAGATCATGGACGAGATCATCGTGAACGCGACTGACCACGCGAAGGGCCAGGAGAAGGCGCCGCCGCGCCAGCGGGTGACGCGGATCGACATAACGTTCGACAGCGCGACAGGCCAGGTGTCTGTCTACAACGACGGGCCGGGCATCCCGGTCGTCATCCACGCCGAGGCGACGGCGTCGGCGGGCCGCGACGTCTACGCGGTCGAGGTGAACTTCGCGTGGTTCCTCGCCGGGACGAACATCGACAAGGAGCTCACCAACGTGAAGGGAGGGATCAACGGGCTCGGCGCGAAGCTCGCGAACGTCCACTCCGTGATCTTCACGGTCGAGACGGTCGACGGCGCGACGCAGCGCTTCTACATGCAGCAGTTCCGCAACCGGCTCGACGAGACGCGGGAGCCGGTGGTCGTCGACCTGCGGAAGAAGCACAACCTCCCGGCGGCGGCGACGGCCCCGCACACGAAGGTGACCTTCGTGCCCGCCTACGAGGAGCTCGGCTACCGCGTAACGAGGCAGGCGGAGGGCAACGCCCTCATCGACTTGGCCGACGCCAACGACCTCGACGCGTGGCTGCGCCTGCGGGCGCACCAGGCGGCGGCCTACGTCGGCGCGAAGGTCGCGGTGACCTACAACGGCGAGCGCTGCGAGACGACGGACGCGGCGGCGCTGGGCCGGCTGCTGCTGACGCCCCTGGGGGAGGACGCGGCGCAGGCGATCGTGCTGTCGGCGCAGGCAAAGGCGACGGAAGAGCCCTACAAGCAGCACCCGTGGAACATCGCCGTCGTGGTGCTCCCGCCCGGGAAGAAGGCGGGACGCCGCGCGGCGGCGCAGAACATGACGATCGTGAACGGCGTGCTGAGCAACAAGGGCTCGCACGTGCAGTACATCAAGAAGCTGCTGAGCGCGGCGGTGGAGGAGAAGCTGCGCAAGGCGACGAAGCTCGGGAGGGCCGCGCCAAAGGCCGGCGCGGCGGCGAGGGCGCTCGCGGCGAAGAGCGCGGGGGCGAAGGCGCCGGCGGCCGACGACAAGAAAATGCCGGTCACCGAGACGCTCGCGGGGGTGCGCCTCGTGATGTGCGGCGCGATCCCCGGCGCCGACTGGGGCGGCCAGCGCAAGGACGAGCTGCAGGTCGAGAAGGAGACGCTCGAGCGCTACAGCCTGACGGCGACGTTCCTGAAGCAGGTCGGCGACGCGGTGGCGGAGCGGATCCTGATCGCGCAGGGCGCGAAGAGCGGGAAGGTCGTCCACGACAAGTACACGCGCGCCCGCAACGCCGGCAAGGCGGCGCACAAGCGCAGCACGTACCTGATGGCGGCGGAGGGCGACAGCGCGATCACGCTCCTGCGGGCGGGCCTGACCCAGACGAGGGCGGCGATGCCCCCCGGGGGCCCCTCCCTCGACTGGTGCGGCATCATCAGCCTCCAGGGGGTCATCGTCAACGCCGCCCGCGAGGTGACGGAGGTCGAGACCTCGGGCGGCGAGGCGATCAACGTCCGCAGCGCGAAGCTGCAGAACAACAAGCGCCTCCTCGCGCTCGCGGACGCGTTCGGCCTCCGCTACGACCGCACCTACGCGACGCCGGAGGAGCTCGCGACGCTGAACTACGGCCAGCTGCTCCTCTGCGTCGACGAGGACCTCGACGGCACGGGCAAGATCGCGGCGCTCGTGCTCGTCTGGATCTACCTCTTCTGGCCCGCGGTCATCGAGGCCCGCCGCGTCGGCCGCTTCCTGACGGCGCTCGTGCGGGCCTATCCGAAGAAAGGGGGGGAGCCGGCGGAGTTCTACTACGAGGAGGAGTTCCGCCGCTGGCTCGCCGAGGAGCCGGGGCGCGCCGAGACGCACCGCATCAAGTACTACAAGGGCCTCGCGACGCACGACGAGGACGAGGTGAAGCGCATGTTCGCGCCCGAGGCGTTCAAGCGCAGCATCTACACGTACACACTGGACGATGCGGCGAAGCGCCTCTTCGAGGTGTACTTCGGCTCCGACCCGGCCCTCCGCAAGGAGGCGCTCGTGACGCCGGTCGCGCACCTGACCTACGAGGAGATGCGCGAGCTGCACCGCCGCCGCGAGATCCCGGTGGGCCGCGTGCAGCTCGACATCAACACGAAGGCCTACAAGAACGACGCGATCAAGCGCCAGATCTCCGGCGGCCCGGACGGCCTGAATCCCGCCCGGCGCAAGATCCTGATGGGCGCGATGCTCCGCTTCGGCGGGGAGGCGGCGGCGAAGGAGCTCAAGATCTTCCAGCTCGGCGGCTACGTCGCCGACAAGTGCTTCTACCACCACGGCGACGCCTCGCTCAACGCGACGATCGTCTACCTCGCGCAGGCGTACGCCGGGGCGCGGAGGTACCCCTACCTGACGGGCGTCGGCCAGTTCGGCAGCCGCCACGGCGACAAGGCCGGCTCGGCCCGATACATCAGCGTGAAGCTGAGCCCGCTCGCGAAGGCGACGTTCCCTCCGGCCGACCGCTGGCACCTGCCCTACGTATTCGAGGACGGCGAGCGGGCCGAGCCGCAGTACTTCGTCCCGGTCGTCCCGATGGCGGCGCTCGAGTCGTACAAGATCGTCTCGGAGGGCTGGAACCACGACAGCCACGGCCGCGACCTCGCCGCCGTCCTCGCCGTCGTCGACGCGTACCTCGCCGGCGACCCCGAGCTCACGGCGGCGGCCGGCCGCCTCCACGCGGAGGGGCCGACGCCCGCGGTGATGGCCGAGATCGAGCGCCTCGCGAAGCTGTGGCCGCTGCCGGCGAGCACCCAGGGCTTCGACGGGGAGGTCCGCTGCTACCGCGGCGAGGCCTACAGCTTCGGCTCGTACGCCTGGGACGCGGAGACGCGGACGGTGACGGTCACCGAGCTGCCGATGGGCCTCTCGACGGCGAAGTACCTCGAGACGCTCGTGAAGCCCGGCCGCGACGGGAAGGCGAACCCGCGCGACGAGTTCATCGAGGCGATCAGCGACCGCAGCACGGCCGACAAGGTCGAGCTTGAGATCGTCCTGCGCGAGGGGGCCTTTGAGAAGATGGCCGAGGGTTTCGGCGACGCCGAGATCGACCCGGTCGAGGATGCCCTCATGCTGCGCTCCTCGCTGCGCCCGCACCTGAACTACTACAGCGCGGGCGGCGCCGTCCTCGAGTTCGGCGAGTGCTACCTCGCCGCCGTCCTCTACTGGGCCCCCCTCCGCCGCGACCTCTACGTCGACCGGCTCACCCGCGAGCGCCTCGTCGCCGAGCTGCGCATCCTCGAGGAGACCGAAATACTGCGCTACATCGGCATCGCGGCTGAGCTCGACCTCGCGGGTATCGACGACGACGCCGCCGCCGCCGAGGTCCTCCGCGAGCGCGGCTTCCCCCCGCTCGACACGGCTCTCCTCCACCGCCCGGAGTACACCCCGAACGCCGACCTCCGCCGGCTCGTCACCGCGGGGCCCGGCGCGAGCTACGGCTACATCCTCGACCTCAAGGAGAGGGAGCTCTTCAGGAAGGCGGCGGACTTGAGACAAAAGAGGGTCGAGGCGCTGCGCGCCGAGCTCGCCCGCGTCACGGCCCAGCTCGCCGAACGCCCCGTCGCCGGCGCCAGCATCTGGCGCGCCGAGATCGAGGAATTCAAGAAGGTCGTCGCCCGCGGCATCGAAACCGCCTGGAAGTTCAAGTAGCGGCGGCGGCGCCGCCGGCTGCGTCGGCCCTGTGTTTTTCGGGCGGGCGCCGCAAAAGAGGGGCCGCCCTCACTGCGCGGCGAACAGGAAGTCGAAGACGGGACTGTCGCCCCGGCGCTCGCGGTCCTGGACGCCGCGGATGAATCGGCGGATGGTCTCGAGCGAGCGGTCGTCGGTCTGCCGTATCAGGTGCTCGTAGTCGCGCTGGTAGTCGTTGGCTCTTTCCTGGAGCGCGGGAATCGCGTCCAAGAGTATCGAGAGTATGCCGGGGGCGTGGCGGCCGGCGCTTTATGCACGGCTTCCTTGTTCTCGCCGATCTGTCTCTGGAGCTCGGCGTGGACGAGCCAGTGGACGCGGGTGTAGAGGGCGCGGAGCGCCCCGAGCTCGGCAGGGAGGGGGATAGGGGTGCGGGAGGTCGCCGTCATGGGACCCGATGCTGCCCGGGCGCCGCCTTCAGTTTCCCCGTCCGTGCAAAAGGGCGGCCTGGCGGGCGCTCAGCGGGCGCTCGAGATGCCGCGCTGGATCGCGTCGAAGGTGGCGATGCAGCGCCGGACGGCGTCCAGGAGGATGCGGGCGACGTCCTCGGTGTGGCGGACGACGAAGTTCAGCCGGTTCTCGTGGGATATGATGGTGTAGGCGACGTAGACGATGTCGGGGGTGAGCTCGTAGACGGCGTGGCGGAGGAGCTCGCCGATGGTGTGGGTCTCGCCGGGGATCTGGAGGATGCCCTCGGAGAGGCCCTCCTGGAGCTGGACGACGGTGAACTGGACGCCGGCGCGGCGGGGGGCGGGCGAGTCGGCGCTCGCGGCCTCGGCGCGGCGCTCGACGGTCGTGCCCGCGAGGCGGAGGCGCTCCTTGATGTTTGCGCAGGCGTCGGCGAAGACGGCGCGCACCTCGGCGAGGTTCGCCGCCGTCGCCGGCAGCGTCGCCGTCAAGACGTGGTGGCGCGGGTTGGCGACGAGGCTCGAGACCTTGTAGCCGCTCCAGTCGGCGGCGACCCCGCCGGCGTCGTGGGTCTCCGCCTCGCTGTACTGGGGGATGTCGAGGTGGCGGAAGGCGGCGCGCCGGGCGACGAGGTAGGCGCCGTTGTCGCGCCCGTAGCCCGCCGAGATGTGGATGCCCCGGACGACGAGCCGCTTCCCCGGCTGGAGGAAGGCGAGCTTGAAGGTCGGGTTGAACAGGGGCTCGGGCATCGACCCCTCGGCGACCTCGAGGTCGCCCGCGTAGACGGCGAGGGTCGAGGTCCCCTTGTTCGCGACGTCGAGCCGCAGGCGGAGGCCGCTGACGACGTCGGCGGGGATCTGCGGCCGGAGGGGGATGAGGGCGATGCGCTGGTTCACGAACTGCGGCAACATGAATGGGTCCGTCGACTGCTCGGCGTCGAAGCTGTCGGCCGGCACCTGGAGGCACCGGCCGGGCATCTCGTCGGTGACGACGCGGCGCAGGGCGTTGACGACGGCGGTCGGCACGCCCTTGAGCTCGATCTCGACGCGGGCCTCGGCGAGGGGGAGGCGCTCGAGGCGGAAGAGCTCGCGGAGGGCGCCCACCTTTGCAGCCGTCAGCTCGTCGCGGGCGATCGCAACACGGACGACCTCGGCGGTGGACATTCGCGGCGCGGTATAAAGGGGCGTTTATTCGCTTCAATTTCGGGCGTGAGAGTAATTACGCGGGCGGCATTCGCGCGCGGCAATAGCGAGCCGATGGCGCGGACCGAGGTGCACGCGCTCTACGTCGCGCTCGCCGACAAGGGCGACACCGGCCGCCAGGCCGTCGGCTACATCAGCGGCATTGTCGGCCCGCTCGGGCGGCAGGGGATCGCCGTCGACATCTACCGGATCCGGCCGAAGGACCTCCGCGACCCCCGGGTCCTGGAGGCCCTCCGCCGCCGCGGGATCGACCGGCTCCCTGCCGCGCTGGCGCGGGGACGCCCCCTCGTCGGCCTCGCCGACATCCGCGGCTATTACGAGGCCCAGCTCGCGCCCCGGCCTGGGGCCCGCGCCCCCGCGCGCGGCGAGCCGGCCTACGGGGAGGGGTTCGCGGACGACGGGGGCTCCGCCGAGGAGGACCTCGACAACTTCTTCCGCGAGGAGATGCGCGCCGGCCGCCCCGACGAGGACCTCGACGGGGACCTCTAGGCTCCGCCGCGCATTTTGGACAACCTTGCGCCGTCTGCATACAGAGCCCCGGAGCACAGATGGCCACGCCCTACTACGCGCAACCCGGGGGGCCGCCCCGCCGCGCCCCGATCGGCGTCCGCGGGGCGCCGACCGGCCCCCGCGCCGACCTCTCCCGCGCCGACACGAGCGCGGTCCAGCATCAGCTGTACGTCAAGGTCGTGACAGGCGCCGACCCTGACCGCAAGAGCCGCGAGATCACCCTCGAGGTGCTCAGGTACGTCCACAGCCGCCTCCCGATGCTCCAGCAGATGGGGCTCGCCGTGAAGGTGAACAAGATCCGGAGCCAGGACCTCCAGAACGCGCGCCTCGTCGAGGCGATGCGGCAGCGGGGGATAACGCGGCTCCCCGCCCTGACGACGCCCAACAACGTCTACATCGGCTTCAAGGAGATCAGCGACATCTACGAGCGCAACATAAAGGAGTACGCCGCGATCGGCAACCGCGGCGAGCGCCCCGTCGAGGGGATCGTCCCCGAGGACGACCTCGACACCTTCTACAAGGACGAGATGACGTTCGAGCGCGCGGAGGAGGACGCCCAGGAGGCGGGCATCGGCGAGTCGGACGACATGATGGACTCCTACCGCCGCATGATGGAGCGGCGCGAAAAGTCGGAGGCGGGCCGCAAACGGCCCGGGGCGCCCTCCCCCGGCTGGCCGCCCGCCGCGCCCGCCGACGCGCGCGACCGCCGCGCCGCGCCGCCCCGGCCGGCCGCCTCGAGCCGGCCCGACAACGTCGGCGCGCGCCCCGCCCGGCCCGCGCCGGTCGACCCCGACGACGCCGAGATCCAAGAGACCATCGACCGCCTCGCCCGCGACATCGACGACAACGTCCGCTCGAAGGCCTTCGCCGTGGCCGGCGGCGACAGCCTCGACGACGACGGCGGCGCCGACATCCAGGACGACCTCATGGAGCGCGCGTACTATGCCAATATGTCCGCCACGGACGTGTAGCCGAGAACGCGCCCTCCGCCCACACGGCCGACTGCCCGCTCTTCGAGCCCAGCCCCGAGGAACGCTCTTTTGCAGAGGGCGACGATTAGCGCCATCCATTCTTCGCGCCGCTCTGGCGGCGTCGCCCGCTCTGGCGGCGTCGCCCGCCGCAAAAGACGGCGCGGCGGCGCTCACTTGGCGCCCGCCCGCTCGGCGAGGTACTCGATGTAGTCGTCGAGGAGCGCGACGACGATGTCGATGTACTGCTGCTTGTCGGCCGGTTGGAGCGACCGCGCGCACTCCTTGGCCTTCGGGATGATGTAGGAGACCATGTCGGCCTTCTCCTGGTTCACGCTGGTCTTGAGCTCGCTGTCGAATGTGTTCTCCATGAAGAACGCCTCGATCGCCCCGACCTTGCTCTTGTCGGTGAGGGCGTAGATCTGCTCGCGGTACTGGTAGAGGTAGGGGCCGACCGCCTCGATGACGAAGAGGGGGTCGAGGTCGACGACTCCCATGACGCGCTTCTCGGCGCGGTAGACCATCGCGTCGGCGGGGTAGCGCCGGGCGAGGTCGCGGGTCAGGACCTTCAGGTTGTGGTTGAACTGCTCTACGTAGTCGACGTAGCTGGCAGAGGCGGGCTGCGCGCTATTCACGGCCATATTGCGAGTCTCGGGGGCCGCGCTGCATACGCCATCCGCGACTGTCTCCAATAGGCGGCAGCCGCCGGGGCGGCGTGGGCCGGCCGCCGGGCGGCGCGGGCCCGCCGCCTCCGCTTTAGAGACGGGGGCCGGGGCTGATACAGCGCGCCCGGCGTCACTCCCCCCGACCTCCCACCCCCATGTCCGGCCGCGTCAAGATCAAGTCGAAGGTCGTGAAGGCCACCCTCGCGAACAAGGACGTCCTAGACATGTTCCACGGCGTCCTCGGGACCTCGGAGGGCGCGGCGACCATCAGCATCACGCACCCCAAGTACCTCCGCATCCTGAACCACGTCGAGCGCTTCCTAAAGCTCCTGACGGTCCTCCAGGAGTCGAACCTGATGGCCTGTTTCCCGGGGCCAAGGGAACACCTCGGCGCCTACATTGCGGCGCTCCGCGGCCAGCTCGCCGGGAGCTTCAACGCGCCCGACCTGTCCGGGTACCTGCAACCAGGGGCGGAGGGGGGCGCCACGTCCGCCGAAGACTACGCGAAGATCCCGCCCGAGGTCATCGGCCGGTTCACCGAGGTGTTCAACAATGCGAAGAAGTGCAGCCTCGTCAACACCATCGTCGTCACCTGCAAGAACCTCGTGACGCACAAGAAAGCGCTGCAAGACCAGTCGGCCCTCAGCGACCGCTTCCTCCGCGGCGCCGGGATGACCTTCTGCCCCCTCCCCGACCTCCCCCAGGTCAACTTCAAGCAGATCTACATCGACGACCGCCTCGCCGCGGCCGACAAGGAGTTCGTCCTCGTCGTCCTCCACAAGCTCTTCACGATCGGCCACGACGTCTACGAGGTCGTCTCCTCGCCCGACGTCGACGTCAACGAGTTCGTCGAGGTGATCATGAGCAGCATCGGCGAGGTGAAGAAGCACATCCCCCGCTGCGACCAGGCCTTCCAGAAGATCATCGAGAGCGTCGACCTCCTGAAGGGCAACTTCAACGGCTACTACAAGGACTACGTCGCCAGCAACAATCCGACGATCATCATGGAGAACTTCGTGCTGGACGTCTCGAAGAACACGAAGTCCTCGCCGGCCGTCACCGCCCAGTTCCGCCGCATCATCACCCACTACCGCAAGCTCGCCTCCCAGCAGTCCTCCCACCCGAAGCTCCAGAGCCTCTTCCAGCAGGTCGACAAGAACTTCCAGGAGCTCGAGACCAAGAGCAAGGAGGCGGACGCCGCCGAGGACCCCGCGGCTGACGACCTCGAGGATGGCGACGCCAGCGACGGCGAGTCGCCCGCCGCCCCGGACTCGCCCGGCGTCGCAAATCCGCCCGGCGAGAGCACCAGCAAGAAGGCGCGCAACCGCCGCAAAAAGGCGCAGGCCAAGAAGATGGTGGCTTCAGCCCCCGGGGCCGACCCCCGCCCGCAGAGCGATGCCTCCCCTGCCGCGCGCGGCGGAGACAACCTCGCCGACGAGTTCGACCAAGACGAACCCGCGGGCCCGGGGGCGGCGGAAGGCTCCGGCTCTGATGCGGACGACGCAGACGACTAGGGGCCGCACCGCCTCATTTTGGGCCGGCCGGCGGGTTTGCCCCGACAGTATAGCAGCGCGCGCACGCCGCACAACACCGCGACCGAACGATGGACTTCGTACGCAAGATGTCCGCCCCGAGCCAGAAACAGGTCATGCTGCTGGCTCTCACCTTTGTGGTAGTTATGATCATCGTGATGATCTGCCCGGACGCCATGACGGCCCTCGTCATCATCGGCGCCCTCCTGGGCTTCTACGCCGCGTATGTCGCCGCGGGCGCCGCCGACGGCACCGGCGGCGGCTTCGGGGCGGAGCCCAAGGCCCCGAGGTGGGCGAGCCACCACGCCCCGGCCGCGGCCCGCTGCGAGGGCGGCGTCTGCCCGGTCAAGGAGGGGTACAACCCCCTTCCCGGCGCGCCCGCCCCGCACGCGCTCATGTCGGTGTCGCGCGCCCCCTCGGACATCGGACACTACCCCGGGGCGATCGACGCCGACGAGTACGACTCCGAGGCGGCCTACGGCCACCGCGACCGCACCGAGGGCGACAACGAAGGCGCGCCAACGGGTAACCCCTTCAACCGCAACCGCGTGTCGTTCCAGCCCGCCGCCGACGCGTGCATCGACGACGAGGCGAACGACGCCGAGATGGACGGAGACGAGCTGATGACCCACCACGGCCGCGCGCGCAACGACCCCGAGCGGGTGACGGCCGGCACGATGAACCGCCGCCGCGATCTCGACAAGTACTTCCGCGAGGAGGTCGAGGAGGCCGAGGACCGCGAGTGGTGGGGCCGCTACGAGGAGTGAAGCCCTAAGCGCGACTTTTGCGGGAAATTTGAGACGCGCCCCCTCCCTCCAATCCTCGCGCTCCTCGCGCTCCTCCCGCTTCTACCGCTTCTACCGCTCCTACCGCTCCTTATGGACCGCACGGTGGCCGCCCGGCCCAAGGCATACGCGGTCACACAGGTAATAGCCATCGATCCCGTTGAGATCGGCAGCCCGCACGAGGCCGACCACCTGGTGGTCGTGATCGGGTCCTACCCGAGCCGCCAGGAGGCAGAGGCCGCCCTGCGCGATCTTACGCGGAGCTGTCCGGAGTTTGAGTGCGCCGCGGCACAAGCCGGCGAGCCGAACCGGATCACGTTCCTCGAGGAGTTTATCGCCAACCCGCGGTACCTCGCCTCCCGGCGGTATTTCGTCGGCAGCCCCCCGATCGACGACATACGCAATTCACGGGCGGCGGTGCGCCGGCGAGCGCTCGCGGCGGCGCGCCGGGATGAGCTCGTGGCGGGGCACCGGTAGAGGCTCGACAGGGGGCCCCGAGCCCCCTTTTTGCGAGCCGGGCCGCGGCGGCAAAAGCGCGGCCCGGCGTCGCGCTCTACGGGCACCAATAGAAGGGGTGGGGGCAGTGGACCTGGACGTCGCCGTACAGCCGAGGTCGCTGACCTGGTCGCCGACGTTGAGAACGACGCGGTGCGTCGCCTCGATGGCGCGGCGGCGCGACTCCTTGTAGGGGCGCACCGTCGCCCCCGGCGGCGGGTACTCCGCGTCGGGGCACATGATGAGGGGGCCGCCGGGACGGGCGATCGCGTCGAGGCGGAAGAGGGCATCGTCGGTGTTGGCGGCGAGCCCGACGTAGGCGAAGTTCTCGACCGTTTCTTCGCGGATCGACTCGAGGCGGCCCGTGATCATGTACACCCGGACCTCGAGGGCGCGGAGGGCCTCGATGAGCTCGCGCGCGCCGGGGAGGAGGGGGTTGAGGCGCAGGTCGTCCCGCGGCCACGGCTTGCCGTCGGGCGCGAGGTAGTAGTCGGCCGCGTGGAAGTCGACGGGGTCGGGCCCCTGCACGCCGGCAGGGGCCGTGAAAGAGTTCATGTGGATGTTCGCGAGGATCACCTCGTCGACGTCGAGGGTCGCCGCGAGGGGGCGGGGGGCGCGCCCCTCGGCGGCGGCTTCCTGCTCCTCGCGTCGCCGGGCGTCGGCGACCCACCCGGGGAGCCGGGCCCGCACTCCGTCGAGGTGGCGGCGGTGGGATTCGCAGAACCCGCGGATGTAGTCGCGGAGATAGGGGTTCGAGAAGTCGACGTAGACCATCTTGTGTTTGCGTCCGGGGATCGCGGACCGGCGGGCGGTGAGCATTGTGTGTGCGGGGCGGCTTGAAATGAGAGACTTCTTATCGCGGCCCCTCATTGAATGCCAGGGGCCGTCTCCATATAGCAGATCCGCATGGGAAACAGCTGCCGCCGCTGCTGCGAGGGCGGGGAGGAGGGCCGCGCTGAGGCGGGCCCGGCCGCGGCCGCACGCCCGTCCGTCCGCTTCAACATTCCCGGCGACGCCGAGGTGGAAGGGGTCGTCAGACCCGCGCGTGGGTTAACGGCGGACGACGAGCTCCTGCGGGCCGCGCTCGCCGACGACTTCTCGTTCGACGGCCAGCGCTTCCTCGCGAAGGTCGTCGACGTCTACGATGGCGACACCCTCCGCGTCACCTTCCGCTACGGCGGCCGGCTCGTACAGTACCGCGCCCGGATGGCGGGCTACGACAGCCCCGAGATGAAGCCGCCCAGGTCGAAGCCCAACCGCGAGAATGAGATCGCCGCCGCCCGCGCCGCGAAGGCGGCGCTCGAGAGGCGCGTGCGCGACAGGCTCGTCACGGTCGCGTGCGGGCCCTTCGACAAATACGGCCGGATTCTCGTCACCATCTACGACAGCGCCGCGGCCGGCGGCGAAAACGGCGAGAACATCAACGAGTGGATGGTCTCGAGCGGGCACGGGGTTCCCTACGAAGGGGGGTCCAAGGCGCCGTTCGAGGCGGGGCCCTACGACGACTAGACCCACGCCAGCTTCTGGGCGCGCCACGGCGGCGCGGTCGCCGAGGGCGGCGGCGCGGTCGCCGGGGGCGGTGGCGCGGTCGCCGGGGACGGTGGCGCGGTCGCCGGGGGCGGTGGCGCGGTCGCCGAGGGGGGCAGCGCGGCCCTATTTTCGCACTCGTTCGGCCAGTAGCGGCCGGCGATCGCCGAGCCGAGGCAGTAGCCGACGATGTCCATCACGATATCGCTTTCTTTCCCGTACCAGTAGGCGTCGGATTTGCCCGTCGAGTTCCCCTCCTCGTCCTGCTCGCCGATGAGCTGGAGGCGCTTGCCGCTGACCTCGATATTGTTCTGGCCGAGCGCCGTCTCGACGATCTCCCAGAAGATGCCGACGAGGAGGAACTGGAGGTGGTGGCCGGGGAAGAGGAGACCGAGGAGCCCGAAGAAGAGAAAGTGGCTGACGCTCCAGCCGTCGATCTCCTGGCAGACAGGGTGATGGTAGATGCGCTTGGCGAGGACGTCCTGGGTCTTCGTCTTGCGGAGGAAGTACCCGTAAAGGATTATGACGATGACGCAGACGATGTACAGGGCCACGCAGGGGACCTTGACCCCGCCGATCACTCTGTTGGCGAACATGGGCGCGGCGCCGGACCTATTGGCGGTCCCCCCCTTTTTCGAACTGGAGGTTCTTGCCCCGATCCATAGGTACCCGAGCCCGGCAGCGCGGGAAGATGTCTAGCTACGCCGAGAAACCCGCCGATACGAAGTGCCCGGCCGCCCGGCCCGGGCCGGCCGCCGCCGAGATCCGCGCATACAGCGTCGGCCCCGCCCCGCCCGAGGGCGTGAGACGCCTCCACCTGAACGAATACCGCTACGCCCATCCCGCGGGGGTCATCGCGGCCCTGCGCGGGGCGTCGGCGGAGGTCCCCGCCGAGGACCTCCTCACGAACTACCAGTCGGGCCCCGACCCCGAGCTGGCCGACGACCTCGCCCGCTACGTCGGAGCCCCCTCGCGGGAGAACATCCTCATCACGCCCGGGAGCGACGAGGCCCTGCGCGCCGTGATCGACACGAGCGCCCTCCGCGGCCACCGCACCGTCCTCATGGGCGTCCCCGGGTACACGCACTTCGAGCACTACGCCACCCTCCGCGAGCTCGCCGTCGTCACCTACCCGATCGGCCTCGCGACCGCGGCCGCCGACCACGAGGCGGCGCTCCTCTACCACGCCGGCCTCCTCTCCGCCGGCTGCCTCGTCTACCTCTGCAGCCCTAACAACCCGACGGGCGATCTCTGGGAGCCCGACGCCGTCGCGCGCCTCGCGCGCGAGTGCCCCAAGTCCCTCTTCCTCATCGACGAGGCCTACGTCGAGTTCGCCTCGGTCGACGGCCGGGAAGTCCCCGCCGGCGCCTCCGCGGCCGAGGCCCTCAACATGCGGAGCCTCGTCCGCGTCGCGCTCGCCTTCCCGAACGTCGTCGTGACGCGCACCCTCTCGAAGGCCTTCGGCCTCGCCGCCCTGCGGATCGGGTACGCCGTCGGCCGGGCCCCCATCATTGCCAGCCTCGGCATCGCCGTCAGCCCGAAGGCCTTCGGGCCCGTTGCGGCCTGCGTCGCGCGCGCCGCCCTCCGCGAGCTCCCCCACTACCTCCGCACGACCCTCGCCGCCCGCGCCGGGGCCCGCGCCGTCGTCGCCGAGCTGAGTACCCGCGGCTGGTGGGCCCTCGACACGCCCGGCAACTTCTACCTTGTCTACGTCGGCGCGCCCGCCGCCGTCACCGCGCGCCTCGCCGGGCTCGGGGTGCAGGTCCGCAACCGCGACGACCTGCCGGGCCTCGCCGGCTTCGTGCGGATCACCGCCGGCACGCCAGAGGACGGCGCTGCCGTCCTCGCCGCCTTCGCCGAGCTGACCCCGCCCCCCGAGCTGCCGCCCCAGGCCTTCTACGCGAACAAGCGCACCGTCGCCGCCGTGAAGGCCCTCATGCGGCGCACCCTCGAAGCCCTCGCCGCCGCCGGCGTCACCGTCTGGGCGCAGGGCGGCACGATGCTCGGCATGTTCCGCCACCGGCGGGCCCAGGGGGACGGGCGCTGGCGCGGCGGCATGATCCCCTGGGACGACGACGGCGACCTCGCGTACCTCCGCCCGCCGGACGGCAGCGACCCCCTCGCCGCGCACGCCGCCGCCTTCGCCGAGCGGGGGCTCACCCTCCAGCGGAACCGCACCGACGCCTACTGGCAGGTCGGCACGAACGAGCCCGGCGCCACGATCTCGCCGGTCCACATCGACGTCTTCTCCTACTCGGGCACCCCCGCCGCGGGGTACGTCCTCGACGACCCCCGCTTCGCCGCCGAGGACCCCGGCTCCCCGCAGGCGCACTGCAACACGCGCTACGCCCACGACGAGCTCTTCCCCCTCCGCCACGACCACACGTTCTACGACCTCGAGCTGGCGATGCCCGCCCAGCCCGAGGTCGTCCTGCGCCGGGCCCTCGGCCCCGACTTCGCGACGACCGCCCGCATCCGCGCGGGGGACGGCCACCTGGCCTACGCCCTGCGCGACACGACGCCCGCCTGAGCGGCGGGCCCGCCTTTTGGACGCGCGGCGGGCCCGCCTATACGCCGGGCGGGCCGATGAGCATGCACGACTCCATCCTGGCCGCCGAGGACGAGAAAATAGAGGGCGACGACCGCCGGACCGTCTACGTGGACGGGGTGTTCGACCTCTTCCACCCCGGCCACGTCTCCTTCCTGAAGAAGGCCCGCGCCGCCGGGGGGGCCGGCGCGCGCCTCCTCGTCGGCGTCATCACCGACGAGGACGCCCGCTGGAAGCGGCCGCCGGTTATGTCCCACGCCGAGCGGCTCGCGATGGTGCGCCACTGCACCGAGGTCGACGAGGTCGTCGAGCGGCCGCCCCTCGTCCTGACGGGCGAGTTCCTCGACGCGCACGGGATAAGCCTCGTCGTCCACGGCGACGACTCGAAGCAGGAGGAGTTCTTCCGGGTCCCGATCGATCGCGGGATTATGGTCTACGTCCCGTACAGCCCCGGCGTCTCGACGAGCGACCTCATCGCGCGGATCCAGGCGCGGGCCGGGGCCCAGGGCGGCGTGCCTCCTTCGGGCGACGAGTAGCGCGGCGCGGGCCGGCCTTTTGCGCCCTGTTCAAGGTTCTCCGCCGTGAGGATAGCGCGCCCGTGCACCGACGCACGACCAGTCAGACATGGCCCAGCGCAAGCCACCTATCGACCTCCGCGAACTCCAGCGGTCCATCCTCGAGGACGAGATCCGCGAAGAGCAGGCCGCCCGCGGCGCCGCGAGGCCGAGCCCGGAAGCGGGCTACCTGCGGGGCGCCCCGCCCGGCAGCCGCGGCCGGTCCGGGCCCCCGCCCCGGGGCAAGGCCCCCGCGCGCGCCGACGGCATCCGCGAGCCCTTCGAGGGCGCGCGGCGGGCCGCCGCCGAGTGGGACGCCTACTCGCCCGACCCCTCCGGCGAGCCGCTCCGCCCCGCGGCCGCCCCCGAGGGCCCCGGCGTTCGCCTCTCCCGGGGAGAAGGCCTCGACATCCACGAGCTGCTGAAGCGCGAGGCCTTCGCCTCCCAGCAGCCCGCCTGCGACGACCACTTCGAGAAGAACCGCCCCTGCCCCTCCGGCGTCTACGGCATCAGCGACCAGTACATCATCCTCGACACCTTCTCGAAGCTGCGCGAGTCCCAGGTCGAGAAGGGCGAGTTCCGGTGGAACTTCATGGTCCAGGGCGTCATCGGCGACGAGGTCGTCGGCGTCCGCGACAAGATCGACACCGTCATCGAGATCCAGATCGGCGGGTTCTCCCTCCCGGTCATCCCCGAGGTGACCTACACCCTCGCGGCGCCCCCCGCCGCGACCCCCTCCGGCACGAACCAGCTCGTGCTCGTCCACAACAACAACAACGCCGCCCCCCCGCTGAACCCCCTCCTCCCCCCCGCCCAGTACCCCACCTCGATCCCGGCCCTCACCCCCTGGATCAACAACCCCTACTCCCAGACCCCCTACGGCAACCGCATGACGATCCAGCTCCGCGAGGCGGGCCTCCAGTCCTACAGCGACCGCAACGGCGCGCGCCACCACTACGAGTTCAACATCGCCTACCTCAGCGTCGCGAGCGGGAACCCCAACCTCCTCTCCGCCGTCCCGATAAGCGGCAGCCAGTGGGACACCTTCATATTCACCGACCCGCTGAAGGACGTCCACGGCCTCACGCTCATCTTCCGCAACCCCGACATCCCGATCCGCTTCCTGCCCGACTGCCTGTACGACGTGGCCGTCGTCAGCGACGGCGCGGCCGCGCCCGGCCCCTTCCTGCGCTTCGACGCCCCCAACCACGGCCTCCTCGTCGGCGACCGCATCGTCGTCGAGGGGTTCAAGTCCGGCGTCCCGGTCCTCGACTCGTACATCAACCGCCCCGAGGGTCACGTCGTATCGGGGGACCCCTCTGTCGCGCCCCTCCCGCCGTCGTCCCCGATCCCGACCCCCAATTCATTCTGGCTCGACCCCGCCGTGAGCATCATCGACCTCACCGCCCCGCCCCCCGCGCTCCCGCAGTCCGTCACCGTCTGCATCGCGAAGCGCCGCATGCGCATCCCCATTCGCCTCCGCCGGGTTGTCGCCCGTCTTACGAATTATATCGCACCCTAGCTGGTTTACGCAAAATAGAGTTGGCCCTCGGTGCTATTTTGGCGTTACACGACGAGGTCTTCGAGCAGAGCAGCGATGTCTTCGTCAGTGAGTCGTCTGGCCACTGGCGCCGTCGCGAGCGGCTCGGCCACTGGCGCCGTCGCGGGCGGCTCGGCCACTGGCGCCGTCGCGGGCGGCTCGGCCACTGGCGCCGTCGCGGGCGGCTCGGCCTTGGGCGTCGTTGTGGGCAGGTACTCCCATTTGCTCCCCCCGGCTCGCTGCGCCTGCCCCTTGCACGCGCGGACGATGTCGCCTGCCGAGACCTTGGTAAGCCTGCTGGCTTCCTTGATCGAATCGTAGTCCACCGTCTGCCCGCTGGGCAGAGTTCTTCTTACGGGCTTGCGGCGGCACAGCCCGGTCGCGTGGGCGTGCTCGCAGTTCCCTTGCTGCGTCGTCCACTCGAGGTTCGCGGCGCAGTTGTTGGCCGGGTTTCCGTCGAGGTGGTTGACGATGTTCTGTCCCGGCCGGCGGTCGCAGAACGCCGTGGCCACGAGGCGATGCACGCCGTACTTCTGGTAGCGGCTGTAGTTGCCTTTGACCCGCCCCTCGACAATTTGCCCGCTCTGCAGGCGGATGCGGCCAAGGGTGGACACCTCGATCGGATTCTCGTCAGGGAATTCGACCCACGCCCATTCCTCACCCTCAAGGCCCCCGGCCTCGACGTCAGCGTACGCCCATCGGTTTCCCTCGGCGTCCGTCCGCCCGGCGCCGCACATGCCCGACATCGCGCCGTACGAAACCCTGGCCTCTCCCGCCGCTTCCTTGACGCTGGCCCAGGTCTCCGTGTGCCCGTCCGGGAAGACCTGGATGACCTTTCTCGAGCGGCGGGCATTGTCCTCCGCCGGCTTCACAATGCGCTCGGCATTCTGCTTCGCGGTGACCCACTCGAGGTTGTCCACCACGTTGTTCAGGCGGTCCCCGTCCTTGTGGTTGACGAGGGGGAGACCGTCGGGGTTGGGGATGAAAGCCTGCGCTACCAGCCGGTGCGCCTGGCGGTACAGCGTTTTGCCCCCCACGTACGGGGAGACCGTTTTGTAGCCGAACTGGTTGACGGTTTGCGTCAGGAGCTTGCCCCGCCGCCCCATGACGCGCCCGAGGCTCGAAACCTGGTACCCCGGGGCTTCCTCGACAGGCCTCCACTCCTCGGCAATGGGGGCGTCCATTATGGATAATGGAGTTTGTCTCCCAACTTCAATTAACGCGAGAACGCAAAAAGCGGGCCCGCCCGCTCGTGGGGCTCATCAGTGCAATCTAGCTGGCTTACGCAAAATGGAGTTGACCCTCGGTGCTATTTTGGTGTTACACGGCGAGGTCCCCGGATTCTTGAACGGCCTGCTTTAGGGCGATGCGTCCTCGTTCACGAGGGCGTTGCCCCGTCGATGCCTGGGTAGCGCCATCGCCTACTTCCGGTCATTGGGATAGATGCACGAAGTGCAAACGGCGAAGGAGACGCGAAATGTCTTCGTCGGTGGCTGGATATGCTTTTTCGGGGGGGAGGTCGCAGGTAATGACTATCGTCTTCGCCAGGAACTGGCGACTCCCCCTTTTGTTCTCTACACGCGCCGGGTAACGATCAAGTAGTTGCATCAGGTGCCCGAAATCCCACCACCTGTGGTCGAAGTTATCGATGACCACGGTGTCGTGCGCGTCATAGTCTTCCCACCACTTCGTGTGTCCTTTCCAGTACGCGTCGGGCCCCGCGATGCTGCGGGCTATATGGCTTCTGGTGCGGCGATCCCCGCCCCATAACCAGACGACCACAGGCTTCCAATCTCGCTGGGGCTCACAGTATAAGAGGAAACGTTCGCAGAATAGAACGAGTTGGTATGAGTCAACCAGCCTGTGTACTGCACGCATCCCACCGGCAAGAGCTATTTCTCTTGCGGACTGCACATCAGTGCATCCTTCCTGACTTCGCGGAGCTCCAAACTCGAAGCACAAAGGGTCAGTCTCTGTGATGCGCGCGAGGTTCTGTTCCGCCGGCTCCTTCGCCGCCTCGACGCGGGCGCGCCCACCGAGCATCTTGCGGACGGTGCTTGGTAGGGTCAGCTTCTCGAGCTCGCCGTAACCTTGGACATGGGGGATGCCATTTGCGCCCTCCCCGGTAGACCATATAAGGTATGACCAGCCCCGCGCTTCAGAGCAGGAATTAATGTCGTCGTCGGACGGTCTGTTGATGGCAAACAGCACGCGCCTCAGCCTCTGGCCCATGGCACACCACACGTATGCCAGGCGGAGGGAATATATCTAACTCGCGGGCCTTTCGTGCCGCGCCGCTGGATCGAGTTCGCTGCACCGACGCCCTGGTGGCGCAAAAAGCGGGCCCGCCCGCTCGTGGGGCCCATCAGTGCAGCGGCCACTGGGCCGCGACCGGCCCTCGGCAGACGGGGCACAGGGGTTTCCGGAGCGCGGCCGCGCAGGCCGCGCAGCAGCACACGTGAAAGCATGGGCCGAAGAGGGTCACTGCGCGAGCTACCAGGCAGACGGAGCACTCGTCCTCCTGCTCGATAGCGTCGCATGCGTGGCCGGGGAGGACCGGCGGGCAGGCGGCCGCCGCGCGCGCGGCGCGGCGCGCCTTTTCGCCGTGGCCGGCCCACACTAGGTTGCTGGCGCGGTTGTTGCGGTGGTCCCCGTCCAGGTGGATGACGTGGGGGAGCCCTTTCGGGTTCGGCACGAAGGCAACAGCGACGAGCCGGTGGACCTCGCGGCCGAGCTTCGCGCCGTTGACGTAGAGCACAACCTTCAGGCTGCCCCGCGGCGTCGCACACGGCGAGAGCGCCTTTCCGCGCTTCCCGTAGACCACCCCGTCCCGTGTGACGTGGTAGCCCGGCGCCCCGGCGACAGGGGCCAGCTCGGGATCGGCGGGGGCATCGGAAGGGCGCGGTACGAGAACCATGGCTAGGTGGCTTGGTGCTTTGGGGGCTTCAGCAGATACATGGGCGACGGGCGATTCAAACGTGGCAGAGGGTTTCCCTCCGAAAATGAAGGCTATCTCCCCCCTTCATACCATGTCCACCTCGGTCACCATCTGCAACAACGGGCGCCAACCCGTTGTCGTTCACTGCGGGAAGGAATTCAGCTTCGTTGTCCCCCCGGGCGCGAGCTTCGAGCATTGGCGGCCGCCCGCGCAAAACCGCCCTCTCCCTCCCGGTAGGCGCGGGTTAACGCGGGGGGCGCCCGGGTACGCGATAGAGGCCCGCCGCCTCGACGGGGAGCTAGAGAAGCATATGGCCCGGGACTCGAGGCGCGCCCCCTTGGCGAACGCAGACCCCAAGTAGGCGGTTATATCCGTTTTTCCCAGGAGGAGTATTCTATTCCGATCTCGGCAAGTGCTCCCCTGATCCGCGATGTGTACGCGTCAATTGCCGCCCTTTCGGCGCCCGGCAGGAGCCATTCGGTCCATATCTCTGTCTGGACCCCGGCGAAGGCTGCCAGGTGGATCAGCGTCGCTTCCCCCTGGTCTTGCTCGGTCTGGGGGGTGAGGTACCCGAGGGCCGCGCCGAGGTCGCGCTGGCGGTTGTGCGCCCGCCGGTGCTCGGCCCACACAGGCTCCACGGCGGCCCAGGCCCCGACCCGGCAAATGATGACCCCGTCGCCGAGGTCGAACCGGTCGGCCCGGCGGCCGGCGGTCGACCTGATGTGAAACAGGACTTCCTCCCCGATCGCGGCGGCGACATCCCACACGCCGCCTGCGCAGCAGCAGGCCGTCGTCCGCAGGCCGCGCCGCACGAGCCAGGCGAGGGCGACGAGGCGCAGGAACCCGGAGTCGTGCCTGGCCTCGAGAAGCTCTAGCACCCGTCCCGCTGACATTCGATGGTGGCGCGCGTTCGGCTTTAATAAGGCCTGCCTTTTATCCCGCGGAGCGATAGACTTCATGGAGGCCGGCCGGGTGATTTGGGTCCTCTTGGCCGTCGTCTTCATCGTCTTCGTCGTGCTCCTCGCCGCTGTCGCCAGGGCGGGCGGCTACCCCGCGGCGGGCGGCTACCCCGCGGCGGGCGGCTGCCCCGCAGGGCCCCCCCCAGATACAAAAGCAGGTGGCTCTGTGGCGCGGAAGAACCCCGACACCGCAATCAAGTGGGACGGCCCGGAAACCTGCTATCCGCGGGAGATGATCGCGGAGTGTCTCCGACTCGTGCGCGGGGTTCCGGGGTTCGGCCCGGTGTCGGCCGAGGAGCGGGCCGGGCTCGCGTCGGCGACCGCCCGGCTGAGCCGCAAGTACGGGGTCGAGCTGCGGGCGGGCCAGCTGGTCTCTATGCGGCGCATGGAGGCCGGGCTCGCGGCGCGGCGGAGCGGCGCGCTCGCCCTGCGGCACGGAGAGGCCATCGCAGCGGCGAACGCCGCCGGCGAGCCGGTGCTCTCGATCGCGGCGCGGTACAGGCTCCCGCCGATGGCCGTCCTCCGCCAGGTCCTCATCGAGGCGGGGCACTCCCCCCGGCAGATCCGAGACGCCATCGACGACCCGGCCCGGCTCCCGCCGAAGCTCGCGGCGGAGGCGCCGGCGGTCTTCGAGGCCGACCTCGGCTCGCGGCTCAACGCGGACCTCATCCGGGCCGAGGCGCAGGCATACGAGGGCGCGGTGGGCGCCTACCTGCGCGCGCGGGGCATCGTCTTCGAGACCGAGGACGATCTGCGGAAGAGCGCGACGGGGCAGAGCCCAGAGCCCGACCTCCCGCTCCTAACACCCGACTTCCTCTTTCGCGAGCCGATCCTCATCGACGGACGCCGCGTCGCGTGGCTCGACGCCAAGAATTACCCGCTGTACGAGAGCAAGCTCGTCGCGGCGAGCCTCGCGAAGCAGGCGGCGAAGTACACCGCGCGGTTCGGCCCGGGGGCCATGGTCTTCAGCGGCGGTCTCATGTGCGGCGCGCGCGTGCTGCCGAAAAGTGCGGGCGGCGCGCAGCCGCTGCTCCTGGACGGATCTCATATTGGCTAATGGGTATTGCTCTGGAGCGACTTCGCCATCTCTTTTGCGGCCTTGAGAGCCGTCTCGGAGATCGGAGGGTCGCCGCGCCCGCCGCGTCCGCCGTGCCCGCCGCGTCCGCCATGCCCGCCGCGCCCTCGACGTTCGACCTTGAGCTGGTCGCCGCTGTAGTCGCGGCGCGGGAACTGCTTCTTTGACCGGTTGGAGCTGGGCGCGTACTCGGTTGCCAGGGTGCGCCCTGTCCCGAACGCCTCGCAGGTCGCGGCGATGAATTTCCCGATGGCCGGCGGGTCGTGCTCCCCGCCGACGCGGCGGAGGTACTCTTTCGCGATGGCGGTGAGCGCCGTGCAGTCGTGGCAGTGGTCGAGGCCCTCGGCGACGACGCCGTGGTCGTAGGCGTAGACGCGGCCCACCGTGTTGTGGAAGGCGCACTGCTGTTCGTACTCGGTGTTGTCGTATTCGCGGACGGGGCTCCCCCGCGGGACGATGAGGCGGCTCTCCGTCGAGGTCAGCGGGTGGTAGGTCCCGAGGAGGACCCGGCCGTCTGGGTACTTCGTCTTGCCGGGCTGCCAGGGGAGGCGGAACTTCACCATGGAGACTCGCGGGTCGAGGGTTTTCATCCAGCCCTCCTGCCGGTCCATGTCGACCTTCACGTAGTCCTCCTCCTTGCCCGTGCGGATGTCGCTGATGAATACGAAGTCGGTGCCTTTGAGCTCCTCGGCGAGCTGTTTCGCCACCTCTTCGGTGAAGAAGTCCTTGGTGACAGACACGTTCGCCGGCGGGTTCCTGGCGAGCGCCGGGCAGTAATCGGCGGGGTCGTACAGGCGGAAGACGCAGGACGGGAACAGCCCGGCGAGGTATGGGATGTGGTGGCCGGGGGCCGCGCCCGCGTACACGACGACTACCGGGGCGCCGCTGCAGGCGTCGGTGCAGTTCGTCAGGAACCACAGCTCTGACGCGAAGAGCTTCATCTGCCCCCAGTGGAGAGGGGACCGCTCGTGGTCGGGGCGGTCGACGAAGGGGATCGCGGGAGACTCCTCCGTCAGGAAGAGCGGGACGCTCTCGGCGGGGCGGAGCCGGAGGTCGCGGGGCACGAGGTGGCGGCTGGTGGTCTCGGCGAGCACCTGGCCACAGTGGGGGCCCGCGAGCGCGACGTAACGCTCGAGCTCTTCCCGCGGAACGGCGTGCTCGCGGCCGGGCCCGGTCGGGGAGGCCCGCTCGCTCACGACCGGGAGCGGCTCCTCGAGGACGGGGATGTGGCCAGAATCCGGGAGGAGGATAACGGCTGGCTGCCGCGGGGCGCGCTTTCTCGGGCCGGCGTCCAGCTCTGATGCGGGGCGGAGGGAAATGCCTGTCAGCGGCTTGGGCTGCTTCTTCGACATACGACAATTATCTGTTACAGACCAGTATCTGTTACAGACGGGTGCTTAGCTACGGCTTGCTTCAGATTTCCCGGCCCGGGCGTCGCTGGGCAGAGACTCCCTTTTGTCGACCATGAAGGCGCCCGGGTCGACTCCGTGCGGGGGGCGGTCGAGGCTGCGGGAGATCGCCGCGGTGGCGCGGTTGAAACACGCGGCGACCTTTTCCGGCGTCGCGCCATCCCCCAGGTAGCGCGCCCATATGCGCGCCTCGAGTGCGCAGTCGAAGCAGTGGTCGAGCCCGGGGACCAGTTCCGTCGGGATGCCGTGGTCGTAGAACGCCCACTCGCGGAGGACGGCGCTGATGTAATAGGCCCGGTTCTCGTGGTCGCGGGGGGACGTCCCGGCCACGGGGTAGGGGCGCTCGGCGACGAGGCGCCCCTCGGTTGTCGAGCGAGGGGCCCAGGCCTGGACGCGCACCTCGCCGTCGAGGTATTCGAAAGGCGCGTCGCTCGAGTAGGGGGGCCGGTACTTGAGCATCGCGGCGCGGGGGTTCATGATCTTCGTCCACCGCCGCTGGGCCTCCATGTCGGCGGCGACCCGGGCCTCGTTTTCTTCCGTGCCGGGTACCCCCGTCCTGATGTCGGATATGAACAGCACTTCGTCCCGCCCCGCGTACCGGGCGGCGACCTCGTCCGTAAAGTACTCCTGGTGGGTGGCAATGCGGGACAGCGCCTCAGTGCGCCCCTTCGGCATTACGAAGCGGCGCGGGTCGTACAGCTCGAACTTCAGCCGCTTCGCGCGGAACAGAGAGGCGAGGAATGGCATGTGGACGCCCGGGGCCGACCCGGCGTACACGACCGTGTCCCCCTCGCGCGCGTAGTCGGTCAGGAAGTCGACCTCGCTCAGGAGAAGCTTCCGCTGGCCGATGTGCAGCGCGGTGCGAGCCGCGTAGGGCGACGGGCGGTAGGGGAGGCTCCGGACCTGCCCGAATGTCGTCGGCAGCTTGTTCGCGGGCGTCTTCACGCGGGCGACCTTGTTGATGGCAGCGATCTCCTCGCGGGTCAGCAACTCGCCATGGAACGGGATAAGGGGGGGTTCCCCTCCTGCGTCTTCGGCGGCGCGCCCCCCTCCTCTCACGGGGAGCGGCGCCACCCGCGCTGCGATGTAGGCCGCCCCGCCGGCGAGGCACGCCGCCCCGCCGGCGAGGAGGATGAGGCCCGCGGCGAGGCGGCGGCGCGCGCAGACGGCGGCCGCAACGACGATGACAAGGACCACAACGAGGGCGGTGAGGATAGCGGCCTGCCTCATCGGGTTCGTATCGAGGCGCGCAAAAGGCGTCCCCATACGAACCCGGCGGGCGGTGAGGATAGCGGCCTGTCCCATCGGGTTCGTATCGAGGCGCGCAAAAGGCGCCCCCGCGGCCTACCCCTCTTGGAGGGCGGCGAGGAGCTCCGGAATAACAGGGTCCGACGGGTCGATGGCCGCGTACCCGCCGAGGTCGTCGCGGTAGACGTAGAAGTCGTAGCCGAGCGGCGAGGCAGGGTCGGCGACGTAATAATAGGTGACGCCCCCGACGCGGAGGGGGGCCGCCCTGACGTCGGTCTCGCGGCGGACCTCGCACGGGTCTGGGAGTCGGATGTCGAGGGCAGGGTCGTCGTGGAAGAGGGGGGCGTTGGTGGGGACGCAGACGCGGCAGGCGCCGTAGCCGAAGATCTCGCACTCGAGGGAGACCTCGGCGCAGAGTTCGCGGAATGCGTTGTTAGTCTCGTAACGCTCGAGGGCGCGGTCGAAGAAGACCTCGTCGATCGTCTTCGCCTCGCGGTCGCGTGCGAGCATCTGCTCCCAGATCCGGCGGTTCGCCGTCGCGACGTAGATGTAGGGCTGGACAACGCGGTCCTCGCGGGGGAGGGCGTCGAGGCAGCCGATGCGGACGGCGCGGGCCTTCACCTGGTCGTCGCGCGCGCGGTCCCAGTAGGGCTCGATCTGGTGCGTCTCGCGGAGATACTTGAGGTCGAGGCCCTCCGCGCCCGTCTTCGAGACGAGGATCGCCTTGATGCGCGCGCCGCGGATGTTGTCGGGGGCAACGAATGCCGTCTTGATGGCGTCGCGGACCTCGTTCGGCACCTCGCCGGAGATTATAGCGTAGTGGCCCTTGGCCTCCGCGGCGCCGCCCACTATATCGCCGGGAGCAGCGCCTATGCTGATTGCATTCTCGCTGGAGACGGCGTCATCGACATCCTTAACCGCCGGCGCCGCGATACCCCCCGCCGCGGGCGCGTGCACGTCTATAGTTTTGTTCCCGTCGACGAAAGATGAGACAGGGGCGTAGCCGAGCTCGGCGGCGACGCGGGCGCCGGCCTGGTTATCCCGGTCGGTGAGGATCCACACGGGCGCCGCGGCCGGGCCGGCCCGGGCCCAGTACTCGGCGAGCGCGAGGGCGACCCCCGCGGGCGCGAGGCCGCGCCCGCGCACCCCGGGGTCGACGTAGTACCGGGCCAGGTAGCCGCCGTATTCGGGGAGGGGCGACGCGTGGAGGCCGACGTAGCCGACGGCCCGGTCGCCGCCGAGGATGACCCAATGGTAGGAGCCGTCCGCGGCGGCCCTGAGGCTCTCGAGGTACGCGGCGTCGAGCGGCTTCGCGCCCTGGAAGGCAGAGTACACCTCCTCGATCGAGCCGATCCGGGCGAGGTCGGCGAGCTGGGCCGGCGTCGCAGCCTCGAGCGGGACAATGGTGACGGCGCCTCCGCCCGAGGCTTCGTCGAAGATGGAGGCCTCGGTCGCGGTCTCGGCGGCCTCGGTCGCGGTCTCGGCGGCCTCGGTCGCGGTCTCGGCAGCCTTCTTCCGGCGCTCTTTCGGCGGGAGGGTGGGGACAAAGGGCGCGTAGCCGAGCCGCTGGAGGTAGCGGCCGAGCGGCTTCAGGCCGCCGGCATCGACGAACTGGGAGTAGACGAGAACTGGGCCGGGCGCCTTATCGGCCCGCTCGGCGATGAGAGCTAGCTTCGGGGCTATGGCCGCGGTGAACACTTCCTCGAGCATCGCGTCGACGGGGCTGCCGGCCCATTCGCGGGGGGCAGCGAACGTGCTGAGCGAGCGCGACTTAACGTAGTAAGAGCGCATCGCCTTCTTCTCGGAGCCCGGAAGCGCGAGAGGGGGCGTCGTCATGACGCCGGCGCCGCGCCCGCCGGCCCCCTCGCCGCCGCGGCCCTCGGCCTCCTCTTTCTCGCGGGCGAGGAGGTACTGCCGGTACTGGTCGGGGCCCATCTCGACGCGCTCGACGATCGTCGGCAGCTCAACGGGGAACCAGCCGTCGTCGCCGGGTTTCTTTGGAGCAAGGGCGGCCGCGCCAGGATCCCGCACCCCCGCCGGCTCCGACGGGCGGAGGTGCGTCACGTGGGAGACGAGGCCGACGAGCCGGTTGGCGAGGCGCTCGCGGTTGCGGACCTTGTGCGCCTCGCGGTCGACGTACAGCTTGTAGAAGATCTCGTACTGGGTCGGGAGGAGGTCGGTGCCGGCGAGCATGTTGAAACACGGGACGAGCTCGAAGGGGTCCTTCGCGGCGGGAGTGCCCGTCAGGAAGAGGATCCTCAGGTTGCGGGCAGCCATGATCATGTCGTAGAGGCGGCGCGCGTTGGCGTTCTCGGCGCTGCTGTTGATGATCGCCCAGAAGAAGTTGTGGGCCTCGTCGACGATGAGGAGCTTCCCGTCGAGGCCGCCGGTCGCGCCCGTGATATCGCCCCGCTTGACGGTCTTCGCTCCGGTGCCGACGCGCGCCATCTGGTCGGCGGCGTTGTAGGCGTCCATCGAGACGAAGGCGAACCGCGCCGTGGCTTCGGCCTGCATGCGGGCGAGCGCTTCGGGCGCGGCGTCCGGGTTCAGAGCCGCGACGACCTCGGCGACGGTCTCGCGGAAGTTCTTCTGCAGGCTCCGCGCGAGCATGATGACGGGCTGGCGGACGTCCCAGAGCGCCATCGCGACGGCGACAGCGAGCCGCGTCTTGCCCATGCCCATCGTGTGGTAGACGAGGAGGCCCCGCGCGTTGCCGTCGGCTCCGATCCCGTACTCGGGGTCGCTCATCACCGCGCGGACGAGGTACTGGTAGTACTTGAGGACGCCGGCCCAGCCGTCGCCGGCGGCGCGGGCCGCGACGTAGCGGTCGTAGAGTTCGCGCAGCTTCGCCGCTGACTTCGCGGGAAAGCTCGTGTCATTCCTCTTCAGAACGCCGGGAGGGGGCTGGGGAGCGGGCCGCTGGGGGCGCGGGCCGCGCGGCGCGGCCCCTCCGCGCGCTTCCGCCGCGGCCCGCTCGAGCGCCCGCAGGAGAGGAGCGCTGGTGGCAGCGAACTTCTCGGAGTTGCGCGGGTATGAGTTGCCGGCCTGGCCGGGTGGGGCGTCGACGACAGCTGCGGTCCCCTCCCGCAGCTCGTACCACTGCGCGTACCCCCCGTCAGATCCGCGGGCTGACACGAGGAAGTGGCCGCTTCTCTCCCAGGGATCCTTCCACACGATGAGGCGGAGCCCTTCCCGCTCATCGGACGCGCCGATCATGAAGTAGTCGTCCTTGCGCTGCGTGGAGTACCGCTGTGAGTGCGTGAAGCCGCCCCCCGGCGCGAGCTCCGCGGCGCGGGAGGCGAGGGTATCCCACGCAGCCCGGGCGCCGCCGACGATGAAGTCCTTGATGTCGAAGCCGTCCATCCGGTTGTATACACGACGGCGAAAGAGCTCAAAAGAGGGGAACAGGCTGGCGCTCAGTAGCCCGGCCGGGCCGGCTCGTCGACCCAGCCGTTGCCGACCATCTCGGCGCTCAGTAGCCCGGCCGGGCCGGCTCGTCGACCCAGCCGTTGCCGACCATCTCGGCGCTCAGTAGCCCAGCCGGGCCGGCTCGTCGACCCAGGCGTTTCCGACCATCTCGGAACCCACAAAGGGAGCTTTTGGAGGGCACTCCTGGGCGCAGTTTACGGGGCACTCGCGGCAGTCCGGGCGATACATGCGGCGGGAGGCGTAGAACACGAAGACGATCACGAGGAAGAGCACGAGGATGACCATCGCGAGCTGGGTGTCCCGGGGGGAGAAATGCCCCGGACGGCTGTAGACGCCCTGGGCGGGCGCCATCTGCGGCGCCATCATGCCGACGGGCACGGCGTACTGCGTGAGAACGGGCTGAGCCATCGGGGCGGTACGTATCCCTGCGCGAAAAGAAGGCCCGGGCCGCTTACGCGTAGGGGCAGACACCGCTAAGCCGGCAGCGGCAGCTCGGCGAGCAGGTGCAGTGAGCCCCGCAGCCGCAGGGGCAGCTCCCGCTGCCGCTGCCGTAGAAGGGGCCCTTCTTCTGGTAGTTCTTCTTCCAGTACCCGTACCCAAAGTAGGCAGCGACGATGAGGACGACGAGCACTAAGACTCCGATCAGTATCTGCCGGGAGGTCATTGCGGCAAGTGTGGCGAGCGCACGTATGAAGGCCCGCCAAAAAGGGCCGCGCTGTCGGCGCGGCGGTCACTCATCGGCGAGGCGGTCACTCATCGGCGAGGAGCGCGGTGATATCATCGGCGACAGCCGCACGGAGGGGGCCCCGCGCAGTCTTGTCTTCGGCAACGGGTTCGCCGTCAGCAGCGAGCTCGCCGTCGGCCGCCGGCTCGCCGTCACCAACGAGTTCGTCGCCGAGGGCGGCAGCGAGGAGGTCATCCATCGTCATGTCCTGCAGGTCTTCGTCGATGCCGGCAGGCGCGGGCTCGGCGGGCCGCGCGGCGTTGGGCTCGGCGTAATCTTCCCATCCGGCAGCGACCTTCGAGATAGGGTATCCCTTCTCGATGTAGACCTTGCGGCGGTCGGCGAGTTGCCCGCGCAGGCCGGTGCGTGTGTCGACGATGGTAACGACCTGGCGGACGATGCTCTCGTCGGAGCCGCGGCGGAGGATGCGGCCGAGGATTTGGCGCATTCCGTTCCGGCGGGGCGTCGCCTCGACGATGGAGGTCATGTCGGGCAGCGAGATGCCGCGGCGGCTGAAGCCGTAGGTCGTGAGGACAATGTGCGCCCCGGCGCGGCGCGCGACGCTGACGGCCGACCTCGAGGCGCCGCCCCGCAGGATGCTGACGCGGTCGGCGGGCCTCCTCGGGGGCGGCGCGGCGCCCTCGATCTCGGGCGCGTAGACCTCGGCGGGCGTCAGTCGCTCGAGGAGGGCGGCCCGCAGGGCGGGGAGGTAGTCGCGGTGCTCGGCGAAGACGAAGACGCCGTGGCGGCGGACCTCGCCGGCGGGGTGGGCCGGCGTCGCGTCGGCCTCGGGGCGGGGGCCGAGGCCGAGGCGGAGCAGCTCCGCGGGGTCGGCCGTCTCGTGGAGGCGGTAGAGGCGCTCGACCTCGGCGGCGACGAGCCGCATTCTCGCCCGGTCCTTGATGACGTTCCCGATCGTGAGGATCGCCGACATCGTCCCCGCCGGCGTCGTCGCCGTCTCGCAGTGGTCGGGGTGGCCCGCGTACTCGACGACGCGCACCTCCCCGCGGAAGTTGACGGCGCGCACGTCGAAGCCGGGGATGTTCCTCGGCGAGATGACAGGGCCGAGATGGAGGTGGACGTAGCGGTCGAGCCCGTCGGGGCGTTCCTCCGGCGTTGCCGAGAGGCCGAGCACCGCCCGTGTCTGGCTCAGCCAGAGCGCTCGGCAGTTGTGGGCACTGTGGTACTCGTGCGCCTCGTCGAGGACGACGGTGCCGTAGCCCTCCATGAAGTCGGGCCCCTTGTCGCGGAAGGTGTTGACGATGATGACGACGACGTCGTGGGTGCGCGGGCCCGGCGGAACCTTGCGCGACCCCTTCGGCGGGTTGTGGTAGAAGTCGACCCTCAGCTCGGGGTAGATCTCGGCGAACTCGTCGATCCACTGGTGGCCGATCGCCTCCGTCGGGACGACGATCAGCGCCGGCTCCCCGCGGCGCGCGACCACGGCGCAGCCGACCCGCGACTTGCCGAGGCCCGTGTCCATCTGCAGGTAGGCGACGCCCCGGTTCTCGGCGACGCTCGCCTCCCCGAACGGGCCGTCGGCGCCGCAGAGGTAGCTGACCGCCGTCTCCTGGTACTCGTAGAGGGGCTCCTCGAGGACGCAGCGCTCCGCCTCGAGGCGGCGCGGCGCCGGGAGGGCGTCAGCCCCGGGGCGGATCCCGTCGAGAAGGGGGAGGCCCGCGCGCGTCCGCGCCCGCAGGAAGGGCGGCCCCTTGATGCGCGGGATTATGAGGTGCTCCACCCCCTTCTCGCGCGTGATCGTGTAGGCCTTCCGCGTCGCGCGGGCCATTCCCCGCGGGCGGCCCGCGTGGACCTTCTCGGTGACGGTGAAGGCGCCGAGGACCTTCCGGAGAGCGGCCTCGCCCCCGAGCCGATCGCGGAATGGGGCGAGGGGGATGACCAGGCCCAGGCGGCCGGCTTCGGCGTATAGGGGCGCCGCGGCCATCGTCGTATCAGGGGCCCGGAGACTATTTAAAATGTGGGCGTGCCTACTGCGGCGGCCCGCCCCTTTGGGCTTCGCCCCGGACGTTCGTCAGGTGCGCCGCCATCGGGCCCCTTGCCATCCGCACGTACTCCTCCGGCTCGTCCTCGTACAGCAGGCCCGCCAGCGATAGCGCGTTCTGCGCCTCCAGCGGCAGCTGCTTCCGCTCCTCCTGGCTGAGCGTCACCCGGTGGATACCCTGCGCCACCCCGTCGAAGAGCGCCCGCGTCGCCTCCGCCAGCGGCAGCACCTCCCACTTGCCGCTCGTCATGTGGAAGAGCGCCTGGTCGGCCCGCCGCGGGTTCAGGTAGACATTCCTCGCCGCCGGGTCCGCGTGCCCCCGCTTCACCAGGTCCATGAGCAGCTCCGTCACGTACGGCGGCGCCAGCTCCGGGTCCGTCAGCTGGTGCTCGGGCCAGCGCGCGTACTTCTTCAGCCGCGCGTTCTCCGCGAACGCTGCCGCGATCTGCGCGATGCCGACGTCGATCCGCCGCTCGCCATCCCAGGGCAGGACCGCCACAATGTTCTGCTGCAGCGCCCCGATGTTCGTCACCGGACCCGTGTTTACCTGCGCCGCGCCCCTGGCGTCGATTTCTGCGGGCCGCGCCGCCGTCGTTAGCTGCTTCTCCAGCAGGTCTGTCAGCCGGCTCATCTGCGCCTGGAGCGCGTCGACCTTCGCGGTCTGCTCCGCGAGCTGGCGCTGGAGCGTGTGGTCCATTAGCCTGTCCATCCCTTCGTTGGTGTTCGCGATCTTGCAGCTCTGCCTGATGTGCCGGTACATCGAGATCTTGGTCGCAAATGCTCGACCGCAGTATTTGCACCGGTTCTGGTTACCGTTTGTCGGCTGCTCGACGATCGGGTCGCAGGGTGTTTTCCTTGCCTGGTGGCGCTTCAGATGACATGGCAGTGGGAATGTCTTGCCGCACTTTTCGCAGGTTCTATCGGCCATCTAACAAACGTGTCTACTTTCTCTCACGACGGTATACTGCATGTGACAATGATGTCTAATTTACTATACCTTTTTGTCAGGTCTTCTGCGAGAAACGCCCCGCACGGACGGAACGGCGTTGTAACAAGATCTCTCAACATCGGCGCCGAGCCGTCTTTCGGTCTCGCGAGGCCTCTGGCCGACCGATCTTACAGAGTATACATCCTTGTTGTAAGGCCGAAGGGGGGGGGTCCGCGGGGTCCGACCGCCGCCGGCCGGCCCGCCGGCCGCCGGCCCAATGGCCCAACAGCCGCCGGCCCGCCGGGCCTTCGCCGCTAGTCGGGAGCGGTCGCCAAAAGGGCGGGCCACGGCGCGGTCTACGCGTCGACGGCGTATAGCTCGGGCTTGATGTACTCGCGGAGGCGTGTGTAGTACGCGCCCGACTCGAAGCGGACGACGTCGTAGAGCCAGCCAGTGGCCGCGCGCTTCCGATCGGCGACTTTGCGAGCGATCTCGTCCGGCAGCTTCAGCTTCAGGGCGATCGCGACCGCCTTGTAGAGGGCGACCATGTCGCCCGGCTTGTCGACAACGAGGCCGTAGACCAGACGCGGGCCGGCGGCCGGCAGGCGGCCGACCTTGTCTTCGAGGGCGGCCGTCGAGGTAGCCTCGAGGACGACGTCGGTGCGGGAGGATGCGCTCACGGCGCCTACGTCGGGCGTGAAGATGACGGGGTCCACCGGAGGGACTTCGAGGCGGATCAGGCGCTCACTCGCCATAAGGGGCCGGCTGGGCGCGACGACTGCAGGAGCGCCAATGAGGGGAGCCTCAAGCGCGGGGATGGCCGCCAGAGCATCTCGTGCTCGACCGATGGCGGCGGCGAAGTCGACGCGCACTTTGGCGTCCGCGGGCGGGCTTGCGGTCAGCGGCTCGTTCGCGACGAGAGCGTCGAGCGCGTTGAGTGAACGGGTGAGATCTGCCTTGGCCAAGTCAAACGCGGTGATGTAGAGACCTTCAAGAGTCTTGGCAAAGCCTAAGCACGCCTCCGCGACGGCTAGAGCCTTCAGCTCTACATCGTAGAGCGGTTTGGGGTCCGGGTCGATAAATCGTCCTTTGCGGAGATACTCGAATTGCCGGCGAATGCCCCACCATGCTGGTCGGTTGCCCGGGCCCTGGTACTCGACGGCGACGAGGAGATCGCGGACGCGGAGCCCGAGGCCGCGAATCGCAACCGGGTTGAAGTTGGCCGGATTGCTGAGGGCTGGCACCCGTGGGTTTAATAGTGCGATCTGCGCCGGCTCGGCGAAATTGGCGAGCTTGAGTCCATCGGCCGCTGTTGGGAGAGCGCCTCGCGGCAGGCCGGCGACGACGTTGATCAGCGCATTGAGGGCCGCGACGGTGGCAGACCCCTGTTTTCCGGCCGCCTGGAAGGTGGCGTCGGCCTGCACCGCGGCGCAGAAGGCCTGGGTAGACGCCCGGACGGCTTGTATGAGTGCTAGGGAGTCCCGACGCAGGGCGAACGATGGCTGCCCGAGGTATCGCGCCACGAGCGCCGCAAAGTCGGCTTCAACCTTAGCTTCGAGAGGGTCGAGGACGTTCCAATCAAGCTCGGCCGCGACGCGGCAGGCGTCATAATCCTTACGCATCTGTCCGAGCTGAGCGCTAAAGGCGATGACCGAGTTTTTCACGGAGTTTGGTTGGACATCCGCGGGGGCGGCGAAGGCCCGGCGGTTGGCGACCGTCGTGCCGGGCAGGCGGGGCGCAAGGGCGGGGACCGGGGGCGCGGGGATGCCCTCGACGAGACCACGCACCGAAGCTGCCGGTATTTGCCCCCGCTTAGTGCCCACGGCAGTACCCACAGCCATGTTCGTGTCAATTGCCGCCACCAGGACCTGGTAGGCGGCTGAGTTCGCCGTCACGGTCCTGGCAGCCACTTCCACGTGGGCGGCCCAGAGTTGCAAGGCACCTCTGAGATTGGCCCATTCCTGGTTGGCGCGCGCGATGTGCGCAGGCGTCACAGGACCGGCCGTATAGCAGGCAGCAAGGTTGGTGAAAGCGGTAGCCGCGTCCGCGGCGGCTCTGTCGGCGGATGCGACATCGAACAGCGAGCCGGCGCGCAGGTCGGGCGTGGTAGTGCCGTCACTGATGTACGTCGTGAGCGCCGCGGTGAGGCGGTTCCTGATGGTGATGATATTGGCGCCGCCGGCGCCGTCTTTAGTGTAAGCAGCGGCCACCATGCCAACCCAGGAGGGCGGAATAGCGGGGGCGGGGCCGGGTACCGGCGGAACAGGCATGGCGGGGACCACATTGCCCATCGCCGAGGTCCAGTTCGCTCCGGCGAGTTTGTCTGCCGCACTCTGGAACAGCGCCTTTGACGACAGGTCAGAGCCGGGGGCGTCGACCAGCAGCAGGCCGAGATTACCCAGCGCGGTTTTGAGCACCGCGACATGGTCCATCCAAGTGTCGAAACGGGAGGCGGGGCCTGGCACCGCAGGGTTGTTCCACGGGGCGCTGGGCCAGGCCGGGTTGGGAGCAAACATGTCGCCGCGCATCACGTCACACATCGAGCCGAACGAGCTAATGACGTCGGTGACCGCCGCGTCGGCGCCGGCCCAGCCGCCGGCTGGCACACCAGGATCAGGCGGAGCAGAGGGGGCAAGAGGGCCAATGGGGGAGCGGCGATCGGTAAGGTACTGCTCGATCGCTTTGCTGAGAAGAACGCGCAGAGTCTGGTGCGCGGTCTCGGAAGCAGCCTGGTCCGCCGGGAAGCCGAGAGAATTGGTGATTTTCCCCGGGTCAAGATCGGAGGGCGCGCCGCCGTGGACGGCGCGGCGGGCGCGCCCGCCCCGCGCAGCCTTTCCAGCGTCGCTGTGGGGGCGGCCAGGGTGCCGCGCGCCGCCGAGCGCGGCCAGGGCGCCGCCGACGGCGGCCGCAGTGGAGGCGTCCTTACCCCACGAGTGGGAGAGGACGAGGGCGGCGAGGACGAGGACGATGACGACGAGAACACAGAGAAGCGCCCAGATGGCGCGGTCGCGGGCCTTCATGGTCCGTCGGGGGCGGCGTATGGAGGGCACCGAAAATCGCCACGCGCTCGCGGCTGAGGCGGGCGGCCGCGGGGCGCGCCGAGTCGGAACCGCGACTTAGGGAGTAACCGCGCCGATAAATCTCGGCGCTTGTATAGCACCTGCTCCAGCAGACGTCCAGCAACCCGCCACGCCATGTCACAGGGAGCCGTCTTCAAGCTCGTCCTGCGCGACGAGCGCTTCGACAAGTTCTTCCAGGCCTCCGACTACCTGCGGCAGCGCCTCGACGCGATCCGCGTCAAGCGCCGCGCCGCGGGCGAAAAGAACATCCAGCCGACCTTCGTCGACATCGAGCGGTCACACATCCTCTACATCCACGCGGCCTACCGCCCCTATGTCTCCGTCGCCTCGGAGTACGCGCGCGTGAAGCCCTCTGGCGACGGCACCTCGTCGATCGGGCCCTCGGGCGGGACCCTCCAGTTCACCTTCCCGATCTACGGCCACTTCACGAGCGACCTCGCGCTCCACCTGAAGTTCAAGGCGATCGGCTCGGCCTCGGCGGTCGCCGCGGGCGCGGCCCCCACGCCCGCGACGCCCCTCCTCCGCTACTGCTCGTACCCCGGCCTCCGCGCGCTGAAAAAGGTCGAGCTGAAGTCGGACTCCGTCCTCATCGACGACTACGTCCCCGACGACGCGGTCGCCTACGGCAAGTTCTTCGTGCACGCCGACCACCGCATCGGCTGGGACCGCTGCCACGGCCAGCAGGAGGAGCGCCAGGCGATCTACTCGGGCAACGGGTTCATGGGCACCCTCCTCTACCGCGACGGCCCCCAGACCCCGAAGCTCTACCAGGAGGAGTTCGACCTCTTCATCCCCCTCCAGTTCTGGCTCTGCCGCGACGCCGCCCACGCCCTGCTGAACGACCTGATCCCGAACACGCAGCGCACGGTCACGATCGAGCTCGCCGCGCTCGACCAGATCGTCCAGGCCCTCGTCCCCGGCCCCTCGCAGAACCCCCTCGTCCCGGTCGGCCTCACGCCCGTGCCGCTCCCCTTCACGAAGCTCGCGATCGAGGCGGACCTCTACGTGAACGGCCTCTACACAAACCCCGAGATCCACGACATCTTCGCGAGCCGCATTGGCTTCAGCCTCCTGCGCGTCCACCGCCGCCAGGTCAACCAGCTGCAGAGCGCCTCCGACCAGTTCTTGCTCGACCAGCTTAAGTTCCCGGCGGAGTACCTGATGGTCGGCCTCCGCGACCGGACGAACGTCAACGACTTCGACCGCTGGTGGATGATGGGCACCCGCAAGGTGCGGACCGACACGAACAAGCTCGTCGTGCCGGCGATGATCTGGAACACCCAGCTCCAGGTCTGCCAGCTCGTGTGCCGCGAGGCGACCGAGGCGACGACGCTCGAGTCCTTCACGAACACCCTCGGCGTGACGGCGCACGGCATCGAGATCTTCCCGCAGCTCCCCGCGGCGTTCTACAACGCCTACATGCCGATCCGCTACGCCGAGAACAGCATGGTTGTCTCCCCCGTCGACACCTCCGCATTCCTCGTGAACTTCTGCCTCTACCCCGGCAAGTTCAACCCGAGCGGCTACTACAATCTCTCCGCCGGCCGCGAGCTGTACATCAACTACAGCCTCAAGCCCTCGAGCAACCTCGGCGCCGACATCCAGCCGGGCCAGGCCGAGATGGTCATCAGCATGTCGGCCCTGAATTTCCTCATGCGCAAAGGCGACAAGATACACCTCAGGTACGCTCTGTAAAATGGAGCCCCTCCGCAGGACTCTTCTTTTGGGCACCATTTACACTATGCCGAGAGTGGCCAGGGCCCCGCCCCAACGTAATTACTGCAGGCGCCCGCGCCGGGGACGCCTCGCAACTGGAGACGCCCCGCCGATCGGATAACACCAGGCGATGTCCACGCCTGCAGCGAGCGGCCCCAAGAGCGGCCTCTATGTCGCGCACCACCGCTGGCTCGACGTCGAGTGCGGCCCGGGCCGGCTGCACAAGGTCGGCCACACCGGAAACCTCGGCGGCCGCCTCAACGACAGCGCCTACGTCACCAACTTCCCGCCCGGGTGGGCCTACGTCGCGACCTTCGAGGTCGCCTCCAAGGAGGAGGCCTTCCTCCTCGAGACGGCGGTGCTGCACTGCTGCCGGCACCGGCGACTCGGCACCCGCGAGCTCGTGCGCATGACGGCGGCCGAGATCATCGCCGTCGCCGAAGCTGTCGCCCGCGAGCTCCAGCTCACCGCTGTCCGCCGCGACCGGCCTGAGTACCCCGCGACCGCCCGCGGCGGAGGCGGCACCGGCGTTGCGGCGCCTACCGACCCTGCGGAGCCCACAGCATGGGCCGCGTCGAAGCCGCGCATCGATAGGTTCACTGTCCCACCGGAGCTCACGGTCGACGGCCCGACCGGCGGCGTCGCGGGGCTCACGATGTCGCCCGCGGCGCCGGAGCTCACGGTCGACGACCTGACCGACGCCATCGCGGGTCTCACGCTGTCGGGCCCCCCCAGGCTGCCCGCGGCGCCGGACCTCTCCGACACCATCGACGACATCCTCTCGTGGGATTTCAGCGGGGTGAAGCCCGAGGTCGCACCGACGAAGCCCGCGAAGCCCCAGGTCGCCGATCCGCAGTCGTCGCAGGACATGATCATCGACGAGGTCGATGATTTCGCCTTCGCCGGGGCGATGGACGTCGTTGAGGCGGAGATTGCCAGCTCGCCGTTCGACCTACGGTCCGCGCCGGCGCCGATCGAGGTGCGCGGCTACCAGCGCGAGGCGACGGCGCTGTGCGTGCGGGAGCTCCGCGCGAACGGGCGCGCGATACTCCAGATGGCGTGCCGCTGCGGCAAGACGCCCGTCGCGTACGGGGTCCTGTGCGAGTTCCTCGCGAGCGGGGCGGCCGACGAGCGCCCCGTCGCGGCGCTGTACCTCGTGCCCGGCCTCTCGCTCCTGCGGCAGACGGCGCAGAAGCTGGCGTCCTACGGCTTCGCGGAGCCGATGCTTCTCGTCGGCTCCGACCCGCGCCCTGTGCCGATGCCCGGCGGGCGCGAGCTGACGATGACGACGGACCCCGCCGTCGTGCGCGCCTTCCTCTCCGAGCGCGGCCGCCGGCTCGTCGTGAGCACCTACCAGAGCTCGCCCCAGGTGCCGACCGACGCGTTCGAGCTGACGGTCTTCGACGAATGCCACCGCGTCTGCGGCGGCAGGGCCCCGCGCCCGTTCAACCACTTCGTCCTCGCGCCGCGCGTCGGGGCGCGGCTCTACATGACGGCGACCCCCGCCTACGACCCGCCGAGCAAGGCCGCGATCTCGATGAAGGACCGCGAGCTCTTCGGCGGTGTCGCGTTCCGCTACCACCTCCGCCAGGGCATCGCCGCGGGGTACGTCAACGACTTCCGCCTCGAGATCGTCGCGGCGCCGAGCGACCGCGCGACGCCCGCGGCGGAGGAGGCCGCGATCCCCGGGCAGCTCCTCGCGGCGATGGGGAAGGTCGACAAGCTCCTCGTCTTCTGCCGCGACATCCGCCACGCGACGCGCCTCTGCGAGACGCTGCAGGCCGCGCTCCAGGGCGACGCCCAGGCCGCCGGCGTCGCGCCCTTCGAGTGCCTCGTCGCCCACAGCCGCATGGGGTCGGGCGGGGCCGCGGGAGCCCTGCGCCGCTTCGCCGAGCCCGGCGTCCGCTCGGTCCTGTTCAACTGCCGCCTCTTCCAGGAGGGGGTCGAGATCCCCGCGCTCAACGGCGTCTTCTTCGCCTCGCCCCGCCACAGCCCCCGCGACATCATCCAGAGCGTCTGCCGCCCCCTCAACCGCTGGGCATCGCCTAGCGGTGCCGGCAAGCCCGTCTCCGTCATCTTCCTCCCGATCCTCCACGACCCCGCCCGCGCGCCCACCGACCCCGCGAACCTGAAGCGCTACGCCTCGATCGTCCCCTTCGTCGACGCCCTCCTCGACGAGGACCCCCGCCTCTACGAGCACCTCCTCGACCCGACGGCCTCGCCCTACCCCGTCGACATCCTCGGCACGCACACGCTCGCCCTCGCCGACGCGAGGGCGCGGGGCGCCCTGCTGAGCGCCGTCCGCCGCGCTGTCCGCTACGGCGCGAGCACGAGCGCCCGCCCCGCCGAGCGCCTCCTCCGCGTCGAGAACGTGCCGTGGGACCGCGCCTTCGCCGAGGTCCGCCGCGTCGTCACGACCTGCGGCCGCTACCCGAAGACGACCGACGCCTGGGTCGTCGGCGAGGCGCGCGTCTGCCTCCACCGCTTCTACCGCTGGGCCGCCGACGAGTACGTCGCCTGGCGCAGCGGGCGGCCCTCGAAGCTCGAGCCGCACCAGATCCACGACCTCCAGTCCCTCCCCGGCTGGAAGCCCTACGGCGTCGAGGGTCCCTACCCCTGGCGCCTCTGCATGGACTTCCTCGAGCAGTGGCTCCGCGAGCACGGCGGCGTCGCCCCGATGTGCGAAATCAACAAGGGCGGGTACGTCGGCCTCGAGGCGACCGCCATCGAGCGCCTCTCGGGCGCGCTCACCTGCGTCAACCAGGCCGACGGAAAGGCCCGAAAGGGCAAGGCCCCCGACAGCGGCTACACCCTTAGCGCCGAGAAGCAGGCCGACCTCGAGCGGATCTGCAAGCCCTGGGGTCTCCGCTGGAGGAAGGAGCGCGACGCGAGCGGGGCCCTCGTGAAGAACGGGCCTCAGACGTTCATCCAGGAGGCCTACAGCCGCTTCAAGGCCTACTATAAGGCCCACGGCCCCGAGGGCGAGTACATCCAGCGCTGGTTCCCCGGGTACCCTCTTAAACACGCGCGCCAAGAGAACCTGGAAGTGCAGAAAGCCGGGACGGCGCCGCCCAGGTGGCGACAGGGGCGCCGCAAGAAGGGGGGCGACTCAGACGCCGAGGACGAATAGAATAACGCCGCGGCCGCGCGGCGCATCCGCGGGGCGGGCTTATGTCGCCCCTACATACCCACGGCCGATGACGACAGTCCGCGCCCTGACCCTCCTCGTCCTCGCCCTCCTCGCCGCCGCCCCCGCGGCGGCCCTCACCTGCGGGCCCGGCTTCTTCCTCTGGATCCGCGACGGGATCGAGCGCTGCCAGCTCTGCGCGCCGGGCTGCGCCTGCCCCGGCGGCCTCCAGCCCTGCCGTGGCTGCTCCGGCGGCGCCTTCAGCGCGGCGGCCGGCGCCGCCGCCTGCCTCCCCTGCCCGCCCGGCACCACCTCGGACGCGATCTTCAACGACGGCTGCGAGCCCGAGAACTACCAGACGCCGTGCGCGAACCGGAACGGCCCGCTCGGCCAAATCACCTGCCGCCCCGACCCGCCGCCCCAGAACGTGACCTTCGTCGCCCCCGGCGGCGCGCTCTACGCCCCGCCCCAGTACCTGCCGGACGACCCCCCCTACGTGCCCAACAAGGTCCCGCCGTACTACGACGTCGACCTCAAGCCGATGCTCCAGCAGAGCTACTAACGCCGGGCGGCCGCGTTTTTGCGGAGAATTGAACCGGCGGGGGCCCCCGTATACACCCACCCGCGCCGCCCATGAACCCGAACACCGGCGGCGAGACCGACTCCGACGACGAGATGGACCAGGCCTTCCGCCGGCTCGCGGCTGGCCCGCGGGGCGAAGCGGAGCTCGAGCCGCCCGCCGCCCCGCTGGGCGCGCGCGCGGCGGCGCTCCTCGCCGACGACGCGGAAGAGCCCCCGCCCGGCGCCGGCAACCCCGACTTCGACGACGGCCAGGTCCGCCGGGGCCGCCACCGCCGCGGCGTCCGCGAGGACGCCTTCGACCGCGAGGCGGAGGGCATCACGCCGGCCGACGGCCTCGCCTGGGGCGCGGCGCGCCACGTCCTCTGGGCGCCCCGCCTCCTGACGGTCGACGACCCCCGCTGCGCCGACCCGCCGGGCTTCAAGGGCCGGCTCTACCCGCCGCAGGCGACCCTCCTGGCGGCGATGTGCGCCCTCGAGCGGCGCCCCCTCCTCGGGCTCGACGACCCGCGCTGCCCCCCCGAGTGGGTCCCCCACCTCCAGACGAAGTACGGGCGCATCTCCGAGCGCTTCTCGTTCGGCAAGACGGTCCTCTCCCTCGCGCTCGTCTGCGCCCAGAAGGTGCCGGCCCGCCTCCCCGAGCTGATGCCGCTGGTCTCCTACCCGCTCAACGCCGGGACGGCCCGCACCGCGAACCGGGCCTGCGTCGTCACGGGGCCGGGAGGGGGCGCCTTTGACTCGGTCGGCCCGGGCTTCCTCCCCGAGGTGAGCCTGCGCTGCGCGCGCTACCTCCCGCTGACGGTCGTCGCCGCGGCGGCGAACGTCATCTCTCAGTGGGAGGCCGAGACGCGGCGCTTCACCGACCTGCGCTACTTCATCGTCGAGAACGTCCACAGCCTGCGCGAGTTCGAGGCGATGTACCGGCGCGGCCAGGTCGCCGACCTCGACCTGCTGTTCGTGAAGGCGGGCCGCGTGACGACGAGCTTCGTCGTCGCCGGCGAGCCGAAGGCCGACACGCGGGCGAAGAACCGCTCCCTCTTCGAGGCGCTGGCCCGCGTCCTCGAGGGCGTCCCCGTCGCGCGGCTCATCATCGACGACTACGACACCCTCAAGCTCGGCAGCGACGACTGCTTCGTGCCCGCCCTCTTCACCTGGCTCGTCAGCGCGACGCGCCGGCAGACGTCGGCGAGGCACCACCTGCGCACCGGGGCCGCGACCGTCGCCGAGTTCTTCCGCCAGAACGCCGCGACGGCCTTCCCGATCCTCGGGGCCGCCCTCGACGACGTTCTCAACAAGGTCTGCAGCCTCCACTGCGCGCCGTCCTACGTCGACGCCCACATCGGCTCGACGGCCCTCGGCTTCCGGCGGATCTTCGTCCGCGGCGGCCAGGCCGCCGCGATTCTGCGCGACCTCGAGGTCCCCGACGAGGTCGTCGAGATGGTCAACGCCAACGCCGTCGGCACGGCGGCCCAGATCCTCGGGCTCGAGGCCAGCAGCATCGGCGACGTCATCCACCGCGTCGTCGGCGTCCACCTCGACAAGCTCCGCCACGCGGTGCGGGCCCTCGCCCGCACGGCGCGCGCCCGCGCCGAGCTCGGCGCGAAGGCCGGCCGCGAGAAAGACCGCGAGGCCATAAAGGCCCTCCGCGCCGCCCTCAAGGACGGCTCCGACAAGGAGGTCGCGGACGCCCTCGAGGCCGCCTCGGGCCTTAGCGCCGAGGTCAGCGCGTCGCTCGCCTCCCTCGACGAGTGGGCCGAGGAGCAGCGCGAAAAGCACGGCAAGGCCCTCAACCGCATGCGCGACAACATCCGCGAGGGCCACTGCCAGTGCTGCATGATCCCCTTCGAGAAGGGGGCCGACGCGGAGGCTGCCTACGTCCTCGCCGGCTGCTGCCAGATCATCGTCTGCGAGGCCTGCATCACGAAGAAGGAGCGCGCTAAGAAGGTCTTCATCAGGCGCTGCCCGAACTGCGCCCGCGACATCGAGCTCGAGACCGGGCTCGTCCGCGTCGGCGCCGAGCTCGACCTCGAGGCCGCCCTGCAGGACGAGTCCGTCATCGGCGCCGCCGCCGACGAGCCCGGGCCGAACGCCGCTGCTGACCCCGCCGCTGACCCCGCCGCCGACCCCGCCGCCGACCCCCTCGACGCCCTCAACGACCCGAAGCTGAAGGTCCTCATCCAGTTCGTCCGGCGCGAGGGCCGCGCCGATCCCCCGCTCGACTGTATCCGCGACGTCGCCGTCCCCCCCTACGTCGACGGCCTCCTCGACGGGCGCCGCAACGTTCCCTGGCCCGCCGATAAGCCGTGGAAGATCCTCGTCTTCACGATGCACGCCGAGTCGACGCGCTCCATCGCGGCCGGCCTCGAGCGCTTCGCGATCCCCTTCTGCATCCTGCGCGGCACCCGCGCCCAGAAGGACGAGGCCGTCCGCGCGCTGCGCGACGAAGTCGGCGTCATGCTCGTGACCGCCCCCAAGGACTGCGGAGGCCTTAACCTCCCCTTCCTCTCGCACGTCGTCTTCTTCCACCGCATCATCGACCGCAACGTCGAGGCCCAGGTCGCCGCCCGCGGCCAGCGCCTCGGTCGTGATCACAACCTCGAGATCGTCACAATCATCAACGAGGCTGAGGCGGAGGGCCTGCCCGCCCACTAGCGGCCACGCGTCGGACCGCTGGCGGCCACGCTCCCGCCGCGCGACGGCGTGGTCCCTTTTTCCGCGCCCGTATCGGCGCCCTTCGCTGCGAGATTTGATGTCGGCGGCGATCCACATACTCATGTCCGAGCTGGGCGTAGTCAACCATCCGCGCCCCGGAGGGCTTTGTGCCTTCTGCGGGGGGCCGAACGCCCGCGTCATGTGCGATGCCTGCCCCGCGACGTACTGCAACGGGGGGTGCCTCCGGGAAGACCTACTCGCCCACCGCGGCGCCTGCCGCGCCGCCCGCTGCGCTGCCCATCGCTGCGCTAGTTGCGGCACCGCCGGCGCCACCAGCAAGTGCAGCCGTTGTCTTATCGCCCGCTACTGCGGCGAGGGGTGCCAGCTCGGGCACTGGCCTTTCCATCGCCGAGATTGCAACCGGAGTGCCCATCGGTGCGCCGGTTGCGGCGCCGCCGGCGCCGCCAATACGTGCAGCCGCTGCCATACCGTGCGCTACTGCAGCGAGGAATGCCAGCGCGATCACTGGCTATTCCATCGGAATAGGTGCTACCCCGCCGCCGAGGGGGACTTCCCCGCCGCCGAGGAGGACTTCCCCGCCGCCGAGGAGGACTTCCCCGCCGCCGAGGAGGACTTCCCCGCCGCCGAGGAGGAGGAAGGCCCCGCCGCCGAGGAGGACTTCCCCGCCGCCGAAGAGGAGGAAGGCCCCGCCGCCGAAGAGGAGGAAGACCCCGCCGCCGAGGAGGACTTCCCCGCCGCCGAGGAGCGCTGGGCGGATGTAGACTGAGCGCTCGAGGGCCCGCCCTCTTTTCTGCGCCGGGGGAGCCCGGTGCCCTTTATAGACGTCGCCCGCGATGGCCGGCGAGACCCCGCCCCCCGAGATGTGCTATCTCGACAACAACGCCACGACGCTGATGCCGCAGCCGGTCCTCGACGCGATGTTCAAGTGGTCCAACCGCGGGAACCCCTCCGCCGAGTACGCCAGCGCGCGAGAGGCGCGCCAAATGATGGACGCCTTCCGGCGCCACATCGCCGTCGAGTGCGGCTTCGAGCTCGACGGGCCGAACGCCTACGCCGTCGTCTTCACCAGCGGGGCCTCCGAGAGCAACTGCGCGGTCGTTGCGAGCGCCGTCCGCAGCTACATGACGAAGACGGGGCGCCTCCCCCACGTGATCACGAGCGCGACGGAGCACAAGTCGCTGCTGGCCTGCTGCCTCCGCCTCGCGAAGGAGCGGCTCTGCCAGCTCACGGTCCTGCCCGTCGGCCGATCTGGGCCGGGCCTCGGCGCTGTCGCGGCCACCGACCTCGAGGCGGCGATGCGGCCAAACACGTGCCTCGTCTCGATAATGGCGGCGAACAACGAGACGGGAATCCTCAACAACCTGCGCGAGCTCTCGGCCGTCACCCGCCGCGCGAAAGTCCCCTTCCACACCGACGCCGTCCAGCTCTTCGGTAAGTCGGCGCTGCGCCCGGTCGCGCTCGGCGTCGACGCCTTCAGCGTCAGCTTCCACAAGCTGGGCGGGCCGCCGGGCGTCGGTCTCCTCGTCCTGCGGCGCAGCTTCGTCGACGGCTACGACCTCTGCGCCCACATCTGTGGCAGCCAGAACGGGGGGCTCCGCGGCGGGACAGAGAACCTGCCCGGCATCGGCGCCTCCTTTGCCGCCTTCCGCCGCGCGATGGAGGGGCGCGCCGAGAAGACAGCCCGCGTCGAGCGGCTGCGCGACGTCGCAAAGGCCGCCATCGCCTCGCGCCTCCCCTGTTTCTACCTCGATGACCATCCCGCCGACGCCCCGCCGAGCATCGACGGCGGCATCACGCCCGCGGGGCCCGCGCCCCACGACGGCGCGCCCGCCGCGCGCCGCGCCATCGCCGCCGCCGAGCGGACCGGCGCCCCCGTCGTCTTCTGGATCGCGCCGGAGGACTCGAAGCGCGTTCTCCCCAACACGATCCTCCTCGCCGTCCGCCGGCCCGGCTTCTGCAATAAGGCCGCTCGCGCCTCCCTCGAGAAGCGCGGCGTTATCGTCAGCCTCGGCTCCGCCTGCAACGCCCGCGACGCCGAGCGCCGCGACTCCCCCAGCAGTGTCGTTGTCGCGATGGGCGTGCCCGCCGCCCTCCAGGGGGGCGTCCTTCGCATCAGCCTCGGGGACGACACAACCACCGAGGATATCAAGGCCTTTGTCCGCCACTTCCTCGCCGTCGTTACCTCCGACGAGTGCCTCTCCGCCGAGTATCTCGGCCTCGCCTGACGGGCGCGGTGCCGGATTTGAAGCGGCGGCGGGCCCCGTATACCCCTGGCCGCATGGCAAGCCCCGCTTGGAACGTCACCGCGTCGGTCGTGGCCGACGAGGACGACAGCCGCCGCGTCGGCATCATCGCGTTCACCTTCCGGCGCGACGGGCTCGTCGCTACCGTCGTGTTCTCGGACCCCGACGGTGCGGCCGCCGGCGACTGGAACGCCCTGCTGACGCCCGGGGGCCACACCTACGAGTTCTGCAGCAGCAGCAACGGCAGCGTCTCGATCCACTCCAACGGCAGCGCCATCACCTTCGAGGTCTCGAAGTATGGCGACGGGATGATCAAAGTCACCGCGCCCGTCGAGGCCTGCCGCGCCGCCATCGAGAGCGTCAAACAGCGGGTGGCCGAGATCCAGCGCCGCCGCGTGAAGTGAGCGCGCCCGCGCCCTTTTTCACCCACCCGGCTGCGTGGGCGCCAAAAAACGAGCCCGCAGACCGGCGGGCGGGGGCGGGGGCGTGGGCGGCGGGCGGCGCGCAGCGCTCACTGGAGGAGGGCGTCGACGGCGGACGAGGTTTCCTCGGTCTTCGCGGCGGTCTCGGCCTCGGTCTTTGCCTTCGCGGCGGCCAGGTTGGCGGCGACGACCGGCTCGAGCTTCGCGGTCTCGGCCGTCAGGTCCTTCGCCTTCTGGGCGGCCTCGATGGCGCGCTTCTTGGCGAGCTCGGCCTGCTTCTTCTTGCGGAGGAGGTCGGCCTCCAGCTTCTTGCGCTCGATCTCGGCCTTCTTCTCCTCGTCGAGGGCGGCCGCCTTCTTGTCCTTCTCGGACTTGAGGTGGCCGTGGTACACCTCGAGCTTCTCGTCGATCTGCTTCGTGATCTCGGAGATCTGCTCTTCGGTGCGCCCCTCGTCGGCCATCAGCATGTGGACGACGGCCTTGATGTGGTCGGCGTTCATCGTGCGGACCTTCATGACGCGCTGGACGACGATGCGCGAGAGGGTGGCGAGGCGGGCGATCGCCTCGGCGACGATCTCGCTGAGGTCCTCGCGCACGCGGTTGCTGACCCTCATCGTGCTGTAGGGGGCGTCCTTCTTTACGGTCTTGAGGGCGTTCTCGACGTAGGTGAAGAAGGTCGTCTTGGTGTGCTCGGACTCGTCGCCCTCGCCGTCGACTTCCTCCTCCTCGGCCTTGGCGGCCTTGGGGGCCGCCTTGGCGCCGCCCTTCTTCTCCTCCGCGGCGGCCTTCTTGGCCTCACGGGCCTCCTTGGTCGCCTTGTTCGCAGCCGCGCGCTCCTTGCGGAGCTCCTCCTCGCGTTCGGGGTCGTAGCCGGCGAAGGAGGGCAGCTTGTTCACGATGGGGAAGCAGAGCATCGTGCTGGGGTCCCCGTCGTGGTAGTGGCCCACCTCGACGATCTTGCGGTCGCTGGCCATCGCCTGGTCCATGCCGCGGCGGAGCAGCTCCTTCACGAGGATGTCGCACACGACGGCGGCGGCGATGGGGGTCTCGCTGCTGATGCGGACGAGGGTCTTCGACAGCTCGGCGATCTTGGCCTTGGTCGCCTTCTCCTTCTCGGAGTCCTTGGCGTCCTTGGCGGCCTTGAGCTCCTTGCGCAGCTCCTTGATCTCGCCCTCGATCTCCTCGTCGCCCAGGTTCTGCTTCAGGTGAGTTTGGCAGCGGGCCTGCGAGATGTTGATGTGGAGGATGTTCGTCAGCTGCTGGCGGGTCTTCTTCTCTGCGAGCTGCTCGGCGCCCGCGGCGACGGGGGCGGCGGGGCTCTCGGCGATGTCGTTGGCCGAAGGCACGACGTCCTTGGCGGGGGCGGCCTTTGCCTTAATGGCAGGGGCGGCGGCCTTGGCGGCGGGGGTCTTGGGTGCGGCCTTGGTGGCGGGGGTCTTGGGTGCGGCGCGGGACGACATGTCTCTTATCGTGGTAGTGCGACGGTTGCGGACTCTTGTACCGGATAGAACCCTGGTGGCCTTTCTCCAAAAGGCTGTTCAGCTGGGTAGTATTGGGACCCTCCCCGGAATTCAAACCTGGCGCCACCGCTAAAAGACAACGCACCCGTAATTAATCCCCCCCGCCGGTGGCCGCGGCCGCCGCCGCCGTCGACCAGTGCCAAAATGGGGGCCTGCCGCGGGGGGCCCGGGCCTTGCCACCTCACTGCGTGTCTTCCTGGTCGGCGGCGGCGGCCTCGTCGGTGAGGGATCTGATGAGCGCATCCATGTCGTCGTCCTTCGCGGCGCCGGTGTCGGGAGGTACCAGCGCGCCCCCGCGGGCGGCGGCTGCGGCGGATCCGAGGCTGGGCTGCTGCGGCTGCGGCGGCGGTTGCTGCGGCGGCCGCGGCTGCTGCGGCTGCGGCTGCGGCGGCTGTGGCTGCTGCCGTGGCGGTTGCGGCGGCGTCATGGGAGGCGCGAAAGCCGGGGAGAACTGTGGCTGCCCTGTCGGGGAGGGCCGCATCATCGGCGGCTGAGGCGGCTGCGGCGGCTGCGGCGGCTGAGGCGGCTGCGGCGGCTGAGGCGGCTGCTGCGGCTGCGGGCGCGCGGGCATCTGTTGCGGGCTCATCGCGGGGGGCGCCATGCCTTGGGGCGGCGCCATGCCCTGGGGCGGCGCCATGCCCTGGGGCGGCGCCATGCCTTGGGGCGGCTGCGGCTGGCGAGGCGCAACCTGGCCTCCGCGCGCCTGGCGCCGCATCTCGCGGAGGCGGCGCAACTCCTCGAGATTCACGTCCTCAAGCCCGGCGCCCGGAGGAGGGGGATCGTCGTCGTCTGGCGTCTTCTTCTTCTTGTCGCCCCGGCGTGTCAGGTACATGTAGAGCACGACGATAACGATCAGGAGAATGATAACAGCCACGATGATCGCAAACTTGTGCTCCTGAAAGAAGCTGCCCTTTGGGGGCAGCGCCGCCGGCCCGAGGGCCTCGACGGCGGATACTTGCCCGCGCCCGAGCTCGGCGCGAGGGCGGCCGCTATACGCCGCGCCAGGCGGGGGCGCCGCTGGTGCGAGGTCAGGGTCCGTGATTTGCGGCGTCACAGGATGCCACGTATCTGTTGTCTCCATGGGTGCGCGCTGGGGGCCGAACGATTAGGAGATCTGAGGCGCCTCTATATACTTGACTCGCGGCGGTTCCGCGCAGACAAGCCTGTATGGACGCTACCGCTTTGTTCTCTAACTCGGCGGACGGGGCCGGCAGCCCGCCTGCCGCGCGCGGGGGGGCCGAGTCTCCCGTCGCCGGAGCCGTCGCCGCCATGCACCAGTCGCTGACTGCCTGGAGAACCGCGCTCGGCGGCCTGGCGGCAGCTCTCCGGGACTACGTACGCGAGGCCGGGGATTCCGGGCCCCGCGCTCTCGGCTCCCGGTGGGCCGCCGCCGTCCGGGAACTGGCCGCGGCCGAGGACAGCCTCCCCGACGACCCCGCGCCGCCAGCCGACGGCCCCGCCGACCCGCTCGCGAACCTGATGGCCGCCGGCGACGCCTTCGAGGGAGCCATGCTCCGTCTCGAGGAAGCCGCCGTGGTCATCCTCGACCCGAACGTGCAGCACGCCATCTCGGCCGGCATGAGCCGCACCTACTCCGACAATGTCAGGAGCCTGCTCCGCGCGATAGCAGCGGCGAGGGAGGCCACCCTCGCGGGGCGACGCGGCGCCCTCGCCGCCGCCACTCCCGCTGGCGCCGCCCTCGCGGCCGGCCTTTCGGCTGCCGCCGTTGCGGCTGCGTACGGCCGCGCCGCGCAGCAAGGCGACCCCCAGAGGGGCGGCGTCGCCACCGAGCTGTACGTGAGCGCGCTGCTCTGCCTGGGGTCGCCCGCGGCCGCGGCCCTGCTCGGGTCCGCGAAGGACGCCGCCCTCGGGGGGGCCGCCGATACGCGCGCTGCGGCCGAGGCCGACACCGAGGCGCTCGCCGAGTATCACCCCTGCCAGGCGATGGGCTACGCTCCCGTCCTCTCGGCGGCGCCGAAGGGCGCCGACGGGCGGGGCGCCGTCGACATCTCCTTCCCCCAGGCCAGGCTCGCGGTCTCCTACGACCTCGCCCCCCTCATCGATCGCCGCCGCGCGCTCGAGTACGGCCCGGTCGCCCCCGCCACGAGCGGGCTCAACTACCGTCTCGTCGAGCGCTTCCGCACCATCCGTAGCGAGCCGGTCGCGGCGCCCGCCGGCCCGGTCGCGGCGCCCGCCGGTCCGGTCGCGGAGCCCGCCGGGCGGCCCGCGTTCATCGAGGGGCCGCTCCTCGTCACCGCCGACGGCGGCGCGACGGTGCACCGGCTCGGACCCGCCGCGGGCGAATGGGCCCCCTTCGCCGGCGCGCAGCCCCGCGTCGCGCGGTACGCCGACGCCTCCGCCGCCGTCATCCTCGACCGCCTCCGCGCCGAGCGCGAGGCGGGCTGGGGCGAGCAGATGCGCGCCGAGTACGAGGCCGCCGTCGACAGCGGGCTTATTCCCAGCGGCGAGACGAGCGCCGACGCGGTCGCCGACGCCCTCGCCGGCGAGTTCGAGCGCGCCTACGACGCGGCCCCCCCGGCCGACGCCCGTGAGTTCCGCGACCTCGCCGTCCCGGAGACGCCCAGGCCCGGCGACTACATCAGCGCCGCCGTCGCCCGCCTCACCGGTGGCGCCCTCAGCGCCCGCCTCCGCTCCGCCCTCGCCCAGCCCAGCCCGCGGACCCCTTACGCCGTCGTCGAGCGGGAGGGGCGCATCTCGCAGGCAATCCTGACGCTCGACGTTGCCCGAGGCCTCTGGCGCCGCCTCAAAGATGCCTTCTGGGTCGACGACGAGGCGTTCGCCCTCCCCCCCGTTAAGCGGAAGGAGACCCTGTTGCGCCACTACCGCCGCCTCGCCGCCGACGCCGCCGGGGCCGCCCCCATATACTGCGCGCCCCCCTCCCTCAAGCTCTGGGCCGCCGGCGCCGCCACGGCGGGCCCCCGCTACTAGGGCGGCGGGCCCCCGCGCCCGCCTATTTATTTTCGGCGGGCGCCCGTGTTAGAGAGTGCGGCCCCGCGTTATACCCCCGCGCCGCGAGCCCCGTTCGTCATGTCTACCCCCACCGCCGCGAAGAAGCCCGCCGCCGCGAAGAAGCCCGCCGCGAGCGACGCGGCCGCCGAGCGCCGCGGCCCCGGCCGCCCGCCCTCCAAGCCGCCCGCGCCGCCCCTCGAGAAGAAGGGCATCGTCGACTCGCCGGATGAGCCCTGCAACCGGCTCGAGTTCGTTTATGGGGACCCCTCCGTCTTCAAGGCGCTCTTCACCTACTTCAAGAACATCAAGGCCAGCGCGATCCACCTGCGCTGCTCGCCCCGGGGCATCACCTTCTTCGCCCGCGACCACTCGAAGACCTCGCGCGTCGTCGCCAATGTCGCCGGCGAGCACGTGAACTGGCACTACTGCGAGGGCGAGTTCTGGCTCGGCATCAACCGCGAAAAGGTCGAGAAGATGTTCTCCTCGATCGACAAGACGTTCTTCAAGATCACGATCATCCAGACGCACGAGGACCCCAACAGCCTCCTATTCATCTTCAAGGACGCCGAGATTGACAAGGAGTGCAACTACAAGATCACCCTGTCCTCCTACGCCCGCGACGAGGACCTCTACGAGGCCGAGCAGACGCTCACGCCCCAGGCGATCCTCGCAAACTTCCCTATCGAGTTCACCCTCACCGCGAAGCAGTTCAAGAAGTCGATCAGCGACGCCTCGAACTACAGCGACACGGTCACCTTCGAGAAGATCGGGCCCCACCCCCTCCAGCTCACCTACGCGAAGCCGAACATGATCTACAACGAGGTCTACTTCTCCCCCGACAAGATCCGCCTCCGCTCCGCCGTCCCCGACGACGTCACCTTCCGGGCCACCGTCAAAGTCGCTAACGTCAAGTCCCTCGCCAACTCGATGGTTACGGACGACGTCCGCATTCTCTGCCGCGAAGGCGCCGACATACTCTTCCGCTCCGCCCTCGACGCGAAGGCCCTCGTCGTCAGCACGATGACGAAACTGACGTAAGGCGGCGGCGCCTGTTTTGCGCGCCCCCGGCGGCGGCGAACGCTCCCGCCGTGTCCGCGGCGGCGGCGGACGCTCCCGCCGTGTCCGCGGCGGCGGCGGACGCTCCCGCCGTGTCCGCGGCGGCGACGGACGCTCCCGCCGTGTCCGCGGCGGCGGCGGGCGCTGCGGCCGCGCCCAAAAATACCGCCCTCTCCTTCACAGGAGGGCGCAGCAGTCGCAGCCCGAGGCGGGCGCTGCGCCGCCCTGGCCGACGTTGAGGACGAACTGCCCTTTCGAGGCGGCGATGATCGTGTCGATGATCGACGGGCCGAAGAGCGTCACGGCCGACTTGATGGCGGCCCTGTCCTCCTGGGCGGCGGGGATCTCGTCAACGAGCCGGCCGATTGCGTGGAGGACTAGCTCCTTTTTCTCCGGGCCCGTGAGGGTCTTGATCCTCTCGACCTCCACCATGGCGGTCGTGATCATGATAGTGACGCTCGCGACAGTCACGCGCCGCGCGCCGATAGACGCCTTCACGGCGTCGTAAATTTGGTCGGCGTACTTCTTCGCCTCCGAGAGGGAACTGACGTCCGCTGGTGCCGCTGGTGCCGCCACCGTCACTGGTGACGCTTCCATCGATCGGGCGCTGGTATACAGGACGCCGGTCTCCGTCGCGATTTGAATCGGCGCTGCTCGTCTAATACCGCACCGACATGAGCGCCCTCCTCGATCTCATCGCTAGCGCCGTGGCCCGCTCCCGCCCCCCTGGCCGCGGGCGCGGCGATTCCCAAGGCTCCTCCGACGACGAGGACTCCAGCCTCGAGGCCGGAGTCCTGGAGGCCTCCGATGATCAGTCTGGAGAGTACGAGGATGACGAGGAGGACTCCGCCGAGGCTGAGCCCCCTGCTCTCGAGCCTCCCGTCCTCGTCGACCTCGGCCGGGCCCTCGTCCTCGACGACGACCCCGCCGTTGCCGTCGCCATCAACGACGCGCACCGCCGCCCCGATGCCCCCGAAGGGCCCGGAGCCGACCTCTGGACGGTCGACCAGCTCCGGGCGGCCATGCCGCGCCAGTACAAGTACGTCGTCCCCACATTCGCGCCCCGCCACTGGCCGACGCCCGTACCCATTTCCCAGGAAGAGTACTCGGCGCGGTTCGAGGCCAAGTTCCCCGAAGTCGCCTCTATCGATCCCATCGAACATGTCGTCATTGCCGGCGGCGCCGCAGCATGGCCCTTTGGAGAGTCGCGCGTCAAGCCCGGCGACGTCGACCTCTTCATCTGCGGGATTGACCCCGCCGACGAAAAGGCCCTCTGGTCGACGGTCCACAACGTCGTCAAGAAGCTCACTGCGGCGTTCCTCGAAGGAGTGGACGGCGTCCCGCCGCGCGTCCGCGCGCTCACCCAGACCATGTCGCCCGGCGTCGTGACCATCACCGCCGTCACCTCCAGCGAGTACGGCTACCGGGCCACCGGCGACGAGATCCAGGTCCAGATTATCCTGCGGGCTTACCCGAGCCTGAGCGCGATCCTCCACGCCTTCGACGTCCCGTCGGCCTGCGTCGCGTACGACTGGAGGAGGGCGTACACTACGACCCTCGGCGCCTTCGCGCAGGTGTTCCGCGCCAACGTCGTCGTCCCCGCCTACCGCAGCACGACCTACGAATCCCGCCTGGCGAAGTACTTCGAACGCGGCTACGCCCTCGCCCTGCCCGGCCTCCGCCCCGGGATCCTCAAGCGGGGCGAGACCCTTGCCCTGCCCCACCTCTCGCTCGCCGCCGCCGTCGTCCGCGGCCGCTTCGCGGCGGGCGCCGTTGTCCTCCCCGCGACGGCGGCGCCCTCCTCCGACTACGAGCCCCGCCGCGTCCGCCTCCACACCCTCCCCGAAACCGCCGAGTTCGCCCCCCGCACATCAACCTCCGCCAGGTCGCCTCCGGCGAACGCCGCTTCGTCGTGATGCGCGCCATCGAGCGTGTCGCCCCCCAGCGCCGCCGCCGCGCGCCTCCCCAGAGGAGCATCCCCTTTGCCCGCTACGCCCGCAAGGGAGGCCCCGCCTTCGCTGATATATTCCCCCGTGAGGATTTCGCCGAGCTACTCGACAGAACTATCGGTGGCGTTGTCGGCGAGCGTGGGCGCGTCGGACTCGTTACCCTCCGCAGGGTCTTCGGCCTCGACGATGCCCAGGTTGCCAAGCTCCTCTCAGCCGTCTCCGATGCGGTGGCGGCCAACCCCGGTCGCCGCCTCGACCTCTCGCGCGCGCTCGCTCCCTTTCGCGCCGCCCTCCTCGCGAAGTACGACCAGGTCCCCCAGGCTGTAGGCTGGTGGATCGTCACCGACCCCGGCCGCCAGTACACGGCATCCCTCGACCCCCGAATGGAGGATCCGGCGTCCTGGTACGGGGATGCCTTCGAGGCGGATGCCAAGACCCCCACCCCCGACGACTTCGTCGAGGCCCTCCTCGCGACTCTCGAGATGCGCCAGCTCGGCCCCGGTGACCACGCGCCTGTCTTCGACGGCATGTGCCCCCTCTGCCACGATCCCCTCTTCCGCGGCGCTCCCAACAGCGTCATCCTCCCCTGCGGCCATATATACCACTGGGCCGAAAACGAAGAGGGGTGCTCGGGCCTTTACTCCTGGGTCATGCGCGACAACGGCAACTGCCCCACCTGCCGCCGCCGCTTCGAGGTCGAGAGCGACAGCGAGGACGACTTCGGCCTCGTCCCCGTCATCGTTGAATGGTAGCGGAGCAGGCGCCCTTTTTGCCGTGGTCGCTTCTGGTAATTGAAACCTGCTCGGGAGCGCTGATACTCCCACGATGTCTTTCGACGATGTCCCGCCAGAGCTCCTTTCGGCGGAGATTCTGCCAAATTGCGCTGAATATGCCCCGGCCCTGAGGGCGGTGTGCCGAGCCTGGCGGGATGTGGTAGACAGCGCTTCCTTCCCGCTCCGGCCATCGAAGATGGAAGGCCTGACCTTCCTGGCCAGGAATGGTCACAGTAACCTGCTGGAGTGGGTTCGCAGCCTTAGGGATAGAACCTTCACGAAGGTCCAGGTCGACAGGGTGCTGTTCGGTGCCGCGTGGGGTGGCCACGAACACCTCTGTGTCCTCGCTAAGACGTGGGGCGCCACTGACTGGGACATGATGCTAGACGCCGCCGCTGAGGATGGCCACGAAAGCCTGTGCCTCCTCGCCAAGGCGTGGGGTGCTACCCGCAGGGACCGGATGCTGCGCGCCGCCGCAAAGGGTGGACACGAACACCTCTGTGTCCTCGCCAAGGCGTGGAGCGCCACCTGCTGGGACGCGATGCTGTACGCCGCCGCGTCGGGCGGCCACGAACACCTCTGTGTCCTCGCCAAGACGTGGGGCGCCACCCACTGGGAATGGATGCTGTGTGCCGCGGCGAAGGGCGGCCACGAACACCTCTGTGTCCTCGCCAAGACGTGGGGCGCCACCCGCCGGGACTGGATGCTGGACAACGCGGAGTTGGGCGGCCACGAACGTCTCTGCGCCCTCGCCAAGGATTGGGGCACTGAGGCGCGGAGGGCTTAGATACCGTTATGCGCACGCCGGCGCGTCCTCTTTTGCTGCCAAACACCTACTCTGATAATTGAACCTCGTCCGGGCGCACTGATATCTCCGCGATGTCCTTCGACGTCGCCCCGCCGGAACTCCTTTCGGCGGAGATTCTGCCGAATTGCGCCGAGTATGCCCCGGCCCTGAGGGCGGTGTGTCGGGCTTGGAGGGATGCGGTAGACAGCGCTTCCTTCCCGCTCCGGCCATCGAAGACAGTAGGCCTGACCTTCCTGGCCAGGAATGGCCATAGCGAGCTGCTGGAGTGGATTCACGATCTTGATGCCGGGCGATTCACTGAAGCACAGGCGGACAGGATTCTGTCTGCCGCGGCGTGGGGCGGCCACGAAAGCCTGTGCCTCCTCGCCAAGGAGAGGGGCGCCACCTGCTGGGACATGATGCTGCGCGCCGCCGCGAAGGGCGGACACGAACACCTCTGTGTCCTCGCTAAGGCGTGGGGCGCTACCGACTGGAACTGGATGCTGTACGCCGCCGCAGAGGGTGGACACGAACACCTCTGTGTCCTCGCTAAGGCGTGGGGCGCTACCGACTGGAACTGGATGCTGGAATCCGCCGCAAAGGGTGGACACGAATACCTCTGTGTCCTCGCCAAGGCGTGGGGTGCCACCCGCTGGGACTCGATGATGTCCGGTGCGGCGCGGGGTGGCCACGAACGTCTCTACGTCCTCGCCAAGGAGTGGGGCGCGACCGGCTGGGACTTGATGCTGCAGGCCGCCGCGATAGGTGGTCACGAACGTCTCT
>Ga0154020_10000361_pt1 | contig 55155 bp, 49 predicted proteins | sample Klosneuvirus_201_FD_109709 | JGI IMG/M metagenome (GOLD analysis project Ga0154020, IMG submission 109709) | Active sludge microbial communities from wastewater, Klosterneuburg, Austria - Klosneuvirus_20160825_MG | ecosystem: Engineered > WWTP > Aerobic digester > Activated sludge | place... | reverse complement strand
TAGTCAATAGGAGCTACCAATGGGTTATGAAAAGGGGTGAGCGTTCACCACTTCAATGTTTTTCTTTGTGAGTTTTTGTATGTCTTTCAAATACGACATTTCTTCTCTGGCGCAGAAAGAAAGGGCTTTTCCGGATGCTCCGGCGCGGCCTGTTCTTCCAATGCGGTGAACGTAGGTTTCCGCCTGTTCAGGAATTTCAAAATTGATTACGTGAGAAAGTTTATCAATGTCAATTCCGCGTGAAGCGATGTCGGTTGCAACCAATACCCTGATCTGGCTGTTCTTAAAGCCTTTCAGAGCCCTTTCGCGGGCCGATTGGGATTTGTTGCCGTGAATGGCTTCGGCTTTAATACCGGTTTTGATGAGTTCTTTCACCACCTTATCAGCACCATGTTTGGTTCTGGTAAACACCAGGGCGTTGTGAATCGTGTTGTCTAAAAGCAAATGGTTCAATAATGAACGTTTGTTTTCTTTCTTTACAAAATACACCGATTGGTGAATGAGTTCTGCGGTAGAAGACACTGGTGTTACGGATACACTAACAGGATTCACCAATAAGGTGTGAGCCAGCTTCATGATATCCGGTGCAACTGTTGCCGAGAAAAACAAGGTTTGTTTTTTTGCAGGCAATTTAGCGATCACTTTTCTCAGGTCGTTGATAAAACCCATGTCCAGCATACGATCGGCTTCGTCGAGAATAAAATGTTCAATGTTATTCAGTTTCACAAATCCCTGATTCATCAGATCGAGAAGACGGCCGGGAGTTGCCACCAAAATATCGACACCTCTTTGAAGGGCCATGGTTTGTGCTTTTTGACCCACTCCACCAAAAATGGTGGTGTGTGAAATGCCAAGGTTTCTGCCGTAATCGCTGATGCTTTGGCTGATCTGTAAGGCAAGCTCGCGTGTTGGCGCAAGAATTAGCGCTTTAATGCTTTTGTTTGTGGGGTTGTTCAATTTCTTTTGTGAAAGTAATTGCAAAACCGGAAGCGCAAATGCAGCCGTTTTTCCAGTTCCTGTTTGTGCGCAGCCAAAAAGGTCTTTGCCTTCTAAAATGTGCGGAATGGATTGTTGTTGAATGGGTGTGGGTTGAGTATAACCCTTTTTGTCTAAAGCCAAAATCAAAGGCTTAATCAGTCTTAAATCATTAAATGACATGTATTGTTTTATTAAGTTAATATGACAAGCAAATTTTTTGCTGCCAACAACCTAAAAATGAAGCTAAAAAATCGAAGGTAATGTGGGAAACTACGGATCGGATGAATTACGATATTCTCAAGATGTTGCGCAAAGCTAAGCAAATAAAGCAAATCAGCAAGTTTAATTAACATATATTGTTCTGAGATGTTGATTCCCATCTGCACTTTGTATCGACAAGGGCCACTGGATTCATTCTAATTTTTACAGGCTTATGATAAAACAAATGATTTGGATAATCTCTGTATGCCTTTAAGGACAATGGTTTTAAAAGAACTAGGAAAAATTTAATCTCCGCTATTATTTCATTACATGTACCTTATTTTCATGTGAACCTTTTGGCTTTGGCCTTTGATCACCGTGAATTTAAACACTTCAAACTTTGGTTTGAACAGGCCGCTAAGGTAATAGTTGGAAAATCCAAAGCCTTCTTTGGGCAAACCGATAAAAGAATAATTCATTTTATCATCGTTGTTTTCATCATCCAAAAGGGCAAGTCCATAAGTGCCCGGAGGCAAATCAAATTTGACGTTCATCACGCCATCAAGAAGATTGGTTTTTTTAAAATATTTGATCATGATGCCTTTCTCTTTCTCAAACCCCTGTTCATCAATAAACACCTCAAGTCGGATTCTTCCTTCACTGGAGCGGATGCCGGAGAAGACCACTTCGATGTTTTGGGCCTTGGTAATTGCCGATCCAAAAAGAAAAACCAATATCAGGGAAAAGTAAATACTGGTGGCTTTGTTGAACATGATTCAATGATACAGATTTTTAAGAAATGTAGAGGCATATCCACTATTAAAAAACGCCAAACCCATGTTCAGAAGGTGTTCCATCGCCATCTAAAATTCTAAAATCAGTCTTTACTCACTAAGCTCTTTTTATACCGTTTTCAAAGGGAGTTCTTAATAAAAGCCAATCTTTCGATAAGCAGGGAGATATTATCTACTCACTGTACTTATCTTTGTTTACCATGGACAATCAAAATCTTACAGACCTGGGCTTTGCTTCCGTTTTTAAAGATGAAAACGGGATCATCATCATTACGATGAAGGAGCAGCAAGTGCTGGATGAAATTGACGTAATCAACATCAACCTGAGCATACGTTTTAAAGCAGAAGGAAAACCAAGTTTAAGGTTACTGGATGCCCGGGCCAAATGGAGCATGAACAAAAAAGCCAAAGAAAGGGCCAAGCAGGAACACAAGGCAACACCAACCATTGCTCGGGCCATTGTGGTTTCAAGTGCTGTTACTGCAGCGCTCATGGGCTTTTTAAAAAGTTTTGGCAAACACGATTATCCTCAGCGTATTTTTACGGATTACGAGGAAGCTTATGAATGGCTTAAGGGGTTTATTGAAAACAAGTGAGTCTTTTTTATTGCATAGCTCAGTGCGCCCCGCCTTGTCCTCCTGCATTCAATTTCAATAATTCCGAAATGTCTATTTGAACTCTTAGCGAAGGGGAATTGCTGCGCTTTCGCGCAGCGAGTCCCGCTTCGATCCTCCTGCGATTGCAAAAGTCAAAACCCTGGCGGGTTTTGCTTTTTTGTTTCAAGGTCCTGCCACAAGCGAGCTTGAGCAGTCCCCTTTCCTTTGGCTGCCCTGAAGCAGAACTCCTTCGTCGTTCGCTTCAGGACCACAAAGCGAAAAAGCCTCCCGAAATGAATCGAAAGGCTTTTTCTGCTTTGTGGTACCCGGAAGGGGACTTGAACCCCTACGCCTTACGGCACACGCCCCTCAAACGTGCTTGTCTACCAGTTCCAACACCCGGGCAGGATGTTTTATTTGTTGCCCTGTGCTTGTCTACCATCCCGATAACCATCGGGACCAACACCCGGGCAAACCTAAAACCGATAAATTTGCGGTTTTACGGCGCCAAAATTAGCAAAAAACCATGAATTTTTGCCCTGATTTCAAATTATTTGTATATTTGCCTCCCGTTTCAAAGCCGCTGTTTACACAAGGTAAAGGATGCTGGAACTGATCATCAAAATAAAAATACAATGAGCACATTATTAGACTACGCAAAACAAACGCTTTCCTCTGAAGCTAAACACCCAAAGTTTAAAGCAGGAGACACCGTAACTGTATCTTACAAAATTAAAGAGGGTGACAAAGAACGTGTACAGCAATACACAGGAGTGGTTATTCAACGCAAGAATGAAAAGGCAACAGCTACTTTTACCGTTCGTAAAATGAGCAACGGTGTAGGTGTTGAGCGTATTTTCCCTCTCGCTTCACCCTTTATTGAAAAAATTGAAGTGAACAAAGTGGGTATCGTACGTCGTGCTAAATTGTTCTACCTTCGTGAGCGCACCGGAAAATCGGCTCGTATCCGCGAAAAGATCCAAAACAACTCAGAAGCCTAATAGGTCTTCACATAAACTTAAAGAGCCGGTTTTTCCGGCTTTTTTTATTTCCTTTCACCTTAATAAATTAAACAATAAGCAAGGCAAATTACATTTTCATTTTTGACACTTATTGCTATATTTGATAGAGAATAACCCATGCTCACCGAACTTTTTATCACGTTTTTACTGATCCTTATTAACGGCTTTTTTGTAGCGGCCGAATTCGCCCTAGTTAAAGTAAGGGCCTCTCAGCTCGACCTTAAAGCTCAAAAAGGCAGCAGCCGGGCTAAACTGGCCAAAACCCTGCTCGACAAACTTGATGCTTACCTTTCTGCCACGCAATTGGGCATTACCCTGGCTTCATTGGCCCTGGGTGCAGTGGGTGAAGATGTTATTTCTCACCTGGTCAGTGCCTCATTTATAAAATTTGGTATCGCCATCGATCCACTAAAAATGCACAGCATTGCACTCCCAATCGCGCTCACCCTCCTTACCTTTTTCCACGTCACTATAGGGGAACAAATTCCAAAAATGATCGGTATTAAATACAGCCTGCAAGCCACCCTGATTATTGCCTGGCCCATGCGTGTGTTTTATTTTATATGCTCGCCCTTTATCATTTTTCTAAACAAATCATCCAACCTGGCTTTAAGAATGATGGGCCTGCAACAAGCCGGGGAAGAAGACATCCACTCCGAAGAAGAACTCCGTCTTATTTTAACCGAAAGTGAGGAAGGTGGAGCCATAAAACCCAGCGAAAACGAACTCATACAAAACGTATTCGATTTTGATGACCGCATTGTAAAACAGGTGATGGTGCCTGAAAACCGAATCTTGGCCATTGACGTTGAATTGGGCAGGAACGAATTGATCAAACGCGTGGTAGAGGAAGGGTTTTCAAGGATCCCCATTTATTTGGGTGACATCAATAACATTATTGGCATCGTGCACAGTAAGGACTTGCTGAGGGCGGTAATTGACAATAAGTTCAGAACCATAAAGGAGATCATGCGGCCAGTGCATTTTATTCCGGAGAGCATGAAAATTAACGAATTGCTCAGGGATTTCCAGAAACGCCATTACCAGATGGCCATTGTTACCAACGAATTTGGCTCAACAGCCGGTTTGGTGACTATGGAAGACATCATTGAGGAATTGGTTGGTGAAATTCAGGACGAGCACGATGAGGAAAAACCAAACGTGGAAAAAAGAAGCGAAACTGAATTTGTTGTGAACGCTCAGGTGGCTATCAGTGATGTGAATGAAGCCCTGCCCATTGCTTTGCCGGAGGACTCGCACTACGAAACCGTTTCAGGCTACATCAATTTTATTTTTGGTCGAATTCCGGCTGAGAATGAGAAAAAAAGCATCAACGGGTATACCATTACGGTTTTAAAACGCAGCCGGCAGTACGTTGAACTCATTAAATTTGAAGTGAATGCCGCAGCCTAAAGTATCACTAGACAAAACCTACTGGGACAAGCGGTATAAAACATCTGATTTCGGCTGGGACCTGGGCGAAATATCTCCCCCCTTAAAAGCCTACTTTGACGGCCTTGAGAACAAAGCCCTGAAAATCCTGATACCGGGTGCCGGAAGTGCCTATGAAGCGGAATACCTTTACAACAAAGGGTTTAATGCTGTTTACTCCTGCGACTTTGCAAGAAGTGCTTTGGACAATTTAAAATACCGTTGTCCGGATTTCCCTGAATCGCATTTGCTGGAGAGTGACTTTTTTGAATTAAAAGAAAAGGGGTTTGACCTCATCGTAGAACAAACTTTTTTTTGCGCCATTAACCCTACCCTAAGAAAAAAATATTTCGAAAAAATGCACGAGCTGCTTCAACCTAAGGGTAAACTCGTGGGTCTTTTGTTTGATGATGTATTAAATGCCGATGTGCCCCCGTTTGGCGGTTCGGCTGCGGAATACAAAACCCTTTTCGAAACCCTTTTTATTGCTCAGCGTTTCGAACCCTGCACGAATTCTATTAAACCAAGGGCTGGCAGGGAACTATTTATTGAGTTGCTAAAAAAAACCTAGCTCATCTCTCATGAATCAGCGTGAACTTTTTCTGCGCCATGTGGCCCAAACCTCAGATGAGCCTATGCTGGGTGTGGACATCAACATTGCAAAAGCAGAAGGCTCAACACTTACCGATTTTAACGGAAAAACCTATATCGATTTTATCAGCGGCATTTCAGTCAGTTCAATAGGGCATTGCCATCCAAAAGTTGTAAAAGCCATTCAGGAGCAAAGTCAAAAATATATGCACCTGATGGTGTATGGAGAATACAACCAAAAACCACAAGTGGAGTACGCCACACAACTCTGTGCGCAATTGCCTGCTCAACTCAATTCGGTGTATTTTACAACGGGAGGCAGCGAGGCGGTTGAAGCGGCTGTTAAACTGGCCAAGCGGGTCACAGGCAGAACCGAGATCATTAGTTTTCAGAATGCCTACCACGGCAGCACACAAGGCGCCTTAAGTTTGATGGGTGATGAGTATTTCAAAAACAGTTTCAGGCCTTTAATACCCGGGGGCAGAATTCTGCGCTTTAATGTTATGAAAGATCTGGAACTTATTACTGAGCAAAGCGCCGCGGTAGTGATAGAACCCATACAAGGAGAAGCTGGAGTTAGAAAAGCAGAAAAATCCTATTTACAAGCTTTACGAAAACGCTGCAGTGAAACTAAGACCGTTTTGGTATTTGATGAAATCCAATCGGGTTTTGGCAGAAGCGGACGTTTATTTGCTTTTCAAAATTATGATGTACTACCAGATGTATTGCTTATTGCCAAAGGCATGGGAGGTGGTTTGCCTATTGGAGCCATGGTAGCTTCTATTGAACTCACGCGGCAGTTCAGCAACAATCCTATTTTGGGACACATCAACACCTTTGGCGGGAATGCGGTGTGTGTATCAGCGGCCAAAGCCTGCCTGGATGTGATCCTAGAAGAAAAACTGTGCGAAAAGGCCCTTTGGATAGAGAAAAAAGTACTTGAAAAATTAAATCATCCACAGATTAAAGAACTAAGAATGTGTGGTGCTTTGGGGGCCCTTGAATTTGAGACCGAAACCTTAAACAAAGCCGTTATCAAAGCCTGCATAGAAAATGGCGTCATCAGCGATTGGTTTTTGTTTTGTCCAAAGGCCATGCGCATTGCCCCTCCCCTGACCATCAGCGAAAAGGAACTGAACGGAGCGCTGGATGTTGTTTTGAAACAAATTGACCGTGTTTCTAAAATGAACTAAGGTTTATAGACTAAGTTCTGGTTAGTGCAATGATTTCATTTTTATGCTGAGGGTAGTTTTCCAGCAACTTATTTCTTTGGGCCATTTCAAAATCCTTAAAATCAAATCCGGGAGAAACGGTGCATCCCACTAAACTGAAATCGCCTCCTGCCTTAACCCTTGAGGCAAACCAGGTATTGGCCTTTACCGTATATTGAAGTTGATCGCCATTCTTTAAATCTCTTCCAACAGATGTTTTTTTCAAAATCGCGTTTGTTTGGATCTCGATGACTTCCAAAGCGCTGCCATCATAAAAGTGCCAGGTTTCATCTGATTTTATGCGATGAAAGGCCGAAAAATTCCCTTGCTCTATCAAAAAATAAATGGAAGTGCATATTTGTCTGTTGCCTCCGAACCCCTGAGGAAGGGCGCCACTAGAAATGCTAAGCTCCGAGCGATACACCTCTTTGTAATAACCCCCTTCTGGGTGAGGCAGCAAGTTGAGCTGGTGTATGTAATGTTCTGCATTTTGAGACATGGCTCTGAATTTGGGTTATGGGCATAAAAAAAGCCTTTCACAAGGAAAGGCTTTTTAAGAAGAAAATTAAATTTAGAAATAAAAATTCAAACGCAGGGTACCTGCAGGGCCCCATACGGAGTTGTTGTTGTCAGTATCTAAATACCATTCTCCGGACTTTGCACCTTCAGTAGTTGTTTCTCCAGGAAGGTTATTTCCGTTAGTATCCTGACCAACTGACTCGATAATGGTAGTGCTTTTGCCTGAATTAATCATCATAAAGCCCCAGCCAAATTCACCACCAAGGGAGATTTTAGGGAACATAAAATACTCCACTCCAATAAATCCTCTGAGTCCAATTCCAAAGGTGGATCCATTTTTACGGTCGATAACACGGGTACCACTCACAGGAACACCACCAATAACGGTTGGCCCACCTACGTTTCCAGCGGCTGAAAAAGTATCTGCAGCATCCACATCAATGGTAACAGAAGTACCTGAAGCAGTAAGGGCATTGCCATACTCAAATTTATCACGGCTAGAGCCGAACAGTATGCCAAGTTCACCGCCATAATACCCTTGCAAACGGGTTTTGCCTTTGCGCATCTCTAAACCACCTGAAAGGCCAATCACGTTGCCTGAACTTTTCCAAACGTTCTCCACCTCAGCCGGGTTCGTTGGGAAAGTTGTGGCAGTGCTGGTGTTCGGGGTTCTGTTGGCAACCATGTTTCTTTCTGTAACCGTTCCAAAACCAATTCTCAACGACCCGCGGTATACGGTGGTGGCGTCTTTGAAATACCTGCCGGTAATCATAAATGGGGTAAGGAAATTAAAAGTAGGCGCCGGATTGGTTGTTGTTTTACCAAAAAAGTTGCCTGCATATTCTAAAAACGGATTCGCATCGATGCCTAGCCCCCAGTCTCCTGCTTCAGGAAGAATGGGTTCTCCCTTTTTTGAGGTTAAATCCTGCGCAAATGCACCTGACATTCCAAGCACAAAAGCTAATAGAGTCAATGATTTTTTCATAATTATGGGTTTAAAGTTTATGAGAATGAAGGTAGGAGTAATTCCTAAAAAAGTAAATCAGTGGGGATTAGTTTATTAACAGAGATTTGTTTGTTTAACTTACCCTCGTTAAACACCTGATTTATCGAACGTTGCTCAAATACCGTAAAAGTTGAATTGCTATATAATCGGTGCTTGCAGCGGCGTTTGACAAAATAACAATAGCGGTATTTGAGCCGGGCATAAATCCGCAAAAACTACTGAAACCATAGGTTGCGCCGTTATGCCAATACACCTCCCCTGTGCCTTTGCCTGTTCGTATTTGCCAGGCCAGAGCAATTTTTTCCTTCTTCTCGAAACTCGGTTTATGTGAAAGTTTGCAAGCTGAATCGCTTTCTAACAATTGGTATTCCAAAAAATTCAACATATCCTCCGTTCCTGAATGCAAGGCTCCTGCTGGTTGAAATACGGACAAATCCCAATGTTTGGTTTCAGCTCCTGAAGCAGAATACCCTGGCAGCAGTTTGTTCCTATGCTCAGGACTAAGCTCAATGCATGAGTTTTTCATGTTGAGTTTATCCAGTATCTTCTCTTGCACCAATTCTGAATAGCTTTTTTTGTAAACCTTTTCAAGAACCTTTCCTAACACGGCCATGCCATAATTTGAGTAATTGCTTGAATTTCCGGGTGGCTGATCGATGACTAGCAAACGCAGATCCTGATACAGCATTTTTTCAGTGTAATTTTTATACGGGTTGAGGGTGTCAAAATTCTCCTGAGCAAATAAATTGGCTGGTATCCTTGGAAGTCCTGAACTGTGGTTGGCCAGATGCACTAAGGTTATGGGTGTGTTTCCATAAGCCAGATTTGGGTAACGCCCGGGCAAATAATCGCGGATATCGTCCTCAGGTTTTACCTTTTTTTCAGTTATTGCCTGTGCCAGCAAAAGGCCCGTAAATGTTTTTGTTATGGAACCGGCCTCGTAAACACTCCACTGATCCGGCAACTGAGCCTGGCCCCTGGCCTTTTCTCCATAATTGTAATAGGTTCTTTTACCGTTTTGAAGAATGCCTATGCTAATGGCACAGGTTTGCGGCAGCGACATGTACTCTTTACACAGGTTTTCAACAAGGGAGTCAAGCCCGGTTATCAATTGGTTGTTGCCCGATAGCTCAGGCTTCTTTTGAATCTGCACTTCAAGGTAAGGCAAAAACTGAAAGAGGTGGATGTAGTCGTTTGCGGTAAGCCCGATGCGAAATTCCCTTTTGCTTTTTTCAAACTCAAACAGAAAACTTTGGTATTGATCGGTTTGGTGCAAGTGCTCGTACCTAACTATGTTGCCATAAGGCAGAAACAAAGAATCCTGAAGGAAACCAAAAAAAGCAGTCCTGCTGTATTTGTTTTGTAGTGTTGAATCCAGGTGCTGATAAATCTGAGAATGTTGTTTGTTGTTGTACAGTTCAACAAACAGTTTCGTTTTGCTTAAACAGGATTTCAGATTACCGGCCTGAGGCAAAAGTTTGCCCGAAAAGGAAAAAACAAAAAGCAGAAATAGGAATAAGCGAAGCACTAAAGTGTAAATTTAATTTCCTAAATTACTCAATCCTGTTGAATCCAATACTCAATTGTACATTCGCTTAATTGAAATTACTTAAGGGAAATAGTGGCTATTTTGTGTTTGCACTCGTTATTTTGTGCTCCAGTGCTTTTGCTCAAACCCCGTTTGAAGTAAAGGGAAAAGTACTGAGGGCCGGGCTGAACGAAGCCGTGCCCTTTTGTGCTATCGGCATCAAATCAACAAACAGAGGGTGTTTAAGTAATGAAGACGGGGATTTTCTGCTTCAGGCAGAACATACTGATACGCTGATTTTTTCAGCTATAGGTTACAAAAAGACCTTAGTTCCTGTGTCTCAGGTCCTGAAACAGGGAACTGTTTTTTTGCAGGTAAACGAAATGTTGCTGCAGGAGGTAACGGTATATTCAAACAACAATTTTGTGTATGAGCTTCTTGGCAAAAGTCGAAAAGCGCTGATGAACTCGATTAGCAGAAGCGCGAAAGCTTATTATTTTCTTGAGACCGAAATTTCGGGTCAACCCGTGGAGTTGCTGGAATGTTATTACACTGCAAAACTAAATAACAACCGCATACAGGAGCTGGGGTTTAAGAACGGACGAATTGGTGTGGCTCCGTTTATCGACAGGTATTTTGTGAGTTTAGACATTTCTAAAGCATTTACGATGTTAAATCTCATTTATCCTGATGAGCGCATGCCTTCCAATCCCTATCAATTCAACACCAAACAACTCAAAAAAAACTACCTTCTGCATTTGGAAGCAAGCTACGATAGTTTACAACCCGTTTACATTATCGAGTTTATTGCCAAAAATACCGAAGGGCACTTTTTTAACGGCAAGGTGCATGTATTAAAACACTCGTTTTTACCCCTTAAGATTGAATTGCGTGTGCAAAACACCCTTCACCATCCCTTTCGGCCTTTGTTTCCAAATTCAAAGATTAGTTCGGCAAGCATGCAGATCAATAAAAATTTTGAGTTTAAAAACGATTCCTGTTTTGTGCACCATGTTGACTTTAATTACAAACTAAATTATATGGTGCAAAACCAAACACGCATTGTAAACAGCAAAGGCCTCATGTATTTTTACGATTACCATCAGCCCTTCCTGCTGCCACTATTTGATTATGACCGCGAAGCGGATGATTACCGTAAAATAACAGGCTTGAGTTATAATGAAGCATTTTGGGATTTAAACGCCGTGCTTGAATACTCGAAGAGCATGAAATTAAAGCGCGACTATTTTGAAAGAGAAGGACTGCTCATCAATTACAAAAACGACGGCAATCAAAAACAAGGTTTGCAACAAGCCGGTTTTTTTGAGAACAATGATTTGAAGTGGTCGGATACCCTGCGTTTATCGATCAAAGGCAATGGCATAGCTAACGATACCAGCATGAATGCAGCAATGGCAGGGGAAACCTTCCGTGCAGACCGTTACGCATTAAAGGCCGGGATTTTTCTGGATGTTAATCCTTTGATTGAAGGTCTGCAGCATTATTCAACCTCAGTGTTTAGGGTGAACGAAAGTTATTATCACCTGAAGGAGGACGCGATGAGCAATTGTTTTATCAACATCTATTTTGATCTGGTAGAAATTGAACGCAGAAAAATGGAGAAGGAGATTGGAAAAAATCCGAATTCATGGTCGCACATAAAAACCTGTTATGCCAATGCTTTGTTGGAAATTGAGAATACGGGTTTAAAATACTTAAAAGAGGTTGAACGAGGACATAACAAAAAGAAATTGGAAGAATGGAATCGTAAGGTGGTGGATGTGCTTGGTATTGATAACGTAAAAACACTCACTACCTTAGAGTAATAATAATCCCTCTACACTATTCTTAATGGCTATACTATTTATTGTATTGATAATCAAACAATTAATAAACTTTATATTTACATTTTATAAATATGTTTTCTATTTGTTTTTTTAAAATATAGATTATGGCCACCTTCACTTCATCACTCCCAGATTCGCTTCTTCACCTGCTTGATGAAAAAGCCAAAGAACTCTCCATGCCAAAAAACAAGCTGCTTGAAAAAGCCCTGAAGCTCTATCTTGATCATCTCAACCGTGCGGCTTACATCCGTTCTTTCAAACAAATGGCCAAGGATAAGGATCTGCTTTCTATTGTAGAAGAAGGTATGACGGATTATCACAACCAACTCGAAAAAAACGATGAGGCAGTGTGAACTGTGGTATGCCGACCTTAATCCGGTGAAAGGAAGTGAACAGGCGTCCGCATGGGCCGGGACGAACAGGGGCTGGAGGCCGGTGGTGATCGTTAGCGGGAATCTTGCAAACACCTACCTAAACACGGTGATTTGCTGCCCGCTTACTTCTAAGATCAAGAATTACAAAGGCAATGTGGTGTTACAACCCAATGCCAACAACCATTTGAAAAAAGCCTCAGAGATACTGACCTTTCACATCCGATCCGTTGCCAAAGAGCGTCTCTTGAAAAAAATAGGTTCGATTTCAGAAGGTGAATTGAGTTCAATTAAAAAGGGACTGGATGAGATTTGGAGGTATTAAATTCCCAACTGTTCAGGAAAACAAAGAATCCACAAATTCCGGCGCATTAAACACCTGGAGGTCTTCCATCTTCTCACCAACGCCAATGTATTTTACAGGAATGTTGAACTCGTCTGAAATGCCTATGACCACGCCACCTTTGGCTGTACCATCCAACTTGGTTATTGCAAGCGCGTTCACGCTGGTGGCCTGAGTAAACTGACGGCATTGTTCTATCGCATTCTGGCCCATGCTGCCATCTAAAACCAAAAGTACTTCGTGGGGCGCACCGGGAATGACTTTTTGCATCACGTTGCGGATTTTGCCTAACTCATTCATTAAATTCACTTTGTTGTGCAAACGCCCGGCAGTATCAATAATTACCACTTCGGCATTTTTAGCTTTAGCTGAACTTAAGGTGTCAAAGGCCACAGAGGCCGGATCGGCACCCATACCTTGCTGCACCAATGGCACATCCACGCGTTCGCTCCAAATACGCAACTGATCAACGGCGGCGGCTCTAAATGTATCGGCAGCGCCCAGTATGACCGATTTACCGCCTTGTTTGAAACGGTGAGCCAATTTGCCAATGGTGGTGGTTTTGCCAACCCCATTTACGCCTACAACCATGATTACATACGGTTGATGCGCTAAGAGTCCAGAAAAATCGAATTCTGTATTTTGTTTCCCTTTAAACAGGTTAACGATTTCTTCTTTAAGGGCAGTGTTCAACTCGGAACTGCCAAGGTATTTATCGCGTTTTACCCTCTCCTCTATTCTATCAATGATCTTTACCGTGGTGTTTACCCCCACGTCGGCACCAATCAGTACTTCTTCCAGATTATCGAGCACTTCCTCGTCAACCGTGCTTTTACCGGCAACGGCGCGGGCCAGTTTACCAAAAAAACTTTCTTTGGTTTTAGCCAGGCCCTGGTTAAGGCTTTCTTTCTCTTTTTTACCGAATAGTTTTGATATAAAACTCATGTGTGCGTCACTCCTTCTTGCTCCTTTTTAAATATACTGCCAGGCTAATGAAATCCATTGATTCGAACACCTCTAAAACAAAAAAATTCTTTCCCGCAAAGAAAAGAACTTTTTAAATGGTGTTCGATTAAGAATTATTTCGATTTCAGGAAATCCTGAATGTGGTCGTTGTGAACGATCTCTTCTCTGAAGTTATATGCTCCGGTTTTTGGAGATTTAACCATTTTGATCACGCGGGTAAAGTCTTTGCCTTTTCCGCTTTTTAGGGTTGCTACTACTTTCTTTGCCATCTTGTTTTAAGCTAATGCGATTATTTAATCTCTTTGTGAACGGTCATGCGTTTTAAAACGGGGTTGTATTTTTTCAACTCCAAACGCTCGGTGGTGTTCTTTTTATTTTTGGTGGTGATGTAACGGGAGGTTCCGGGTTTACCGCTCTCTTTGTGCTCTGTGCACTCCATGATCACCTGAATTCTGTTGCCTTTTTTTGCCATGACGCTGATGTATTATAAAATTATGCTAAGATGCCGTTATCCCTGGCTTCTTTTAAACAGGCAAATATGCCTTTTTTGTTGATGTTTTTTAAGGCCGAAGTAGACACGCGCAATGTTACCCATTCGTTTGTTTCAGGAACAAAGAAACGTTTGCGCTTTAGGTTCACTTTAAACTGGCGACGTGTTTTATGGTTAGAAAAAGATACGGAGTTTCCACCCATCGCTTTTTTTCCGGTTAACTGACAAATTCTTGACATGAGTAATTCTTCTTTAAACTGTTTATACTTTCCTTAAAAAGGGACGCAAATATACCATTACTTATTTAATTCCCCAAGCTGTGAAGGGAAAATGAGGGAATTTTTTCATTTTTTATGTTGAAAACTCCCATTCTTTCGTCAAAAATCAAGTTCAAGCCCTGTACAGAAGGTCCGCACCCAGTTTTTCAGGCGTTTTGTCCTCCATTAAAAACGCTGGTGCTTTTACCCCATTTTGAAGTTTTAAACCCGGATTTACGATCTTGTAAACGGCATCGAACAATTCGCGGCGAATAAACGATTGCAGCACGCTGCTCCCACCTTCTACCAATAGGCTTTGTATTCCGGCTGAATGCAAGGTTTCGAGCACCTGATCCAAAGGATCTTCTTGTTCCGGATGAAAACGAATGTACCTCACACTGCCCTCCTGAGCCTCTTTGTTGGCATTAAATACCAGCGTTTCAGCTCCTGAGTGAAAAATTGTAAAGCCTTCCGGCACTTCTAAACGCGTGTCCAACAGCACCTTCACCGGGTTTTTTCCTTTCACAAGACGTGTGGTTAAGGAGGGGTTATCGAGCAAAACCGTGTTTTTTCCCACCAGAATACCCATGTGTTCTGCCCTGAGTTGATGCGCAAACGCAAGCGCTTCAGGTCCTGAAATCAGATTATCCTCCCGGTTTTTGGGTACCGGCAATCGACTTATATATCCATCTGCGCTTTCGGCCCATTTTAAGCTGATGTAGGGGCGCTTTTTCTCGTGAAAAGTGTAAAACCTGCGATTCAATTCCCTGGCTTGAGTTTCCAGTATACCAGAAACTACCTCAATACCAGCTGCTCTGAGAAGTGCGGTTCCTTTTCCATTAACCAAAGGGTTTGGATCGCCTGAAGCGATATAAACCTTTTTAAAGCCCTTTTTAATGATGAGTTCGGCGCAGGGCGGGGTTTTGCCATGATGGGAACAGGGCTCAAGACTCACATACAGTTCGCAGTCGTTTGGTGAAACACCTTCCGGCAAGACCTGGATGGCATTCACTTCCGCGTGCGCCTCACCAAAACACTTGTGGTAGCCTGCAGCAACCACTTCTCCATTTTTCACGATCACACAGCCCACCATGGGATTGGGTGCCACCTCGGGCCAGCCTTTTAGTGCCAGTTCAAGAGCCAAGCGCATAAATCCCTCTTCTTTCAAGGCCATTCGGTAAAATTAGGGCATTTTCCTAAATTTGCACTCCTAATTAAAATAAGATGTTTGATAATTTACAGGATAAGCTCGACCGCGCATTCAAATTACTGAAAGGTCAGGGCAAGATCACCGAAATAAACGTGGCAGAAACGCTTAAAGAGGTGCGCAAAGCCCTCTTGGATGCCGACGTCAACTATAAAGTCGCCAAAAATTTTACTGACACCGTTAAGGAAAAAGCACTTGGACAAAATGTACTCACAGCCGTTTCTCCAGGGCAATTGCTCATTAAAATAACCCACGATGAGCTGGCCAATTTAATGGGCGGCACCAAGGAGGACATTTATCTGGGCGGAAATCCCACTGTTATTTTAATGAGCGGTCTACAGGGTTCAGGTAAAACCACCTTCACCGGAAAATTGGCCAATTACCTTAAAACCAAAAAAGGGAAAAAACCACTCATGGTGGCTTGTGACGTTTACCGTCCGGCAGCTGTAGACCAGCTGCATGTGCTGGGTGAGCAAATTGGCGTTGAAGTATTTAGCAACAAGGAAGAAAAAAATCCCACCAAAATTGCCGAAGCAGCCATCAAACAAGCCAAGGAAAACGGCAATTCGGTTGTGCTCATTGATACCGCCGGCCGATTGGCTGTGGATGAGGTGATGATGAAAGAAATCGCCGAACTCAAAGCTGCCGTAAAACCAAACGAAATTTTGTTTGTGGTGGACAGCATGACTGGTCAGGATGCCGTAAACACCGCAAAAGCCTTCAACGAGCGTTTGAATTTTGATGGGGTTATATTAACTAAACTCGATGGTGATGCTCGCGGTGGGGCGGCGCTTTCCATTAAATCGGTGGTAAACAAGCCCATCAAATTCATTGGTACCGGTGAAAAAATGGATGCGCTGGATGTGTTTTACCCTGAGCGTATGGCCGACCGCATTTTGGGCATGGGCGACGTGGTTACACTCGTAGAACGCGCTCAGGAACAGTTCAACGAAGAAGAGGCCCGCAAACTCAGTAAAAAAATAGCCACCAATAAATTTGATTTTAATGACTTTTTAGCGCAATTGAATCAGATCAAAAAGATGGGCAACATCAAAGACCTGGTGGGCATGATCCCCGGCATGGGCAAAGCGGTAAAGGATCTTGATGTCGATGATTCTTCTTTCAAAGGCATTGAAGCTATTATTTTTAGCATGACACCCGAAGAACGCAACAAACCCGAGCTCATTAACGGCTCGCGCCGTCAGCGTTTGGCAAAGGGCAGCGGACAAGGCATACAGGAAGTGAATAAACTCTTGAAGCAGTTTGAAGAAACCCGCAAAATGATGCGCATGATGAACGATAAAAACGCGATGAGTAAAATGATGCGTAACATGCCCAAGGGAATGCCGAAGATGTAGGTTGAGGGTATAGAATGCTCTGTATTCCAAGAAAAAAAAACCACTAAGACACTCAGCGCACTAAGAAACACTAAGGTAAAGAGTAAATAAATAATAGTCGAATTATTAATTGCTTTTGACTTGAAATCCTCTACAATTGTAAATTGTCAATTGAAAAATTGTAAATACTCAATACCTTTCTAATCTCGCCATTGAAATAAAACCTTCTAAACTTTCAAAACCTTCTTAACCTTATGCAACTCATCGACGGAAAAAAAATATCACTTGAAATACAGGAAGAGATTGCAAGCGAAGTGAAACGTCTTATAGCATTAGGGCATAAACAACCTCACCTTGCTGCCGTTTTGGTTGGCAATGACGGGGGCAGTGAAACTTATGTGGCCAGCAAAATAAAAGCCTGCGAAAAAGTAGGCTATAAATCCACGCTCATCCGTCACACGGAATACGTTACCGAAGAAAAATTGCTGCAAACGGTTCGTCAGTTGAATGAGGATAAGGATGTGGACGGTTTTATTGTGCAATTGCCTTTGCCCCGTCACATCAACGAACAAAAAGTATTGGAAAGCATTTTACCATCCAAAGATGTGGATGGTTTTCACCCCATCAACGTGGGGCGCATGGTATTGAACCTGCCCTGTTACGTAAGCGCCACGCCTTATGGCATCGTGCAATTGCTGGGCAAATACAAAATCGAGACCAGCGGAAAACGCTGTGTGGTGATTGGGCGCAGCCACATTGTGGGCTCACCCATGAGTATATTGCTCGCTAAAAATACCGCCCTCGGCAATGCCACCGTTACTCTTTGCCACAGCAAAACAGAAGATTTAAAATCACACACCACTCAGGCAGACATTATCATTTGCGCTTTAGGCAGTCCGGAGTTTTTGAAAGCGGACATGGTAAAACAAGGTGCGGTGGTGATTGATGTGGGCACCACACGCGTGGCCAGCACCGAAACCAAGTCGGGTTTTAAACTCAAAGGCGATGTCAAATTTGATGAGGTGGCACCCAAATGTTCTTACATCACGCCGGTTCCGGGTGGTGTAGGTCCAATGACGATTGCTTCTTTACTCAAAAACACCTTGTTGGCGGCTAAGAAGGAAATCTATGCCTAGATTACGGGGAATCGAATTTTCTTCTGGGTTTATGGATTTTAAATTATGGCACACTTCTTGTTATTCTCTGCATATGAATAAAATTATATTCTCAGCGATTACTTTTCTGGTTTCATTTTATTGCAAGGCTCAATGTCCCTGGAATTTTACAATCACCAATACCAACTTTACTTCTTCCATTACCTGTACTAATTTTTCAGTCAATCTGGCTGCCAGTAACAACAACACTAACAACGTTAACTATTCCTGGATTGGGCCTGGTTTTACTTCGAATGCTGCAACGGTTAGCCTTAACCAAGCCGGCATCTATACCATAACAGCCATTGATGCATTGACTTCGTGTTCTTTGACACAGCTTTATACACTGACTACAAATACAGTTCTTCCAACTTTTAGTTTGGTCCCTATTCATAGCACCATCACCTGTCTTTTTCCAGCAACACCTCCGACTTTAACTGCAACGGCTATTAATCCAAGCATTAACATACAACATGATTTCTATTGGCAAAATGGAGGTGGCGTTAATGCTATTTTTGCACCAAGCGCCGTAATTGTCTTTACTGCCATCGGTACGCACACCTATGCGCTCACCAACCTACTAAATGGTTGTGTTGCCACTCAAACATTTCATGTGCAAAATGCAGTAACCTTTACGGCGGGTTTCACACATACTGTGCTTTCAAACGGGCTAGTTAATTTTCAAAGTACTTCTAGCGGCACTACTGCTGCTTCAGTTTACAACTGGGCATACGGTGATGGCACAACAGGAAGTGGTCTTTTGAGTTCACATACTTATTCAAATGGGGGGATTCATTACGCAGTTTTGAGTACATCCATTCCAAGTTGTAATACAAGCCCAAGCCCAATTAACGTTAGCACCCTGCCTTGCCTGGCAAATTCAAACTTTTCAGTCATCTACAGTGGCACCCCCCTACTTTGGTATGCAATGCCTAGCTATTATGGGAATATTACAAGTGCCACATGGGACTGGGGTGATGGCAATTCCAGTTATTACTCCCTTTACCCTAGCCACACGTATTCAGCACCTGGTGTATACAACATCTGTTTAAACGTCATTACGTCTTGTGCCAATACTTCATCAACGTGTTCAAATTACAACGTTTACAAAACGTTTAGCGTTCCAGACATGCAAATGATTACTATTCAAGTGGTGAATGCAATACCATTAGGCCTGAACAACACCCTAGAAGCGGAAAATGACTTGTTCTCAGTATTTCCTAATCCAAGCTCCATGAATTTCAATATCCAAAATCACGCACAAAGAGATGGAACCGTGATTATTTACAACAGTGAAGGGAAAGAAATTGAAACAATTCAACTTGACAATAAACCGGAGATTAGCATACAGAATCTGAAGACTGGTCTCTATTTTATTGAAATAAAATCAGAAGGTAAAAGCTTTAGAAAAAAGTTAGTTGTTGCCCAATAAACTTGTAAAGGTTTCCCAGGAATCGTATACAGAACACACCATCAGGTTCGAAATTATGCATTTTGAATAAATAGAGGCGTTGATAAGTTAGGATTTCTATCTTTGAGCTCATTCGATTTGTGATTACTTAAATTATGCCTACGTTTCCGCCGAACAGACCCTCTCCTCCATCAAAGCCGGTATGCGTGTGTTTTTGCACGGCAACGCGGAAATGACAGAAATTTAATTAACACCCCCAAAGCGGGCATAAAGGAGCTTTATCATTTGCATTTTTTGCCAAGAAAATTTCGTTGCTTGTTTGGGCCTGCCAGCTGGAAAAGCCGCCTCAACCACCTACTGCGACAAAAAATAACTACCGACGATTAAATTTCTTATTGATTCTGCACGATGATCTTGATGTGCGAAGTTTCAGTAGGATGGACACCTTGAAGAAGATAAATACCGGATGGCAAATTCTGAACCCTTAGTGAACGGTTGTTTTTTTTGTTCAATTCCAGGTGAAACACCGGCTGTCCTAGTTCGTTTATCAAAACAAAATTGGCGTCCTCATCGCTTAGTAATGTAAATCCATCCTGAGAGGACGGATTCGGAAAAACCCTTATTTCATTTTTTAATTGTTCTCGTTCAAATAAACTCACACACTCGTCAACACTCACCTGTACGCTAGCTGTATTCTTGCAGGAAAAAGCACTCGAACCTGTAAAAGTATATACCGTTGTTTGAATCGGACTCACTAAAATCTGAGGGCCTGTTTGGGCAGTGCTCCAGGTATACGTTACAGCACCGCTTGCCGATACTTGAACGGCCGGCTCGCCAAGACAGATCAAACTGCTGCTTGCAGTCACGGAAAGTGATGGAAGCGGAAACACGGTAATGTGTATCTGGGCCGCTTTAGCACAAACTAATCCATTGCTTGCTGTACTTGCAACTAGTGTGTAAATGGTGTTTACCAAAGGGGACACGCTAATGCTATTTTGTGTGGAGCCTGTGTTTTGCCACAGGTAGCTGGTGTTTGAATATCCATTGGCACTTAACACCAGCACATTTCCCAAACAAATTGAATCAGATGGACTGAAGGTAATGGAAGGTGAAAATACATTTACGCTTACACTAGCTGAATTACTACAGTTAGTTAACCAGCTCTTGCCAATTACTGAGTAGTTTGTGGTTTGCAGGGGGGACACAAGTGTGGAGCCCGTTAGGGGCCCTGCATTCCAGGTATAGGAGTTGGCACCGGAAGCGGATAAGGTGGAGGTGTTTCCAGAGCAGATCTGACTAGGGCTTGCTATTGCATTGATGTTTGGCAATGGAAACACGGTAACCGTGGTAAGCGACACATCGGTGCATGAAAAACTATTTGCTCCTGTAAGGGTGTATTGGGTGGTTTGGGAAGGCTGCAAACTTAGCGTTGCTCCTGTGTGATTGCCGGGCTGCCAGGTGTAGGAATTGGCCCCGCTCGCCGTAAGCGTTACTGACGTCCCTGCGCAAAGTGTTGATTGAAGACTACTGGCGAGAACATTGGGTGTAGGAGAAGGTGACACCAAAATACTTGCAGTGCCAAAACAAGTTCCATTTGAAACCGCGACGGAATACGTTACAGTTGTGCTTGGAGTAATCACAAGGCTGTTTACACCGGTGGTATTGCTCGGTAACCAGGTGTATTGATTGGCAGAAGCAATTGCATTTAAGGTGTAGGTGTTCCCGTTACAAATTACACTTGGCGTGATTGCCAGTGTAACAGGCAATGGCGTTACAGTAATTGTGGTGACTGAGCTGGTAATACCGCAGGAATTAACGCCTGTAAGGGTGTATACTGTTGTAGCAAGCGGTATAAAAGGTATGCCATTTGAAATCCCTCCGGAAAATGTATAGGAATTTGCACCTGTGGCCTGAATCGTGACCGAATTCCCTAGACATACTGAACTGTTTGCTGGATACGTTGTAAAACTCAGAACTGGAGGGTTTGTCTCAACATAAATTGTAGTTACAGTTTGGAATAAACAAGCAAGCGAAGAAGTGGCCAGCAAAGTATATTGTGTTGTTAGGCTGGGAGAAACAACAATTGTAGGACTATTTGAGCCAAAAAAACTCCCGCTGGGAAGCCAGGTATAGGTGTTTGCACCTGCTGCAGTAATGCTCGCTGATCCGCTCAAACAAAACGTACCGTTGGACACGGAAGTTCCAAAACCCAGGCTGCTGTTAGTATAAGAAAAAGTGACTGAACCCTGAGCGGGATTGAAAGCATAGAACCAGGGGTTTGAAAAATAATTCAGATCAATAAAACTGGAACCTCCTCCCCCACCTCCGCTTTGAGCGAGGCCTAAAGATGGCGTAGCTCCGGCCATGCCACCCGCTCCACCATAGTAACCTCCACCTCCACCTCCGGCACCATATACACCGCCACTTCCACCGCCGCTTCCGCCCTGCCACAAACTTCCTGCGCCTCCGTTGGCACCTAAGCCATTTCCTGAAACCAGACCACCTGCGTTTGTTCCTGCGCCAGAACCTCCGGTACCGTATGCATTTGCAATTCCCGGAGTGCAAGAGCCGATTGCACCCATCGCTGCGCCATAACCTCCTTCACCTCCATACCCGTAAGGATTAAGGCACAAGGTCCCTAAAGCGCCACCACCCATTCCACCATAAGGATTATTCCAAGGTCCGGACCCCGCACCACCGCCACCACCCGCAACCATCACCCGATTGACCAGAGCGTTGCCTCCTATACGAATATCACTTGAACCTCCACCTCCACCTCCTGCGCTTAAAGTACTGGTTCCTCCGGAGCCTCCTCCATTAAACCCACCCAGAGTTCCGCTGCCTTGTCCTCCCACATTAATGTAAATCAATTGACCCGGACTTGTGGTTAACACCCCTCTTGTGCGAGCTCCATCGCCACCACTTACATTAACAGAAGCGCCAGATGCACCGTTCACCTGAATGGTGATAATGCTTACGCAAGCCGGAACCACAAAGGTTTGGGTACTGCCGGTATAAGAAAAGGTTTGAACCGTTATGCTTTGAGCATATGTTGCTTGATGGCATCCGAAAAACAAACACATGAAACTTATCAAAGTCAGAAAACCAAGGTTTTGATAAAGCTTATTCATAGTTCACTTATTTAATGCAAGATAAAAATTAAACCGTTTACCATTTCGCCAAATAAAAAGTAATGTCAGCAAAACGCGTTTAAAAGCAAGCCACTTATTTGATCTGCTTTGTGTAAACCCTTAATACAGCAATCAAAAAGGATGCCTTTACTGTTTTTAACAAAAAACCCTTAATTCGTCTTGGATTCTTACTTTTGAGCAAAACACTTATCTATGCCCTACGTCACAGCCGAACAGGCCCTCTCCTCCATCAAAACCGGCATGCGCGTGTTTTTGCACGGCAGCGCGGCTACGCCCATTCACTTGATCAAACACCTAATAGCGCAAAAAGAAAAGTACAAAAATGTTGAGCTGGTGAGCATCTCGCAAAAAGGCGTTGACCTAAACGACCATTCACTCAAGGGGCATTTTTACATCAATTCCCTTTTTGTTTCTGAAGCCAACCGCGAATCGGTGAACTCAGGAATGGGCGATTACGTTCCTGTTTTTTTAAGTGAGATACCTCAATTATTTAAACGCAACATTTTGCCTTTGGACGTGGCTTTAATCCATGTTTCACCACCCGACAAACACGGGTATTGTTCTTTGGGCGTTTCAGTGGATGTGGCCCGAGCCGCTGTGCAGTGCGCTAAATTGGTGATCGCCCAGGTGAACCCTAAAATGCCAAGGGTGCATGGAGATGCTTTTGTGCCTTTCTCCCGCTTTGATGCCGCGGTGTGGGTGGAAGATGACTTGCCGGAAGTAACGTATTCGGAACATACGGATGAGGTGCATGAAAAAATTGGCAAGGAAGTGGCCTCTCTTGTAGAAGACGGAGCCACCCTGCAATTGGGCATTGGCACCATTCCCGATTCTGTATTAAGAAATTTAAACCATCTCAAAAATCTCGGACTGCATACCGAAATGTGTTCCGATGGGGTGATTCCTTTGATCAAAAATGGCATCATCAATAACAGTTTAAAGAAAAAGGTGAACGGGTATTCGGTCACCTCCTTTTTAATGGGCAGCAGGACTTTGTATGATTTTGTGGACGATAATCCTATTATAAAAGCATTGGATGTTGCTTACGTGAACGACCCCCGGGTGATTTGCCAGAACAATAAGGTAACGGCCATCAACAGCGCGGTGGAAATCGACGTCACCGGACAAGTGTGTTCCGATTCCATTGGCACTTATCAGTATTCGGGCATAGGCGGTCAAATGGATTTTATACGTGGGGCCGCTTTATCCGATGGAGGCAAACCCATTATCGCTCTGCCTTCTATCACCAACAAAGGGGAATCGCGCATTGTGCCTTTTTTAAAACAAGGCGCGGGTGTGGTCACCACGCGTGGGCACATACACTGGGTGGTGACGGAATACGGAAAAGTGAATTTATTTGGCATGAACATGGAACAGAGGGCCAAAGCCCTGATAAAGATTGCGCATCCCATGCACAGGGAAAATTTAGAAAAAGAATGGGTGAAACGTTTTGCATGATCAATGCCATGACCAGATTGGATTCGAAGTTGTCACCATGAGCTTAGTCGAAGGGGGTCTAAGGAAGGGAAACATTCGGAAAATTTAATCAACTAAGTTTCTCATTTGATTTTCTCTTTCGTTCTTTTGCCTTGACGCAAAAGAACCAAAAAGTCAAGACGCAGCGATCGGCCTCCGCTCTCTTGTTTTTCCGGGAAAGCTTGGCAAAGTAAAATTTCTTCGCCCTATGTTAAAATGGATAGGCGAAGAAATTAAACCTTCGCCTATCGGCTCGGCCTTTGCCAGCTTTCAAGAGGAAAAACAATTCACCCTACTCTGCCCCGCGCTGCGTCCATTCCAACGCGCGGGCTGATGACCCATTCGTGAAATTTGGGCGTTGTTGTTAATAGTGTAATTCGTGAAACCTGCCCGCCGTCGCTAGGCCTCAGCTTCGGCAGGCGGGTTAGTGGCTTTTTTAAGTCAAAAGTCTAAATGGGGATTCAAGGCAGTTCAGAACTTTCAACCTTCTAAACCTTTAACCTTAACCTCTTCCTTAACCTTTGTTTTCTTCAATTAATGCGTATTTTTAGTTCACCAAGACTATCCCCATGGCACCTGAAAAAACCAGTTTCAAAAAGCAAGTCAAGCAGAAGTTCCTGAGTTTTCAAAAAACTGGTTTGCTGCAGTATGGTAAATACCTCAAGGAACAGTTTAAACTGGCCTCCAAATCCAAATTGAAAAAAGCCTACTGCGCCTACATTGAAAAAGAAATGGTAAAAACTGAATTTAAACTTCACAAAATTGAAGGTAAACTTAGGAAGGCATAAGAGGTGATTCCATTTTTAAAAACCTAGTAACAAACACCTTCGCATACAAGCGCTTCAACTGAATTATTAACGGGTATATCCTTGTTTATGTTTATAGACTGCTTAAGAACAACGTAACATTGACTAAAAAAAGTAATCACATGAGAAAACTTATAATGTGGAACGTAATGTCCCTTGACGGTTATTTTGAAGGAACCAAAAATTGGGACTTATCATTTCACGGCCTTGTTTGGGGAGAGGAACTTGAAAAGATAAGCATTGAACAATTGAATTCTGCAGACTTCCTCGTATTTGGGCGTGTGACTTATGAAGGCATGGCTGCCTATTGGACTAAAGCAGCAGCTGAAACAGCGGAGCAAGAGGTCGCTAAACTGATGAACAGCATCCCAAAACTTGTTTTTTCCAAGACCTTGAAATCTGCTGAATGGAACAACACAACAATTATTAGTAAAAATGCTTCGGATGAAATTAAAAAGCTAAAAAAAGAAGAAGGAAAAGACATTTATGTCTTCGGTAGTTCAAATCTTTCAGAGACGTTTATAGAAGACAATCTATTTGACGAATACCGTATAGGCGTTGCACCGGTTATTTTAGGTAAAGGACGATCCCTTTTCAGGCAGGGGATTAGCACAAAAAATTTAGCTCTTGTTTCAACCCAACAACTTTTGACTGGTGGTGTGGTCTTGAAATATGCTAAAATTAAAGAATGACAATTCTAAAAATCTATGCCTTCATAACTCTTCAAACCGTTCAACAATTCAAATAAAAACGAAACAATCCTATTCAAAGCCCATACCTAAATGAACCACAGCACCTCCTTCCTTTAGTAGTGATAACAAAAAACAAAAACTATATTTACGGACACCAGTCTAAAACTAAAATAGGATAGAACAAATAAATAAAAAAACATTATGGCACTTATCAATCCACACATCAATTTCAACGGCAATGCTGAAGAAGCTTTTCAATTTTACAAATCAGCATTTGGAGGCGATTTTGTTAAAGTGGTACGTTTCAAAGACCTGGCCGGCCCTAAGTTTCCGGTAGCGGAACACGAAGCCAATAAAATCATGCACATTGCTTTACGCATTGGCCCCACTATTTTAATGGGGAATGATGTTCCGGAAATTATGGGACGAACCAATGAAAACGAAAACAGAAGTAAAATTTCAATTAGCACGGAAAGTCGTGAAGAAGCCGACAAATTATTTAAAGGCCTTTCAGCGGGAGGACAAATCGAAATGCCGCTAGAGGACAGTCCCTGGGCCACGTATTTTGGTATGTTCAGAGACAAATACGGCATTGAATGGATGGTGGAGTATGACCCAAATGCTACAGGAAAATGATATTCAACTAAAATAAGCTAAACCCAAAAACAATAAAACATGAATCAAAAACTTCTTTCTTTAGCACTGCCCTTATTTGTATGCAGCAAACTGCTTGCTCAAAACGCCACCATTACCATCAAAAACAAGTCGAACCGTTTTATGTACGTGAAACTCATGCAGGGACCTGAACGCAAAGCCGTGCTTTACAAAACCGACAGCATTGCTCCCAAAAGCACCAGCGTGATTGACGTTACCCAAACCGGCATGTACTTTATGAAAACCAGAGCCATATTGTTTGATGAAAAAGACCCGGAAAAAAACGACACCATTTACAGCAAGGACAAACCCATGCAATTGATTTCCGATAACCGGAGGGGGCATAGCAACATCACCATAGAATTTAAGGTAAAAGAAGCCAAGAATCCGGGCGCCATTGCCATTACCCGCAAGGAATACGACAATTAGGCTCTGCACTAAGAGGGCACAGCCTTAGGGCCCTTCTGTTAAAGTATATTAGATTTTGTTAAAAACAAAGCACGGGTTATTTCATTCCGCAATCAATTGTTCTACCTTCATTAAAAATCTCCATCATGAAAAAAAGTTTCCTTAGTCTCGCTTTCCTTCTGCTTTTTGTAAGTGGATTTTCACAAGATCTTAAATTTGATGTTCATGGCAAATACAGAAGGGCCATACATAAGGAGACCTTGAGTTCTGCGAAAACCTTGGCAGATCTTATTTCAGGATACCCTTCCAACTGGATAAGTGCTTATACTTCGGTAGAAATAAAAGGTACCTCGGGTGGAAAAACCGTAAGTTATACAAGCACCGATGACCTTCTAACAAACGAACAACATTTGTTTTTGTGCAGCGCGGACCTGTGTTCAGATGTTGTCATCAATGTTAAATACACTTATAATAACGGTCCTAGCGGAAAGGCGGAAAACAACCAGATTCACGTTACGCTTACCCTTATTCCCGATGTTGAAGCCGTATATTCAGGTGGGGAGGAAGAAATGAACACATTCATTAAGCAGAATGCCATTAGCAGAATCCCTGAAGCGACGTCGAAGAAAATTACCGGAGCCATTTTCAGGTTTACTGTGGATGAAAATGGAGAAGTGGGCAATATTCAACTCACTAGAACCACAGGCGATACCACTACCGATGCTTTATTAATGGAAACCCTGCGCAACATGCCAAAATGGAAACCTGCAGAAAATGCGGATGGCACCAAGGTAAAACAAGAGTTTGAGTTCAGCCTGAATGGGGCCAGAAGCGGGGGCTGTTAAGGAGTACTGAGTGCAAACATACTTGAATGTTCTAACACCCTTGTTGTCAGAAAGTCGTGAAATGAGTTAAAGCCCGTATTTGTTTTTATTTTATGCTTTCATCATATTTACAATCTGCATGCAAGACCTTAGTTTTGAGAACAGTTTAGTAAACGTCACCTTTAGGGCCGATGGTATCATGCACATCCATTACCTTACTGAAGACCTTAATCTTGAAAAAAGCAAAGAAGTGCTTGCCTTTACCCGAACGCACTCTCCCTGGCAATTGGCTCCCCTCCTTATTTCGGGCGGAGACTTTATGAGCGACAACAAAGAGTCCAAATCGTTTAACAGCAGTCCCGAAGTGTTACAATATTGTTCTGCAATCGCCTTTTTATCAGATAGCATCGCAAAAAAATTGCTGGCTAATTTTTTTATTTCACTGAACAGAGGAAAAATTCCCATGCGCTTTTTTAGTACAGAGGCAGATGCTCTAAAATGGCTCTCGGCCTTCCCTACCCTACCAATTACGGAAAAAAGCAGCCAATCCGCCTCGAATGCCCCCACCTAAGTTCAAGCCTAAGGTTTTTCTCTTGTCGGATTCGGTCAGAATTGATTACATCGAATTGCTTAATTAAACCATGCGTTTATTTACCTTATTTGGACAAGCTCAATTTGGAAAACTGCCGTCGGATTTTAAAGACTTAACTCCCGGGCCTTCACTTAATTCTTATTTTTATTATCTGCCAATTGCTTTCGAATACCTTTCCTCACTTCAAAATAATGTTCTTTTAACATTAGGTCGATTTCATTCCTATCATCTGTCATAACTTTTGCCAAGTCTGCATCAAATAGTTTAACGGGTAACTTGTAATTTGATAAAGGTCCGGCACTGATGTAAACATCGTCTGAAATGCTGAGTGAATAAAGATCAATGTCCCTTTTACTGGCAAAAAAAACCACATCACCTAGAGTATCATTGCTCATTGGGTTAAACATTGAAACATAAAAACCTGCTGCCTGAAGTGTTTTATAAACAGAGGGAACAAACCTGTTTCCCGTAAACCGATACAAGCCTCCGTGTTCAATTAGCAAGGCCCCATTGGGACTTAGCAAATCGTAGCACTTTTTAAAACTCTCAAGAGTAACAAGCTGGGCGGGCACACTTTCTCCAATAATGACATCAAGCACAATCAGGTCATACTTTTTTTTTGCGGTATTTATAAAATACCGTCCATCGGTAATGGTATTGTTTTGGTGCGCAGGCATGTTAAAATACTTAACACCGACATCATAAATTCTTTTGTCTATCTCCACTGTTTCAACTTCTTTGTATTGTTTTACTAACACGTTGTACAGACTTCCTGCTCCTAGTCCAACCAATAAAGCTTTTCCTTTTTCAGGTAATAGTTTTAGCAATTGTCTAGCGAAATTGACATAGTACAGTAAACTTTGTTCAGGCATGTCTCTGAATACAAAGTTTTGCTGAACATTATTAATCTTAAGTTTTCTGATTACCACCGGCTCTGCGTTTGGAGGCTGTGATAAAACATCAAACACTTTCAGCTCACCCAATAAACCTTCTGAATGTTCTATCACTTTCATGCTTGAACGGAGAAAGTTTTGCTCCTGCTTGGGTTGACTTATGAAAAGGGCTATTAAAAAAAGAACCAACAAACACGGGAACAAGAGTCTTTTTTCTTTGAGTTTTTCTTTAAACAATAGAAGTACAGCAATAAAAATAACACATAAGCCCAGGATTCTGAGTGGTAAAGTGATGCCAAAAGATGGGATTATGATAAAACCAAAGATCAGTGTAAAACAAATACCTCCACTGGTTGAGATGGCATAAATATTTCCGGCGGATCGCCCAGAGTCCTCTGCCTTTTTAGTGATCTGAAAAATTATCATCGGACTGATCATGCCCATTAAAAAAATTGGGAGAAACAAAAAGAACAATTCAGAGATTATTAAACCCGAAAAAAAAGAGAGACTGAGTGTGTTCTGCATTACAAAATTGCCAATAGAGGGCATAAGCATAACACTTAAACCACTCAAAAGAAAAACCAAGAATATCTTTTTTCCGGAGGTGAATTTGGGTTTAGTTGTAATATAACCCCCGTAATAATAACCGCTCATGAGGGCCAATAAGGTTATGGACAAGGTAGCGGCCCAACTGTATAAAGAAGCTCCAAAATAAGGTGTTAAAATTTTAGCGCCGGCAATTTCAGTAACCATTACCACACCTCCTTCAATAAAGGAAATAAGATAGAGTTGTTTAAAAGATGTTTGAGGAGTTGTTTTGACCATGTCAATATTTAATATTCTAATGAAATAAAATCACCAAAATCTCAACATCTAATACTCCTATTGCTTGTTCAGAGGCAGTAGGAATAATTACCAGAAAACACAAGTGCAAAACTAAACTGATTTCACTCCCTTTCGATTATTAATGAGTGAGCCACCCAACTTAATGAGTGAAGCTATGAGTGGTTTTAGGGAGCGGACAAACTCACGGTCGAGAAAACCAAGCCATAATTATTTACAAAATAATTAATTCTTAAACTAACCAATTAACTTTGTTGTACTTTTATTCGATTTTACAACTACCAGATTAGTATGCGTCTATTTCGCATCTTAGGTCAAAAACAATTTGGAAAACTCCCATCCGGTGAGCGTTTGCAAAGAATTAAAAACTCTCCCAACTATAAAAACGGCGCCTTTCAAAATTTAAGTCACACCCCCGACCTTACCGATGGGGCCACGTATTTTTCAGTAAGCAAGGATTTTTTCTTTGGCAAACACGAGCGCCGTTTTCCTGAAAGACTCATCCCCTCGGTTAAAACCAACTTACACAGCATTCCCAAACACGAAAATGTGTTGGTTTGGTTCGGGCATTCCTCCTACTTTATGCAGATAGAGGGGAAACGCATTTTGGTTGACCCCGTGCTGAGCGGGAATGCTTCTCCATTTTCATTTACCACAAAGGCCTTTAATGGCAGCGATGTGTACAAAAGCGAAGACCTACCTGAAATTGATTATTTATTTTTAACTCACGACCATTACGATCATTTGGATAACAGAACACTTGTGAAACTCAAATCCAAAGTAAAAACTGTGATTTGTGCTTTGGGCACAGGGGCACACCTGGAATACTGGGGTTATGAAAGATCAAAATTAATTGAAATGGACTGGCATGAAAACAGCCATCTGGACCCAGGTTTTTCGGTTCACAGTGTGCCGGCCAGGCATTTTTCAGGCAGGGGTTTTAAACGCAACCAAACTTTGTGGTCTTCATTTGTACTAAAAACGCCTAAGCTGCAAATTTTTATCGGTGGAGACAGTGGGTACGACAGCCACTTTGCTGAAATTGGTAATACTTTCGGAGGATTTGATCTTGCTATATTAGAGAACGGGCAATACAATAAAAACTGGAAACACATTCATTTGATGCCGGATGAAATATTGCAGGCTGCAAAAGACCTTCAAGCCAAACGTTTGTTTCCTGTACATTCTTCTAAATTTGCATTGGGTACCCATGCCTGGGACGAGCCTCTGGAAAAGATCATAGAGAACAACAAAAAGGAAATGCTTAATCTGGTAACGCCTATGATCGGAGAAAAAGTTGAACTTCAGAATCCGAATCAGGTTTTTTCAGAATGGTGGAAACAAATAAACTAACAAACACATAAACCCCAATACCATGAATCCCATCCTAAGAAATAGTCTGGCCGTGATTACCGGAGCAGTGATCGGCAGCATTGTGAACATGGCACTTGTAAATGCCGGGCCAATGGTTTTTCCTCCACCTGAAGGCGCTGATATTACCACTTTGGAAGGTCTAAAGGCCACGATGCATCTCTTTCAACCGCTGAACTTTCTTTTTCCCTGGCTGGCACATGCTATTGGCACATTGGTAGGCGCATTTCTTGTTGCAAAAATTGCAGGCACACATCAAAGGGCTCTGGCTTTGTTGGTTGGAGCGCTGTTTATGGTTGGCGGTATCATGAATGTGATTATGCTGCCTTCTCCGCTTTGGTTCACTCTCGCTGACTTGGTTTTAGCCTATTTGCCAATGGCCTGGTTTGGAGCAAAACTTGCTAATCGGTAAATTGAACTGCAATCTTTCGGTGTATAAGAAGGTGGATTATTCACTATCTTTAATTCAACCAAAGCTTATGCCATGAAAAAACACCTCTTTTTTGTATTCCTTTCTTTTCTTCTGTCGCTTCAGAACAAAGCCCAGGTTGTAAAAATAGAAACTCTGGCCCAGGGTTTATTATACCCAGTGTGTATTCAAAATTCAGGTCTTCAGGGCGATGACCGTTTGTTTGTTCTGGAAAAAAGAGGAAGGATTAAAATCGTGAACCGAAACACTGGTGCTGTGAACCCGGTTCCTTTTCTCGACATCTACAACAAGGTGTACCCCATCACCACACAATTTGACGAACGCGGACTGCTTGGACTGGCCTTTCACCCGAATTATGCCAGCAATGGGTATTTTTATGTGAATTACATTACACCAAGCGGAAGAACGATCATTTCCCGTTTTCAAGTGAGTGCATTTGCTGATACTGCTTTAAGCACAAGTGAACAAATTATTTTGAACATACGACAGCCTTTTAGCAATCACAACGGAGGCAACCTTATGTTTGGTCCACATGATGGTTACCTTTACATTGCTCTTGGAGATGGAGGCAGCAGCGGGGATCCGGGTAACCGGGCCCAAAACTTAGACTCCTTACTTGGAAAAACCCTTAGGATCAATGTAAACAATCCCAACCCTCCCTATTATTTTTCTGTTCCCGAAAATCCATTTTATGGTGCAACGCCCGGTCGTGATGAAATTTTTGACTGGGGTTTAAGAAACCACTGGCGTTGCAGTTTTGACCGCATTACACACGATCTATGGAGCGCGGATGTTGGACAAAGTGTGGAAGAAGAAATTAATTTTCGTCCACGTTGTGATACCATTGGCCACAATTACGGCTGGCGCTGTTACGAAGGAAGCGTTCCATACAACACAACAGGATGCCAACCTCAGAGCAGTTACGTTTCTCCCGTATTTTCTTATTCCCACAATTTAGGCTGTTCTGTGACCGGCGGGTACGTCTACCGAGGCGCTTTGGAAGGGGGATTGTTTGGTAAATACCTGTTCACGGATTACTGCCAGGGCCGAATTTGGGCAACGGAACCCAATGGTTCGGGAGGATGGACCACCACTCAATTGGTGCAAAATACTGCGCAGATCAACAACAATTACAGTTCTTTTGGAGAGGACATTTATGGAGAACTTTATATGGCGGGGGTTGGCAGCGGGAGGATTTACACCTTAAAAGACACCGCTTGTAAACCCATGGCGTACATCGTTTCCCCGGATACCGTTTACCGATGCGGAGGAAACATTGTGACACTTCCTGCCATTTACAATCCTGCCCTCACTTACACCTGGACCATGCAAGGCGCGGGGAACTGGTCGCTTGTTTCAGGACAGGGAACAGCCACTATGATAGCCGCCATCGATTTGAACAGCAATGCCAATTTTGTACTCAGTGTTTCGAATGGCAGCTGCATCGCAAATTCGAGAACGATTGCGGTGATTACCACCGCTTCCATCACCGGGCTGGATTCCCTCTATTGTGATAACATGAACCCCGTTCAATTAAATGGAAGTCCATCCGGTGGAACATTCAGCGGACCCGGCATGGTCGGAAACCAATTCAGTCCCTCTGCAGCCGGACCCGGAGCACACCTCATCCATTACACGCTTTACGATACACTTTCAAGCTGCGAAAAACCCGCAAGCGGATGCAACATAGTCAGTACAAAAACTGTGGTGGTGAGTGAATGTGTTGGTGAAAATGAAATGAGTTTATTGCAAGACCTTTCTGTTTTCCCGAACCCGAGCCAGGGGTCGTTTGTGCTGAGGCTAGAGTCTGGTAATTCAACTGAACTTCGGCTTGCGGTCAGGGACCTAAGTGGCAGACTTCTTTACGCGTCTGAACGCAGTATTCAACCTGGAAAGCAAGAGTTAGGCATACAGCTCAGTCACTTATCTAAAGGTGTTTATTTTCTAGTCATCAACAACAAAGGTATTTCACAGGTAAAAAAACTCATCCTACAATAAATTTAGCATGACACAACAGTTGTTACAACTCTATAAAATGGGGAGAACCCGTTTAAGCAATCAATTTCCAAATATTCAAGAGAAGGATCTGCTTAAAAAACTCCATCCCAAGTCCAACTCCATTGGCTTTCTTTTAAGGCACATTTCGGAAGTGGAAAATCTTTTTGCTAAAAATGTGTTTGGCCTTGATGTGCGTGTTAAAGCACTCACCATCGGAAAAGGCATACACGATAGTGGAAAGTTTACATTGCTTGAGGAAGAGCTGAAAGAATTAAACTCTTCCGCTGCCACTCTGGAACAGGCCATTTTGATGCAAAAAGAGGAGGACTGGGACAAAACGGTAAGCACGGCAGAATTTGGAACGGTAACAAAAACAGAAGCTCTTGCTCGTATTGTTTCGCATACAGCCTATCATGCAGGGCAAATTGGATTAATTCTAAAATATGCCTGATAAGTACAAGGCACAACTCTAAACCCGAGGACATGAACCTAAAACGACCCAATAAAAAACTAGAAGCATCCATAAAAAAAGAAACCGGGGCGCTCAGATGTCCGATTCACAGGCTTCAGGCCGAGGTGGCCATGGAAGATGAAAACACTGCCGTGGAAGTAAAAGCCTGTTGTCCCTTTTTTAAAAACGATGTTTTTATTCTTGCAGAACGCATGCGCAAGGACTTTATTTACAAGGCTGAAAAAACACGTGAGCGCATTGAACGGGAACGCCTCAAAGGTTTAAGAAACGACTCGGAATAAAATAAACCCTGAGATTCCATTCAGATTTACATTTAATCCACCACTCGGCACCATTTTTTTGCACTTTATGGAGTATTTGGGAATTGAAACACCCAAGACTGTACTTTTATCTTAAATCCGCTTATGAAAGCCGCTGTCTACAAAAAATATGGTCCGCCTGAGGTGATGAACGTTGTTGACCTTCCAAAACCGGTTCCTGGTGACAAGGAGATTCTTTTAAAAGTTCATGCCAGCACGGTGAATCGCACTGATTGTGGTTTCAGAAGCGCGGAGTATTTTATCTCACGATTTTTTTCAGGCTTGTTTAATCCCAAATTAAATGTGTTGGGCTGTGAGTTTGCCGGAGAAGTTGAGGCTATTGGAAAAATGGTAAACCGGTTTAAACCCGGGGATAAACTTTTTGGATTTAACGATGCGCGGTTTGGAGGGCACGCCGAATACATGCTGCTTAAGGACACCGATGCAATGGCCTTGATTCCTGAGGGGATGAATTATGCAGAAGCAGCGGCGCTCACAGAAGGTGGGCATTATGCCTTGTGCGACATTTATGCCATGCAGGTGAAGCCGGGTCAAAAATTACTGGTGAATGGCGCTACAGGAGCCATTGGTTCGGCAGCGGTTCAATTGCTTAAATACTTTGGAGCGCATGTGACCGCTGTGTGCAGCACCGCCCATGTTGAAAAAGTAAGGGCACTGGGTGCTGATGTGGTGATTGATCACCGGAAAGAAGATTTTACAAAACTCCCTGTGCAGTTTGACGCAGTGTTTGACGCCGTGGGCAAAAGCGCATTCGGCAAGTGCAAACCCATACTAAAAAATAAAGGGCTTTATGTTTCAACAGAGCTCGGGAAAAATGCTGAAAACGTCTGGAGGCCCATAGCAGGCAAGCTATTTGGAGGAAAACGCATTTTGTTCCCCATCCCTTTCACCAAACAGGCAGACATTGATCTTTTAAAGGAACTCGCGGAGGCCGGAAAATTTAAACCCCTTATTGACCGCAGTTATTCGTTAGATGATATTGTAAATGCATACAAATACGTTGAAACCGGACAGAAGGTGGGGAATGTCATTCTAGCCATTCAGCCTCCGCTCTAATTCATCTGCAAAATCAAGGCGTTTCACCTGCTGATCACAAACTTTCCGCTCAAAGCTTCTCCTCCACCTCTAAGGGTATACATGTAAACACCATCTGACAAGGTTTTGAGATCCAGCAAAAGCTCCTGTTCACCGCTTTTCAGGTCAGGATAAATCACTTCCTTTACTATTGTGCCCTGAATATCCACAACACTCAGGTAAAGTGTTGCTGGGGCATTCAGCTGAACAGAAATGCGGCTCTCATCATGAACTGGGTTAGGAAAAACAGTTGCGCTGCTGTGCACTAAGTTCAAACCACTTTCCTCAAGATCAACAGAGGTGCTGAATTTAAGATCATCCACAATAATGTAGGTACCCAGTTGCGTGTTCGCTGAGCTGCCGGCAATCACCATGATGTTGGCTGAGTCGGGTGCCAGAGGTGAAATGTAAGTAATTGGCATGTTCAGGCATTTCCAGTTCACGATGGTTGAATCGATGGTGAAGGTGCAGTTGGTGGGAGAGGCCACAATGGAATCGCCTTTCCACATTGAAAATATAAGGTACACCTTATCTCCTGGCATCACGTTGGTTTTTAAACAGACCGAAAGAAAGGAGGGTTTAATGGCACATGGAAATTCGAGCATGGCATAACCTCCTATATCCGGTCCAAAACCCATGTTAAAGGTTTTCACCTGCATGGCGTAGTTGCCCAAATACGCGGGCGTGTATTGCACCGTACTGAGTATTCCGCTTGGCGCATCGTTAAGGGTTTCCCACCCGTTGGGATTGTTGTTTCCATCTACATCAACGGTCCAACTTTCAAAACCGCTGTTGGGAATCTGTGCACAGAGTTCAGTTGTAAATACCACTGAAAGTGCCGCTAAGACTAAAAATAAATGTTTTGCTTTCATGTGTTTGAATTAAAATGAATACCAAGGACTTTTCACTATCGAAGGTACTCATCCTGACCCAAAAACAATTTAAAAACGCATGATAATTGTCAGCTGCTAAAACTCTTCCCGGAAATTAACAAAAGCCTTCATTTAAAAAATAGTGTATTCTAATACCCTCATTGAATCACATCATAGCGGATCAATTCCCAGGAATCAAGCCCGGCAAGGCCACTTTGTTGAAATTTAAGGACGCCGATGTGTTTTTTCCAGATCAGTTCGCAAGTATGATCAAAATAGGTTTGGGACGCTGCATAATAATTCCGATTCATACACTTTACATAGCGGCAGGAGTCGTAATTCTGATTTTGTACGTTCACCAAACCCAACGATCTATTCTCCGAAATTCCATAGTTTCCGGGATTAACCAAAACAGTAGTATCACTCATAAACATTGGCACCCCATTCACATGAACGGATTCTTTGGTATATTCTTTCATCAAAAGAAAATGGCCAAAAAGATGGTAAGTAACAGGTATGCTGTCCTCAAAACCAAAGGTAATATGGCAATAAGCGTTTGTTGAATTGCTAAAGGTATCAACAGCCTTCACGTATATTGAATCGATACTGTTGTCGGAAGTGTTCTTATAAATCCAGTAGGAACCAGGCTTAAACAAGGCATAACTTTTCAACTCTTCTGAAACCACAACCGTCATTGCGCTCGGTGCTGGAGTTGGCTGTTCATCGTTCTCCTTTTTGCAGGAACTTAAGCCAAGCAGACTAGCCAGGCAAACGCTGTAGTAACTAAGGAATTTCATAAGACCAATTTAAGAAAAAACGAGGTCCTCCTTAAAATATTGTGTTCGGTAGTATAACACCGGAATGGCACAATCGCCTTCTATGCCACATTTTAACAGTCTGTGTAATTTCTCAGGCCCATCTATTCTCTTTCTCTACCTTTGTATGTATCAAATTTCTCCGCGAAAATATTTCCATTGCTTTAAACTCCATTAAAGCCAACCGTTTGAGGGCCATCATTACCATGCTCATCATTAGTATTGGCATTACCGCGCTAGTTGGCATACTTTCAGCGATTGACGCCATTAAAAACGGAATTAATGAAAATTTTTCGGGCATGGGTGCCAATACCTTTACTCTGCAAAACGGAGACGCCAATGTTCGTGTGGGGCATCGTGGCCGAAAGTCAAAAGCCAGAAGAGAAATTAGCTATCAGGAAGCGCTCAGGTTTAGAGACAATTACAAGTTCCCTGTGGTTTCAGCGGTTTCAACCGAGGCCAGCTTTTCGGCCCGCTTAAAATACGGGAACAAAAAAACCAATCCCAACATTGAAGTCACCGGAGCGGATGAAAATTACCTGCTCACCGCGGGATACGAATTGGAAAAAGGCAGGAACTTCAACGCCAATGAGATCAGGGGTGGCAGCGCCCTGGTGCTGATTGGAAAGGATGTGGAAAAAGCGCTTTTCGACAGCAAGACAGACGCCCTTGATAAATTTGTAAAGATTGGCGGCATGCGTTACAAGGTCGTTGGGGTATTAAAATCGAAAGGCAATAGCGGAGGATTTAGCGGAGATAAGCTTTGCATGATACCATTGGGTACGGCACGCATGTATTTTTCCAAACCCAACATGAATTACACCATCCACGTGTTGTGTAAAGATTATTCCAAACTCAATACCTTTCTTGAAGAAGCAAAAGGGGTGTTTAGAAAAGTGAGGAAGATCCCTCCGGGAGAAGACAATGATTTTGAAGTGGTGCGTTCGGACAATTTGGCTTCCATGTTATTAAAAGACATATCCATGGTCACCACCGGTGCCACCGTGATTGGTTTAATTACCTTGCTTGGAGCCGCCATAGGTTTAATGAACATCATGCTGGTGAGTGTGACTGAACGCACCAGGGAAATTGGCATACGCAAAGCCATGGGGGCAACTCAAAACATCATCAAATACCAGTTTTTAATTGAAAGCACTGTAATCTGCGTAATCGGTGGATTGTTTGGCATCTTGTTCGGCATCCTCATTGGCAACCTCATAAGTTTTGCGCTCGACACCGGATTTTTTATTCCCTGGTTCTGGATTACTTCGGGGGTCATTATTTGTATCGTGGTTGGATTGCTCAGTGGTTATCTTCCCGCGCGCAGGGCTTCCCGACTCGACCCGATCGATAGTTTAAGGTTCGAGTGACTTTGAATTAGAGGGTTTAGAAAGTTAGAAGCATAGAAGGCACTTAAGTACGAATCCCCATTTGGCTTTTCACCTCTCCTTATTTAACCACAGAGGTCGCAGAGTTCTCCACAGAGTCACGCAGGTAATGTTCTTTGTGCAGCCTTAGTGGCCGAAGTGCCTAAGTAGTCTGATTTCGCAACTTCTGACTGCCACTGCCGACTGAATACTGAATCTTGAATCTTGAATTTACTCTTCAAAACTCACAGCAATGATCTGGATCTTTCTTTCGGAGGCGGCAAAAGGACTGTACACTGAATTGCGCTTGTCCTTAAAATCATCGCTGGCTTTACTGCCCGGCAATTCCCCAATGTCTTCTTCCACAAATTCAAGTTGTGGCCCTCTCCCTGCTTCGGCATGAGTAAAGGATTTAAAATACCCTTCCCTTGTTTGCTCAAAGTAATTTCTTAAACTGTTAATCCTTCGTTTAGCAAGCTTCTGATTGTAATTTGTGCTGGCAAGCGGACTGCAATAGCCCTTGAGCGTGATTTTTACCCTTTCTCCGTTTTTAAGCACTTGCACCAGCAAATCCGAAAATTTTTCAAGGTTATCAAACCCTGCATCCAGACTATCACTAAAAAAACTTTCAATTTTTTCAAGGGCTTTTTCTTTCTCTTCGCCTTTGTATCCTGAGGTAAAGGACCGCTGGTATTTTGGATACAGGGTTTTATATGCAACATATGTTTCCGGATACGTTTTTGTAGTCACAAGCAATTCGGTTCTGGGTTCAGGCTCATCGTTGTGAAAATAAAGTGTAAGCGGCACCAGGAGTTTCATTTTTTCTTTCTGTATCAATAAGGTATCAATCGCAAGCGGTTCCTTTTCTTTCTCTATCGGATAGGTATACAGGTCGTTGCAACACGAGGTGTTGTTTTCGTTGTTGGAACCCTTGCGGTTGCTGGATAGCCAGACCTGAGAGGCCTCCCGGTTCTTCACGTAATACACATCGTTGTATCCGCTGTTGATGGGATATCCGGCGTTTTTTACTTCAGTAAATTCACCCCCCTTAAATTCACTCGTGAACACATCAAAGGCGCCGAAATTTTTGTGTGCGGTGCTGCTAAAATACAACACCTGTTCATCTCCATTAAAGTATGGTGTGATTTCGTTTTCAGGTGTGTTGATGCGTGTGCCGCTGTGTTTAATGTTTGAAAAACTTCCATCCTTATTCGCCAATGCGTACCAAATGTCCATGCCCCCCTGCCCGCCCGGCCGGTTTGAGGAGAAAAACAGAACCTGATTTCCAGCCATTGAGGCAAAAGAAGGGTGAGTGGATGAAAGGCCTTTCAGGTTGATGCTGTCTCCAAGTTTTGTGGCCGCCTGCCATTTGTTATTTTCGAATCGGGATTGATACAATTCGCAAGTGTACTCCGTGGCGTTAACGTTCTTGCATCGCGAAAATACCATGCGTTTGCCGCTTTGGTCGATACTAACATTGGCGTTATGAAGGTAAGTGGCATTTATAAGGGTATCCAAAGCATAAGGCCGGGGTTTTTTGCTGTTGTTTTTTTCAAACAGGTAAATCTTGCTTAAAGCCACTTCGTTTTCCTGTGTTTTCGCCGGACTTCGGAGGCTGGAAAAATAAAACCCATTTTCTCCGGGACCCGGCGCATATTCACTGAATCGTGTATTGATCGTTGTGTCGAGTTTTTCTACACGAATGGGCAGGGGATTTTTTATCCAGATGGCGGCCAGGTCACAAACTTCCATTTCGACTTTGGCTTTGCGTTTGTATTCAGGCAGGTCCTTTTTTAGTTTTAAACGGTAAAATTTAGCGAACCACTTTCCGGCTTCTTTGTAGTTCATTTGTTGTTTGTAGAGTTGCCCCATCCAATACACGCCTAAAGGAAACTTTTTTGTTTTTTGATTGAGCACCCTTTGGTACAAATACAGGGCAGTTTCCGTCTCCATGTTCAGGCGGGCGGCCTCCGCATAGGAATAACAGACCTTTAGGTTGCTGCTGTCGCGCCGATAAAGCTTTCGGTATTGGTGCACGGCCTCCTCGTAATTTTTCATACGCATGGCTTCCACGGCCATTTTATTGAGCTTATAATTGCCCTGAGCGCTAAGTCCTTGATCTAAGAACAAAATAAAAAACACAATGATAAAGGCAGCAATGCTTTTCATATCACATAAACACCGGGCAGATCCTTCTTCTTGAGGCGTAGGGTTTTGAAGAAGAAATGGTTTGATTGATAAAAACCTCAAATGCCCCCCTGCGGTTGGTGGCTGCAGTAAATTTGCTCACATTAATATCATAAGCAATGCCGCTGTGGAAAAGCTTATAGTGGTACCCCATGCGCATGATAATGGCATCTTTGTTACGATAACACAAACCTCCGGAGATAGCCTGATCGTAATCCTCATTCAGAATGTACTTCAGTGACAAATGAGGCACCACTTCCAGGTTTTTACCCTGTGCAGAAAACAAAGCTTCAGCAATCAGATGGGTTCTGTAGCCTATTTTTGAAGTATAGCTTATCAGATTGGAGTATTTAAAATCCAGTTGGCTCAGGTCGTTGCCCTGATAGGATATTTTTGGGGTAGTAAGGTGGTGCAAGCCAAACCCAAAACTGAGTTTTTTGGTTTCAGTAAAAGCGTATTGCAACATGGCACCCAGGTTCATGTCGAAATACCCTGCGCGGGTTTGGGTGAACTGCTCCCCGTTATAAGCACCGGGCACCAATTGCACCCCATCGTACTGGGCATCAAAGGTCATTTTTGTGAGATCAAACCCTACCCGGTTTAAGCCCAGGTTCATACCAAAACTCAGGAGAAGATTTGGACTAGCCTTGGGATAATGAATGTAGGAGCCTGAGGCATAAAACTGAGTGATTCCGTACCTGGCATCGCCTGCCTTATCGCTGTAAAATGAAAGGCCCAGCCCGAGGCGATCTTTCTTTAGAAAGAGGGGTTTTAGATTCGCCTCCGCATTCATATTAAAGGTGGTGTATCCTACTGGCACTGCTTGCCATTGGGTTCGGTAAATAGCACTAAACCGGTACTCTCCTTCGAAAACGCCGGTGTAGGCGGGGCTAATGTTCAGTGGCGCCCCGTCGAATTGTGAAAAGTGTATGTCCTGGCCGAATAAGGGCAAGTAGTGTAAGAACAGCAAAGCAAGGACTATGGCAGCGAAACGTTTCAAATACAGGTCTTAAAACAAATATACTTAATTGATGGCAGTTTTGTTGTATTTGACATCCATTCCTCCCTTCTGCTCCATCAGGTGAAATTAGCAAAATTCTATTCCAGGCAAAGCTTCATAAGCAGCCGAAATGCTTAAATTTGCCCCACATCTAAATTCTATGGCAAGCGATAATTTTCAGGCACACGATTATTACCTGATGGACGAACTCCTCAGCGACGAACACAAATTGATACGTGAAACGGCCCGGGCATGGGTGAAAAAAGAGGTGTCTCCCATTGTGGAAGAGGCCTGTCAAAACGCAAAATTTCCTAAACAGTGGATCAAAGGGCTTGCTGAAATAGGCGCTTTTGGGCCTTACATCCCTGCTGAATACGGTGGACCGGGTTTGGACCAGATCTCTTACGGATTGCTGATGCAGGAATTGGAGCGTGGCGACAGCGGATTACGTTCAACTGCATCCGTACAAAGTTCGTTGGTGATGTATCCCATTTATACCTTTGGCAGCGAAGCACAAAAGCGAAAATACCTGCCAAAACTTGCAGCTGGTGAGATGATGGGCTGTTTTGGCCTCACAGAGCCTGACCACGGCAGCAATCCTGCAGGCATGCTCACAAACATAAAAGACAAGGGAGATCATTATTTGTTAAACGGCGCCAAAATGTGGATCAGCAATTCCCCATTTGCTGATATTGCGGTTGTGTGGGCAAAGGACGAGGCCGGCGACATACGTGGAATTATTGTTGAACGTGGCTACGAAGGGTTTACCACCCCAGAAACACATGGCAAATGGAGCTTAAGGGCCAGCGCAACCGGTGAACTTGTTTTTGATAACGTAAAAGTGCCTAAGGAGAATATTTTTCCAAACGTTAAAGGATTAAAAGGACCATTGAGCTGTTTAAACAGCGCCCGCTTTGGGATTGCCTGGGGAGCCATTGGAGCCGCAATGGATTGTTATGACAGTGCTTTACGTTACAGCAAAGAAAGAGTTCAGTTTGGCAAACCCATAGGAGGCTTTCAACTCACCCAGAAAAAACTGGCTGAAATGATTACCGAAATTACCAAAGCCCAACTCTTAACCTGGCGATTGGGCGTATTAAAAAATGAAAATCGTGCTACCCCGGCGCAGATCAGCATGTCCAAACGCAACAACGTTCACATGGCTTTAACCATTGCGCGTGAAGCCCGTCAGATACATGGCGGAATGGGCATTACAGGAGAATACCCGATCATGCGCCACATGATGAATCTGGAGAGTGTGATTACTTACGAAGGCACACACGACATTCACCTTCTGATCACCGGAATGGATGTTACCGGATTCAATGCCTTCAACTAAGACCTAGAGATTACAAAAGGAAAGGGGAACCAAATGGCTCCCCTTTTCTATTTTCGCTTTATATTCCAAAACCAAGGTCCGGAATTAACAGGTACCCATCAATTCACAAACACTTCTACCCACCCCTTTTCTAGTTCTGTTCCGTCCCCGCGATCTATGATGTAATAATAAGTGCCAGAAACCAGTTTATCCAAATCAGTAGCACTTGGCCAGGCTTTATCTGTATTATTATAGCCTTCCACATTCGCCACATTCATTCCCCAGCGGTTAAAGATGCTCACTTTGCTGTTTTGAAAAGAGTGAATGTTTTCAATGTAGAAAACGTCATTCACGCCATCGTTGTTAGCAGTAATGCCAGTGTATACAGTTAATGGACATGGGGGATTCAGGTCGTCAACAGTAACAGCTAGATCAATCGTATCTATTTTTGAATACGTTGGACTGAGGGTATATTCAACCCTTACCCTCACATTGTAAATTCCTGATTTTAATTTCTTGACAGTTGAGCAGGTACTGTCAACACACAATTCAGACGAGCTCCAGAAATAATACAGCTTACTTTGAGGGTAAGTGATATTGCTTTTTAATACGATCTCTCCGTCATTTCTGTTTTTGCAAGACACGTTGGTAACCTCCGGCAATACCTGCACAATACCAGCGCATGGATCCACCATTTGGGTATAGGTGTTGCTGTTCACACAGGCATTGGCATCGGTTCCGCTCACCGTAAAACCAGTGCTGGAATTTAAAGTGATTGAAAGCGTTGGCGTTTGTGCTCCGGTGGTCCAGGTGTAGCTGTTTGCCCCGCTTACCGTTAAGGTGGTGGTTTCCCCACTGCAGGAAAGTGGGTTAGAACTGTTAATGACGAGCACCGGCAGAGGATGGACTGTAACAGAACTTACCGCCGTATTTTGACACCCGTTAAGATCAGTTCCTGTAACTGTATAACTTGAAGAGGTGTTCGGTGTGAATGTGGTGTTATTTACTACTCCACCAGACCAAGTGTAGGTGTTTGCACCAGACCCTGTGAGCATGGTGCTGTAACCAAAACAAATCACCGGAACACTCACGCTGGCTGTTACAACAGGCAAAGAATTAACCAAAACCAATTGGCTTGCAGCATTCGTACTGGTGCAGCCTGTAAGTGTGCTGGTTCCAATGACGCTGTATGTGGCAGTGCTGGCCGGAGTAAATGAAACCGCATTGCTTATGGCCGGCGTCCAGGTATAGGTATCGGCACCCGAACCACTAAGTGTAAGGGCGCTGCCAAAACAAAGCACAGTTTGTGAAGCGATTGCTGAAACAACCGGCAAAGCATACACGGTAATGCCCTGCACGGCAGTATTGGTACAGGATAAGGCCGAGGTACCGGTAACCGTATACTGTGCAGTAGCAGTTGGGCTAAAGGCCACTCCGTTTAAAACACCCCCTGACCAGGTATAGCTTATGGCGCCTCCGCCATTTAATGTGGTGCTAAAGTTCATACAAACCGCAGGGGTGCTCGTGCTGGCTGTCACATTCGGTAAGGGATTCACAGTTGTATTTTGCACCGCTGAATTGGTGCTGCTGCAACCTGTAAGTGTATTGGTTCCGTTTACTGTATATGCCGTGCTGGCCAAAGGTGCAAACGGAACCCCATTTGTTGCTCCTCCACTCCAGGTGTAGGTATCAGCGCCTGAACCAAGGAGCGTTAAAGAATTTCCCAAACACACCACTGCTGGCGATGCACTTGCACCCACCACAGGAAGGGGATTAACCGTTATGGTTTGTACTGCAAGGTTTGTGTTGGTACAATTTGCAGCGCTGGTTCCGGATAGGGTATATACAGTGGTTACCGAAGGTGTAACCGTAAAACTCTGTCCTATAAATCCACCAGGATTCCAGGTGTACGTTGCGGCATTATTACCGCTCAAAGTGGCGCTTTGTCCAAAACACAAAACCTGTGAGTTGGTGGTGATGCCCACAAGCGGAAGTGGGTTTACTGTAATCGTTAAAGTAGCAAAGGTGTTGCTTGTACATCCAGTGACCGTGTTGGTGCCTGAAAGGGAATAGGTGGTATTTGAAGATGGACTGAGGGTAAAGCTACTGCCGGTTAAATTGCCGGGATTTAAAACGTAGGTGTTGGCGCCAGTTGCAGTGAGCGTGGTGCTGTTGCCAAAACAAATAACCGATTGCGTTGCACTGAGATTTATGTTTGGCAAAGGATTAATGGTTACAGTACCAACCAGCGTATTGGAACTTGAACAGCCAAAGGCACTTTTCCCGCTCACCGTGTAAGCCGTTGATACAGGTGGAGAAACAACAATGCTTGATCCGTTTATGTTTCCAGGGTTCCAGGTATAGCTTGCTGCACCCGTTACACTAAGTGTGGCATTCGCACCCAAACACACCGCGGTACTTGGAGTGCCCGTGCTTAATATGGGTAAGCTGTACACTGTAATTGCCTGAACAGGCGCATTGGTGCTTGTACAACCGGCCGTACTGGTACCGGCAAGTGTATACGTTGTTGTTAGGGTTGGAGAAACCGTTACAAGTGTTGTTGTCAGTCCACCAGGGCTCCAGGTGTAACTCGCCGCGTTGGACGCTGTTAAATTTACCGAACCTCCAGTACACAGTGCTGTTGATGAGGTGCTAATGGCTACAGCCGGCAAAGCGTAAACCGTTACAGCTGCAACGGCCACATTGGCTGACAAACACCCGTCAACCGAAGTGCCGCTAACTGAATAATTGCTTGAAGTTAAAGGGCTCACTATAAACGAACCGCCTGAGATGGTGTATGTGAAGGCGCCGTTTGGGGTTAGTGTAAGCGATTGACCTGCGCAAATGCTTCCGCTGCTGACACCGACAGTGGGCGTTGTAAACACCGTAACTGTAGACACACCAGGAAAAGCGGAAACACAACCTGCTGTTGAAGTTCCGCTTACAGAATAGGAAGTGGTTGTGAGTGGATTAACAAGCGCTGAGCCTCCTGAGTAAGTGTAAGTAAAAGCACCCGAAGGCATCAGACTAATGTTGTTTCCAGTGCACAATGTATAATTGGGTACAGTGATGAGTGGCAAGGCATAAACTGTAATATTGATTGCCGCATTATTGGTTCCTGTGCACCCTGTTAAAGTATTTGTTCCATTAACGGAGTATGACCCACTGGCAGCGGGTGTAAACGACACCGCGTTGGCAATTCCGCCGGTCCAGGTGTAAGTATCTGCTCCATTCCCACTAAGCGTAATGCCTCCACCATCACAGGTTGCGGCAGTTGGTGTTGTGATGGATACCACGGGTAAGGCATTTACTGAAACTGTAGAAACTGCCGTGTTGTTTGATACACATCCATTCACGCTTTCGCCAATCACAGAATAAGAACTGCTGACTGAAGGCGTAACAATGCTTGAACCCGTAAGAAAGGTATAGGACAAAGCTCCGGAAGGCGCAATGGTGAACGAGTCCCCAAAACAAACGGTGCCGCTGTTCACCGCCACTGTTGGTATGGTATACACAGTAACATCGGAAACGGCGGGAAGTGAAACACAACCCATACCATCCGATCCGCTTACCGTGTACGAGGTATTGGTTAATGGTGCAACCGTGTTGGATCCGGAAGAATACGTGTAAGTAGAGGCTCCCGAGGGGTTTAATGTGAACACATTGCCTGTGCACATGCTTCCACTGTTTACGCTGACAATTGGCAAAGCACCTACAGTTAATGCAACAGAGGCAGTGTGAGAACATCCTGAAGTATTGGTGGCCATGGCAGTGTAATTGGTACTCAGGGCGGGAGCTACAACTGCGCTTGAGGTTGTGGCGCCGGAGGTCCAGGAATAAGAACTGACGGCTCCGCTGGTGTTCATGCTTAGGGTAAGGGCTGAGCCCGCGCATAAAAAGGTACCACCCGTAATAGAAGTAATTGTAGGAGCCGGAATGGCATTGACCTGAACGGTGTTGGAACTGGCACAGCCGTATACCAAACCGGTAACGGTATAGTTTTGGGAAGCATTCACCACAAAGGGAACCCCGTTGGTAACGCCACCCGACCAGGTGTAGGAGTTGGCCCCGTAGCCGCTCAAAACGGTGGTGCTGTTCTGACACACAACAATGGGTGCTGAATTAATCAAGTTGTAACGCACTGTGAGCGAAATGTTTGAAATAAAGCCCTGCCAACCCGGCCAGCCCGCAAAATAAAACGAAAAGGTATTTACCCCCCCATAGTTATAATATGGAAAAGCTTTGGTGGTGCTCATGTTAAAGGTTTGCAGAGAATGTAAAAAAACAGAGCTTCCAATAAATTCTCCCGCCGCATAAAATGGAGCATTATGCCCTGTTCCACCCCAACCCTGGTCCACCCCATTCAATTGAAGGTTCATACCGGTAACGATAGCTCCTCCCGGAAGAGGATCGGCAAAGGTTGTTACCCAAGGGGTCCAATCACTGACATTGGTTTGTCCGTTCGGTAACGCAATGGTCACGGAATACTCCTGACCGCTCGTTACCGTTGGCGTAGGTGCAGGTGTTGCAAAGCCATTGGAAAATGGGCCAGGACTTATCCAGTTGGAAGATCCAAAATTTAAAGCAAAATTAGTCAAAGTACCGAGGTTTAAATTTCCGCTTGCATCGTTTAATGTAAAGGTTAAGATGTTCAAACCACCGGATATGCCCTGATTAAAATGATAATTGCCGAGCAATCCGGCCGAGGCTCCTGGTATTTCACACCCCTTGTAGGTATATATTTGGCACTGGCTTCGCGCATAGTTCCATATCCTCACTTCGTCCATCTGTCCTTGAAAGTAAAAACCTGGTTCAGGACTAATTGCCCCAACGGTATAAGATTCTGCTCCTAAATAGGTGGCATTGCCAATGTAAGTAATAGGATAGACTGCTCCGGCATCGTCAGTAGACATTAACGTCGCGTCGAGATAGAGATTTGTGTACCGCCCGTCATACGTGAGGGCTAAATGGTGCCACCCGGGACTAATGGTTGCTGCAGGGGTGCTCACAATGGCATACGTTCCATTTCTCCTAACCAGCCCCCTCAAATCGCCGGCCTGCATGTAAAGCGCGTATCCCGCGGCTTGTGTGTTGCCAAGAAAGGTTGGCGCGCCGCCCCAGGTTGCCATGTATATCCATACTTCGGCTGTTAAACCTGTGGTGGGCTTTAACGAGAGCGTTCCAAGATTTACATAATCGTCTACTCCATCAAAGTCAAGCACGGAACCAACCTGTGACCTCGCTGAAAAGTTAAATACAACAAGTGCCACAAAAAAAACGGTTGCTTTTAAAATGGAGGAGTAAACGTGTTTCATGCAGACTGATCTTCTTTTCTGAAATTGATCGAAAACTATTCGTAGAAACCCTCTTGCTTAACTTCGTCAAGGTCTTTTTTTCTGACCTTGAGTTTTATCCGCTTGCCGGTTTTGCAGGTGCAGTCGAGGCAGGCGTCAGCAAGCCCATTGGAAAAAATTTCAATATCATACACTTCAATTCCTTTTGAATCGAAGTACTCCGTTATTTTTAGTTTCAGATCTTCGTTGTTGGTGTAAGCGCCCCATTTATCAGCGCACTGGGTTTGATTGTAGTATACCCAATAGACTTTACCCGTTTTGGCACAATTGGAAAACACAAGTACAAGCCCAATCAGAGCGATTACAAAACGCAGGTTTTTTTTAAATTGTAACATACCAAAAATTAGTTGAAGGTCTCCTCTAGGCTTGCCAAAAAAAACCCAAGAGGTCACAATAACCAGCCCAAATTAAGAAATTTCCCCGAAATACCTGTACTTCGTTTTAAAATAAATAGCTTAAAACCGAAGAAAATACGAACTCTAAACCTAATGTTTTTTGTACTTCAGGTAAAGCTCGTTCACCTTTTTCCAATTGATCACATTAAAAAAGGCATTCATGTAGTCTGGTCTCCGGTTTTGGTAATTCAAATAATAGGCATGTTCCCAAACGTCCATGCCCAGGATGGGTTGCCCTTTGCAATCAACAATGTCCATCAAGGGGTTATCCTGATTTGGTGTGCTGCATACACAAAGTGAGCCGTCGGCCTTTACACATAACCAGGCCCAGCCACTTCCAAAACGGGTGGCGCCAGCCTGTACAAAGTCTGCCTTGAATTTATCAAAACCACCTAATTCCTTTTCAATGGCGGCGGCTACTTCTCCACCTGGTCGTGCATCGGCACCCGGGGTCATGATCTCCCAAAAAAGACTGTGGTTGTAGTGCCCTCCCCCATTATTTCTAACAGCTGCAGGGTATTTGGAAATGTTTGCCATCAGTTCTTCGAGGTTTAACTTTTCCATATCAGTGCCATTCACTGCATTGTTAAGGTTAGTCACATAGGCCTGATGGTGTTTGCTGTGATGAATCTCCATGGTGCGGGCGTCAATGTGAGGTTCAAGAGCATTATAAGCGTAGTTGAGTTTAGGTAATTCGAAAGCCATAATCTGAGTTTTTAATTTATACACAAAAATAGTGTTTATGCCCTATATAAAACAAAAAACCCTCCTTGAATCAAGGAGGGTTCTCAGTATTATTTACAAGTGATTATTGTTTAACCACTTTTATAACTTCCTGTTGGTTTGCAGAGCTCACTTTTACGTAATATACGCCATTTGCAAACTGACTCAGATCTACACTGATTTTTTCGTTATTTGAAGAATTTGAGTACACTAGTCTTCCGCTCAAATCACTCACTTCAATGGCATGAACCAATTTGTCCTGAACTTCAATGATAAACTCTCCTTTGCTTGGGTTTGGATACAATTTGATGCCGCTTGCAGTTGTGGATACATCATTCAAACTAACACACTCAGTTACATTTAACTGATATGTGCTGCTGCCCTGACAGCCGTTAGCATCTGTACCGATTAGTGTATAGGTTGCTGTTGTATTAGGTGAAACCAAGGCAGGATTGCCATAAGTCAAAGAAATTGGAGAACTCCATTGGTAGCTGATTGCTCCTGTACCAGTAAGTTCCGTTTCGTCCTCGGCACAAACAAGATTGTTTTGAGCTGAAGAATTTATTGAAACAACCGGAAGGGGATTAACACTTATTGATACAACCGCACTGCCACTGCAACCAAAATTATTGGTTCCAATCACCGTGTAAGCAGTGGTGCTAACCGGAGTTACTGAAACGGATTGGCCACTGGCATTGTTACTCCACAAATATGTACCAGCACCATAGGCCAGCAAATAGGTGGTTTTGCCTGAACAAATCGCAGGATCACTCGCTACAGCAGATACTATTGGTGAAGGGTTTACTTCAATGTACTGAGTTGCCATGGCAGTACAACCGCTGATGGCGTTAGTCCCTACTACCGTGTATGTGGTTGGAACCTGAGGATTCACACTTATCGGGCCCGTTGTGGCACCCGTGTTCCATAAATACGTATCGGCACCTGTTGCGGTTAAATTCACAGCTTGCCCTGCACATATGGTTGAGGTGTTGGCATTAACCACCAATGGAACCGGGTTCAACTGACATGGAACTGAAATTTCAAGATCATCCCAACTCAGGTAATACCCACAACAAAGCGCATTACTAATGGCGTTGATTCCAACATGATAATAACCTGATGTCGCCACTGTAAACGTATTGGAAAGCGATTTATATGCAGGACTAGCAGCAGAACCAGAACCGCCTGAAGTGGCAATGGTTGTAGAACCTACGGGTGTTTGGCTGGTATTCAATAAAATATTAAGTTGCCAGGTTGGATACGTGTAATACTCGGTTTGATACCACATGCTGGCCGAATAGGTTAAGCCGGCTTCCATCCATATACCGTTAGTCCAGAAAGAATTGTTGTTCGCTGGTGTGTAATAGAAGGATGCAAAACTAGTACCCGTTCTTGGAATACGGTTCTGATTTTGAACGCTGGTATAGGTTAAACAGGTAGAACCCGGATGAGAACTGGCCCAGGAACAATTTGGTAATTTGTCATTCGATCCAATGCCTTCAAACCCTTCAAAATAAGGTGCGGTGTTGGTCGTGACCGATTGAACATTCACCGTGCCCGCAGTGGCCGTAACAGAACCGTTTCCATTGGTACAGGTAATTATAGCCTGATAATACGTTGGAACGGTAAGGGATGGGGTATTGATAACTGGCAAAGTCGCATTAGGCACTGCAGACCATGGCCCTACTGCTGAAACGGTAGAAGACTGCCATTGGTAAGTAATACCACCAACTGTATAAGAGTTGGCAAGGCCAACGTTTGCAACCGAATTCGGGCAAATGCCTGCGGTTGGTGTAACTACTGTATTTGGACCAGGCGTGCCGGCACAAGGTGTAGTAGGCACCACGTTAACACCAAAGTCCACACGGTTATTCCCAGCTCCTGTAATGGTTACCGCCTGATAATTGGACCATTGACGACCATTTCCCGGGCCTGGTATAGCATTCGTTTGATAAACATATCCACCGGTACCAGTAGTGGCATCGTGCTCCACTTCAACAACTAAAGGAAAGGCTGGATTATAAGGCCATGGTGTGATAAGCTGAAATGAATACCAGCTTCCAGCTGTTGTATTCATAACAAAATTTGTTGCCTGATAAACTACTGTGAGTCCTGTTTCGCAAGGCCCACCAGCACCGTTAACAAGCCCCGTTCCGGTTGTGTTTTTTAATTTGATGTTAAAGTTAGGAAAGGTGCGAGTTGTCGTGTTACTAAATTTAAAAAACACATGCGTGATCGCATTTCCAGGTTGAAGTGGGGTTGGGCTGAGCAAATCGTTCGCCGGAATAAACCAGGTCACTTTACGCGATGTTGCCGAATTAGAGAATGGAAAAGTGTTTGCTCCTCCAGCTCCGTTCACATTATAAAACTGCGGAAGCTGCGCAAAGCCAAAAAAGGCCACGCTCATCAAAAGAATGAAAAAGTGTAGTTTTTTTTTCATAGTTAGTTGGTTTTGTGTGTTTGCCTACTCTTTGTACCGATTTTTGGCACCCTCGGTTAGTGTTTGATCACTACGGGTAAATATATTAAAAAATTTGTTAAATTACAACACTACCTTAAAAAAAATTCACTCAGTAAACACTGCAATTTTGGGCATTCCTGCCAAAAACAAATACAAGGCATCGGTAAAAAAAAGCCCCCCATCGTGAGATGGAGGGCCTTTTCAAAAAGAAACTCTAAAAACTATTGTTTCACAACTTTAATCACTTCAGTGTTAATTTTCACATAATACACACCGTTTGAGAAATTGCTCAGGTCGATGTTGATCTTTTCATTTTGTGATGTGGTGTTAACCAATACACGGCCGGTAAGATCAGTCACAACAACTGTATTCAAGGCTTTGTTATTGATCTCAATCACAAACTCACCCTTGCTTGGGTTCGGATATAATTTGATGCCAGAAGCTGTTGTGCTTACATCTTTTAAACCAACACACTCCGTTACGTTTAATTGGTAAGTCGTGCTTCCTTTGCAACCGTTTGCATCGGTTCCAATCAGCGTATAGGTTGTTGAAGAATTAGGAGAAACGTTTACCGGGTTACCGATCAATAATAAAGATGATGAATTCCACTGGTAGCTGATTGCTCCTGTGCCGGTAAGTTCAGTCACATCCTCCGGACAAGCCAGGTTATTCAGGTTAGATGAATTTACAGACACCACAGGAAGTGGATTAACAGCAATGGATACAACTGCGTTGCCTGTGCATCCAAACGAGTTAGAACCAATAACTGTATAGCTTGTAGAAGATGAAGGTGAAACAGTAATCACAGGCGTGTTGCCGTTATTGCTCCAAATGTAGGTATCAGCACCAAAAGCGGTAAGGTTAACAGATTCACCGGCACAAATGGCTGGTTTAGTAGCAACAGCAGATACAACTGGAGATGGATTTACATTGATCATTTGGGCAACAGCAGCTGTACAACCACTGGCTGCATTTGTTCCTACCACATAATAGGTGGTAGACACCTGAGGGCTTACGGAGATGGCATTGCTAGTTGCACCGTTGTTCCATACAAAGGTGTCGGCACCTGTTGCAGTTAAGTTAACAGATTGACCGGCACAAATGGTTTGTGAATTGGCCGTAATCGCAACCGGAGGTGTGTTCAACTGGCATGGCACCGTGATGGCCAGGTCATCAAAACTCAGGTAATATCCACAACAAGCGCCATTACTTTGAGCATTGATACCAACGTAATACAGGCCACTTGTAGCAACAGTAAATGTGTTGGATAAAGACTTATAAGCAGGGCTAGCCGCAGGAAGATTTTGCGCGATAATGTTGGCGTTTACGGTTGATTGATTAGGTCCTACATACATTCTCAGATTCCAGTTGTTATACCCATAATATTCGGTAGCGTACCACATGGATGCTGAATAGGTCACGCCTGCTTCTAACTGGATTCCATTTGAGAAAAAGTAGTTATTTAAGGCTGGAGTGTAATAAAAAGACCCAAAACTAGTACCCGTTCTTGGGTGACGGTTTTGGTTTTGTGGACTTGTATAGGTTTGACAAGTTTGTGGCAGGTTGCTGGCTTGCCATGAACAGTTCGGCATTTTGTTATTTTGGCCTATGCCTTCAAAGCCTTCAAAGTACGGTACTGTGTTGGTTGTGGTTGGTTGAACCTGAACGCTGGCTGCAGTGGCTGTGATAGAACCATTGCCATTAGTGCAGGTAATGATCGCGCTGAAAAAAGTAGGCGTGGTTAAGCTCGGTGAAGTGATTGCAGCCATGGTGCCTGAAACCGGAGTCCAAGGACCCACCGCTGAAACGGTAGAAGACTGCCATTGGTATGTAATTCCACCTAAGGTGTATTGAGTGGCTAAACCAAGTGGAGCCGTGCTATTTGGGCAAATGGCGGCCGTAGTGGTCACAACAGAGTTAGCTGCAGGTATGCCTGAGCATGGGGTTCCTGCACCTATGAACACGTTGTAATCTTCTACCTCACCCCAGGTTGGGTTTGTGCATGGGGTAAATACTACAGATGTTTCGCTCGCAATTATACGCATACGAGTTTGACCCGGGGTGGCTGTTAGCGGAATGGTGATACCTCCTGCTACGATGTGCGTAGTGCCGGCAACCTGAAAAGGGCCGTAAGGAGATGTATAAACCAACTCACCCGGATCAGTAAACAAGCCGTTTTGGTTATAATCTATCCAGGCCATAACAATACCTGAATAAGCCGTTCCTCCGCATTGTCCAACAGTAAGGGACATTGGGTAGTTTTGCCCAACAACCAATACCGGAATTGGCACTGCAGGTGTGGCATTGGTGTAATCAGAATACCGGTTCAGGATAGAACCCGGACCACCTGTAGTAGCACAACTGCTGGTGTTGTTCAGGGTTCCCAATGTAACGTTAAAAACTTCTTCGTCAGCGGTTGAGGATGCTGCTGCTGCGCAATAGACCTGTGCTGAAACATTCAGGCTTAGGAAACTCATTGCTCCAACTAGCAAACTTGTTAGTTTGTATTTGTTTTTCATGGTTTTGTTTGTTTTTGTTTATGGTTTTTGTTTGAATTGTATTTTGTATTGTGCGTTATTGTACTATTGACCATTCAGCAACACACCCATCAGGCTGCGTGATACCAATGGAAGTTCATACTTTTGGATATTGATTCTGATGATTGCGCTTAGTTATCTGCATGCCCAAAAACTAGAAATCAACAACTCCAGTTGTTAATCCCTGTATGCGTAAATATATTAAAAAATATTACAAGTCCCTTAGGCAAATCAAAAAAATAAGCCTCTAAAAGACAGAAACGTTTCCTGGTCATTCTATCAAGCAAGCGAACATCATTTTCACAGAGAGATCAGGGATCCGTCCGGGTGAATGGCATTTTTTCCCCTTGTTGAATTCCTTTGTTTATGCAGGCTTTTAAAAATAAGAGGGCTACTGTGTCCCAATTAAATTAGGCTTAGATGCTTTAAAAAAAAAGCCCCCCATCGGTGAGATGGAGGGCTCTTTAAGAAAAAACTTTATTTTATTGTTTCACAACTTTAATCACTTCGGTATTGATTTTTACATAATACACACCATTTGAGTAGTTGCTCAGGTTGATGGTGATTTTTTCGTTTTGTGAAGTGGTGTTCAGCAACACACGGCCAGTAATGTCAGTTACTACAACTGTGTTTGCCGCTTTGTTGTTCACCTCAACTACAAACTCCCCGTTGTTAGGATTTGGATACAATTTGATGCCGCTTGCAGTGGTGCTTACGTCTTTCAAACCTACGCACTCTGTAACGTTCAATTGGTAAGTCGCGCTGTTTTTGCAACCATTGGCATCCGTACCAACAACCGTGTAGGTGGTTGATGCATCAGGAGAAATGTAAACAGGGCTGCCAATCAGGAATGTGCTTTGT
>Ga0154020_10000360_pt1 | contig 55287 bp, 42 predicted proteins | sample Klosneuvirus_201_FD_109709 | JGI IMG/M metagenome (GOLD analysis project Ga0154020, IMG submission 109709) | Active sludge microbial communities from wastewater, Klosterneuburg, Austria - Klosneuvirus_20160825_MG | ecosystem: Engineered > WWTP > Aerobic digester > Activated sludge | place... | reverse complement strand
GTTTTACGGCGCCGGTGGTGTCCGTGAACGCCACCTGCTCCCCGTCCACGGTGATGGACTTCCAGCCGCGGTCTGTGCCGGTGCGGCGGGGATGCGGGCTGGCGGTGGGGGCGGTGGGTGGCGCGGGCACGTTGGCCACCGCGCGCTCCAGGGTGCGGGCCTCAATCAGGAGGTCCGGGTCGTCGTTGTCCACCTCGGCGCGGCGGCGCGCGGCGTCGGTGACGTCCTTGAGCGTTTGTGGCCAGGTGGAGTGGTTGGGGTCCAGGATGCGGCGCAATGCCAGCTGCGCCACGTCAGTATTTGCGCTGGCCAATGGTGGCGGTCCGGGCAACCCGCGGAACGTGGGTGCGGTCTTGCCGGACACCTCCAGGTAGAAATTGACGTGCAGCGCGGTGACGCGGAACGCCGCGCGTTGGGGCCACGGACGTTGCGCGCCGGGGATGGCCTCTTTGTAGGCGCGCTCGGCGGTGGCCAGGCGGGAGATTTTCTCCTCGGCCTCCTGGCGGCTGCCCCAGAAGATGCCCAGCTGCCGCAGGCACAGCGCGTAGTCGGCGTGATCGCTCTCCGCCAGCTCACCCAGGCGGTAGCGCGCCTCACTGGCGGCCAGCGCGGATTCGGCGTGTTTGATGCCCGCCGCGGTGGACGCCAGGCGAATCACCTCGCGGTAGGCCACGCGCGCCTTGTCCCGGTCCTGCGGGCCCTGCAGCCCCTGGAGCGCGCGCCCTTTGCACAGCTCAATCCAGACCCCGGCGGCGGGTTCATCCGGCAGGTGGGACGGCTTGAGGTCCCGGCAGGTGGCCCACAGTCCCTCCACGTCGCCCGCGGTGGTCAACTTGGTGAGCGTGTCGCGCAGCTCGGCAAACGTCTTGGGCCGTGGACGGGAGACCACCCGGGGCGCGGTGGGTGCTGCTGCCGGTGCCGCCTGTTGCGCGGGGGCGGGTGCCGGTGCCGGTGCTGGCGTGTCTTGTGGTGGGTCCGCCGGCGCGTCTTGGGCCAGCAGCACGCTGCCTCCCGGGAGCACGCCAAAGGCCAGCGCGGCGAGGAGAACCAGCCAGGATGCACGGGTCCGTGACGTCATATCCGGAAGCACGCGCGCACAAATGGGATGATCATGATGAGCGCAAAGGCCATCAGGATGGCCGTGCTCATGATGCCGCTCAGCCGCGCGGTGCGCTGTTTTTCTTCGCGGGTGGCCGGTGGAGCTTCACCCAGCCACCACAACGCCAGCGGTCCCAGAGGTCCCACAAAGGCGCTGAGCAGGATCCACCCCTCCACGTCACGCTTGCGTTTGCGTGCCATGTTCTGGGACGCCGTCACGCTCACCACAACGGCAAGCAGCCAACCGGCAAAGATAAAGAACGATTCGGCCATGTCCCGGCCACCCCGCGTTCCATAGACGGGTTTGGTTCAGCTCACTTCTTGGGGGCTGCGGCCTTGGGGTCCGCGGGGGCAGCGCCAAAACGTTTGATCTTGTAGGACGCCTGGCGGCCCTTGATGGTCATGACCGCGGCCATGCCGGTGGACGTGGTGCCGTCCAACATCTGCCAGGCAATGGAGTCCATGAACCCGGGGTTGAGGTAGAGCGAATTGACCATGGTGTCCTGGGCAATCACGTTCTTGCCGGACAGGTCGGTGGCCTTGCCGCCCGCTTCGCCAATGTTGGCAAAAGCGCCAAACGGGATGGGGTTTTTGGCCAGGAACTCACCCAGCACCGGGTCACCCACGTTGGCGCCGTCATGGATGCGGTCCACGGCGTTGGCGCCTTCCTGGCGCGGCGGCCCATGGCTGATGAGCAGCGGTGCGGCGGTGGCTTCCTTGAGCAGCTTGGAGAGGCCCTCCACGTCTGACGGGAAGTAGCGGCAACCGTCCGTGCAGTGCAGGTAGGTGGGGTTGTAGTACCCCGGCATGGAGATGATGGAGACGTCATTGCTGTTGAAGAGGCGGATCTGGGTGAAGTCAAAGAGGTTCTTGGCGTCCTTCTGAGCCTCCGCCATGCCCTCCTTCCAGTGCAGCCGGCATTCGCGGTTGCCCACCACGGCAAACACCGGCAGGCCGCCGGCGGCAATGGCCTTGAGCACCTTGACCACGCCTTCCTTGGTCTCACTGGAGTCACCCAGAAACACAATGGCCTCGGCCTTTTGTGCCTTGAAGAACTCCAGCGCGGCGGTGACGTTCTTGAGGTTGTCCTCGGTCTCTTCCTTGACGTCACTCATGATGCCCAGGACCACCTGACCATCCGCGTCTGAGCTGGTGCGCGTCAGGGTGTAGCCGTTGCGCTCATAGGTCTGGCCGCCCAGTTCAATGACCTGCTTGCCGGAGCCAGCAGCCAGCGGGCCCACGCAAACGTCATCACTTTCCTTCTTGCCTGCAGCCGCAGCGGCGGGGGCGGCGGCGGACGCGCTGGCGGCGGGGGCCACGGGAAGTGCAACCTTCTCCTTGGGCTCCTCCTTCTTGCAGGCGGTCCACAGCAGCGCGCAGGCAAACGTGGTGGCAACAATGCGCTTCATAGCGGCGTCTCCGGTCGTCATGGGGAGGGGCGTTGTGGCCCCGGTCATTGAAAGGCGGGCAGGGCTATCACACCGCGCCGGGCTGGCAAAATCGGTCTGGGGCGGGAGGGGTCTGGTCTCCCCGGGACGCCCACCGCAAAAAACTCAGTCGTCCTCTTCCTCGGTCTCTTCCACTTCCACTTCATAGGCACCCATGGACTCCAGGAGGCCCTCCAGCATGTCGGTGGTCTCATTGGTCCAGGCCTGGATGCGCAGGCTGTTGCCCTTGGCGCGCGCGGTGGGCTGGTCCTCCCAGTCCGTGTCGCTTTCGCGGTCCAGCTCCCACTCCTCGCTGCTCAGGCCAAAATCTTCGAAGACCTGGGGGACCTCTTCGTCCTTGCCGCCTTCCATGATCCAGGTGAACCACGTGTTGAGGGCCTTGGCCGCGGCGCTGGCCACGTCACTGCTGTCAAACACGCCCAAGATGGTGACGGACTTCATGGCCTGCTCCGTGCGTCCTGCGGGGTGCCCGGCAGAGACAAATGTGATGGGTCAAGGGCTACCCAGCCATCCACGTGTCTGGCAAGCGCCCAACGCATGACCCGGTGGCGGTGGCGCGGTTGCGTGCGCGGCCGTCCCCGGTGTTGGGGACTGTAGAGGGATGGTTGCCGGCTTGGCGCGTGTCAGCGTGCGGCTGAAATACCGGGCCTTCCAGTGGTGATGGTCCAACACGCGTGGGTCCAGGTCCGGCCGCGGCGGGACATGACCACTCAGCGGGTACAAGCGTGTCAGCGTTTGCGAGAAACGCCCGCAGCTGGCGGGGTCAAATTCCCAAAGCCCTGGAGCGCCAGCCGCAAGTTTCCAGTGGGCCGCCGCTGCCATCTGGCCGCCGGCAACTCCCACACCGGAGCACCCCCCGCAGTCCTGGCCGGGCTGCGCTTTGTGGAATGTTCTGACAAAACGCCATGTTAGCCCCCCTGGTCGGGCGTCCCGCATGTGCGGCGCATCACAAGGGACACCCATCCCCGCACCAAGTGCTGCCCATCCCCACAACAACTGGACCCCATCCCCGGGGCAAACCAGACCCATCCCCGGTACCAAGCGGGCTCATCCCCAATACTGACCGGGGTCATCCCCGATACCGACCCGGCCCATCCCCGAATCAAACCGTGCCCATCCCCGTCACAACCGGCGGCCATCCGCGGTGCTGGGCCTGGTCATCCCTGACCCAACCGTTGCCCATGCCCGTCACAACACCAGCGCATCCCCGGCCCAATACGCGTGCATCCCCGCCTCAACGGCCGTCCATCCCCAACGCAAAACCCTGCCATCCCGGTTGCAACGCACAGCCATCCCCGTTCCAACGCCCCGCGGCGCCGGCACTGGCCAACATGGTGCACGTGTCAAAGGCCTGCCCGGCCCTGGTTCAAGCTGTCCCGCGATGGATTCAACGGGTTCTGCGCAACAATCAGCGGCTCGCGTCCTTGAGCAATGAGCGCACCCGTTCATCCTGACGCGCCAACGCGGCCAGCAGCCGGTAAACGCTGCCCCAGCGGAACCGCTGGGCCGTCACCATTTCAATTTCCTGAGCGGTGCTGCTCTTTGCCTGGCCTTTGGTGGACACGCGGACGCCCAGCTTGCCGTACAGCGCCTGGGCATTGCGCTTCATTCCCTCCAGACGCGCGCGGTCACAGCGGCGCGCACGCAGCCGTGCGGCAATCTCCGTGAAGTCAGCCAACGCAGTGACGTCCTTTTCAATCTCCGCGCGCATGGCCTCCTGGCTGGCCTTGCGCTTCACCTTGTGCACCTTGGTGCCATCCACGCCGTCTTCAATGGAGACGGTCAGCTGCGCTTCATTCTTGATGATATCCGTGAGCCGCCCAATGACCTGTTCGGGCTCCTTCTCCGTCACCAGGTCACCGCGAATCGCGCGCGCAATACCCAGAACCAGGCTGTATTCCAGCTGGAGGGCCTCAAACGCCTGCAGCACCTCCAACGTGGCGCTCTTGCCGGAGGTTTTGGCCTCAGCCTGCGCGTGATTTAGCGCCTCGGCCGCCAGACCCACCTGGGCAATGGTCTGGAGGTCCGCCGCCAGACCGCCCAACACCTCAAAGCGCGCCAGGAGGTCTGGGGTGTTCAGGATTTGCTGGGCTGCCCGCGTGCGCGCTGCAACAACGTCATTGAATGCCTTGGTACCTGCCATGTGATCCCCCCTTTGGTGAGATGTTTGCGGCGGAAGCAAATACTCAGCAGCAAAGCGCGATTCAAGAAAGATCCGCACAGACTGTCGAGTTCATTGCCATAAACTTTTTTCGCAGGCAGACATTTTGAGGCAGAAAAGAGCAGGCCAAAAAGCACACGGACGCCGAAGTATTTCCTTGGCATGGTTCACATTCTAGATTGCCGGTCGACTTGCTTGATGGTTTGCTTGACGCATCGGAAGGTTCCGCGAGGCCTCAAGAACAGCACCCCGAATACCGAGAACGCCCATGACGCCCCGTCCAAAACACGCCACATTGACCACCCTCCACGCACTTCTGAGCGGCGTTGCATCCCTCGTCGCCGTCTGTGCCGCTGTAGTCCCGGCGCGCGCTGATGACCTCAATGTCACACTTGAGGTTAGAGGCACGGGGACTTACGTGGATGTCGCCGGTTCGTCACCGACTCTGGTCCCAACAGCAACAGCAAGTTCAGAATTTGTACTTGTCGATCTTGATATGGAGCGCCTTCGCTCTGGTGACCTCGTATATGTGTATGCCAAGGGTTCACCCAAGGTGCTGAGAACTGGGGCGGGAGGCGTGGTTCTCGGCGCGCACCGACGCTACCTGACGGTGGACGCTCCAGCTCCAAGTGCACCAACGATCTACGGCGATGCCAAGCCGGTTGCCACGGAGATAGTTACAGACTGCCGGGGACTGTTTGAAATAGAACTGGTCAGCGGGGGAATCGAAGTTGCCACGGGAGCGTCAATCCGGCTCCACGCACACCCAGAGTTGTGTTGGGGCGACTACCGCCCAAGGAAGGCCCAGTACAAGCCGGCCTCAATCCTTGGGCTGGCCAAAGCGGGCGGCCTGTTGTTCTCCGACGACCCTGCCAAGCTCGCGGAGGATGTTTTTGTCGTGAAGGAGACATCCCGGACGGTGCCTGACGTCAAATCAACGCTTTCTGCGCCATTTGTAATCCACCATTTTGAGCCAGGCTCCTACTTTGACGCGGACCTATGGAAGTGCGAAGGCGAGTTCCCTGATGGCGGCGCTCCCACAGGGCAATGCTACGAGCAGGAGGACTACAGAGGCGGGGGCCGGACCTACGAGACCCACGACGGGACCGACCTTACCGTGGTTGCTCCACTCTTCCGCATGATGGAGTTCGGAAGCGCTACAATTGTCGCAGCCAGAAGCGGTCGGGTCATTTATTCTTCTGATGGGATGCCTGACACAATTCCTGGCCTTATCCCTTCTGGCCCTGTCGCAGGGGGCAATGAAGTGGACGTGCTTCACGATGACGGCACTATTGCGCAGTATCCCCACTTGATGAACGGTAGTGTGGCGGTGCGAGTGGGGGACAATGTTCAATGTGGTCAAGAAATCGGCCGGATGGGCTCGTCAGGAAATTCGGACGGCCCCCACATTCACTTTCAAATGCGGAGATTCCATGATCCATCGTTTCTTGGCTACCCAGAAAACCAAGGTATTATTGACCACCTGTTGATGCTTGCCGTGACGTCATCCTACGAGCCATTCCAGGAACGAGCGTGGATTGAGCTCACTGATTGGACTGCAGCGCCCGGGTACCAAATTCCTGTCCTTGCGTGCTTCTATCCTTCTCCCGAGGACCCGGCTTTCCTTCGAATGGTTTCTGGCGACCAAACCGCCTTTGTAAACGCGTGGCGGAAGGAAGGCACGGCTGGTGACCCGTGCACCAAGCATGGCGATTGCGGCGTTGACTATTGGTGCAAGGAACTGAAGCAGCCGGCTGGGTCTAGCGCCTGCTATCCCAAGGCCGATCCGGGTGAAGCGTGCTCAGGAAGTGTTGAGTGCAAGGATTTTCTGGGAGCGCAATGCGTTTCTGGGAAGTGCAAGGCGGGACCAGATTGCACCATGCGCTGCCCCAGCTACAAGGGCTGCTTCTACGACGGCGCCAGCTCCGCGTGCGTGGAGCTAAATGTCAGTCAACGTGCAAAGTGGGGTTCCTGTCCCCATTCAATGCCAGCTTGCCGCCCCCAGAGCGGCTGTTTTGCTGACCCTGTGGACAACCGATGCGAGGGTTATGTCTTCGTGGAGGAGCAGAGCCGCAGCCTCTGCGCGCTGGAGTGCTTGCCATGAAGGGCGCCTGGAGGAAATGCGCCATACCCTTGCTGGTTGCTGCGTTCTGGGCATGCACCCCGGCCACTACGAACGTTCCAGGGGAGCCATGCCGAGCTGCCCGCGAGTCGCAAACTTCCGACGTTAGCCACCGCTACCACTATGCAGACGGCTCGGTGTATGAAACAAGCAATGGGGAGGAGAACGACGCGTGTACGATTTGCCACAACGCGACTGGGTGCTTGATTTGCACGAGCAGCGCACGCTTGGAATGCATGACAGCGAACGACGCCGGCCAAGTGCTGGTGACGTGTACGGAGACCACGACATGTCCGCCTTAGGACTGGTCTGCTTCCTGACCCTCGCCTTGGGTCTCACGGCCTGCACCCCTGAGCGCAACAACCAGGACGCGGGCGCCACATCCTCTGGCAGCTGCGGCGTGGTGCAGGACCAAATGCAGGAGATTCCGACAAGTTTCACGAACGACCCCGTTCCGACCGCAGCAGGTGGATCGCTCCCAACGGGCACCTATGTGCTCCGCACCAGGTGGCAGCACGTCAGTGCCAGCGGGGGGCCGTACGCGGACATTGCGACCAGGGTGACCATTGCCTTCACAGGTGACCGGTTTGAGACCATTGGCCGCGTCGCCGAAGAAACCGATGCCACACGGAGCGCAGGCACCGCCCGCATGGACGGCAACGACCTTGAGCTCAGTTATGGCTGCCCGCGGCCTGGCGTCTTTCGTCCCGGCTTCACGGCACAAGACGGCGGTTTTACGCTTACCCTCCCTGACGCCGAACTCAGCCTGGACTATGTGCTGGTGCAGGAATAGGCAGCTACGCCGTGGAGTTGTTTGCCCCCGTCAGCCGATGTCACCGACTCGGAAATTCCTTGTTTCCGACTGCGGCCGACTGGGCGCGCTCTCGACACGTTTGATTTTGTACAATGAGCCAAGCCATGCGGGGGTGGGCTGCACCCATCATGTTTGCATCCGCTCTGGTTCGTGTGGGGCTTTCATGAACATCGGCAAGAATTCTTCCAGACGGAACGGGCATTCACAAAGACCGACTTCCATACACGGGTGGCTGCCGGGGAGTCTGCCCAGACTGCAGCAAACGGGATTTTGATGCCGGCTGGCGCTCGCGGGGGCGCGGTTGCGTGGGCGGCCCGTCCCGGTGTTGGGACCATGGACGGACGGTTGCCGGGGTGACCCCAGGTGCCTAAGTCACTCCACCGCGGCGTGGTGCCGGCGGACAGCGTCAAGGAGATCCAAAGGTGGCCGCGTGGCGTTGGGTGGTGATGCTGGCGCTGGTGCTGTTTGGCGTGGTCCTGGCCGCCGAATGGCTGTCCGACGCGTCCCCCGCCCAGAGTCCAACCGGCGTGGTGGCAGCTGCACCACCGCGCGCGGCCCCACTGGTGGATCCCGAGCCAGCCGCACCGCCTGAGGCGCCGGACGTCATCCAGGTGGGAGGCCGCCTGGTGGACGCACAAACCGGACAGGGTGTCCCCAACGGCACGGTGATCATCCCGGCGCTTGGGGTGCGGGCCACGGCAGACGCGTCCGGCGGGTTTGTGTTGGAGGCGCGCGCCGGGCGGGTCACGGTGACGGCGGAAGCGCGCGGTTATGAACGCGCCGAATTGTCCACCAGCGCACCGGCCGCCGGACTCACGTTCAAGCTGACCCGGCGCACGCTGCTCACGGTGGTGGTGATGATGCCCCAGGGCGTTCCAGCGCCGGGTGCGCGGGTGGAGCTCACTCCGCCACTGCCGCCCAAGGGACACGCCGCCAACCCGCAAGGGGTGATCTACCTGGAAGGGCTCAAGGCGGGCCCGTACCGGCTGAGCGCGCGCAGCGCGGATGGCACCCACGCCGGAAGCGCCGAAGCGGCGGTGGCCCAGCAGCAACACAGCACGGTGACCGTGACGCTGCAGCCCGCGGCATGGGTGGCTGGCAGCGTCAAAGAAGCAGATGGTGCGCCCGCCGGTGGCGCGCGGGTGTGGGTGGAAGGTGAGGACGGAACGCCGTTGGGCAGCGGGACCGCCACGGGGGACGGCACGTTCATGCTGCAGGGGCTCACGCCGCATGACGCCGCGCGGGTTCTGGCGTCACGCGGCGGGCGGTCTGGGAAAAGTGCGGTGGTGGCGCTGCCCAAGGGTGGTGGTGCGCAGGGTGTGACAGTGACGCTGGCCAAGGGCGGGCAGTCCATTGCCGGTTTGGTCATGGATGAAGACGGGGTGCCGGCGTCCGGCGCCACGGTGGACCTGGCGCCGGGCTGGCAAGGGGATGAGGAGGTGTGGGCCAGCGCCGTGACCGATGGCGAGGGGAAGTTTGAGTTCCAGGACGTGGAAGATGGCCGGTTTGATCTCACCGCGCGGCTGGGTGAACTGGAAGCGGTGCTGGATGAGGTGAAAGCGGGCACGCGCGGCGCGGTGCTGCAGCTGGTGGGCAGCGCGATGGTGGAAGGACGCGCGGTGGATGACTCAGGCGCGCCAGTGGCGGAATACCGGGTGCGTGTGGAGTTTGCGCGTGACGTGGGGCCGGGCGGTGAGGGCGGCCGCATCCGGCGGGGGACGGAAAAATCCGCCGACGTGTCAGACCCGCTGGGGGTGTTCAAGGTGGGGCCGGTGAAGCGTGGTCACTATGCGGTGGAGGTGACCACGCCGGATGGCCGCATGGGCCGCGGTGAAGGAGACGTCCACGGGAAACGCGGCGTCAACGTGGGGGACATCAAGGTGGGCGGGAGCGGAACGCTGCGGGGGCGCGTGGTGGACCGCAAGAGCGGCGCGCCACTGGCCGGAGTGTCGGTGCGGCGGCTGCAGCGTGGCGCCGAACCCGGCGTCACCGGGGCGGATGGGCGTTTTGTGATGCGGGTCCCCGCGGGACACGCGTTGGTCTGGGTGGAGCACCCCGCATATTTTGCCAAGCGGGTGGGGCCGCACACGGTGACGGTGGGCGCGGACGTGGACGTGGGGGAGGTGGCGCTCATTGGCGGAAGCCGCCGGGAGATTGAAGGCCGCCAGGGGTTTGGTGGCGTGGGTGCAACCTTGCGTGAACAGGGCGGGCAGGTGGTGGTGGACCGCCTTGTGGACCAGGGGCCTGGCGTACGCGGCGGGCTGCAAAAGGGAGACATCATCCTGGGCGTGGACGGCGAAGACGTGGGCGGCCGCGGCGTGCAGGAGGCCATCAGCAACATTCGCGGGGAGGCCGGCAGCACGGTGTGGATGAAGGTGAAACGCGGCAATGAAGAACTGACCATCCCCATCCGGCGGGAGCCCATCCACCTCGACGGGCGGTAGCCACCGGGCTTGTGCTAAGGCCTGCCCGTCCAAGACGTGGAGGTCTGCCGTGGCGTGGTGGAGCAGGTGTGTGGTGCTGGCGTTGTTGGCTGGATGCACCGGTTGGCCACCCCGGCCTGACGCCGGAACGGCGGACGCGGCCATTCCCACGGGTTGCCGCCTGCCTTTTGCCGGGGACCCCAACCTGCCGCCAGAAATGACCCTGCTGGTGCTGGGGGACCGCTACGTGTCCCAGCCGCTGCTGGACGGCGGAGGGCTGCCGCTCATGTTCCCACCGCAAGGCGGCCGCGTGGCCTTTGCCGGGCTGCAGGCGCGCAACGTGGACCCGTGCCAGGCACGCCTCAGTGGCCTGGTGCGTGACATCACAAGCGGCCAGATCCGCCTGGAGACGCGCACGGTGAACCTGCGGGTGTTTGACGGCGGGTACGCGTCCAGCGTGGACACCAACATTGCCACCTGGGCCAACATTCCGCTGTGCCACAACCAGTGGACGCCGCAAAACGTGTACGGCAATCCCTTTGAATTGGAGCTGACCTTCACCGACCGCGGCGGCCGCGTGTTGTCCCAGACCGCGCTGGTCACCCCCTATTGCGCCGAAGCACAACATGACGCCGAATGCCGCTGCATCTGCCGGGGTGGGTACATGCTGGGCGAAGTGTGTGACACCGGAGACGGCGGCGTCTCCGACGGTGGAGATGCCGGATGAAACACAACCTGTGGACCCAGAGTGTCCTGCTGTTGTTGCTGGCCGCGTGCACCACCACGTCCTCCACGCCGGACGCGGGCCAGCCCCCGGTGGCCACGTGGCACGCGGCGCTGGAGGGTGAAGCGGTGGGCGGTGCGTTGCTCAGCGTGTGGGGCGCAAGCCCAACGGATGTGTGGGCGGTGGGCGGGACGTTGGGCAACGGCGGGGAAAATGTGGTGCTGCGGTATGACGGCACGCGGCTCACCCGGGTGTCTCCCGGCGGAACCCACACGTGGTGGTGGGTGGCCGGCAGCGCGGCCAACAATGTGTGGATGGTTGGAGAAAGTGGACACGCCACGCGCTGGGACGGGAGTGCCTTTGTGGCGCATGACGTGCCGCTCAACGTGACGTTGTGGGGTGTGTGGACAGATGCGGCGGACAACGTGTGGGTGGTGGGTGGGACGCCAGGCGGCGGGGCAGGGCGGCCCAATGACGTGGTGTTCCACTGGGATGGCAGCGCGTGGACGCAGGAGACACTGCCGGGAACGCCACGCAACGCGTCGCTGTTCAAGGTGTGGGGCACCTCGTCATCAAACCTGTACGCCGTGGGTGAGTTTGGGACCATCTGGCACCGTGAAGGCACCACCTGGACGCTGGAAAGCGCCACGTATGTTCCACCGCTGGCCACCGGGACGTTGTTCACCGTGTGGGGGTGTGACGCCGCAAACGTGTTTGCGGTGGGAGGCAGCGCCATCCTTCACCGCACGGCGGCGGGTTGGGCAAAAACAAACGCCACCATGGCCGGCGGTGCCAACGGCGTGACGTGCGCCAACAACGTTGTGCAGGTGGTTGGTTTTGGCGGGCTCAAGGTGCGGGGTGAAGGTGAAACCTGGACGGACCAGTCCTTTGGCGTCCCCTTTGGGGACATGCATGCCACCTGGGCGGATGGCGCGGGCAACGTCTGGGCGGTGGGTGGAGACTGGCTGAGCCCCGCGCGCAATGGTGTGGTCCGGGACGGGTTGCTGGCGCGCTACAGCGTGACGCCGCCGCCCACGTCCATCTCACCCTGAATGGGCCTGCAGGGCCCGCAGTGCCGCATCCTGGACCTGGTGGAACACGTTGGGGAGGTCCCAGAGGACCGGCCAGATGTCGGTCATCTGGGTGCCGTCCAATTGGTACCAGGCAATCTCGCGCAGCTTGAGGAAGACGCCCGTGGCGGGCACGCCCAAAAATTCCCCGGCGTGGGTGCCCTCAATGCACAGGCGCGCCACCAGCTGGTTGCCGTCCACCACCACGTCCTCCACCGTGATGTGCGCGTCCGGGAATGCCACAAACCACGCGCGCAGGGTCTGCTTCACGCCGGCGGCACCAGGTGGAACCTCGGGCGGCCCGTAGTGGTTGGTGAAGGTGGGACGCCAGTAATGGTCTGCAGCGTCCAGGTTGCGGGCGTTGAAGACGTCATCCACGTAGCGGCGGTACCACGCCTTGAGTTGTGTGGGGTCCATGATGCGGCCGTGGTTGCCACAAGCCGCGGCGTGCAACAAGCTTGGGGGATGCGGGCCTGGGTGGGGGCGTTCATCATGCTGCTGGTGGCGGGTTGCGCGGGTGCCGCTGCGCCTTCAACCGCGCCGCTTGTGTGCCTTGAGGGCAGCGTCCAGGCAGATGCATCGTGCGCGGTCCGGACGGCGCTGTTGTACATGCAGTCTACCCAGGAAGTGGTGGATGAGCGTGGGGATAACGTCCGGTTGCGCGGCGAATGGCCCAGCTGGGTGCGCGGTGGATTGTTCCGTGCGCGTGGGCTGGAAGCGTTCCGTGACTCCAATGCGTTTGTGACGCTGCACGTGTTGCACGTGTTGACGCTGCTGCGGGACGGGGAACTGCCCCAACAGGCGCAACGGCTGACACCGGTGAAGCAGGCAGCCGGGGAGATGTTGCGGGCGCACTACGTGGACGCGCGTGGCGAGGTGAACTTCTGGCCCACCCTGGATGGATTTCACGGGCCGCATCAGATTGCCGCGCAGCACCGGTGGGTGGACGCGTTGGGGGCGCCGTTGCACATCCCCAATGACGCCGATGACACCGCGCTGTTTCATGCCCTGTTTCCCGGGCAGGCTCCGGATGTCGGCGGGCTTTTCTCGCCGTGGCGTGACGTGGAGCGCAGCCGCACGGACCCCCGCGAGGACTGGAAACAGCCCAACAGCGGCGCGTTTTTGACCTGGCTGTCGGATGAACGTGCAGCGGGGAACCGGCAGCCGGCCTCGCCGTTGATGCCCAACAATGTGGATTGTGTGGTCCAGGCGAACGTCATCTGGGCGCTGGCTGCGCGCGGTGCGTTGGCCACCCCCGGCGTGGCTGAATCATGCGCGCTGGTTGGCAAGGCCCTGGTGCACCACCAGTATCCGGCGTGTGCGCACTATTACCCGTCCCACTGGATGTTGCCCTACGCCGCGGCGCGCGCGCTGGTGCACGGTGGAGCAACCTGCGTTTCCCAGCCCGGTGACCACGGTGTCTCGCCGCTGCTGGCCATGGTGGACACCTCCCTGGCGTTCCAACAGGCGGATGGCGCGTGGGATGACAACGCTGCATTTGCCAATGAACCCACGGATGTTGCACCACGCCATGGGGAGTTTGGTGGAGACGCCAAAGCATTCTCCACGGCGCTCAACCTCAACACGCTGTTGATGGTGCGTGACCTTACTGAGGTGGCCGCACGGCGTGACGCCGTGGAAGCTGCCATTGGACGGGGGTTCGCCTGGCTCACCACCCATGCCACGCACCAGGATGGTCAGGTGTTCTGGCAGGGCGGCGTGTTCTTTTCTGCCAGCTTGCCGTGGTTGGCGGTGTGGAAGTCCCGGCCGCTCACCACCGCGCTGGTGCTGGAAGCGTCTGCGCGCATCCTGGGGGCGCCACCACTGGAACTCACCCCGCAAACCGTCCCTGAGGCGTGGCTTGTGGAGACACCGTGAAGGCAGCCTGGTTGCCCGTGCTGCTGTGTGCCGCGTGTGGTGCGCCGGAGCTGCCACCCGTGGAGCCACTGCCGTTGGCGCCGCCAGGACCTGTGGAGGCCGAACCCCAGCGCAATGGTGACCCCGTGCTGGGGCGACAGGCGCTGTTGGAGACGGGATACGTGGGTTGTGGTCTCCCCGAGGACATCTACCGCTATCTGGGGAACGCCGCGCCGCGCGGACCACCTCTTCCTGGACGGGAAGGGCGCAACGCGGACCTTCCGTTCTTCTACACCGCCATGACGTCCAGCCGTGGTGTCCCCGTCATCACCGCCAATTGCCTCTATTGCCACGGTGAAGACCTGGCGGGGACCGTGACGGTGGGGATGGGCCGCATCAGTGCGGATTTCACGGTGGACCTGGGACGCCAGGCGCAAGGCATGGGCGCATTGGTGTGGGAACCCAATGCGCGCGCGGATTGGCAACACTGGTCCTCCCGGGTGGGCGCGGTGATGCGCCACGCCCGTACCCGCGTGGTGGGAACCAACCCCGGTGACGCCATTGCCGCTGCGGTGTTTGCCCACCGGGATCCCCTGACGCTGGCGTGGCTGGGTGAGCCGCAGTTTGAACTGGCCGAGTTCCCTGCTGCGGTGGACGTTCCGCCGCTGTGGAACACGCGCTTCAAGAACGCGTTGTTCCACCCCGCTGCCGGCCGCGGGGACCATGCGCGCATCATGATGACCGCAAGCCTCATGTGCACCGAAAGTGTGGCCGAGGCGCGCGCGCTGGATGCGCAGTTCCCGCATGTGCGCGCCTACCTGCAGACATTGCGCCCTCCGCCGTGGCCGCGTGACCTCAACCTGGGCGCGGTCTCCCGTGGGCGGGCCATTTTCCGACGGGACTGCGTGGCGTGCCACGGCACCCATGACCCCACGGACACCGCGTTTCCCAATCTGGTGGTGGCGCTGGAAGAGGTTGGCACGGATGGGGCACTCATCACCGCGGACCAGTTCTCTCCGGCGTCACGGCGTTGGTTCAGCAGCTCCTTCATGGGCGAGACGTCCCGTCTGGAGCCCGCCGCGGGGTATCTGGCGCCGCCCTTGTTTGGCATCTGGGCTTCTGCGCCGTACCTGCACAACGGGAGTGTGCCCACCCTTCAAGGCGTTTTGCACAGCCCGTCCCGGCCAAAATATTGGCGATCTTCCCGCCGGTTGTCTGACTATGACGACGTTGATGTGGGCCTGAAGCATGAAACGCTCAACCATGGTCACGCTGGGGAACCCATTCCGGTCCGGCGCGCCCAAATCTATGACACCACATTGCCCACGCACGGCAACGCCGGCCACACCTTTGGGGATGTTTTGACCCAGCGCCAGCGCATGGACCTGCTGGAGTACCTCAAGACCCTTTGAGCACGTCCACGCGCGTGCCCGCCGTCGTCGTTGAGACGTCAAAGCGCACCGGAACAAACCGCGGAATCAGTTCCATCTGGGTGCGCGCATGCAACGTGAGCGGGCTGGTGAGAAATGACCCGCCCTCACCCAGCGCGAGATAGAGCAGCAACTGGTCCGCCAGGTGTTCATCCACCGGCACACCCAACGCCAGTGCTGCGCGGGCCTGCGCCACCACGGTGTTGGCCACGTGTTCGGCGGGCAGGCGTTTTTCTCCCAGTGCGCCCAGGATGACGGTGGCGCCATTGCCGTTGGACAGCTCCACCATCACGGCATTCCCCGGGCCCTTGCCGGTTTCCTCCAGCACGGTGATGGCGTCGGGCGGCAATCCCAGTTCGCGTTCAAGCACCGGACGCTCCCGCTGTGCCACGTGGGAAGGCAGCCGGCAACAGCGGATCCACGCCCGCGTGGGCCGCAGGGTCACCGCGCTGGCGGTGTCTTCCAACGCCGCGAGGTGTGGCGTGGGCTCCACGGTCACGCGCAACACACCACCACCGGCGGGGTAGAAGCCCGCACGTTCCAAAACGGAATCCACCCGCGCGCCCAGCCGGCGCAGCGCCGGAAAGAGCGTGTGTTGGGTGTGTTCCCACGTGGGCGCAAAGGGATTGTGGGTGCCGCCGGTGAGCTGGATGGTGCTTGCGCATCCGGCGCGAAGCAGCGCCGGAAGCACCGTGTGCAGCACCAGCAGCGTGCTGCCGGCCGTCCCGGTGGAGAACTCCAAGGCGCCACCGCGCAGGCCGCGCGGCGTGAATGTGAGGGACCGGCTCTCCAGCACGTCACCGTCCACCAGTGCGTCTCCCACCAATGCAGCCGCACGCACGCTGGCCAGGTGCTGCGCCTGCAACCCCGGACGCGCCCGTCCCGCGCGGATGTGGTGGATGTGCACGGGCGTCCCGGTGACGAGGGAAAGCGCCAGGCTGGTGCGCAACACCTGCCCGCCGCCTTCGCCCTGTGCGCCGTCAATCTCCAGCATGGCTCACCCCTTCACGCACACCACCTGTTTGAGCGTGTGCACAATGTCCACCAGGTCCGCTTGTGCGGCCATGACCGCTTCAATGGATTTGTACGCGCCAGGGGTTTCATCCAGCACGTCCTCATCCTGGCGGCACTCCACGCCAGCCGTAGCGGCGCGGTGTTGTTCCAACGTGAACGTCTTGCGTGCGGCGTTGCGGGACATGGCGCGGCCCGCACCGTGGCTGCACGAATGGAAGCTCTCAGCGTTGCCCTTGCCGGACACAATGTACGAACGCGCGCCCATGGATCCGGGAATGATACCCAGCTCTCCCTTGCGGGCAGACACCGCGCCTTTGCGGGTCACCAGGACATCCGCGCCCAGGTGGTGTTCTCGGGAAACATAGTTGTGATGGCAGTTCACCAGTTCACCGGTGACCACAAACTCCGGGAGGCCGGACCCGCGCAGCGCCGTCAACACCGCGTCCATCATGAGCTGGCGGTTGGCCGCGGCAAAACGCTGCGCCCATTCCACGGCGTGGACGTAATCGTCAAAGTGCTGGGTTCCCTCGCTGAGATACGCCAGGTCTGCGTCCGGGAGGTTCTTGTGGTGCACGCGCATGTCCTCTTTGGCCAGCGCAATGAAGTGGGAGCCCACCCGGTTTCCCACGCCACGGGAGCCGGAGTGCAACATCACCCACACGCAGCCCGCTTCATCCAGGCACAGCTCAATGAAGTGGTTGCCGGTACCCAGCGTGCCCAGGTGCTGCGCGGACACACCGCGGCCAATGCGCGGGTGACGTTGAAGGATGCGCGCGTAGTCCGCTGCCAGGTCATTCCAGCGTGAGGTCACGGATGCCGGGAGGTCATGCCATGCGCCACGGTCCCGCGGCCCGCCGTTGTCCGTACGGCCGTGCGGCACCGCCTCCTCCACGGCGTGGCGCACGTCCAGCAGATTGTCCGGCAGCTGGTGCGCCATCAACGTGGTGCGCACCGCCATCATCCCGCAGCCAATGTCCACGCCCACCGCCGCGGGGATGACCGCACCGCGCGTGGGAATCACGCTGCCCACCGTGGCGCCCTTTCCCAGGTGAACATCCGGCATCACCGCAACCCAACCATGGACAAACGGCATCTGGGCCATGGCCCGAAGCTGCGCCAAGGCTTCTGCTTCCACCGGGACGCCGCGCACCCAGGCTTTGATGGGCGTGGTGTTGGTGTCATCCAGGTTGATGGGGCCGTGGGCGGTCATGGAGTCCTCCAGGTGTGGTGACCAACAAAGCAGCCCCCGTGCCACGTGCAACCGCGTGGCGCCGGGCCGGTACGTCCCGCTGCCGCTCCCACCGTATCGTAGTGCGATACAGCCATATCTGTTTCGCCCCAAAACCGCGGTGCTACCCTACGGTTCATGAGCAACGTACGCGCCGTGGTGGTGGTGTCTCCGCTGGTCCTGGTTGTGGCCGTGACGCTGGGCGTTGGGCTGGGGCGCATCCAGCACCGCCATGACGTGGCCCGCGCCCACGCCGAGCAACAGCGCTGGGTGGCGCCGCGCGCCGTGCTTCTGGACGTGGTGGAATCCAACCGGGAATCCCTGCTGCCGTGTGAGGATGACGCGCCGCCTTTGGGGTGGGACGTGGTGGTGGGCGTGCAGCTGCGCGCGGATGGAACGGTGGTGGACGCCAAAGCCAAGGCACACCACGTGGACCTCCGGGCCGTGAAGTGTGTGGAACATGCCGTGGCCGCCTGGCGGTTCCCGCCGTCAGACACGCCGCCGCGCCTCACGTTTCCCGTCCATCTGGGTGCGGTGGTCAGGGACGCCCCGCCACGTCCTTGAAGTCCAGCCCGTAGCGCGCCAGGTATTTGCGCAGCCGGTCTGCGTCATTGGTGCTGCTGCGCCGTGAGCGGGATGCAGCAAAGAGCGTGCGCCCGGCCTCACTCAAGGTGCGGGAGAGCCGGCACACGCGCACCACCTCAGACAGTTGCACGCGGTCAAAGCGGTCCAGGCTGGCGGCGCGGTCTGGCGGCAGCAGGCCTTCAAGCACATCCTGTGACGTGGAATTTGCCTCGTCACCACCGCGCAGGTGGGTCCATGCTGCGTTGAGGCGCTCCAGTTCCTCATCCACCACATCCACACCAATGCGGCCGCCCTGGCACAGGGTGGCCATGCGCGTGATGGCGGCGTTGAAATCCCGGAAATTCCCAGGCCAGAGCGCCGCGGGGCCGGAAGCAAACTTCACAAACTTCTCACGGGCCTCCTTGGAGAAGGTGACGTGGACGCCCACCAGGCGGGATGCATTGCGCACTTCAAAATCCAGGTTGGGCTCAATGTCCTCGGGGCGGTCTTTGAGACCGGGCAGCACAAACGTCCACAGGTTGATGCGCGCCAGCAGGTCCTCGCGGAACCCGCCCTGGGTGACGGCCTTTCCAAGGTTCTTGTTGGTGCCGGCCAGCAGCTGGAAATCAACGTGCACTTCCCGGTCACTGCCCATGGGGAGAAACGTCTTCTCCTCCATGGCCCGCAGCAGCATGGCCTGCTCATCGGCGCCAAGCTCCCCAATCTCATCCAGGAACAACACGCCGCCGTTTGCCTTGCGCAGCAGCCCCGGCCGGTCCGCCAGTGCCCCGGTGAACGCACCCTTCACGTGTCCAAACAGCGCGCTCATGGCGGCGTCACCGCGCAGTGTTGCGCAGTTGAGCTCCACAAACTCGCCCTTGACCTGGCGGCGGGTTTTCTTGAGCTCAAAGATTTTTCGCGCCAGCTGGCTTTTGCCCGCACCGGTGGGCCCCATGAGCAGCACCGGTGCGGTGGAGGAGATGGCCACGCGCTCAATGCGCTCAATGAGTTTGTTGAACGCCGGGTTGCGCGTCTCAATGCCGCCCTTGAGGAAGGACAGGGACGCGTTGTGTTCCTGCGAAAAACGGCTGGCCAACCGGTCATACCGGCTCAGGTCCAGGTCAATGACGGCGTAGGTGCCGGCCTGGCCGCCCTGCGCGCGTGGCGGCGGGCTGGTCTGCAGCAGGTGTGCGGGGAGGTAGCGGGATTCGGTGAGGAGGAACATACAAATCTGGGCAATGTGTGTGCCCGTGGTGATGTGGACAAAGTAGTCCTCGCGCTCCGGCTTGAACGCGTAGCCTCGCGCAAAGTCATGCAGCGCGCCGTAGACCTCCTCCAGGTCCCAAGGGTTTTCCACCTTGAGCGGGTGCGTCCTCACCACGGTGTCCGGGGAGACCTTGGCAATGTCTGCCACCACGGTGTCCAGCAGGTCCTTGAACTTCTCCTGGTAGAGAAGCTCCAGGCGGGCCACCGGAAGCTCGGCGTGTTGGACCAGCGCCACGTTGGGGCGCCAACGCTGCCAGCGCGCCTGGCCTTTGCCAGCGTCCAGGGTTGGGCCCAGCAAGGACACCACCACGTTGTGCAGGCGGGATGTGGCCATGGGCCGGCGGTACCACGCCCCGCCAAGCCTGCGCACGCGCGCCTACATGTGGGGCGCAGGTGCGCAGGATCGCACAGGGTTTTGTGGCAACACGCCCACCTTCCAGGGCGATACAACTCCGGTGGCCCTGCCTTCTGGCAGGCGCGTCTTGGGCGAGGTTTCCATGAGCACCAGCGGCGTCAGCGCTCCCCGTTCCCGGCAGACCCAGCAGCAGCAGAACCAGGACCAATACACGGTGCGCAGCGGTGACAACCTCACCACCATTGCCAAGCGCCTGGGGGTGCCGCTGGAGGGGCTGGTTGCAGCCAACCCGCAAATCAAGGACCCCAACCTCATCCACCCCAACCAGGTGCTCAACGTCCCGCGCGGGCAAGACCCCACCGGCGCCGCGGGCGGCCCGGCAGCAGGCCCCGCCGCCACCGCCGCCGCCACCGCCGCGGGAGGGACGCAGGCCACAACGGCCACGGGGCCCGCCGCGGCCGTTCCCGCCACGCCGTCAGACGGGTACACCACGTCCAACAACGCGCCGCCGCCGCGCACCGCGCGTCCGGCCACCCAGCCGTTTGCGGCCATTCCCGTGACGGACCCGCAGGCCCAGGTGCAGCTGCAGCAGCGGCTTCAGGAGGTGCATGCGCAGTCCGCCAACTCGGGGACGGGCAACTGGCGCACGCGCGAGGCGTCTGACAACGGCGCCAATGAATTGGGCCACCGCACGCGCAACGGCTTCAACGTGGGGAGCAACAGCAGCACCGGGATGAGCGGCCAGCGGGACGGCAAGAGCGTGTCCACCAGCGTCACACGTTCCGGTGGCCAGACGGAGCGCACCCGCGTGGAACAGGACCGTGGCTACGGCCGTGATGCGTTGACGCTGGCCCAGGAGCGGTCACGCACCACGCGCAACGGTGAGGTCACCAAAGAGCACGAGCAGGTGAGCGTGCGTGACCGGCGTGGCAACCAGGAAGTGGACAGCCACAACACCAGCGTGGACGGGAATGGCAACCGCACGCGGTCCAGTTCCAATTCCAGCACCACGGTGGACGGGGACACCCGCCGCGTGGCTACCGACCGTGCATCCACCACCACCAACCGTCAGGGCCAGGTGACCTCGGAGTCCGTGGAGGAACACCGCAGCCGCGCCAACGCCCGGACCGGGCAAACGGTGGGCCGTCACACCACGGTGCGCCAGAACAACGGGCAGCTCACCGAAGATGTTGTGGATGTGCACAAGGACGGCAAGACGCGCGCGGCAGAGAAGATTGCCGGAAGCACCGAAGCCTCGGCGACAATTGCCGCGGCCGAAACGCGCAGCAACTGGGTGGGCGCGCACACGTCCCGCACCGAGGTGCTCAAGGATCACACCGGCGTGGAGGGCGAGTTCCATGCGCTGGCGGTGCAGGGCTCGGCCTCGGCGGCGGCGGGGGTCAACCTCAAGGAAGGAAAACTTGCCGCCGGCGCGCAGGCGGGCGGCGCGGTGGACCTCATTGGCGCGTCCGGCAAGGCGCAGCTGGGCACGGCCAACAGCGCGGCGGGTCAGGTCTACGTCAAGGGTGAAGTGCACGTGGGCGCCAACGCCAGGATTGGCGGCGGCGTGGAGATTGACCCCAAGAAGCTCACCGCCAAGGTTGGCGTGGGTGGGGAGGCGTTTGCCGGTGCAGAAATCAAGGGCCAGGCCGGCTACCAGAACCGTTGGTTTGGCGCCGAGGTGGAGGCGCGCGGGCAGGCCGGCGCCGGCGTGGCGGCGCGGGCGGAGGTAGGGCTGGACAAGGGCAACCTGAAGGTGAAGGCGGACCTGGGCGCCTGCGTGGGGCTTGGTGGGCGCGTCACGGTGAACATCAACGTCAACCTCAAGGCCATCTACGACGACACCAAGGATACCGTGAAAGCCGCGGCACAAAGCGTGGCCAACACCGCAGTGAACACCTACAACGCGGTGGCCAACACCGTGTCCGGCGCGGTGGACGGTGCCAAGAGCGCGCTGGCCTCCGGGTGGAACAAACTCACCAGCTGGTTCTGACCAGCACCTCCATCCCTTGGCCGCGGGGGTGACCCCGCGGCATCATGGTCTGGCGGCGGGCCCTTTGTTGGGCCCGCGCGGGGAGAGGCCAATGTCCAACAGCAGTCTGCCGCAGGAAGACGCCAACGCGCTGGAGGCAGCGTTTGCCACCGGAGACGTGGCGGCGCTTGAAAAGCAGCTGGCGGCGCTTGAGAAGAGCCATGGCCAGGACGTCACGGTGGCCGTGGCCAAGGCCCGTTTGCAGGCTGCCACCGGCCAGGTGGAAGAGGCGCTGGCGCACCTGGAGCAGCTCCACGCGCAGCACGCTGGCCACCCTTTGGTGGTGGGCTACCTGGGGGCCGTGCTTGCGGGAACGCGCGCGTACGGGAAGGCCCGTCCCTTGTTGGATGGTGCACTGCGCGCGGGCCTGGACGCAGGGGCCATCCACCACGCGTATGGGGTGTGCCTGTTGCAGGCGGGGGACGCGCTCACCGCACTCAAACACCTGACGCTGGGCGTGGAGCGTTTGCCCTCCAACCCGTCCGGATTTTTCTACATGGGCGTGGCGTTGGCCGAGTTGCGCCAGTGGGACAAGGCCGCGCAGACCCTGGCGGCGTGCATCCAGCTGGCGCCGTCCTACGCAGATGCGTTTGATGCGCTGGCGCGGGTGCATGTGGAGCGCGGGGACATGGAGCGCGCTGCGTCCACCGTGGAGGAGGGGCTCAAGCACAACCCCAATGACGCAGAGCTGTCCCGCCTGCGCATCCAACTTGCGGCGGACCGGGGGGACAACGCGGGCGCCGAGGCCGCGCTGGAGGCCATCCCCGACGAGGAACGCACTGCGGAGGACTGGTGCAACCTGGCGTTGTTTGCCGCCGGGCGCGGCAGTGGGGTGGAGACCCGCATTGCGGCAGAAGCCGCGGTGAAGGCGGACCCCACGTTGTGGCGCGCGCACTACATGTTAGGGCTGGCCATGGAGATGGACCCGGAGGTTTCCCGCCTCAAGGTGGTGGCCGCGTACAAAAAGGCCGTGGAGCTGGGAGACCCCATGGGCGAGGCGGGCACGCGGTTGGGTTTTGTGCTCTCGGCAGATGGTCCCCACGCCAACCCGGCCGAGGCGGTGGAGGTCCTTCGCCTGACCCGCAAGCGGTCCAAGGATGCCGCGGCCACCATGCTTCACCTGGCGCTGGCCTATGCCCGGGCGGGGAACAACGCCGGTGCCGCCGAGGCGGCGCAGGCAGCACTGGCTGCGCCAGACGCCACGCCCAGCATCCAGGACCAGGCGCGGCGGTTGATGACCCACGTGGAGACCTCTGGCTGATCCCACGGTTGAGGGAACAAGGACGCCTTGCCCGGTGTCTGTTCTCCCCATGGGCAAAGTGGTGTTGCCGGCAGTGACGGCGGTGGCGGTGCTGGTGCTGGGAGCCGCCTGGGCTGCCCGCCTCCCCCCTGCGTTTCCCGTGGTGGAACTGGTGCTGTTGGGTGAGCCGGAACCCACCCTGGACCTCCACGCCCTGGCCGCCGAGATTGCCCTGCGCACCGGCGCGGTTGTTCGCGTGGCGCCGGCACAGGAACTTCCCGCCGCCGCCTACAATGCCAGCTGGGACCGCCACGACGCGGATGTGGTGCTGGAGCACCTTGCGGCGCACGCCGGGCAAGGAACCTGGAAGGTGCTGGGGCTCACCACCGCGCCGCTGTTGCGGTGGGATGGCGCCACGCCCGCGCCGGTGATGGGCAGCGGAAAAGTCCGGGGCCGCGCGGCGGTGGTGTCCACCCAAAGCCTGGAGTGGCGCAGCGTGGCCCAACAATCCGTCCAGCGGCGCGTCACGGCGGTGGCCTTGCACGAGCTGGGTCACACGTTGGGGCTGCGCCATTGCGCGGTGGGTGGATGTGTCATGGGTGAGTCCCACGGGGACAGCGTGGTCTGGGCGGACATGGGGCGCACGGATTATTGCGTGTTGTGCCGCCTCAAGGCGGGCGCCGAGGTGTTGCCGCCCCCGCGCGCCACCACCGTCACTGCGGCAACGTTCCACCGCTGACCGCAGCTACGCGTTGAGCGCAGGCGGCACCAGGGGCAGGGCCATGCGTGCCACCGCGCCTCCCTCGGGGCGGGACCGCAGCGCAATTTCACCGCCGTGCCCATTGACCACGGTGTAGACCATGGCCAGTCCCAGGCCCGTGCCCTGTTCCTTGGTGGTGAAGAAGGGCTCAAACAGACGCGCGGCCTGTTCATCCGTGATGCCTGGGCCATCATCTTCAATGCGCAACACGGCCTGGGGGCCCTGGGTCTCCAAGGTCACGGTCACCTTGGCGCGGGAGGCTTCAAGGCCGTTCTTGAGGATGTTCACCACCGCGGCTTTGAGGGCGTCCCCGTCACCGGCCACGTGCAGGTTGGGTTGGATGTGCAACACCAGCTGCCGTTGGCTGGCGTGCGCCACCGCCTGGTGCATGTCCGCCAGGTCCGCCACCAGTTGGGAGAGGTTGATGGCGGTGCGCCCAAATTCGCGGGGCCGGGCAAACGCCAGGAAGTCTGACAGCAGGCGCGTCAGCCGGCTCAGTTCGGTGCGCACCATCTCCAGGGGTTGAAGCACCGGCGCGCGGTCCGGGGTGGGAAGTTTCTGGATGCGGCGTTCGGCCAGGGTGAGTTGCAGCAGTGCCGCGTTGAGCGGGTTGCGTATCTCATGCGCCAGGCCCGCGGTGAGCGTCCCGACGGCCGCCAGCTTCTCACTGGTGCGGCGTTCCCGCTCCAGCTGCAACTGCCGGGTGACGTCCAGGCCAATGCCAAACAGCGTGTCTTCATCCCGCTCATGACGGCGGGCCCAGCGCACCCGCACCACGCGGCGGCCACCGTCCGCCGCGCGCAGCTCCATCTCCTGCTCCAGGGTGGGGGCCGCAAACGCGTGCTCCAGGAGCTTCTGGGTGCGTGGCCATTCGGCGGGGTTCACCAGCGTCTTGAGGTAGCCGTGGCCCACCAGTTGGGCGGCGTCAAAGCCCGTGACCGCCTGGGCCGCCGCGTTGGCAAACGTGATGGTGAGGTTGCGGTCCAGCGCCAGGATGAGCACCTGCGCGGTGTCCACCATGTCCCGGTAGCGGCGTTCGCTCTGGGAAAGCTCCTCCTGCAGCGCGCGCGCCTGCCGCCGCAACTGGACGCGTTCATAGGCCCGGGAGAGCGTGAGCATCAGTTCGGGAACGCTCACCGGCTTGAGCAGGTAGGAAAACGCCCCGGCCTGGACCGCCGCAATGGCGCTCTCCAGGTCCGCGTTCCCTGACGACACAATCACCTCGGCGTCCGGTGCCAGCGTCTTGAGCTTCCCAATCAATGCGGTGCCTGCGCCATCCGGCAGGCGCACATCCACCAATGCCAGATCAAAGCCCTGGCGCCCCGCGGCAGCAAGTGCCTCGGCGCCGGTGGGGGCCCACGCCACTTCGTGGCCTTCGTCCTTGAACACCTCGGTGAGGTTCTGGGCCAGCGGCTCGTTGTCCTCCACCAGGATGAGCCTCATGCGTGGGCCTGCGTGGCTCCCAGCTCCCGCAGCAGCGCGGCCACGGTGAGCGGCTTGGGAATGAACGTGATGCCTTGTTGCCGCAGGGACGCGGTGGTCTCCCCCGTTGGCTCCACGGCGCTGACAAGGATGCAGTGGCAGTGGGGTTGTTGCACGCACAGCGCGCGGAGAAACGTCAGGCCGTCACCGTCCGGCAGGCGCATGTCCACCACCATGCGGCTGGTGGGGTGTTGCGCCAGGATGCGTTGGGCCTCCTCCACGCTGCGCGCGGCCCGCGCATTGATGCCCTGCTGCAGCAGGATCTCCACCAGGTTGGCGGCAAAGGCCCGGTCATCATCCACCACCAGGCAGGTGGGCCCCTTGAGGATGGTGGACAGAAGCCCCATGAGCTGTTCGGGAGGCACCGGCTTGGACAACACCGCGTGCAGGCCTGCGTCCATGGCTGCCCACACGCCTTCATCCTTGGCAAACGCCGTCATGGCCACGGCCGGAAGCGCGGGGTCCACCGCATGGATGCGGCGGAACAGCTCCACGCCATCCATGTGCGGCATGCGCATGTCCAACAGCGCCAGCTGGAATTCCCCGGCGTGCACGGCGGCCTGGGCCTGGCGGGGATCATCAAAGACGCTGGTGTCAAAACCCTGGTCCACAAGGATCTCGGCAAGGTTCTCGGCCAGGGCGCGGTTGTCGTCAACAATCAGGATGCGCGTCATTGTTTGATCTCCGCCGAGGGTGCCTCCACGGCAGCTAGCATGACGTCAAACACGGCTCCACCCAGTGTCCCGTCCTGGCCCAGGGCAATGCTGCCGCCGTTGCGTTCCAGCATCTTTTTGCACAACGCCAGACCCAGGCCCACCCCACGGGCCTTGTTGGACACCAGCGGCTCAAACAAGCGGGCGCGCAACGCGGGGTCCACGCCGGACCCGCTGTCCTCCACCCGCAGTTTCACCCGTCCGTCCGGCAGCACCACAGCGGTGACGGCCACGGAGCCGGCATCACCGGCGGCGTCCACGGCGTTGGACAGCAGGTTCACCAGCACCTGGCGCAGTTGGTTGGGGTCCGCCAGGACGGGCGGAAGGCCCGCAGGCAACTGCACGCTGAGCATGGAGGCACGCAGGCGCGGGGTGGCGTCCACCGCTTGTGGCAACAGGTCCTGCAGGCGCACGGGGCGGCGGTCCGGTGCGCGGTCCCGGACCATGTCCAACAGGTCGGTGATGATTCGGTTGGACAGCTTGATCTGGTCATGGATGCGGTCCAGGTGGCGCGTGTTGCGCTCCTCTTGCGGAACCCTGCCGCGCAGCAGGTAGAGGCTGGACTCCATGACGCCCAGCGGGTTGCGCAGCTCGTGGCCAATGGAGGCCACCAATTGGCCAAACGTGGCCAGGCGTTCATGGCGTTGGGTCTGGGCCAGGTAGTCCTCGCGGTAGGTGTGGAGCATCACCGCCAGTTCCAGGTCCAGGATCTTGTGGATGGTGCGCACGTCCTCCGCGCCGGCGGTGGGCCCCAGTGCGTCCAGCAGCTGGAGGCGTATGACGTTCATGGCGGTGAACATGTATTGCTGGGGCAGCGCAATCTGCACGTGACGCCGGCCAATGCGCGCGCGCTGCTCGTAGTAGGTGAGGTCATAGGGGCCGGTGAACATGTGGGTGAGCCAGTCCACCAGCGTGTGCTTGAGGCGCAGGACCTGTGCGTGCCCGCCGGTGATGGCGGCGGAAGCGCCCGAATGGTCCAGGATGCGCCGGTAGAACTCATCCACCACCACCGGAAAAGATGGGGCCAGGCCGGGCAGGAGCTTGGGGAGGCGGGCTTCTTCGGCGGGCCCAAAGTCCACGTAACGGCGGATTTCCTCCCACAGCGGTTCCGTCATGGTGGTCACGGTGGGTAGTGTGGGGCCTGCATGGATTCAAGCGGGCATTTGGAGGCAACAGGCATGAAGCGGCTGGCGGTGGCAACATGCGCGGCGTTCCCGGCCCTTGCTGCCGACGACACGGTCCTGTTGGAGGCGGCCGCGGCGGCGGGCCTGCGGCCGTTTCCCGTGGTGTGGGACGCCACCCGCCCGGAGGTGTTGCAGGGTTGCGCGGTGTTGCTGCGTTCCACGTGGGACTACCACCTCAAGCCAGATGTGTTCCGTGCGTGGCTGGCCGGGCTGGAGCAACACGGCATCCCCGTCTTCAATCCGCTGCCCCTGGTGCGTTGGAACCTGGACAAACGCTACCTTCGGGAACTCTCCGCGCGCGGGGTGCCGGTGGTGACCACCCATTGGGTGGAGACGCCGGATGAAGGCGCCTTGCGCGCGTGGTTGGTGCAGTGTGGCGCCGCGCGGGTGGTGGTGAAGCCGGCGGTGGGGGCCAACGCGTCCGGGGCAGCGGTGCTTGCCATTCACGACGTGGCGGGTGTGCGGCGCGCGGTGTTGGACCTGCTGGGCCACGGCGCGGTGATGGTGCAGCCGTTTGTGGACGCGGTGATCGCGCACGGCGAATGGGGGCTGGTGTTTGTGGACGGCGAATTCTCCCACGCGGTGAACAACCGCCCTGCAGCGGGAGACTACCGCGTGCAGGAGAGCCACGGAGGGACCAGCACGTTGGCGGTGCCACCGCCGGGGGTGCGGGATGCTGCCAGCCACGTGCTGGCGCAGCTGGAGGAGGTGCCGCTCTATGCGCGCGTGGACGTGGTGCTCTTGCATGGTGCGCCGGCGCTCATGGAACTGGAGCTGGTGGAACCTTCGTTGTTCTTGACGGCCGCGCCGGGGGCCGCGCAGCGGCTGGTGGAAGGGCTGGTGGCCCGCTTGGGGGTTGCACGCGGGGGGGCCCAACTCTAGATGCCCGCGGGGGAGAAACCCCCGGAGGCAGGCATGTATGAGGCAGTGCTGGTGATGCACAGCTGGTTGCGCTGGGTGGTTGTGGTGCTGGCGGCGGTGGTGTTGGTCCGCGCGGGGGCAGGGCTGGCTGCGGGACGGTCCTGGGAGCCCAAGGACCGCCGGTTCATGCTGCTGCTGACCATTGGGATGGATGTGCAGCTGCTGCTGGGGTTGTTGCTCTACGGCGTGCTCAGCCCGGTGACGTCGGCGGCATTTTCCAACATGGGCGCGGCCATGAAAGATCCCGTCTCCCGCTTCTGGGCGGTGGAGCACCTTACCCTCATGGTGCTGGCGGTGGCGGCGGTGCACGTGGGCAGCGTGTTGATTCGCAAGCGCAGCGGGGTGACGCCGCACAAGGTGGCGCTGGCCTCGGTGGGCGCCATGGTGGTGGCGGTGATGTTGGCCATTCCCTGGCCGTTTGTGGCGGCGGGCCGGCCCCTGTTGCGCATGTGAGGCCTTGCGGCTTGACGGCGCTGGTGCTGCGTGGTCTTTGACCCGCGTGGCCCATCCTGGTGACGCCACGCCCGCGCGGAGCCACCTGTGGTCCAGAGAATTGCACGCAGCGTGGTGGCCAAACTTGCGTTGACCAACGCGGCTGCCACGTTGCTGGTGCTGGGCCTGTTTTTCTTCTTGGACCACCGCCGGGACCGGGAAAGCGTGGCGCAGGCTGCGTACGCAGAAATTGAAGGTGTGGCCGAGGCCCTGGCGCCGCAGTTGGTGGGCGAGCTGCACGAGGCCATGGTGGCCGAACACCCCACCGCCGACTGGGCGCGGTCAACCCCACCGCCCGCGGAATACCGGATGGCCTGTGAGCCCTTGCGGGCGGTTGCCGCCAATGCGGGGCTTGGTGGGAACGTTGTCACGCTGCGTCCCACGCCTGAGGGGTGGGAGAGCCTGAGCCACCGCCCGGAATGGCCCGCGGCACGTGCACTGCAGGTGGTGCTCTCCAGCGCGCCGGAACCGCAATACCTCTCCCCGGCGGATTATTTTCCGGCCATGGGGCCCGTGTTCCTGGAGGGTGCAACGGCGCGTTTGCCGCCGCGGGAGACCCCGGCGGGAACGTTCATTGGCGTGCTGGTACCGTTGCGCGCCGCCGGGCGCGTGGTGGCTGCGTTGCACGTGGAAGAGCCGGTGGATGGCCTGCTCAAGGACCAGAACCAGTTGTTGCGGGACCGGTTGCTCCTGGTGTTGGCGTTGTCCCTGGTGAGCGTGCTCATCATGAGCGGCGTGGCGCGGCGCATGGTGGGACCGTTGCGCCTGCTGGCCGGCCAGGCCGAGGCCTTTGGCCGCGGCGAAGCGCCACCGCGGTTCACCGCGCAAGGCCAGGACGAGATTGGGCGGCTGGCGCGGGTGCTGGAAGGTGCAGTGCAGGAACGCCTCACGCGGGAGGCAACGCTGTTGGCCGCGCGCGAAGCGGCCGAGGTGGCGCGCCAGGACGCGGTCACCGCGAGGGAGCGTGCGGAGCAGGCCAACCACGCCAAGAGCCGGTTTCTGGCAAACATGAGCCACGAGCTGCGCACCCCGCTCAATGCCATCATTGGCTACAGTGAGATGTTGCAGGATGAAGCGCAGGAGATGGCGCCGGATGAGGTCAAGGCGGACCTCTCCAAGATCCACGGCGCCGGCAAACACCTGTTGGGTCTCATCAATGACATCCTGGACCTCTCCAAGATTGAAGCGGGCCGCATGGACGTGCACCTGGAGACGTTTGGCGTGCGGCACGTCCTGGAAGAAGCGGTGGGCACCGTGGCGCCGGTGATGGAGCGCAACAAGAACACCCTGGTGGTGGACGCGGCACCGGACCTGGGTGACATGTTGTCTGACATGACCAAGCTGCGGCAGGTGTTGCTCAACCTGTTGTCCAACGCCGCCAAGTTCACCCAGGGCGGCACCGTGACGCTGGCTGCACGCCGGGTTGACGCCACGCTTACGTTCAGCGTGCGGGACACCGGCGTGGGCATGACGGCCGAGCAGCAGGGGCGCCTGTTCCAGGCGTTCATGCAGGCGGATGCGTCCACCACACGCAAGTACGGCGGCACCGGGCTGGGCCTGGCCATCTCCCGGCATTTTTGCAGGATGTTGGGCGGGGATGTGACGGTGCAAAGCGCGCCCGGAGAAGGCAGCACGTTCACCGTGGTGCTGCCGGTGGAGGCGCGCCGTCCCACGCAAAGCCGCCTGCCCACGCCGGCCGCGGTGCCGGTGGCGCCCGGGCCGGGGCCCACGGTGCTGGTCATTGATGATGACCCCGGGGTGCAGGACCTCATTGCGCGCATCCTCAAGTCTGAAGGCTGGCAGGTGTTGCCCGCGCTCACCGGGAAGGAAGGCATCCGCCTGGCGCGCGAGCGCCGCCCGGACGTCATCACGTTGGACGTCATGATGCCGGACCAGGACGGGTGGAGCGTGCTGGCGGTCCTCAAGGATGACCCCGCGCTCAGCCGCATCCCGGTCATCATGTTGTCCATGGTGGATGACCGCACGCTGGGTTTTGCGTTGGGCGCGCAGGACTACCTGGTCAAGCCCGTGGAGCGGGTGCGGTTGCTGGGCGTGCTGGCGGCCCACAAGCCGGGGGTGGATGTGTTGCTGGTGGAAGATGATCAGGCGGCGCGGGACGTGGTGAAGAAGCAGCTGGAGAAAGAAGGCTGCCGCGTGCGCGAAGCACCCAACGGGCTGGTGGCGTTGGAGATGGTGCGCGCGCAGGCGCCGGAGCTTATCTTTCTGGACCTGATGATGCCGGAGATGGACGGCTTCCAGTTTGTGGCGGCGCTGCAGCATGAAGAAACGCTGGCCCGCATCCCGGTGGTGGTGCTCACCGCAAAGGACGTGACGCCGGAAGAGCGGGAACGCCTGAGCGGGACGGTGCGCCAGGTGCTGCAGAAGGGCGCGGTGGGCCGGGACACGCTTCTCAACACCGTCAAGACATTTGCGGCGCGGGCCCGTGGCCGCGCGCCGGAGGTTGGCCGTCATGCCTAAGGTGTTGCTGGTGGAAGACAATGAGATGAACCGGGACATGTTGTCCCGGCGGCTCAAGCGCAAGGGTTTTGACGTGGTCATGGCGGTGGATGGCCAACAGGGTGTCACGCTGGCGGCACAGGAAAACCCGGACATCATCCTCATGGACATGAGCCTGCCGGTCATCAACGGCTGGGACGCCACCCGGCAGATCAAGGCCGCCCCACAAACCCGCGCCATCCCGGTCATTGCGCTCACCGCACATGCCATGGCGGGAGACCGTGAACAGGCCCTGGCGGCCGGCTGTGATGACTATGACACCAAGCCCGTGGAGCTGGAGCGGTTGCTGTTGAAGATGGAAGCGCTGCTGAGGAAGCCCACGTGAATGCCCCGCAAGAGGCCGGCCGCCTGTTGGTGGTGGATGACAATGAGATGAACCGGGACATGTTGTCCCGGCGGTTGGAACGCAAGGGTTACACAGTGTTGACCGCCGAGGATGGCCACCAGGCGCTGGCCATGCTGGAGGCGCAGCCGTTTGACCTGGTGCTCTTGGACATCATGATGCCCGGTATTGACGGCGTGGAGGTGCTCAAGCGCATCCGTGCCACCAAAGGTCCATCCGAGCTGCCGGTCATCATGGTCACCGCCAAGGACGGCAGTGAAGACGTGGTGGCCGCGCTCAAACACGGCGCCAGTGACTACGTCACCAAGCCCATTGATTTCCCGGTGGTGCTGGCGCGCACGCAGACCCAGCTCACGCTCAAACATGCCGCGCAGGCCCTCAAGGACAAGATGGAAGAAGTGGCGCGGCTGGCGGCGGACCTGGAGGTGCGCAACGCGTTCATTCGCAAGGTGTTTGGGCGCTACCTCACAGACGAGGTGGTCCACAGCCTGCTGGAGACGCCGGAAGGACTCCGTTTTGGCGGCGAGACCCGGCGCGTCACCATCCTGATGAGTGACCTGCGGGGTTTTTCGGCCATGGCCGAGCGGCTGGGGCCGGAACAGGTGGTGGGCTTCCTCAACCACTACCTGGGCGCCATGGCCGAGGTCATCACCCGCTACCAGGGCACCATTGATGAGTTCATTGGTGACGCGGTGCTGGCCATCTTTGGCGCGCCGGTGACGCGCGAGGATGACGCGGAACGCGCCGTGGCGTGTGCGCTGGAGATGCAGCTGGCCATGGCCGAGGTCAACGCCTGGTGCGCGCAACGCGGGTTGCCGCCGGTGGAGATGGGCATTGGCGTCCACAGCGGCCTTGTGGTGGTGGGCAACATCGGCTCGGACCGGCGCGCCAAGTACGGCGTGGTGGGGAGCACGGTGAACCTGGCGGGGCGCATTGAAAGTTTTACGGTGGGTGGCCAGGTGTTGGTGAGTGATGCCACCGCGGCCGCGGTGGGGCCCATCCTGCAGTCCCGGCGCACCCTGCCCATGGAGGCCAAGGGCATCAAAGGCACCATCACCATCCATGAGGTGGCGGGCCTGGCGGGACGCCACAACCTCATCCTGCCGGCGGATGAGCCCCAATGGCGGACGCCGGGTACGGCGGTGGCGGTGCGCTATTCCATCCTGGAAGGGAAACACGGTGGCGGCGAGGTCCTGGACGGCGCGTTCACCGCACTGAGCACCAAACACGCTGTGCTGCGCGGGGCGCGGGCGCCCATGCCGGGGCAGAACCTCAAGGTGGCGTGGTTGGCCGCCGACGGTGCGCCGTTGGGGGATGTGTACGCCAAAGTGATGGATCTTCATGGCGACGGGGTGGTGTTGCGGTTCACCAGCGTCCCTCCGGATGTGACCCGTGCGCTCCAAGGGGCGTTGGGGCTGTAGCGTGGGGGCAGGACCGGTTGAACCTGATGTGTTGTGACAATCCACAAGGAGAAGAACATGGGAAGCCTCAAGGGCAAGACGCTGTTCATCACCGGGGCCAGCCGCGGCATTGGCCTGGCCATTGCGCTGCGGGCGGCACGGGATGGCGCCAACGTGGTGGTGGCCGCCAAGACCAACGAGCCGCACCCCAAGCTGGAGGGCACCATCCACAGCGCCGCCAAGGAGATTGAGGCGGCTGGCGGAAAGGCGCTGGCGCTCACCGTGGATGTGCGCCAGGAGGACCAGGTCCAGGCGGCGGTGGCCCAGACCGTCAAGACTTTTGGTGGGTTGGACATCCTGGTGAACAACGCCAGCGCCATCTCGCTGACCGGCACGCTGGAGACAGAGATGAAGCGTTATGACCTCATGCACCAGGTCAACACGCGTGGCACATTTTTGTGCAGCAAGACCGCCATCCCGCACCTCAAGAAGGCGGCCAACCCGCACATCCTCAACCTGAGCCCGCCGCTCAACATGGAGGCGCGCTGGTTTGGACCGCACGTGGCCTACACCATGGCCAAGTTTGGCATGAGCATGTGCGTGCTGGGCATGGCCGAGGAGTTCAAGGACGACGGCATTGCCGTCAACGCGTTGTGGCCGCGCACGGCCATTGCCACCGCCGCCATCAACATGTTGGGTGGTGAAGAGATGATGAAGGCCAGCCGCAAGCCGGACATCATGGCGGACGCCGCGCACTACATTCTCACCCAGCCGTCCCGCACGTTCACCGGGAAGTTCTGCATTGATGATGAGACCCTGGCCGCGGCGGGCGTGACAGACCTGACGCGTTACGCGGTGGACCCCAGCCAGACGCTGGCGCCGGACTTTTTTGTCTGACGCGGCAATGCTGCCCCCTTTGTGGCGCCGCGGGGTGTAGGGTGCGCCGGTCATGACCATTGAATGGTACCCCGGCCATATGGCCACCGCGCGCCGTGAAGCCATGGAGACCATGCGCACCACGGACGTGGTCATTGAAGTGCTGGATGCCCGTGTCCCGCTGGCCAGCCTCAACCCGGTGTTTGAGGCACTCCGGCGGGAGAACCGGCGCCCGGCGCTCAAGGTCCTCAACAAGGTGGACGCGGCAGACCCGGCGCAAACCCCAGGGTGGCTGGCCTGGTACAACGCGCAGCCGGGTGTGAAGGCGGTGGCATTGTCCGCGCGCAAGGCTGGCGAGGTGAAAGCCCTGCCGGCCGCGTGCCTGTCATTGGCCCCGGGCCGCGGTACCAAGGACAAGCCCCTGCGCCTGATGATCCTTGGAATTCCCAACGTTGGAAAGTCCACGCTCATGAACACGCTGTTGTCACGCCGCGTGGCACACGTGGGTGACGAACCGGCCATCACCAAACACCAGATGCGCCATGAACTGGGGCCGGGAATGTCCCTGGTGGACACGCCAGGGATGTTGTGGCCCGGGCTGGCGCAGGACGTGGCGCTCAAGCTGGCCGCCACCCACAGCATTGGCCGCAACGCGTATGACGAAGCGGACGTTGCGGTGCACCTGGGGACCTACCTGGTGGCGCACTATTCCGGCGCGCTGGCCAGGCGCTACGCGGTCACGCCGGAGGTGAAGGACGGTTTTATGCTGTTGGAGTGGATTGCCAAGCGGCAGTCCCTGGTGAAGAAGGGCGGAACGCCGGACACACAAAAAGCGGCCGCGGTGCTGCTCAATGACTTCCGCGCGGGGGCCTTGGGGCGGGTGTCCCTGGAGACGGCGCCCGAGCCCGGCTGAAGCGTTGGGTCATCCCAGCGCCGGCCTTAGGAGCATGGCCACGTGCGCCAGAAGTGTGGCGGGGGTGAAGGGCTTTTGCAGGTAGGCGCGGCCCTGGCCCGTCACGTGCTGGAAGGCGCCCACGTCGTCAGCGTAGCCGGACACAAACAGCACCTTGGTCTGAGGGCGCTGGCGCGTGAGTTGTTCGGCCAGGTCCTGGCCGGTCATGCCGGGCATCATGAGGTCTGTCACCAGCAGGTGGATGGGCCCGGGGTGTTCTCCTGCCACGCGCAGGGCCTGGGCGCCGTCAGCTGCTTCCAGGGCCAAAAATCCCCGTCCCTGCAGCACCGCGCGAATCAACGCGCGAACCCCATCATCATCCTCCACGACCAACACGGTGCCGCTGGTGGCCTTGGTCAATGGTGCCTGCGTCTTGACGGGCGAGGCCACCGGCGCACCCGGATGTGCGGCAGCGGCGGCCGGAAGGTGGATGTCAAAGCGCGTGCCCTTGCCCACGGTGCTGGTCACGTCCACCGCACCGCCGCTTTGGCTCACAATCCCGTAGACGGTGGAGAGGCCCAGTCCCGTCCCTTTGCCAAGTTCTTTGGTGGTGAAGAACGGTTCAAACACGCGCTGCCGCACCGCGGGCTCCATCCCCACGCCGGTGTCCTCCACGCGCAGCAGGACAAACCCCAGCGGCCGCGCGCGCAGCGTGGCCGGTGGCGTGGATGACGGTGTCACGCTGATGGTGATGGAGCCGCCGCTGGGAAGCGCATCCCGCGCGTTGATGACCAGGTTCATGAGCACCTGTTCCACCTTCACCGCGTCCACCTCTGCCCAGGCGGGCTGCGCGGCCAGGTGCAGCAGCACGCGAATGTTCTCTCCAAGGATGCGCCGCACCAGGCGCACAAAGTCCGTGACCAGGACGTTGAGGTCCAGCACCCGCGGGAGCATCACCTGGCGGCGGGAGAACGCCAGAAGCTGCTGGGTGACGTCGGCAGCCTTGCGTGCGGCCTGGGCCACGGCCGCGGCATGTTCGTCCGCCGCCGAGCCCGGGGGCAGGGTGGCGGCCACCAGCTCCAGGTGGCCCATCATGGTGGTGAGCAGGTTGTTGAAGTCATGCGCGGTGCCGCCGGCCAGCTGGCCAATGGCTTCCATCTTTTGCGCCTGACGGAACTGTTCTTCCAGTTGATGACGCTGCGTGATGTCCCGCAACACCACAAACACCGAGACGTCCGGTGGCGCGCAGGGGCCGGCGTGCAACTCCAGAGGGTAGGGCGCGTGGTGGCGCAGCCCGCGCACCTCCAAGGGACCGGTGGATTGCCCGCGCGCGGCGGCTTCCAGCACTTCCGCCACGCGGTCCCGGTCCGCCGGGTGGATGTGGTCCAACAGCGGGTGCCCAGCCAGCGGCACGTCGCTGGTGGCACCGCACATGGCGTGCCACGCGCCGTTGGCTTCCACCGTCAGCCCGTCCCGCAACAGGCACAGCCCGTCCACGCTGTTGTCAAAAACGGCCTTGAACCGCGCTTCGGCCTGCGCGTGCTCCACCGTCTCCCAGGCCAGCGCCACCAGGTCCGCCACGCTCACCGCAAACGCCTGTTCGGCACCCGTCCAGGTGCGTGGCCCGTCTCCCACGTGTTCATGGCACACCACGCCCACCATGGTGCCGTGGACGTGGATTGGCGCATCCAACAAAGCGCCAATGCGCAGCGGGTTGAGGTAGCCGTTGGTGAATCCCCGGGTGCGCACGTCATTGACGGCGTCATGCGCGGCCAGCACCCGTTGCTCCAACAGCGCAGAAAAATACGCGGGGTGTTGGTTGGCCAGCACCACCGTCCCGCCGCTGTGGTTGCGGTCTGACCGGGTGAACAGGCTGCGGCAGGCCAGCGCATCCCGGGTGGGGGAGAACAGCCACACGCCAACCCGTTCCACGTCCAGGGTCCGTGCCGCCACTTCGGTGATGCGCTGCAACGCGGTGGTCAGGTCCTGGGAGCGGACCAGTGCCAGTTCCTGCAACGCGTGTTGCTGGCGGTCCACCTGGTCCAGCGCAATCTCCCCCGTGGCGTCCTCCAACAGCACGCACCAGGTGCGCGGCTCCGGGCCGGCCATGGCACTCAGGCGCAGCTGGCCGGGGGCACTGCTGCCGGACGGCGGGGCCACCAGGGCGGTCCAGGTGGCGCCACCTTCCATGGTCTGGCGCGCGGTGGTGTTGGGCGTCCACAAGGCCTGCCATGCCGGGTCAATGGCGTGGGGTGCTGGCGCACCGGTCCAGCGCAGCGCCGTGGCGTTGGCGGCCACCACGCCGTTGGGGCCGCACCACACCACCGCAATCCCGCGCGTGGCCAGCAAGAGCGCCAGGCGCGTGTCTTCCCCCGTCATGGATGGCTGCTCCCTGGCACGTAGGGCGCCAGACCTGCGGCGCCGCATGACACATCCACGCTAGATCCGGTGCGGCTCCTGGGCGAGCACGCCGGCATCCGTCAAACGTGAGCGCTCCAGCCGCTGCCGGCCCAAGGAGCTGAGTCTGTCCCGCACGCTGGGGTGCGCGTTGAGCAACTGGTGGAATGGAACTGCGTCCAGGCGCAGCAGGACGCTGTCCTTGCTGGTCTTCACCGTGGCGGTGGCCGCCACATTGGCCAGCAGGGAAATTTCACCAAACACATCACCCTCGCGCAGGTCCGGCAGCTTGTGTGCACGCCCGCCCCCGTTGGCCTGGGACACCGCGCACCGCCCACGCAGCACCACGTAGAGGCCTTGCCCCGGCTGTCCCTGCGTCAACAGCGTGACGCCGTTGGCCACGCTGCGCATCTTGAAGAGCCCGGCCAGCGTCTCCTGCGCGGGTTGTGGCAGGTCGGAGAACAATGGGTTGACCCGCAACAGGTTGTGCAGCAGGCGCTCGCGGTAGAACGTTTCCACCGTGTGCACCACGCTGGGGTGCTCCTTGGCCAGGGCGCGCAACTTGTCCCGGGTGAGTTCAAACAGCAGCGCGTTGTCCAACGCCACCACGCTGGCCAGGCGCGGCACGTCCGCCACCAGCGCCATCTCTCCAAAAAAAGATCCTTCGCCCATGCGGGCCACAACCTTCTGGGACCCGTCCTCCTGGTTGCGCAGCACGTCCACATTGCCCTGCACCACAATGAACATGCTTTTGCCGGGCTCTCCTTCGGCAACCACCACCTCTCCGGCGGAGACCTGGCGCATGGCCAGCTTGTCAGACAGCGATACAAAGGCGCTCTTGCCCAGCTGGCTGAACAACGGGACCCGCGGAAGTGTTGCGGTGTTGACGGAGTCCGCCGCGGCGGGAATCTCATCCACCAGGATCTCCAGCTCCAGGCTGACAGCCTCCTCTGCGGCCCCCTGGTCCTCCTCCGGCAGTTCCAGCATGCCCCGGTTGTCCAGCTGGGGCAGGACCAGGGCGTTGTCCTGGGTTGTTTGGGCTGCGCCGGGTGCGGTGCGCATGGCGTCCGGAAGGCTGACCCGCGAGGGCGTTTTCCGGTGGCGGGCGTAGAGGTCCGCCAGGACCTTCTGGGACTGGGTGTGGGATGGGTCCAGGTTGAGGATGATCTTGCACACCGCAATGGCTTTGAGCAGTTGGCCATCCACCGCGTACGCGCCGGCCACGTGCTGGTAGTGGGTCACAGCGTCGGCGCGGCGTCCCAGGCGCTGCAGCACCTCGGCCAGGCGCTGGCGGGCGGTGAGGTCCGCGGGTTGTGCCGCCACCACCGCCGCCCAGGCCACCGCCGCGTCCGGCAGGCGGCCCTTGGATTGCGCGTGGGCGGCCTTGTCCTTGAGGTTGCGAAGCTCCACAGCACCCACGCTCATGGTTTCTCCGGCCGGAAAGATGTGAGGACCACACTGTTGCTGCTGCGGTCCAACGTGAGGGTGGAGTCTTGCGCCAGTGCGGCGGCAAGTTCTTCCTCGGCCTTGCCAAACTGCACCTGCAGTTGCGCCAGCAACGGTGGCCATGGCGCCACGCGGGTGTTCCCCACGCCTTGCCCGTGGAACGCCACAAACTGGAGTGCCGCGTGGACCACCGCGGCGTCCGCCGCAGTGGCCCGAAGGGTGACCGCCTGCTGGTCCTGGTCCTGGAACCGCGCGGCCAGGGTGCGCACAAAGGCGCCCATCCAGCTTTGTTGCGCCAGTTGTTCTTCCAGGCTCTCCCGGGTCACCACCATGACGGTGAGCGGCGTCAGTGCCACCACGGTGGCGGTGCGGGGGCGGTTGGCAAAAATGGCGGTTTCCCCAAACACATCCCCGGGCCCCAACGTACGCAGGGAAACCTTTCTGCCGGCCTCCACCCGGAACACGTCACAGGTGCCATCCACAATGATGTACGCCGCGTCCGCGCCGTCTCCCTCCCGCACCACCGTTTCTCCCGGCGGAAAGATGCGCGTGGCAAACCAGTAGCCGCCGCGAAACCGCTCCAGCTCCTCCTTGAACTCGCTGATGGACTGGTAGCGGTCCTGGGGGGCGGCCCTCATGGCGCGCAGCGCAATCTGACACAGCGCCGAGGGGAGTTGCCGTCCCGGCACGGCCTGTTGTGGCGGCGTGATGCGCGCGGCCTGGGCGTTCATCACTTTTTCCAACGGCGTTTTTCCGCGGTAGGGCGGGGTGCCGGTGAGCGCCTGGTAGAGGATGGCGCCCAGGCCAAACACGTCGGTGCGGGCATCAATCTTGTCGTTGTGGCCGTACGCCTGTTCGGGCGCCATGTACGCAAACGTGCCCACCACCGTGCCGGGCGCATCCATGCTGCCCGCGTCACGCGCCAGGTGCACGGGGTCTACCGTGTGGCCCGCGGTACGTTTGCCCACCATGAGCTGCGCAATGCCCCAATCCATGACGTAGACCTGCCCAAAGCGGCCCACCATGATGTTGTCCGGCTTGAGGTCCCGGTGGACCACGCCCCGGCTGTGCGCAAAGGCCAGCGCGTCACACACGCGCAGCAATATCTCCACCACGCGGTTGAGGTGCGCGCCAAACCCCGCACTGTCCTCGGGGGCGCGCTTGTAGATGGCCGTCAACGTCTCCCCGGCCACCAGCTTCATGGTGAAGAACTGTTTGCCGGTTTCCTCCACGCCAAGTTCATGCACCGGCACAATGTTGGGATGGTCCAGCTGCCCGGTGATTTGGGCCTCCTCCACAAAACGCGCCATGGACTGCGGCGTGGGGCCCTTGGCGCTCTCCAGCGTCTTCATGGCCACGGTGCGCAGCAGCGCCTTGTCAAAGACTTTGTGGATGGCGCCAAACCCGCCGCGGGCAATCACCCCGCGGTCCACCATGCGTTGCGCTGGCGGGAGCGCCGTGGCCTGTGGGGCGGCCGGGCCCGCGCTGGGAGGCTGGTAGGTGGTGGTGGGTGCGTGGTCCTGCATGGCCAGGCGCCCGGTGGGGATGAGCCAGTCCGGCAGTTCACACAGCACACTTTCTTCTGGCGCCGCGTCCTGGAGAGGCTTGGGTGGTTGGGCCATGAAGGAACCTGACGGTTGAAGGCAGGTGAGGCTGCCGCCGAGGGGAAGCGGCATCTTGGCACCGCGCCCCGCCCCGCCGCCAGGGTGTTGCGGGTGCGCAAGACGGTGTGGCACGGTTTTCCCTCTTCCAGGCCCTGGGCGCGCCGTTGGGTCGGCGGCCGGGACCACTAGGACGGGCACTGCCTTGGATGACCGCTCGTTCAGGTTGCGTCTGTTGCGGCAGAACGCGGACCCCAAGGTGGTGGAGGTCAGGCGCGGCCAGAGTGTCATCCTGGGCCGCAGCATGGACTGCGACGTGTTGTTGGATGACCCGTCCATCAACGGCATGCACATGCGCCTGGCGTTCAAGCCGGACGGCCGCATCCACCTGCAGGATTTTGGCAGCCTGGTGGGAACACTGGTGAACAGCCAGCGCATCAAGGAGACGTACCTGGCGGGCGGTGAATCCGTGCAGGTGGGCGCCTGGACCGGCACCACCGAATGGGTGGGCACGGCCAATCCGGTTCCCCGCCCGCCGCCAAGTTCCAGCAAGAGCGGGTCCTGGCCGGTGCCCGCATCCATCCTGGCGCATGCCCAGGCCTCTGCCGCGCCGCTGCCTCCGCAGCTGCCCAACGTGCCCGGCCGGCGCATGGTGGTGCTGCCCGCGTCAGGCGGCGGTGGCGCGGTGGTGGTCCACGCCACCACGCAGCCTCCCATGATGCAGCCCCAGGTGAGCCCGCGTGAAGGACTGCTTGCGCCGTCACCCGCCACCACCTCCTCGCCGCCGGTACCGCACGGGCAACCCGCGGCATTTGGCCGGCCAGCAACGTCCAGCGGCGCGCGGCCTTTCCGCAGCACGCAGTTGGAACACATGCTGGAGAATGAACACCCCAGTGACGGGACCACCGGCGAACTCATCAATGAGACCAGCCGCTTTGATGAGCTGGATCCGCTCTTCCAGCGCATTGAGGATGACGTGGAGGGCATGCGCTGCCTCTACCGGCTGTTGCAGCGCCTCAACGGCCTGACGGACAAGGCGTCCCTGTTTGATGCGCTGGCGCAATGGAGCCTGGTGACGTTCCCCCAGGCCACCCACGTGTGCATCTTCTTGCGCAACAATGAAGGACGCTATGGATCCATCCTGACCCGCGGCCGGGACAAGGAGGATGTCTGGTCACAAACCAACAGCGTGTCCCAGACGCTGCTCAACCACGTCACAGAAAAACGGGAAGCGCTCATCTTCACCGATGCTGAAGAGGCGTTCCGCAACTCGGACAGCATGATGTCCAGCCAGCTCAAGAGTGGCCTGGTGGCGCCGTTGTGGGACCACAAGGACATCCGGGGGCTGGTCCAGGTGGAAAGCCGCCGTCAGATGGGCCGGTTCCGCCGCCGGGACCTGGAGTTGCTCACCCTCATGGCCAACCAGTGCGCGCTGGTGCTCTCCAACCTGGAAATGACGGACCATCTGAGCGCGCTCAACAGCACCCTGCAAAAAGCCAGCGGTGAGCTCAAGGACAGCAACGCGCGGTTGGAGGAGTACAGCCGCAACCTGGAAGCCGAGGTGGAAAAACGCACCGGGCAGCTGGCGCGCGTCACCGAGGAAGCGTTGCGGGCGCGGGAAGCCGCCGAGGGTGCCAACCAGGCAAAGAGCCAGTTTTTGGCCAACATGAGCCACGAGCTGCGCACGCCCATGAATGCCATCCTTGGCTACAGCGAGATGCTCATGGAGGAAGCCGAGGACATGGGTGAGCAGCAGATGATTGCCGACCTCAAGAAGATCAACACCGCCGGCAAACACCTCCTGGAGCTCATCAACGGCATCCTGGACCTCTCCAAGGTGGAGGCCGGAAAGATGGACCTCTACGTGGAGGCCTTCAATGTGACCCGCATGGCGGATGAGATTGTGGAAATCATCAAGCCGCTGGTGGACAAGAACGGCAACACCCTGGTGACCCGGTTCCCGGCGGAGCCGGTGACCATGACGGCGGACCTGACCAAGACGCGCCAGGCGCTGTTCAACCTGCTGTCCAATGCGTGCAAGTTCACCGACAAGGGGACCATCACCTTCAAGATGGCCTGTGAAGAGGCGGACGGCGCCACGGTGATGGCGTTTGCCGTCACGGATACCGGTATTGGCATGAGCCCGGAGCAGGTCACCCGCCTGTTCCAGCCGTTCAGCCAGGCCGAGGCGTCCACCACGCGGCGCTACGGCGGCACGGGGCTGGGGCTGGCGCTGTCCAAACGTTTTGCAGCGCTCATGGGCGGCGACATCACCGTAGACAGTGAACCCGGCAAGGGCTCCACGTTCATCCTGCGCATCCCGCTGACCGTCACGCCGCGCGCAGTGAACTGAACTCAGACCTTCCTGCCCGCCGCGTTGAGGGTTTCCAGCCACGGTCCAAACGCCTGAACCGCCGTGCGCTGCATGTACAGCTGCATGCCGCGAAGGCCGCCCAGTTCCTCGCCGCCACCCGCGCGCCCGGGGCCACCGTGGGTCAACATGGGCGTCACCATGCCCGGCGGGAAGAAGCTGCCGGCCACCTTGTCACTGCCCACACAAATGCGGCCGTGGTGCGGCGCCAGGCCAAACATGGCCTGCTGGGAGAAGGCCTTGTCATCCGAATAGATGCTGGCCACCAGGCCGCCCTCACCACGCGCGGCAAGCGCCACGGCGTGTGCGGTGTCCTTGAACGGCAACAGGGTAGCAACGGGACCAAACACCTCCACGCCGTGTGCGGCGTGTGCGGCGTCCGAGTCCGGCGCAGAAAGCAGCGTGGGCATCACAAAAAATCCCTTGGCGGGATCCGCGCCCAACAGGCTGAGGCCGTCCGGCCCACCCAGCACCACCTTGGCGCCCTCCATGAGCTTGCGCAGCCCGGCCAGCACGTCGTGTTTTTGCTGCGCGGTGGCCAGCGGGCCCACGGTGACGTCATCACGGTGGACATCCCCAACCTTCTGCTGGGACAGCCGGTCCACCAGATCCTCCTGCACCATCTCCACGCGGTCGGTGTGGACCAGGATGCGGCGGATGGCGGTGCACTTCTGGCCGGCCTTCTGGGTCATCTCCTTCACAATGTTGTTGATGAACAGGTCATACGTGGCGCTGCCGCGCTCCAGGTCCGGGCCGCCCAACGCCAGGTTGAGGCTGTCTGCCTCCACGTTGACGTGAACACCCTTTTCCAGCACGCGCCGGTGGCCCCGCAGCTTCACCGCCGTGTCACTGCTTCCGGTGAACGCCAGCACGTCCTGCGCACCCAGGTGGTCCAGCATGTTCCCCGCGCTGCCGGCCACAAACTGCGCGGCGCCTTCGGGCATGGCGCCGCTGTCCACCATCACCTGCATCATGCGCCAGGCCACCAGTGCGGTGGCGGTGGCCGGTTTGGTCACCAACGGCATGCCCGCGGCAAGGCAACACGCGGCCTTTTCGGCCAGGCCCCAGGCGGGGAAGTTGAACGCATTGATGTGCACCGCCACGCCGTGGCGCGGGGTCCAGTAGTGCTGCCCGGACAGCCGTGAGGACCGTCCCAGGCTCACCATCTCCCCGTCCACCAGGTAGCGCGCGTCCCCCAGGGATTTGCACAGCTCGGCGTAGCCAGCCAGCGTGGCCGAAGCGCCGTCCACGTCGAACTTTGCGTCGCTGCGGGTGTTGCCGCCGTTGTCCATGGCCAGCGCAAACAACTCATCCCGGTGTTTCACAATCGCGTCAGACAGCGCCTTGAGCATGTCTCCACGCTGCGCAAACGTCATGGCGCGCAGCGCCGGGCCGCCCCTTTCGCGTGCAAACGCCAGCGCGCCGGCAAAGTCCACGCCCTCGGAGCTGGCCTGCGCCAGCGGGGCCTCGGTGGTGGCATTGAGCAGGACCAACGGGGAACCGGTTGAGGCCATCCAGCGGCCCATCACATAGCTCTGCAGCGTGATCATGACGTGTGGCTCCGTGCGCAAGAGGCTGGCGGCCGACTTGTGGGACGGCCACCGTGCGGCGTTCTGGCAGGGTTGAGCGGGTCAGACAACTGGCAATGCCCGGTCAGGCGCTGCCCTTCTTGCCGTCCTCTGCGGGTTCCACCCAGGCCACCCGGGAGACGCGCAACACGCGTTCGGCGGCCTTGGGGTTCTTGGGGAAACGCACGCGCACCATGGGCGTCCCGGAGCGTTCAAACGCTTCCACCACTTCCACCGTCATGGTTTCACTGCCGCCACCGGCCTCTGGCGTGTACGCCAGGCGCACGGCCATCCCCATGGCCTGTGCGCGCTCCAGCGTGCCCAAGGTCCCACTGGACACCGGCACCGCGCCGGATGCCGCGGCTTTTTTGGCGCGCAGCGGGACCACGTGGCTTCCGTCGCTGGCGGTGGTGCTCCCGCGCGCGGTGGCTGGGACCCCGGTGAGCGCATGCAACAACGGCGCGGCCATGGGCCGGGCGGGGGATTGGGGCTCGGCGCCGGTTTCTGCCAGTGCAGTCAACAGTGACGCGCGGCGCACATCATTGCGCCTTGCCGCCGCGGGTGCGTCCTCGTCACCGGATTCCTCCTCGGGAACGGGGATGGCGCCGGGTGTGTACATCACCGTGTCCTCGGCAACCGCCAGCCCCAGCTCCTGCAAACGCGCGCGGGCGCGGGCTTCACGCGCGCTGTCCACCAGGAACACCGTGGCGCTCAACGGTTCTCCCAACAGGGACCGCAGCTCGGCGTCATCCCGGGCCTTTTGTGCGTCCGTCTCAGACGTAAATGCCAGCACCAGGCCGCGCCCAAACGCCGCGCGTCCCCGGGGGGCGCCGTAGTCCTTGAGCGTGCGCAACACGTTGTCCGGAAGCCCACGCGCCGCCAGTTCCTTGAGGATCTCCTCCATCTGTTCGGGCAACACGCCGCGCGCCGCGCCGGACGCCACCGACGCTGGCGTGATGGTAAACCGGCTCACGGTGTCAATCACCTGCGGCACCGCAAACAACCCCAGCCCCGCCAAAAGGTGCGGCGGCGCCGAAGGACCAATGTGCAGTTCATGGTCCGCTCCCACGTGCCCGTCCGCCTTCATGCTGGTGGACGCCGTGGGAACCCCGCGCAGGGCGCGGTGGATGGACGGGTGAAGCCGCAGCGCGGGGGCGCCCTCAGGCGTGCGTCCCTGTTCCAGCAACGGGGAGATGCGCAGTGTCTCAAGGTCCGCGCGGGCCGCCGCCTCGTTGCCCCGGGCGTCGGTGGGGAACGGGTGGCCGCCCAACAACTGGTCGGTGTGGTGGAGGGACTTGAGCGCGCGGCGCAGCGTGGATTCCGGGACAAAACCCGGCTCCGGCTCGCGCAGCAACCGCAGCACCGCCGCAAAAGACCGGGGCGGAACTGCGCCCACCAGCACGCGCCGCCAGAACACATCCGGTGGCGCTGAAAGCAACGCCGGCGCATCCAGCGCCATGGTGAGCCGCGTCCCGTTGGGACGTGCCAGCCCCGTACGCACCGCCAGCACCACCATGTGCGGAATGAGGGTGCGGTCCATCAGGTGGTGCAGGGCATCCAACACGCGCGCACCGTCCCGCGCGTGGAGTTCGGTCCCCAACGCCGCACTGCGCAGCCGCGGCGGGTGTGCGCCCAACCACGCCACCAACAGCGCCAGCACGTGCCCCGGTGTGGTCTTGACGCGCATGCCAAACACCTCACCGGTGCCTGCCGCGCCACCCTTGCGCTCCAGTGCGTCCAACCAGCCCGCAGTGTGTGCCGCCAGCGCCGCGCGAATGGTTGGCAGCACGCGGTACCGTTCGCCACGGCGTCCGGCCGCCTGTACCACCACGCCCGTCTCATCCAGACCCGCCAGGCCCAGGTCCGCCGTGCGCCGGTCATCTTCCAACAACAACGCCAGTTCAAACTGCAGATGATCCCGGTCCATCCCCGCGGGGTGCTGGCACAACAACGCCAACGCCAGCGCGGCAGCACCTTTTTGCGGGTTGGCCACCCGGGCCAGCGCACCGGAATCCTGCAGCGCGGTCTCAATGCTGGTCTTGGTGGCACCCGTGACCGCCAGACCCTGCTTGCGCAGGCGCTCGGCCACAATGGGCAGGTCCTTGTCCTGAAGCACGCTGAGCAGCGGCTCGCGGTCCTGTGGCCACTCCACGTCCATGCGCCAAAGCGCGGCTTCGGGTGTTGCGGCATTGATGCGGGAGCGTGCCATTTTTTTTGTCAGCGCCTTGCGCCGGGGAAGGGAATGATTTTGGCGTCTGCGCGCGGGGCGGGTGCGGGCGGCGGCGGGGCGGGTTCTTCTTCCATGATGTCCACGCGCACCTGGCGGCCGGGACCTTTTTTGGGCAGGCTCACCGGTCTTTCATCCAGCGCATCTTCCACGTCATCAAACGGGTTGTGGTCCTGCCGCAAATCCCCCGGCGCCACCACCGCCAGCGGCGGAGGGAATGCGTCCCGCAGGGCCACGCCGTCCGGCGGCGCCCAGTCTTCAATGGCGTATTTGTAACCCTGCTCCGCCAGGAACATCTGGCGGTGCATGTTCATCTCCAGCTCCACGGTGTCCCGCGTGACCAGGGTGTAGAACCGCGCCGGCCCGGCCTTGGGACGCAGGATGCGCCCCAGCCGCTGCGCCTCCTCCTGCCGCGAGCCAAAGGCACCGGACAGCTGGATGAGGACGTTGGCGTCCGGCAGGTCAATGGCAAAGTTGGCAACCTTGCTGGCCACCAGGATGCGTTCCTCGCCGCGCTTGAACTGGCCGTAGAGGCGGTCCCGCTCGGAGTCCGGTGTCTGCCCGGTGATGAGCGGAGCGTTGAGTTCCTTGGCAATCTCTTTGAGGCTGTGCAGGTACTGCCCAATGATGAGCACGTGGTCTGAGGCATGGGCCGCCACCAGCTCATGCACCACCTGCAGCTTCACCGGATTTTCCGCCGCCACGCGGTGCTGGCCACGTTTGCCGGCAACCTCATACGCGTCCTTCCAGCTGGGCGGCATGGGCACGCGCACCTCGGTGCATATGGCCTGCGCAATAAAGCCCTGCTGCTCCAGTTCCTTCCACGGCGAGTCATAACGCTTGGGACCAATGAGCCCAAAGACGTGACCCTCGCGGCCGTCTTCACGCACCAGCGTGGCGGTGAGACCCATGCGGCGGCGCCCCTGGATTTCCGCCGTGATGCGGAACACCGGCGCGGGCAACAAATGCACCTCATCATAGATGATGAGCCCAAAACCCGCGGCGGACAGCGCCTGGAAATGCGGGAACGTTTCACCCTTGCGCGTGGTCAACACGCTGTAGGTGGCAACGGTGATGGGGCCAATGGCTTTGCGTTTGCCAGTGTATTCCACCACCAGGTCTTCCGGGACGTCCAGCTTGTCCTTGATTTCCTCCTGCCACTGGTGGACCGCGGTGGTGGACGTGGTGACAATGAGCGTCTGGGTCTGCAGCCGCGCCATGGCAGCCATGGCCACCACCGTCTTCCCGGCACCGCAGGGCAACACAATGACGCCGGTGCCGCCGCCGTCTGCGCCGGCCATGAAACTTTGCAGCGCGTTGTCCTGGTAGGGCCGCAAGCCAAACGGCATGCCCTTGCGGGTCACCGTGCGCAGCGCCATGGGCAGCGGTGTGCCTTCATTGAAGCCTGCCTTGTCCACCACCGGGTAACCCACGTGGATGAGCGCCAGCTTCAACGCGCCCCGGTACTCCAGCGCCACGCGAAAATGCCGGTCATCCAACCGGTCCCCCAGGTAGCGCTCCAGCACCTTGTCCCGCGCCAGCCGCGTGGCAAAACGGTCGGTGTCCACTTCCAGGATTGCGGTGTCCCCGTCACCACGCGTGAGGATGAGACGGCCGTACCGCGCCACGTACTCTTCAATGTCCGCCACCACGTTGCTGGGCAGTTCGTAGCGGGTGTGGCGGCGCAGGGCTTCCAGCACGCGCGCCGCGTTCCACCCGGCGGTGGCGGCGTTCCACAATGACAACGGCGTGATGCGGTAGGTGTGGACGTGTTCCGGGCTCTTCACCATTTCGGCAAAGCGCGCCAGGGCGTCACGCGCCTCCGGGTAGTCCGGGTGGTCCACCTCCACCAGGAGGGTCCGGTCCGATTGAACAACCACACATCCGTCAGCCATGGGAAGAAGCGGTTAACGTGCCGCGCCCGCCGGCGCAAGGGGGATTTTTCCTGAATGGTATCAAAGGGTTGGAAACCGTCACCGGGGGCCAGGGCCACCCCTTTGCACCGGAACCCTGACAGGACCTTGCGGTCCACGCCAAAGGGCACCCCGCACCACCGGCCCGCAGGCTGCTCCTGCCCGGCCCAGGGTTGGCTGCAGGGTGTGGGGGAAGGGCAACGACCCGAAGGCCGGACCCTCGGGAACCGGCGGTGTTGTGGCGCGCTCCCTCGCCGCAAGGCACCTGCTCTGCTGGTCTCCTGGCATTGCGGGACCGCCCCGCAAAACGCACACCGGAAAGAGGCGCCCATGGGTCGCAAGGTGAAGGTCCTGGCCATTTCTGCTGTGCTGCTGGCCGGGTCAGCGTTGTGGGTCCTGGCGGCAGACGCAGACCGCACGCTGGTCTACCGCGGGCACCTGGACCAGGACGGTCAGGCGGTGACCGGCACCCGCGCCCTGGTGTTCCGCTTCTACAACACGGCCGCCGGCGGGACCCCCATTGGCAGTGACATGGTGTTTGGCACCGTGCCGGTGGTGGCGGGGGAATTTACTGTGCAGGTGGGCCCGTTGACGGACCAGGTCCTGGACGCGGACCCGGTCTTCATGGATGTCTCGGTGGGGGACAGCCCCGCCACCGCGGTGACGCTGGCCACCCGGCAACGCATCTTCCCGGTGCCCTACGCCATGCGCGGCCGCGGTGACACCGAGTTTGTCATTGAGCGCCTGGCGCGCACGCTGAACAGCTTGACGGTGGGCGGTGCCCTGACCGTCAACGGGACTCTGAACGTGAACAGCCAGATGGTGTTTGGGCAGAACGCCAATGGCAGTGGCGCGCGCACCATCTCCTTCACGCGTGACGCCGGTGACGAATCCAACAGCGGGAAGATTTCCTACAAAGGATTTGGCTCAGACGCTTTGTCCCTGGTTGGGTACGGTCCGGCGTCCGGCGGCGCACGCGTGGTGCAAATCTTCGACAACCTGCGCCTGCAGGGAAACCTGGTGATGAGCAGCGGCGCAACCATCAACGCGCAGGCCAATGGGTGGTGTGATTGCGCCAAGACCTCTGAGCTGGAAGACGGCACACCCGTGGATGACCTGTACAGCGGCGGAGACTTGGGCCCGGCCTACTACCAGTGCCGCGGCAGCCGTTTTCTGGTGGGCATGTGGTTCAACTGCAACAACGCCCTGTATTGCCTTGAACAGTACAAGTGCTGCCGGCCATGTTCATTCACCGGACAGTGATGGCCTGCGCCGCCGTCCTGGCGGTGGCCTGCAGCCGCGGCATCTCCGAACAGGACGCCGCGCGCATTGCCCAGCAACTGGTGAACCAGCGCCAGGGTGAGGTCTTGGAGGTCATGCAGGTGCGGCCGGTGGGTGGCCTGCACAAGGTCACATTCCGCGCGCCCCCGGACCAGTACGTGGACGTGTTCATCAGCCAGGATGGGACACACTTCTCAGACAGCGTGCGCAGCGTTGCGGCGGAGCAGGCGGAGCTGGCAGCAGACAGACAGTTTGCCCAATGCCTCAAGACCGCGGGCGTGTCCCTGCTGGTGGGCCGCAACCACGCGGGGTCCCAACAACAACTGCTGGACCTGGGACGGTTTGCGGCCAGCCTGGCCATTGCGTGTGATGATGACCAGGAGAACTGCAAAAAGCTGGGCGTGGAGGAGTTTCCAACGCTGCGCCATGACGGGAAATTGTACGGCGGCCGGCGCACGGTGCCCTGGGTTGAGACCCTGACCGGGTGCAAACGCTGACCGTCTTGACGTGCTGGAATTTCACCGGGCGTCTTGGCCACACGGGACCAGCGCCGCGGTCACTTCCACCACGTGACCCACGCGAACCACCTGGGCGGTCTGCAATGCCACGTGCATGGCATGCAGCGGCTGGGGGCGGGAACGCTGTGTGGCCAAAGCCGCGCTCAACTCGGTGGTCACCATCAGCGCGTCCATCAGGCCTTTGCACAAAAGCCTCAGGCGAAGCGTGGGTTGGGCCGCCGTGACGTCCAGAGACACCGCCACCGCGTTGAGCATGGACGCCACGTGACGGTGCGCCCCGGATTCCTGGCGCAGGGACTGGGCCAGCTGCGTGGAGCCTTCTCCGCCATTGCGTTCCAGCCGGGCTGCGGCTTGCGCAAACAACGTGGGCGCATCCACCGCCGCCACCCACGCGTGCCCGCGCGGAATCACATCCACCAACGCTGCAGGGTTTTGCCGCTGTGGTCCCACGCCTTCCACCGCCGCCACATCCCCCGCCAGCAGCGTGCGCGCATCCACACGCTGCAGCCGGACGGGTTCTCCGCGGGGCAATGTTCCATCCACGCGCTGGGAATGTTCTCCCGGCGCCACGGTGACGCCTTGGGCATGTTGGGCCAAAGACGCCAGCGAGACGTCCTGAAGGTCCCCCAAGGCACCGCCCACGCAGCCACCGCCGCCACAGCCCAGGACCACCGCGTCCAGGGTGTCTTCAAGGATTGGTGTCCCCGCAATGACGGAGAATTGCTCAAGCAGGCTGTCCCGGTTTTTGGCGCACGCCATCATGGCGGCGTAGCCGGGGAGGGCCCGCGCCTCCTGGAGGTTGAGGCCACCCCACAGCGTGGTGTCCCCGGGGAGGCGGTCCACCAGCGGCGCATGGACCACATCCAGCGACGGGGCCAGTGTTCCGGATGGACACCCCGACGTCACCAACACCGCCAGCACACCCACCAGACGCGCGCTCATTTGCACACCAGGCAGCAGTAGATGCAGGGGCACTGCGCAATGATGTTGCCGCACCCCAGGGACTGGTAGGCGCCGCAACACCAGCCACACGGCGTGGAACAGCACACGTCCCCACAATTGGGACAGCAGTCCACCTGTCCGTCGCCACCGTTGCCGCCGCTGCTGCTGCCGGTGTTGGTGCCGCCGCCCACCGCGGCGTCCATGGCGTTGCCTGCGTCCGGGCCACCATCCAGCCCGGCGTCGCCACCATCGGGTCCACCATCGGCAAAGGCGCTGTTGGGAACCACCGAACACGCCGCCACCACCAGCACCGTGGCCAGACGCGCCAGGGCAGGAGACTTTGGCGCCAGCCACGTCAACACCAGTGCCAGCGCAAGGCGGGCGCGTGCCGCGGCCTGGGTCAACGCGTGACGCACCACGTGCAAAAGAACGCTCCCCGGAGGCGGCTCCACAGCGGAGAGCGTTGCGGTCAACCGCTGCGTTGCATTGAGGGCGCGGTAGCGGCGCACCTTGTCCCTCAACCCGTCCACCAGCGTGCTGCGCACAAAACCGTGCGGGTCATCCATAGGCACCACGGAAAGGCACTGCGCCAGTTGCTCCACGCGCGCCTGGGCCTGCTGGGTGCCGTGCTCCAACACCGCGGCGGTGTTGTCTTGCTCCGCCGGCGGGAGGCGCAGAAACGGATTGTACTGCCCGGCGCGTCCGTCGCTGCCGTAGTCCAGCAAGCTGTCCATGAAAAACAGGAACGCGCCCAAGGCCTCACCCGCGCCGCGCAGCGCGGTCCTGGTGGCCGCCGTGGCGTGGCGGCCGGCGTGCGCAAACATAAGCCCGGAGATGGCCGCGCTGGGACGTACCGCGCGTTGCAGGCTGAGCGTGGGGCGTTTTTCAAGACGGGCATTGGCGGCCATCCAGCGTTCCACCTCCGGGACGGGGAACCCCTGCGCCAGCAGCTCCTGTCTTGCCTTCACAAAGCCGGGCTGGAACACGCGCCACAACAGCCAGCGGTGCAGGCCGCCTTCATCCTGGTGGTTGTCCCGGAGTTTTTCCACGCCCATGTACAAACCAAACGCCGCGGCAAACCGCGCATTGTGCGTTTGCGCGCGCACCGGCGCGTTGCTCACCACCGGCAACAACGGGCAGCTCTTGTTCACAAACGGGGCGGGACGCTGGTCCACGGCGTCCAGGAACACATTGAGGAACACCAGGTCCGGTTGGGCAAACAGGCGGTAGATGAACCCGTAATGTTCGCCAAACAGGTGGCACAGGCCGCACATGTACGTGCGGGTCAATTCGCGTTGGTGGTGTCCCCGCGCCAGCGGCTTGAGGTAGCCCTGCAAGTGTGTTCCCCCACGGTGCGGCCGTCACCGCGCGTGGGCTGTACGGGCACGTTGCGGGGCTTGCAAGGCACGCCGTGGCGTTTTGGGACAACGCCGCCGCAGCGGGCCAACACCTTGCTGGCGGGTGAGCCGGACGGTTAGACGCAACCCGCGCGGGCTTTGACCGTGGGAGGGCAGAAAACATGAAGCGCAACCTGCTGGCTGTTTTTGTTTTGTGTGGCGGCGTGATGGCGGTGGCCGGGAGTCACGCACAATCCAGCACCGCCATGAATTTTCCCATGGACGTGGCCACGCTGCCCAATGGGCTCACCGTCATCACGGTGGAAGACCACAGCGCCCCGGTGGTGAGCTTCCAGGTCTGGGTGCGTGCGGGAAGCAAGAATGAAAGACCCGGCATCACCGGCGTCAGCCACCTGTTTGAGCACATGATGTTCAAGGGTTCCAAGAAGTACGGGGCGGAGGAACACGCGCGCCTGGTGCAGGGCAACGGTGGCACGCTCAACGCATTCACCACGCGGGACATCACCGCGTACTATGAAGATTTCTCGTCGGATAAACTGGAACTTGCCGTGCAGCTGGAGGCTGAACGTTTCCAGAACCTGGCCATCACCGCGGAGAACCTCAAGAGCGAACGCGAGGTGGTGAAGGAGGAGCGCCGGCTGCGCACGGACAATGTGCCCACGGGCAAGGCGGTGGAGGAGTTGATGGCCACCGTCTACAAGGCGCACCCCTATGGCTGGCCGGTGGTGGGTTGGATGAGTGACCTGGACGCCATCACGCTGCAGGACTGCAAAGACTACTTCCGCATCAACTACGCGCCCAACAACGTGGTGGTGGTGGTGGCCGGGGACACCACGCCGGCCGAGGTGAAGAAGCTGGTCACCAAGGCGTTTGGGCGGTGGAAAAAACAGCCGCCGTCACCGCCGGTGGTCACGGTGGAGCCGCCGCAGCAGGGTGAGCGCCGGGTGACGTTGCGCATCCCCGCGCAAAGCCCGCTCATCATGGGCGGCTACCACATCCCTGCCGCTGGTCACGCAGACCTTCCGGTGCTGGATGTCATTTCCCGCATCCTTTCAGACGGGAAAAGCAGCCGGCTCTACCAACGGCTGGTCTACACCGACCAGACGGCCGTGGCGGCGGCGGGTGGCGTGTTCAAGCAGCAGCAGCCCGGCGTGTTCTACGCGTATGCATCCGTGAAACCGGGGGAAGAACCCAGGAAGGTGGAGGATGCGTTTTTTGCCGAGGTGGAGCGCCTCAAAAATGAGCCCCTGAAGGATGAGGAGCTCAACAAGGCCAAAAACCAGCTGGAGAGCAGCTACGTCTTTGGGCTCAAGCGGGTGCACGCCCTGGCCAGCACGGTGGCCGAGTCCTACATCATGGAAGGCAGCGTGGATGCTTTCAAGACGCGCGTGGAGCGTTGGCGCGTGGTGACGGCGGATGACGTGCGCCGCGTGGCGCGGGCGTATTTCTCCGCGGACAACCGCACGGTGGTCACGCTCATTCCAGAGTCCAACAACGCCACCGCCACCCCCACCGCGCCCAAGTCCGGCGCCCGCTGAAGGAGCAACCGATGCGTAACGTGATTCAGGCAGTGACCGTGGCGGCGGTGTTGGGTGCGTTGATGCCAGCCAGCGCGGGTGGTCCCGCGGTGACCGAGGCGCGTTTTGGCAACGGCATGCGGTTGATGCTGTTGGAGAACCACAAGCTGCCCACCATCCATTTCTCCATCATGTTCAAGGGCGCCGGCAGCGTCATGGACCCGCCGGGGAAGCAGGGCCTGGCGTCCATCACCGGCGAGCTGTTGCGCGAGGGCACCAAGACCCGCACCGCGCAACAACTGGCCAACCAGGTGGATTTCCTGGGCGCATCCCTGGGCGCCTACGCCGAGTCCGAGCGCGCCATGGTGAGTGCCAGCGCGTTGTCCCGGGACACCGCCACCATCCTGGAACTGCTGGCGGATGTGACGCTGCGCCCCACGTTCAAGGCCGAAGAGGTGGAGCGCGTGAAGGGCCGGCGCGTGGCGTCATTGACGCAACTGCTGGACAACGCGGATGCGGTGGCCTCGCGCGCGTTCTACCGGTTTTTGTTGGGCCGCCACCCGTACGGGCAACCGGGAGACGGTTATCCCAAGTCCATGGCGGCCATCACGCCGCAGGATGTGGCCGCGTTCCATGCTGCGCACTACCGCGCGGACAATGCGGTGATGGTGGTGGCGGGGGACTTCTCGCCGGAGAAGCTGCTTCCCCAGCTGGAGGCGGCGTTCAACACGTTCAAGCCGGGCAAGGCTCCCGCCGTCACGCCCGCGCCGGAGCCATCTGCGCGCCAGGCGCGCATCCTGCTGTTGGACAAACCGGACCTCACGCAGGCCAAGATTGTGATGGGCCACGTGGGGATTCCGCGGGAACACGCGGACTACTACGCGGTGGCGGTGATGAATGGGGTGCTGGGGGGGACCGGGTTCTTGTCCCGCCTCATGGGCGTGGTGCGCAGCAAGCTGGGGCTCACCTACGGCATTGGCAGCACCTTTGATGCACGGCGCGCGGGCGGCGCGTTCACCATTTCATTGTCCACCAAGGTGGAGAGCGCGGCGGCCGCCATTGGAGCCACGTTTGGTGAGCTGGACCGCCTGCAGGCCGGCGGCGCCACGCCCAAGGAGCTTGTGGACGTGCAGAACTACATGACCGGCACCTTTGCGTTGTCCCAGGAGACGCCGGAAGGCCAGGCCTCCCAGCTGCTCTACGCAGACCTGCACAACCAGGGCATTGAATACCTGCGCCTGCATCCCCAGCGCATCCGTGACGTCAAAGCCGCGGACGTGAGCCGCGCGGCGCAGGCGTACGTGTCCAAGGACATGGTGCGGGTGGTGGTGGTGGGTCCCGCCGAGAAGCTCAAGGAGTCCCTGGCCACCCTGGGGAACGTGGAAATACGCCCGCACACGGCGTGGGCTGACGACGGAGAGTGACCCATGCGCGCGGTTGTCATCACCCAGCCAGGTGGTCCCGAGGTGTTGAACGTGGAGGAGCGCCCGGACCCGGAGCTCCCGCCGGGGCACGTGCGCGTCACCGTCCTGTACGCCGGTGTCAACCGCGCGGATTTGTTGCAGCGGCTGGGCATGTACCCCGCGCCACCCGGCGTCCCCACGGACATTCCCGGCCTGGAATACATGGGCACCGTGGCCGAGCTGGGCGCAGGCGTGACGCGGTTCCGGGTGGGGGACCGGGTGTACGGCCTGCTGGGTGGCGGCGGGTATGCCACGCAGG